>Ga0233425_10001463_pt1 | contig 53042 bp, 26 predicted proteins | sample Watercolumn_Towu_2_FD_181712 | JGI IMG/M metagenome (GOLD analysis project Ga0233425, IMG submission 181712) | Freshwater microbial communities from Lake Towuti, South Sulawesi, Indonesia - Watercolumn_Towuti2014_140_MG | ecosystem: Environmental > Aquatic > Freshwater > Lake | place... | reverse complement strand
GCTGTCCGTCGGTCTGCTCATCCCCGCGACGTTCTCCACCACGGACACGGGGTTCACCATCGAGGGGCCCTACGCGTCGAGCCAGTCCCTCGGCCTCCAGAAGGTCGTGGTGCGCGGCTCGGCCGCGGGCGACTGGGACATCCTGCCCGTCGGCGAGGACGAGCTTCCCGTGTTCATCGGGAAGCTCGACCTGAAGTACACGCTCGGAAAGAACTTCTCCGCGGTGGGAGAGGTGCTCTACGCCCGGGATCCGAACTTTGCGCAGGTGCTCATCGACGACCACGGACGTGCCAAGCGCCGGTTCGACAAGCCGGACATCCTCGGGGTGGGCGTCGTGACGGAGATGACCTTCTAGCGGAGGGCTCGGCAAATGGTGCCCGTTACCTCGTGGAAGGCGTGGCCGATGTTGCGCATCGCAGCCCGTCGCTCACGCTCCGGGTGACGAAGGAGGTGTGCATGGGGGCGGAGTGGATGGGCGTATGCCGCTGTGAGCCCGACTGCAGGCAGGGGGGGCATGTTGCTGTGTCGGCCAAGATGCTGGCCCGCCACATTACCCGGAGCGTGAGCGACGGGCCGCGTGTAGTCGCCTCGGCCGTGCTAGTGCAGAGCATGCGGGCCCTTGCAACCACAGCGGTAGCAGCAATGGCCGCCCTGCTGGCTGCGTGCAGCGGGGACGGAGGCACGGACTGCACGCCGGTGTGCGAGGGGAAGTGCGGCACCGTGGAGAGCTGCGACTGCGGGGGCTGCAAGGACGGGTTCTCGTGCGAGGAGCACGTCTGCCAGGCCACCTGCCTGCCCCAGTGCGCAGGCAAGCTGTGCGGGCCGGACGGCTGCGGCGGCGAGTGCGGCGACTGCGGCGAGAAGATCTGCAACCCCGAGGACGGCCAGTGCTACGACCCGTGTCTCGCGGACTGCAGCGGGAAGACGTGCGGCGACAACGGCTGCGGCGGCTCGTGCGGGGAGTGCGGGGAGGGAAACGAGTGCGTCCTGGGGCAGTGCGTGCCCGAGTGTCTCGAGGACTGCACGGGGAAGGAATGCGGGAACGACGGTTGCGGAGGCACCTGCGGGCAGTGCCCTGCCGCGGCCCCGGTCTGCAAGGACGACGGCACCTGCGGCAAGGAGTGCTTCCCGGACTGCGCCGGACGCGAGTGCGGGGACGACGGGTGCGGCGGCACCTGCGGGGAGTGCGAGGACAACGAGGTCTGCCTGGCCGGAGGCGTGTGCCTCTGCGAAGCCAAGTGCGGCCAGGGCAAGTGCGGGCCCGACGGCTGCGGCGGGTCCTGCGGCGAGTGCGCGGGCGCACAGGAGTCCTGCGTCGCGGGCGAGTGCGTGTGCGCTCCCGCGTGCAGCGGGAAGGAGTGCGGCCCGGACGGGTGCGGTGCAACCTGCGGCGACTGCCCTGACCAGCACGGTTGCACCGGGGACGGAGCCTGCCTCTGCCAGCCCGAGTGCGGGGCCACGGAGTGTGGCGGAGACGGGTGCGGAGGGTCGTGTGGCGCATGCGCATGCGGGGAGATGTGCTTTGCTGGATTCTGTGACTTTACCGCGTGCGACGGGAAGGACTGCGGCACGGACGGGTGCGGCGCAACCTGCGGCGACTGCGGAGCGGGCAAAGCCTGCGTTCAGGGGAAGTGCCCGCCCAAGGACAAGCAGTGCGAGGACAACAACACGGTGCCTTTTGACGGGTGCAACGCGGGCGCGCTTGCCGAGCTCCAGGTCAACGAATTTGCCGCGGGGGACCAGGCGGGCCCGGACGTCGCGATGCTCGGGGACGGAGGGTTCGTCGTCGCCTGGGAAAGCGACGGGCAGGACGGCCAGGGGACAGGGGTCTTCGCCCGCGTGTTTGCCCCGGACGGAGGGGGGCCGAAGCCCGAGTTCCAGGTCAACCAGGAGACCTGGGGAGCGCAGCGCCACGCTGCCGTGGCCGGGCTTCCCGGAGGGGGCTTCGTGGTCACCTGGACCTCCTCGGGGCAGGACGGCTTCCTGGAGGGGGTCTATGCCCGCGTGTTTTCCGGGGACGGAGGACCCGACGGGGACGAGTTCCAGGTCAACTCGACCTCCCAGATGAATCAGGTAGATCCGAGTATTGCAGTGGCAGGTGAAGGATTCGTTGCCGTCTGGCAGTCCGACGGCCAGGATACCTCCGGCACCGGGGTTTTCGGCCAGCGGTTTGCTGCCGACGGGACACCCGACGGACCCGAGTTCCAGGTCAACACCTACTTCCTTGCGAACCAGGGCGCTCCCGAAGTGGCAGGGTTCCTCGACGGGAGCTTCCTCGTGACCTGGGCAAGCTTTCAGCAGGACGGGTCGGACTGGGGAGTTTTTGCCCGCCATCTCCTCCCGGACGGCTCCATGGACTGGCAGGAATTCCAGGTCAACAGCTCCAAGAACGGGAACCAGACAGACCCTGTTGTGGCTGTCACCGGGACCAATGCCTACGTCATCGCCTGGCAGAGCTTGGGCCAGGATGCGGCAGACGCGGGCGTCTTCTCGCAACGATTCAAGCTTCCGGGGGCGAAACAGGGGACGGAAACGGCGGTCAACACCACCGCAGGACAGGCTGAGGGAGTGCCGAGCGCCGCCGGCGAAGAAGGCGGACGGTTCGTTGTCGCATGGACGGCAGGACCCGCTACCGGCCAGCCCGAGACCGCGGGGCAGGACGGGGACGGAGAGGGCGTCTTCTTCCAGAGGTACAAGTCGGACGGGACGAAGACCGGGGCCGAGACCCAGTTGAACACGTTTGTTGCCGGCGACCAGGGGGCCGTAGCCGCGGCGATGGCCAAGGGGGGAAGCATGGTCCTCGCGTACGAATCGTGTCCCGCTGCGTCCGCGCCGGAGTCGGGCCAGGATTCGGACGGTTGCGGCGTGTTCGTCCAGCGTCTCGACCCGGATGGGAACCGCCTGTACCAGTAGCTGCCAGAAGTTCACAACTTACCGTAACAAATATGTTTTTTGGGCCGCGATTTGACGAAAGCAGGTTTGCAGTGTATACAGGGGCCGGACTGGGGGGAACGGGAGGTCTTCATGGCGTTGGTTGCAAGCAACTTCGCAGGGACGTGGTTTCCCGGGACGAAGAAGCAGGTCGAGCAGAAGCTGGCGGAGTTCCAGGCCCGGGTCAAGCGTCCCCAGCGGCTGAAGAAGCCTCCCCTTGCGGGCGTCGTTCCCCACGCGGGCTGGGTGTACTCCGGCCAGGTGGCATACGAGGTGTGGGAGAACCTGGCGCGGCGCAAGCCCGACCTCGTGGTCATGTTCGGTGGACACATGCAGCCCTTCCAGAGGTCGCTCATCTTTGCGGACGAGGGGTTCGAGACACCGCTGGGCCCGGTCATGGTGCACAAGGAGCTGCTGGACGGGCTGCTGGGTGCGTTCCGCTTCCGTGCGGTGGAAGCCCAGGCGTGGGAGCCGGACAACACCATCGAGGTCCAGCTGCCCATGGTGAAGCACCTGATGCCGGAAGCGCGCATCGTGGTGCTGCACCTGCCGCCGCGGGACACGATCCTGGACATCGTCGACATGCTGATGGAGTTCGTGCGGCGCATGGGGAACCGGCCTGTGTTCGTCGGCTCGACGGACCTGACCCACTACGGTCCCCGCTACGGGCTGACCAGCGCGGGCGTGGGAGACAAGGGGCATCGCTGGGCCAAGACGGAGAACGACGCTGCCTTCATCAGCCGCCTCGTGAACCTGGATCCCCAGGGCTGCCTTGAAGAAGGCTTGAGCAACCTCAACGCGTGCTGCCCGGGCGCTGCCTCTGCCGCGGTGACCGCGGCGCGGCTCATGGGCTCCGAGTATGGCGAGCTGCTCACGCACACCACCAGCCACGAGGTCATGCCCATGGCCGATCCGGTGGACTTCGTGGGCTACTGCTCGGTTGTCTTCTGACGTGAGCCGCAAGCGTCTCCAGGACGTCCACGGCTTCGTGCTGGCGGCCGGTCTCGGAACCCGCCTCAAACCGTTCACGGATCACACCCCCAAGCCGCTGCTTCCGTTCTTTGACGTGCCCCTGGTGGAGCACACCATCCGCAGGCTCCTGGACGCGGGAGTGACCCGGCTGACCGTGAACCTCTTCCACCTCGGGGACGTGCTCCGGCAGTTCCTCGAAAAGCTGAGCCAGCGGCTGCCGAAGGGAGTCCGCATCGACTTCTCCCCGGAGACCGTGCTCATGGGGACGGGGGGCGGGCTGGCCAAGGCAGCATGCGGGTTTGACGGGGCAACGACGCTGGTGGTCAACGGCGACGTGTGGTGCAATCCGGACCTCGACGAGCTGCTCGACGTCCATGTCGGCACGGGTGCGGAAGCCACCGCGCTGCTCCATTCCGGCGTGGGCAGGGACGAGCTGCTGACCACGTCCGTGGACCGGGAAGGGAGGATCGTGAGCATCGTCCCGGGCGGGGACGGAGGGCGGGGTCCGGGCGGGGACGGAGGGCGGGGTCCGGGCAGGTCTCCACCGGCCGTCTTCAGCGGAGTCTACTTGGTAGAACCGCAGTTCTATGCGAGGTTACCGCTCCGACCCTGCTCGGTCATCTCCGAGGGATTCCTGCCGGCCATCGCGCGCGGGGCGCGGGTGCACGGGCTCATCCGCACGTTCGCGTGGCACGACCTCGGGACATGGGGGGACGTGCTGGCCGCGCACATGGCGGTGCTGGGAAGCGGGGACGGAGGGCCGTACGAGCCGGCCCGCAGGCTGGCTCCGGGCGAGTTCCGGGCAGCGGGGACTGGGACTGTATGCGTGCTGGAGAGCGGGGACGGAGGGCCGTACGAGCCGGCCCGCAGGCTGGCTCCGGGCGAGTTCCGGGCAGCGGGGACGGAGGCTGTATACGTGGGCCCCGGAGCCCTGGTCGAGGCGGGGGCGGAGGTAGGCCCCGGGGTGGTGCTCGGAGCGGGCAGCGTGGTGGGCGCGGGCACGCGCGTGCGGCGCAGCGTGGTGCTTCCGGGGTGCACCGCGACCGGGACGGTGGTGGGGACGGTGGTGTTTGCTGAAACCGCTTGGCCGGATCGAACAAAAGGTGTCGGAAATCGCAGCTGACCCCGATAACTCCTTGTGAGGACCGAGCCAAGGAGGGGGTCATGAAGCTTCGAGCGATGAGCGACCGCGCGGTGACGCGGCTGGTTGAGGGCCTGTTCGGGCCCGGGATTCCGCACGACCGGAAGGGTTCGCACTGCCTGGTTCACCTGGACGCTCCGGGGGACGAGGAGCGAGCGCGGCGGAACGAGGGGTTCGACCCTTCGGAGTTCTTCGACGCGGGCTGTCCGCACTGCCAGCCGTTCCTGGCGGACGGGGCCATCATGGTGTTCGACGGGCCCGAGGTGGTCGGGCTCCGCATGCTTGCCGGCGGCATGTTCGAGAGCGTGTGCAAGCTTGGGGCCGGGCCTGCGACATCAAAGAAGAAGTCATATGTGATGTGACGGTATAACACAGCCTTATTATTTGTTGTAATGGCCACGGCTTTCGGTTTAGAGTTGTGCGAATGCTCCGCAGTCGGGGCGACTCGACCAAGCTGAAAGGTTGTGGCCATGACGAGAAAAGAAGAGCTCTTCGAGCGGCTCAGGAAGGCGCCGACGGACACGGAAGCCCTGGAGAATGCGGTGGCGTATTTCGCGCACCGGGGCGAGTTCGTCGAGCTGTACCAGGGCCTCGAGCCCGTGACGGCCGCGCTGGAAGACCGGGACCAGCTCGTGGAGTTCCGGGCGCGCGTGCTGGACGTGGTGCGCAAGCACCTCGACTCGGCTGCGGATGCGGCTACCGCCGCGGTGCTGAAGCTGCGGCTGGCCTCGATGCTCGTCGAGCGGACGTCGGAGCCCAAGGATGGTCTGATCCTGATGCTGGAAGCGTTCGAGCAGATCCGGACCGAGGACGTGGGGCACCGCGTCCTGGACATGCTGCACCAGATGAAGCTTCCGGTCATCGTGCTGCACATGCTGCGGACCCGGGCGCAAGCGGAGAAGGACACGGAGAAGCGGGCGGACACGCTGCTCCAGCTCGGCCATGCCGCGTTGGCCGCGGGCCGAGTGTTCGAGGCGCGTCGGGTGTTCACCGAGCTGGCCACGCTGGCGGAGCCCTGGTCCACGAAGGGGAAGGACGGCCTGTCGGTCATCGCTGCGGCGGAGGAGGACCTGGAGAAGAGCATCGCGCAGGCGCAGGGAAGCCTGAGCGGGGCCAACGACGTGGAGAAGCCGGTGCTGAAGCTGAAGCTGGCCCGGCTGTACGTGAGCGCGGGCCGGTTCGACGACGGGACCCGGCTTCTCGAGGACCTCGTCTCCCGAGGCGGCGACGAGGAGCCGCTGATGGAGCTCATCTCGGTGTATCGCGAGACCGAGTCGCACGAGAGGCTGCTGGCCCTGGTGGAGGACCGCGCGGACAAGGACCTTCGGGAGGAGGTACGCAAGGAGCTGCTCAAGGAGCGGGTTCACCTGTACCTGACCGCGTTGCACGACCAGATTCGGGCCAAGGTTGCGCTGGAGGAGGTGTACGACCGTTTCCCGGGGGTGCCGGACGTCGTGGAGTTCTGTGCGCAGACGCTGACGCGGCAGGGGGACACGCGAGGGCTGGCCGACCTGCTGGCCAAGGCCCGTACGGACACCAAGAACCGGGACCAGGAGCGGCGGTACCTCGAGTGGGAAGCGGGACTCCGTTGGAAGGTGCTGGGCGAGCTGGAAGAGGCGGAGAAGCTGTACCGCCGCATCAAGTCCATCGACCCTCGCAACGAGGCGTCCCTCGTGTTCTACGAGGAGTACTGTGTCCAGACCGCGGACTACCGGAAGCTGTACACCGTTCTATCGACCCGTGCATCGCTGGTTCCGGATGCGCAGAAGGTGGACATCCTGAAGCGGATGGCCAGGCTCTCGGTGGAGCAGCTGGACTCGCCGGACAGGGCCGTGGAATCGCTCAAGAAGGTCCTGGTGCTCGCGCCGGACGACAAGGAGGGGTTCACGGACCTTGCCCGGCTCCTTGAGGACACCCGGCGCTGGCATGCGGCCGTGGACCTGTACTCCGCGAGGGTGGACCGGTTGGGCGAGGATGCGCGGGAAGAGAAGCTGGACCTCCTGAACCGGATGCTGGACATCTGCTCCTCCAAGGACAAGCTTCCGGTGCCGGAGATGGTGGTGACGATCTACCGGCGGATGCTGCAGGCGGCACCGGACAACGTGGGTGCGATGGATGCGTTGGCCGACTACTACCGGAACGGTCGGCGGTATGCGGAGCTGGTGGACATCCTGTCCCGGAAGGCGCAGGTGGAGCAGAATGCGGAGGTGCGGCTGTCGCTGCACCGGGAGGTCGCGGAGCTTCTCATCGAGAACATGCGGCAGGAAGCGGCCGCCATTCCGCACCTCGAGAGCGTCATCGCGCTGGTTCCCAAGGACACGCAGGCGTTGAGCCTGCTGGCCCGTGCATACAAGGGCATCGGCGACCACGAGAAGTTCTTCGACGTGGGCAGGAAGCAGCTCGACGTGGTGGGGGGTGCGGAGAGGGCGGCTTTGCTGGAGGAGCTGGCAACCGCGGCGGGGGAGCGGCTCGGCCGTGAAGAGGATGCGGTGTGGATGCTGGAGAGCCTTCTCGAGATGGACCCCCGCCATCCGTGGGCCATGCGGCGCCTGCGACAGTCGTACACCGCGCTGGAGCGGTTCGAGGATCTTGCGAACCTGCTGCGCCGCGGGGTGGAGTTTGCGACCACGGAAGGGCAGCGACAGGAGCTGAAGGAGAAGCTGGCGCAGGTGTTGTCCGAGAAGCTGGGCAGGCACGGCGAGGCGCGGGATCTGCTTCGCGAAGTGGTGGTGCTGAGCCCCGGGAACCGAGCGGCCCGGCAGACGCTTCAGAAGATGCTGCTGCAGGCGGGGGACTTCGGGGAGTTGGAGGCGATGCACCACCGGGAGGGCAACCTCGCGGGTCTCCTGCGGTTCCTGGAGGAGTCGCGAGCGCGGGAGGAGGACGTGGATCGGGCGCTGGCCATGGGGATGGAGATGGTGCGGCTGGCCGACGAGCGGATGGCGGACCGGCCGCGTGCGATTGGCATCCTCGAGTCGCTGCTCGCGACGTACCCGGTACCCGATGTAGCCACCAGGCTCCTGGCAATGTACCCCGAGGGACGCAGCGATGCGGCAGTGGCCCGGGCGCTTGCGGTGGTGGCGGATTCGACGGAAGGGCAGGAGGGGCGCGACATTGCGGTGCGGCTGGCGGAGATGCTCGACACGATCGGCGAGCACGATGCGAGCTACACGCGGACGCTGGGGCTGTTTCTCACGAGTGCGCGCGACGGGGACACCGCGTTGTTCGACGTGCTGGTCGACCGTGCGGAGAAGGCCGGTGCACTGGATGCGCTGGCCGGGGTGGTGGAGGAGCTGCTGGCAGAGGATCTGCCGGGCGATGCCCGACGCGACCTCGCGGTCCTTGCGGCAGGCGTGTACAAGAACCGGCTGAAGGATGCGGGGCGTGCGGTGGGAGTCTTGCGTGCACAGCTCGAGCACGCGCCCGGGGACCCTGCGGTGCTGCGGGAGTTGGAGCGGGTGTACACCGCGACGTCGGCCTGGGAGGATCTGGAGAAGGTGCTGCGCTCCCTGGCGGACCAGATGCCGGACGATGCGTCGCGGTCACAGGAGCTGCACAAGCTGGCTCGGCTGTACGAGGAGATCCTCCTGGACTCGCAGCGTGCGGCGGACGTCTACCGGAAGCTGCACGCCATGGTCCCGGATGACGACGAAGCGCTGGCCGGGCTCGAGCGCATGCTCGAGGAGCTGGGTCTCTGGAAGGAGCTGGCGTCTCTGGTGGAGGAGCAGCTGGCGGGGGCCGACGATGCGCGACGCCGGGAGCTGTTGCTGCGGCTGGCAGGCATCGCGGACGAGAAGCTCAACGACGCGGACCGGGCAGCGGGCCGTTGGAGCGAGGTACTGGCGACCTGGACCGAGGACACGGAGGCCTGGGACGGGGTCGAGCGGCTGTTTGCGGCGGGCCGGGCCCTTTCCTCGGTCATCCCTCTGCTGTTGGTGCGGTACGAAGAGAAGCAGGACTGGGAACGGCTGGTGTCGGTTCACGAGAAGCACGCAGAGGTGGAGTCCGACGACGGGGAGCGGTATGCGATCCTGGAGCGTGCGGCAGCGGTCTACCGGGACCGGATGAAGCAGCCTGCCAAGGCGTTTGGCGTGCTCAAGTCCATGGCGCTCATCAACCCCATGGGCTCGGGGTTCCTGAAGCGGCTGTCGGATGTGGGGAAGGAAGCCAAGCTCCCGCGCGAGCTGGCCTCGGTGCTCAAGGGCCTGCTCAACATCGGCAAGTCCGACTTCCAGGCGACGCGGCGGGTGGAGGGAAGCGTGGAGTACGACGCGGCGCTCATCCTGGCCGACGTGGCGCGGACGATCAAGGATCTGCCGACCGCGATCGACGCGCTCAAGAGGGCCCGTGAGAGCGCGGCCGTGGACCTGTCGCTCATCGAGCAGCTGGAGCTGCTGCTGGACAAGGAGGGGCGGTACGAGGAGCTGCTGGCCCTGCTGGTGGAAAAGAAGGAGCTCGTGTGGGAAGCGCCGGAGCGGCGCAGCCTGCAGGTGCGCATCGCGGACCTGCTGACCGGCAGGCTGCAGCGGGAGGAGGAATCGATCCCCTGGGTGGAAGCGGTCCATGCCATGGACGGAGCGGGGCAGGCTGCGGGTGGCGAGCCCGTGACGGACCGGCTGGAAGCGCTGTACATCAAGTTCGGGCGGTGGCCGGAGCTGGGGTCGTTGCTGCGCGGCAAGCTTGCGGGCTTGCAGGGGGAGCGGCGGCGCAAGGTGGCGCACCAGCTTGCGCTGGTGTGCAGAGACCACCTCGACGACCTGGCGGGTGCGTTCGAGCTGTTGTCGGACATCGTGGTGCAGGAGCCGGACAACCGGACGTATCTGGATGCGCTGCTGCAGATCGTGAAGATGGATTCCGTGGCTGGCTGGGCGGAAGTTGCGGCCAAGGCCGTGGGTGTGCTGGAACCCATCGTCACCGAGCGCAGGGACTGGGAGCGGCTCTCGGTGGTGCTGGAAGCCAAGGCGACGCTGGCCACCGACCGCCGGCAGGCTGCGCGGGCGTGGCACGGCCTCGGCGTGGTGCTGCGCGACAAGCTGAACAAGCAGGAGAAGGCGTTCCAGGCGTTGTGCAGCGGAGTGGAAGCGCATGCGGGCAACGAGGAGCTGCTGTCCGACATGATGGCATTTGCCACCAAGGGGGCCCGCCTTGCCCGTGCGCTGGAAGCGCTGGCAGCGGGGCTGGGCGGCGTTGACAATGCGTCTGACGCGGCGCCGCTCAAGGTGCTGGCCACTGCGACGCGGGATCGTGCCGGCGACCTGGAAGGCGCAGCCAAAGCCTATGCTCGGCTCATCCACCTGCAGCCCGAGGAGTTGGAGCACTACTGGGCTCTGGACGAGATCTACCGGAAGCTCGACCGCGTTCCTGGCCGCATCGACGTGCTGGCGCAGGTCGTGGATCGGCTGACCGGTGCGCGGCGGGCCGACGTGCTCGTCACGCTGGCCGAACTGCAGTGGAAGGAGGAGCGCAAGCGGGACACGGTGGACTCGCTCAACCGGGCCATCGCGGACCCGGAGCTGTTGGAGGAGCCCCGGCGCCAGCTTGCGTTCGGCAGGCTGACCGAGGCCCTGGAGGAAGCCCAGGAGTGGTTCGAGCTTTCCCAGGTGCTGGGCACCCGCATCCGCTTCACCCGGGATGCGGCGGAGCGCAAGGCCCTCTTCCTGAAGCAGGCCGGCATCGAGGAGGAGAAGCTGTCGAACATCGACCGGGCCATCGAAGCCTACCGCTCCGTGGCAGCGCTGGAGGAGCGGCACCCGGCCGCGGTGTCCGCGCTCTTCCGGATCCTGGAGTCGTCGGGCAGGGTCAAGGACCTGGAGGAGCTGCTGGCCCGGCAGGCGGAGCTGGCTTCCGGGGACTCGGAGAAGCACGACCTGCTTGTCCGGCTGGCCCGCGTGCGGCTGTTCGACCTGAACGAGCCGGAGCTGGGGGTGGAAGCCCTATCGCAGCTCGTGGAGACCGACCTGTTCGACGGGGAGACCGTGGGACTGTTGGAGGGCGTGGTGGAGAGCCACCCGGACCGGGCGTTTCGAGCGACGCAGCTTCTGGAGCATGCGTACACGACGACGAAGTCGTACGAGAAGCTGGCGGACATCTACCGCATCCAGATCGACCGATTTGCGAAGCAGATCGACAAGGTCAGGCGGTACCGGGACCTTGCCGCGGTGTACGAGGAGCACATCAAGGATCCGGACACTGCGTTCCTGTACATGAGCAGTGCGTTCAAGCTGCAGCCGGCGTCCACGGACATCGAGAACAAGCTGGTGGGGTACGCCCGCTCGCGGGGCAGTTTCGACGAGCTGTTCGAGATCTACGTGGACGTGCTGTCGCACATGGAAGACAGGGCGGAGCGCAACGCCCTGCGGCGGCGCATGGTGGCCCTGTACCACGACGACATCAGGGACCTGGACCACTCGGAGACGATCTACCGCGACATGCTGGACGACGAGCCGGACAGCACGTTTGCGCTGGACCGGCTCCAGGGCCTCTACCGCGACACGAGCAACTGGGACAAGCTGGTGGACGTGCTCCGCACCAAGGTGGAGCAGGCACGGGATGCGGAGAGGAAGGTTTCGCTGCTGTACGAGATCGCGACGGTGCACCGGGAGGGGCGGTCCGCACAGGCCTCAGCGATGGACACGTACGAGGAGATCCTCGGCCTGGATGCGCGGCAGTGGGATGCGTACCGCGGCATCGAGAGCCTGTACCGCGAGCGGGAGGACGTGCAGGGGGTGGTGGCGGTGCTGCGCCGGGAGCTGGCGCGCAGCGAGCAGGTTGCGGAGCGCGTGGAGGTGAGGCTTCGGCTTGCGGCCACGCTGTTCGGGGAGGTGCAGGAGAACGACGCGGCGGTGGAGGAGTTGGCCCGGGTGTTCGACGAGAGCCCGCGGGATGCGGGTGCCATGGAGCTGCTGCAGGACATCCTGGACCGCTGGGAGACGGCCTCGTCGCAGGCCATCGGACTCATGGTGGACGCGCACACTGCGGGGCAGGACTGGCCGGCGCTGGTGGCGTTGTACCAGAAGCTGGCGGCCCGAGCAGCGGGCACGGCCGAGCGGATGCAGTGGTTCGAGCGCATCTACGAGGTGCGGACGCAGCGGCAGAACGACGAGCAGGGAGCGTACGCGGTTTCGAAGATCATGGTGACCTTCGAGCCTGCGGACGCCGGCCGCCGCGGCCGGCTTCTGAAGCACGGCCTTGCGGTCGGAGACCTCGAGGACGTGAAGGCGTTCCTGCTGCGGATGGTGGAGGAGGAGTCGGTGAGCCAGGCGGGCGTCACCTCGGACTACCACTTCCTGCTGGCCGCGGTTCTGGAGGAGCACTTGGCGGATCCGGCGACTGCGGCCGCGCACTACGAGGCCGTGGCAGAGTCGGGCCGCGCGGACCTGATTGCGCCGGCACGGGAGCGGCTGCGGGTTCTCTACCCGCAGCTCGAGTCGTGGCCCAAGTACGTCGCGCTGCTGGAGACCATTGCCGGGGAGACGCACGCTGCGGACGAGCGCAAGGGGCTGCTGCTGGAAGCTGCGGCAGTGGCGCGGGACACGGTGGAGGACCTCGAGCGCGCGCTGGGGCTCCTGGCCGCCGCTGCCCGCGAGTATGCGTCGGACCTGAACGTGCTGGACTTGTACGAGGCGGTGCTGGTGCGCCTTGGCAGGGCCGACGACCTGGAGACCCTGTACCGCCAGCGCGTCGAGATCGAGGAGCGCGGCGAGGGGCGCGGCCTGGTGCTGCTCCGGCTCGGTAATCTCCTTGTCGGCAAGGACCGCACCAGTGAGGGAGTGGACGAGCTGCTGGCCTGCCTCGGCGAGTCCCACGCGATCCCGGCCGTCTGGACGATCCTCGAGTCGCTGCTCGGCTCCGATTCGGTTCCCGACGAGGACCGGATCCGGATCTCGCTGGCGTTGCTTGCCGCGTATCCCAAGGACGTGGCGGCAGACCGGGTCGTGGCCGCGTTGGAGACCCACCTGGCTCTGGAGACCCAGGAGCCGGAGCGAAACCGGCTCCACGTGGAGCTGGCGAAGGTTGCGGAGAAGGAGGGAGATCCGGACAAGGCGTTCCTGCACTACAGCCAGTCGCTCCGCCTGTTTGCGGGCGTGGCGACCGTCGAGGAACCGCTCCACGCCATCGCGGAGGCCCGGGGCCTGTACGCGGACCTCTGCGGTCTGCTCGTGGAGCTCGCGGCAGCGGCAGGCGGTGGAGAGCTGACGGTGCGCTACCTGATGGAAGCGGCCGCGATGAAACGGGACAAGTTGGGACTGCCTCACGAGGCCGCGGCGCTTTGGGAGCAGGTCCTTCAAACAGACCCGGTGAACGGGGACGCGCTCCGGGAGCTGGAGCTGCACTGGCGCACCGTGGGCGACCCGGCGAGGCTGGCAGACGTGCTGGAGAAGGAGGTCGAGATCGAGTCGGACCCGGTGCGAAGGCTTGCCATGTCGGTGGACGTGGCCCGTATCGCGACCCGCGATCTCGACGACGTGGCCCGCTCCCGGCGCTGGTGGGAGGAGGTCCAGCACGAGCCTTCCGCTCGTGCGGAAGCGGTCCAGAACCTGGAGTCGCTGTACGGCCGGATGGAGGACTGGGACCAGCTGTGCGACCTGCTGCTCGTGCTGCGCGAGGAGGCGCAGGAGCGGCAGGAGCGCCTGCGCATCGTGTCGCGGCTGGCCGCGCTGTACGAGCAGAAGCTGGACAACGTGCCCGAAGCGTTCCAGAGGTACCGGGAGCTGCTGGAGATGGACCCGGGCTTCGGCGCGGGGTTGCAGGGATGCAAGCGGTGTGCGGTAGCGTTGGAGGACTGGCAGACCGTCGCGTCGGTGGACGAGCGGCTGCTTGCCGGGGACGCAGGCGCGCATGCGGCGGAGCTGAGGGAGGAGCTGTCCCACCTGTACTTCGAGCGGCTCGGGGCCAAGAAGAAGGGGTTGGAGCACCTGGCGTGGCTCCTGGCCCGGCCCCCGGTGTCCGACGCGATGCGTGGGCTGGCGGCAAGCCACCTGGCCGATGCGGAAGTCGGTGCGGCGCTGTGTGTCGCGCTGGAGCCGGTGCTGGAGAAGGCAGCGGACTGGTCTGCGCTCGCGGACCTCTACCGGACGCAGCTCAAGCTCACCGCGGACATCCGGGAGCGGTCCCGGGTCGCGGTGAAAGCGGCGGAGGTGCATGCGGAGCGGCTGTCCGCTCTGGAGGAGGCGTTCTTAGTGCTGTCCGGTGCGCTGGAGGCGTTCCCCAACGACGAGGCGGTGCTGGGCAAGCTGGCAGCTCTTGCGGAGAAGCACGGAGCGTGGTCGCAGTACGTGGACGTCGTGGAGAAGGCCTACGGCATCGCGACGGCGTCCATCGCCCTTTCACGCCTGGCGGCTCTCGCGGCCGCGACCTATGCGACGCGGCTGAACAAGCCGGGCCAGGCCATCGAGTGGTACCGCAGGGTGCTGGCGGAGGATCCCTCGGACGCGGAAGCGACCGCGGCGGTCGAAGAGCTGCTCAAGCGCGACCACAAGCTGGAGGAGCTGGCCCGGTTCTACGAGGACTCGTCGTTGAACTTCGAGGGTCAGGCCCGGATCCCGCTGCTGCTGAAGCTGGCGTTCGTGCGGGAAGGCGAGCTCAAGAACCCGTCGGGAGCGGTGCACGCGTACCGTGACGTGCTGGCCATCGACCCGGGACACCCCGCGGCGCTGGCGCGGCTGGACGCGATGCTGGACGACCCGATCCTGGGCCTGGCCGCGGTGGAGATCCTCGAGCCCATCTACCGGAGCCGGGGCGATACGCAGCGGCTGGCTCGGGTGCTCGTGGTCAAGGCTGCCGAGGTGGAAGGAAGCATCGACCGGTCGAACCTCCTGGCAGAGGCTGCGCGGCTGACCGCGGGCGAGCAGGGGCGCGAGGCAGAAGCGCTCGAGATCTATATGCAGGCCATCCGGCAGAAGGTGTTCGACGCTGCCGAGGTGCTCCCTGCGGCCATGGCGCTGGCGGAGAAGCTGGACCGATGGCAGGACTTCGCTTCCGCACTGGAAGCGGTGTGCACCGAGGCGGAGTCTCCTGAGCTCCGGCTCGACCTGTTGCGGCGGCTGGCGCTGGTGTACATGGAGAAGCTGCCCAACCCTGCGCTGGCGGAGCTGAAGCTCAAGGACATCCTGCACATCGAGCCCAGGAACTCGTTTGCGCTCAACATGCTGGTGCGCGTGCAGGAAGCGCAAGGGGACACGAAGCAGCAGATAGCGACGATGGAGCGGCTCGGAGACGCGGCGCTGGACCCCGCCCAAGCCAAGGCGATGTACGAGAGCGCCGCGGACCTGGCGGTTTCGCTGGACGACCCGCAGCGGGCCACGGGCCTGCTGATGAAGGCCCGCAAGGCCGCGCCGCGGGATGCGGGGGTCATGGAGCGGCTGGCTGCCATCTACCGTGCGGCGGAACAGTGGAAGGAGCTGGTGGATGTGCTGGAAGGCCGCGGCGCGCTGGAGGATCTGCCTGCGTCGGTGGAGTCGCTGCAGGAAGCGGCGTTCGTGGCTTCGGAGCACTTGAAGGACACGCAGCGGGGGCTGGACATCTGCCGCACCGCGCTGGAGCGGGACGGCCGCAGCATGGACGTGATGCGGCTCATGACCGGGCTGCTCACGACCGCGGGCAAGCATGACGAGCTCGTCTCTGTGCTGGAGCGTCTTTCGGAGGTTGCCGAGGGGGACGAGCTCAACGGCACGCTGTGGCAGCTCGTGGACATCGCGCGGCAGTCCGGGGACACGAGTGCGGCCATCGGGTACCTGGACCGCCTCACGGAGATCGATCCGAAGAACGCGCAGGCTGTGGAAGCCAAGATCGAGCTGTTGAAGGGCGGACAGAACCTGTACCACCTGGTGAGCACGTACGAGGAGCAGGCTGCGCAGGCGGAGGACCCGCAGGAGAAGGTGGACCTCCTCTTCCAGGCGGCCTGCACGCTGGCCGACGAGATCGGGGACCGTGACGAGGCCATCAAGAGGCTGGATGCGGGCCTCGCGTTGATCAAGGGTGAGTACCGGCTGATGAACAAGAAGGCGGAGCTGCAGGTGGCCGGCGGGAACTTCGCAGCCGCGGTGGACACGTACGAGAAGATCGCGGAAGGGCAAATGGACCCGGCGGTCAAGGGCGGTGCGCTCAAGGCCGCTGCCAGGCTCTGCCTGCGGGAGCTGGGGGACGTGGAGCTGGCCGAGCTGTATGCGGGCCGGCTGCTGGAAGCGCTGCCTGGCGACGAGGAAGCGTTCGACCTGAAGGCCGCGGCCCTGGAGAAGGGGAACAGGCTCGCGGACCTGGCGGACGCGCTGGCTCAGCACGCGGCGCAGGTGGGGAGCGGTCCGGCACGGGCAGCGCTGGCGAAGCGACTGGCCGTGTTGTACAGGGGACCGCTGTCCGATCCCGCGCAGTATGCACGCTGGGCGCACGAGGCCTACCGGGAGCAGGAGGACCCCGCCCTGGTGGAGGAGCTGCTGGCGTACCACCGGAAGGCCGGCAACTTCGCCGAGGTCGCCGAGCTGCTGGAATGGAAGATGGGCTACCTGACGCGTCGCAAGCTGCCCAAGGAGATCCCGGCGCTGTTCCTGGACCTGGGGCGGGTGCTGGTGACGCTTGGGGAGAAGGAGAAGGCGGTCGCTTCCTTCAAGCGGAGCGTGGACCTGGACGGCACGGACCTCGAGGCGCTGGTGGCGTTGGCCGGCTTGCTGATGGAGCTGGGCCGGACCGAGGAAGCGCTTCCGCCGCTGCAGACGCTGCTGCTTCGGATCAACGAGCTGAGCGGCAAGGAGCAGAAGGTCTCGGTGTACCTGTCTCTTGCCCGGATCCAGCTGGAGAAGAAGGACACGAAGAAGGCGCGCACCTATCTGACCCGCCTGCTGGCCATCGACAAGAAGCACGAAGAAGCCACGAAGCTGCTGGCGCAGCTGGGGTAGGAAGCAGCAGGGCTAGTGCCAGAACCCCAGCGAGAGGATGGAGTTGTAGTAGTCGGGGGCGAGGTCCAGGGTGAGGCCCAGCTTCCACTGCCACCAGAGGAGCTCGCCCACGCGCACGTCCGCGCCGCCCGTGCCGTGGCCGCGCGGGGACGCTGCCTGGATGCGGGGAGGCTCGTAGTAGGCCCCGGCCCGCACCACCAGCCGGTTGCTCATCACCTCGGCTTCTGCTCCCGCGTGAACCGACACCGAGACCGACTGGCCGCTCTCCACCGGGTCCACGGACGACAGGAACGCAGCCATGGAGCGCGATCCGTCGGGCGCCGCTCCGTGGACCCGCACGTCCAGCGCAACCAGGATGTAGCGCCGGTCCAGGGTCTCCAGCAGCTTCGAGCGCTCCATCATCTCCAGGTCGCGCTCGCGCAGGTCACGCTCCGTGTTGTACGGATACCCGGACTTGTTGGAGAACCACGACGCACCGACGGAGAGGCGCCACGGGACCGACAGCCGGTCCGGCGGGTCGAGCCCGTCGGGCGCCTCCTGGTCCTTTGCCGGCGCCACGAGCACGTGCCTGCGGAAGCTGGCGCCCACCCGCCAGTTGGAGCCCAGGGGCCTGAAGAGCAGCCCGACGTCCAGCCCCGGCGTCTCCCACTTGACGGACTCGTCCACCGCGGTGTCCGAAAGCAGCATGGAGCTGGTGCTGAACCCGAGGCCTGCAAGGAGCTGCTCGCGCCAGAACGCGTATGCGAATCCAAGGTACCCGTAGTTGGCCGAGAAGCTCGTCTTCCCATCCTGTCCTTCCAGCTGGATGTTGTTGATGTCGATCATGATGCCCATGCCGAAGCGGCCGAGCTGCAACCCCGCTGCGACGTTGACCGCGTTGAACTTCTCCGCGGCGGAAGAGGCGCGGCCGTCGTTGTCGAAGTCGATGTCCGCACCGGGAGCAAGCAGCACCCAGTCCAGGTTCCAGTCGTAGTCGAACCAGTCCACGGAAAACGGGTAACGGTTTGCGAAGGAGGCCGGGTTGAACGCGGCGCCCTGCGAGCCCTCCGCAATACCGGTGTATGCACCCGCAAGACCCGTCACGCGCGACGACGCCACCACAGGCGACCGGTACACGTCCACCGTGGTCGTCCCCCCGCTGCCGTCCTGAGACAGCGCCCGGGACGGGACCAGCGCGGCAAGCGCCGCGAGACAGGCGAGAAGGAGCGCCAGCGCCCGGGACCGGTGCGGAGCAGCAAGCGCTGCGGCCGCAACGAGAAGCTGAGGTCTGAGGCAGTTCTTCATGTCCACACACCCGCGTCCTTGGACAGCCGGGCCATTCATGCTAGCATACAGCGGCCTTGTTGAGGTGGGAAATTGTCCATGTCTCTGTGCGTGCTGCTGCAGGTCATCACCATGGTGCTTTCCGCGGGCCAGGCTGCCGCGGGGCAGGAGGTCTTCTCCGGTGTGCTGGGAACCGGCGCACGGCTGGGAACGGCAGCGGCCGGCGGCCTCTCCTGCCCGGCCATGCCCGGGCACGTCACGGGTCCGGGAGGCGCCGCGATCGCGGCTGCGGGCGCTGCCCCGGCTCCGGGCGACGCCGCGCAACTTCCCGCGGCAGGGTCCGCACGGTCCAGGGACGCGGGGTTCAACTCCACGGTATTGGCGATCCGCTCCGCGCCGTTTCTGGCGCTGGTCGCGCTGCGCACGACAGAGGACATCGTGCGCTTCGACGTCCTGGACGAGAACGGCGCGGTGGTGGAAAGCGCGGCCCGGCAGTACCCCGGTCCGGATCTGGTCCCGGGTTTCGAGGAGCCGGAGAAGCTGCTTGCCGAGGAAGCCGTCGTCAAGCTGATGAAGACGCATGGATTGAAGAAGGCAGCAGCGGAGGACCCGAGCACGTCACGCGGGTTTCTCCTCCTGCTGCGGCCCGGGAATGTCGGGCCGTCGAAGGGGCAGCTGGCCCTGGTCCTCGTTACCGGAGACGGGGCCGTGGAGCTGGATACCTTTCACCCGCGCTCGGTCGTGACGGTGTCGCGGTTCATCGACCCGGCCTCCACCGCGCTGGTGGTGAGCGGCCAGGTCGAGGAGCCGCAGGCAGAGGAGCCGGTTGAGACGAAGCCCGACCGGCGGGGTTACCTGCTCGTGCACAAGCTGCCCGCTTCGGTGAAGAAGCTCACGAACCCGGCCATGGCCGCGGCGTGGGCCGAGGCCGGCGACCTGTTCCTCGCGATGCAGCGGTACGACGACGCGGGGGTTGCGCTCGATAAGAGCCTCGGCCTCGAGGTCTCGGCCAAGGCTCTCTACCAGGCAGCCCTGGTGCACGCACACCGGGGAGACTGGGAGAAGAGCGCAAAGCGCCTCGGACAGCTCAACGAGCTTTCCACGGGCGAGGCACGGGTGCTCCAGGAAGCGGCAGCGCACGTCACGCTGCTGCGCGAGACGCGCATGCGCGCCATGGACATCAACGGGTCCAAGGCGTACTCGTTCAAGGCAAACGCGGGATTCGAGGGCACCTCCGTGTGGGTCAAGGTCAAGAACGCGGACGGCAAGACCGTGGCCATGTTCAAGCCCACCAACAGCAACACGTACCATCGCGGCGAGGTCTTCACCTACCAGATGGCCAAGCTGCTCGGGACCGAGGACCTCTACCCGGTCAGCATCCTGGTCGAGCTGGACCAGAAAGGGTGCAAGAAGTTCAACGCGGCGCTGGAAGGGGTGACGTTCAAGGGCCCCAAGGACGCAAACCGCAAGAAGCTGATGAAGCGATGCGCTTCCGGCAAGCTCGAAGGGGTGGTCAAGGAGTGGGTTCCGGACTTCGTGTTCTTCAGCGCGATCAGCACCTCTGCCAAGCTGCAGAAGCACTCCATCTACCGGGCGCTCCAACGAACCGGAGCGTTCCCTGAGAAGGGCAAGACGCAGGCGGTGCAGACCAAGACGCACCTGTACAAGCCCGACAACTGCAAGGAAGCGGTCTACAAGGGCGTCATCGAGGTGGAGCAGCTGGCCAAGGACCTGAGCGACGTGCTCATCATGGACGTGCTCAACGCGAACGAGGACCGCTTCCCGGGTGCGAACATCGAGTTCCATTCGCTGGGCAAGGCCGTGGAGACCAAGCCCTGCCAGTTCGACTTCGGGCCGTCACGGCTGTTCTCGCTGGACAACGGTGCGACCTTCAAGGGCACCGCGTCCAACGGCTTCGTGGACTTCACGAGGCGGCTCAAGATCTCGCGCTTCCGGAAGGAGACCTACGACCGGCTCGTTGCGCTCCAGCAGTTCATCAAGGGGGAAGGGGCCTGCCCCGACTTCGCGAAGGCCTACGGCATCCGCAGCCTGGACGACCTCACGAGGTTCCTGGCGCTGGACCGCGGGGACTCGCACCCGCGGCGCAAGAAGCCCTTCGACCTGTTTGCCACCAACCTGCGCAACGTGCTTGCGTACATGAAGAAGTTCGAGAAGGACACGTTCGCATGGTTCAAGTAGGCCGGCTGCGCTACCGCCTGCTGGCGGAGCACGGCGGAAGCCCGCTCATCGCATGGGTGCGCGAAGGGCGGGACCTGTCGCAGAACCAGGCGCGAAAGTTGATAGAAACAGGAAAGGTGTACCTCGACGGAGAGCCCTGCCTCGACTGGCGTACCCCGGTCCGGCAGGGGGCGGACGTCTCGGTGGACACGGACCGCAAGAAGCCGGCGCGCCTGCAGGTTCTTCCCGACGACGCGGTGGTCTACTCGGACGACTGGATCCTCGTGGCAAACAAGCCTGCAGGCCTCGTGTCCGTTCCGCCCACGAAGACCGGGGAGCCCACCTTGCAGGACCTGCTTGCGGCACGGGCCCGGAAGCTCCGGGAGCACTCCGCGGTCGTACCGGTCCACCGGCTCGACCGGGAGACCCGCGGGCTCATGGTGTTTGCACGCGGCCAGGCTGCTGCGGCCGAGCTGCTGCAGCAGTTCCGGGAGCACTCGGTGCACCGGGAGTACTATGCGGTGGTGGAGGGAGCCGTGACGCAGTCAACGGTCGAGGGCCGCATCGACGTGAGCCGGCAGGGATTCAGCGACACCCGGGTTTCCCGCACCGCGATCACGCAGTTCGAGCCGGTGCGCACCTCCGGGGCCTTGAGCCTCGTCATCTGCAGGCCGGGCACCGGCCGCTACCACCAGATCCGCATCGTGCTGTCGCAGATGGGTGCGCCCATCGTCGGAGAGCGGCAGCATCTGCCTGCGGGCTTCGAGCCGTGCGTCATCTCCCGTGAGCTGGGCCTCCAGTCGTTCCTGCTGGACATCCAGCACCCGGGCAGCGGCCGCCGCATGCGCTGGCAGCTGCCCCTGGACCCTGCGCTGGAAGCCATGCTGGCGCGGGGCCGGCTCTGATTTTCCGGCCGGCACGTTGCAGGAATCCAGTCCGTACGATTGGTTACGGAGCGACCAGGCGATCTTTTCGCGGCCTCCCCGCGTTTTTCCATGGGTGGATGCCCGCGTTTGGGCTTGCCAGGATCGTCCGGCCGCGGCCCGGGCCGAAATGCGCGTGTCAAGGGGTTTTGCGCACCGGAAGATGCGCGCGATTCCGGCCGCGGCGCGTTTTCGAGTGTTTTCTACAGGTTGTGCCAAGACCACCTTGCCAGCCACAACATGTTGTGTATTTTTTCTTGACGGACCACCGGGGGGGCATAGTATGAGCCCGTGGAGAAAGTCGCCCTTCCCCCGACTCGGGGGGGTGTGATAGAAAGGAGGTTCCCACGCCGGAATCGCGGGGCCTCCTGATGGGGGCTTTTGCGCTTGGAGGGGCGTGGATGTTGACAGGCGACGTGATGGGTGGAGCAACGAAAAACCGGGGGCGGGACCCCGGCGCACAGGATCTCTTCAGACCGCATGTCCCGGCACGGCCGGGCGACGCGGGAGCAAACAAGGCTGAGGCTGCGGCGCACAGGAAGCGCAGGAATGCGCGCTTCGTGGCGGAGCGGGTGTTCTCGCGAGCGGGCACGCACCCGTATGCGGAGAAGGAATGGGGCCTGCGCAAGGCGGAGATTCTCGGGGACAAGGGGAAGGCGGTCTTCTCCCAGGAGAACCTCGATTTCCCGAAGGACTGGTCCGACACCGCGGTGACGGTGGTGGCTTCCAAGTACCTCCGGGTCAACGGTCCTGCGGGGCGTCGTGAGTCGAGCCTGAAGGAGCTGTTGGACCGCGTGGTGAGCGCCCTGGCGGACTGGGGGCTCCAGGACGGCTACTTCTTCGACGCGGCCGAGGCCGAGGTGTTCCGGGAGGAGGTGACCTGGCTGCTGGTGAACCAGGTTGCGTCGTTCAACAGCCCCGTGTGGTTCAACGTCGGGGTCGAAGCAGAGCCGCAGTGCTCCGCGTGCTTCATCAACCGGGTGGAAGACACGATGGAGTCGATCTTCGACCTGGCGCGCACCGAGGGGATGCTGTTCAAGTACGGGTCGGGCTCCGGGGTGAACCTGTCGTCGCTGCGCTCGAGCCGGGAGCGACTGAGCGGCGGGGGCCTTGCATCGGGCCCGGTGTCGTTCATGAAGGGGTTCGACGCGTTTGCCGGGGTCATCAAGTCGGGCGGCAAGACGCGGCGCGCGGCCAAGATGGTGATCCTCAACGCAGACCACCCGGACATCCGGGAATTCGTGGAGTGCAAGGCCAAGGAGGAGCGCAAGGCCCGTGCACTGGTGGAGCTCGGGTTCGAGGGGGGGCTGGACGGCGACGTGTACAGCTCCATCTTCTTCCAGAATGCGAACAACTCGGTGCGTCTCTCGGACCGGTTCATGGAAGCGGTGGTCCAGGACAGCGAGTGGACGACCCGGGAGGTGACGTCCGGGAAGAAGGCGGACACGTTCAAGGCCACCGAGCTGCTGCGCCTCGTTGCGGACTGCGCGCACTACTGCGGCGATCCGGGCATCCAGTTCGACGACACGGTGAACAGCTGGCACACGTGCCCAAACGGCGGCCGCATCAACGCGTCGAACCCGTGCAGCGAGTTCATGTTCCTGGACAACTCCGCGTGCAACCTGGCGAGCCTGAACCTGCTCAAGTTCCTGGAAGCGGACGGGACGTTTGCGGTGGAGCGGTTCAAGGCCGCGGTGGACCTGCTCATCCTTGCGCAGGACATCGTGGTGGAGCGGGCCAGCTACCCCACTGCGCTCATCCGGACCAACAGCGTGAAGTACCGGCCCCTGGGGCTCGGCTATGCGAACCTCGGTGCGCTGCTCATGAGCTGCGGGATGCCGTATGACAGCGACGCGGGCCGGAGCCTGGCTGGTGCCCTGACGTCGCTCATGACCGGTGAAGCGTACGTGATGTCCGCGCGGATCGCCAGGGCCAAGGGAACGTTCGAAGGGCACACGGAGAACCGCGGTGCGATGCTGCAGGTCATCCGCAAGCACGCTTCGTCCATGGACAAGATCGACGCGTCGCTCGTGGAGCCGAAGCTGCTCCAGGCGTGCAGGCAGGTGTGGGCCGCGGCACAGGGGGAAGGGGAGAAGGTCGGCTTCCGCAATGCGCAGGTGACGGTGCTGGCGCCCACGGGCACCATCGGGTTCATGATGGACTGCGACACCACGGGCGTCGAGCCCGACATTGCGCTGGTGAAGTACAAGAAGCTGGTGGGCGGCGGGCTCATGCGGATCGTGAACGGCAGCGTGCCTCGGGCGCTGGCGCGGCTCGGGTACGGTGCCGCGGAGGCCGAGGCCATGCTGCGGCACGTGGAGGCGCGCGGCACGGCAGAGGGCGCTCCGGGGCTCAAGGAGGAGCACCTCCCGGTGTTCGACTGTGCGCTGGCCGCGGCAGAGGGGACGCGCTCCATCCACCACCGCGGGCACCTGCTGATGCTGGCTGCGGTGCAGCCGTTCATCTCCGGGTCGATATCGAAGACCGTGAACGTGCCGGGCGAGACGTCCGCGGACGACATCTACAACCTCTTCTTGGATGCATGGCAGCTGGGGCTCAAGGCCGTGGCGGTGTACCGGGACGGAAGCAAGGGGATCCAGCCGCTGAGCACGGGCAAGGATGCGGCCGCGGCCCTGGGAGCGCCCAAGGCCAAGCGCCGGAAGCTTCCGGACGAGCGTTCCGCGATCACTCACAAGTTCAGCATCGCGGGGCACGAGGGGTATCTGACCGTGGGGATGTACGACGACGGGTCGCCCGGCGAGGTCTTCATCGTGATGTCCAAGCAGGGCAGCACGGTGTCGGGGCTCATGGATGCGTTTGCGACGGCCATCTCGCTGTCGCTGCAGCATGGCGTGCCGCTTGCGACGATGGTGGACAAGTTCAGCCACCTGCGGTTCGAGCCCGCTGGGTTCACGGGCAACCCGGAGATCCCCATGGCCAAGTCGGTCATGGACTACATCTTCCGCTGGCTCGCGAACCGCTTTCTGACGGCCGACGGCCACCCGAAGCCTGGCACCAACGGCAACGGCAACGGGACCAAGAACGGCCATGGGTCTGCTGCGGGAGCCGCGCATTCCGGGCCCCAGCCGACCTACCATGCGGGCCGTGCGGCACGGTCCCAGGTCAAGGGGCAGGAAGACTCGCCGTCGTGCCACAACTGCGGCGACGTGATGGTGCGCAACGGGACCTGCTACAAGTGCAACACCTGCGGCGAGACGTCGGGCTGCAGCTGAGCCCGGGCTATTTCCGGCCCGCCCGCTTGCCGGCCCAATCGATGATAGCGGCCACCACGTCCTTGCGGCCTGCGACCATCCCGAGACTCCGGTTGGCTTCCAGGAAGAAGGGGAGCAGTTCCACCGCGTGTTTCAGGACTGCGTCGGCCTGTTCGAGGACCGCGGGGGCGTCCCCGCGCACGGCCGGCCCTGTCAGCGACTCGCGGAACCCGAGCTTCGCTGTGTTGGCCAGCACGCTCTGGAGCAGGCTCGAGAGGAGCTCCCGGGCCTGTCCGGGATTGAGGCCCGACTTGCGCAGGAGGGTGTCTGCCGCGAGGCCGGCCAGGGCCAGGATGTTGGCAGCGGCCACGCAGCCGGCATGGTAGAGGATGCGGTCCGAGGGGAAGGCTGCGACCACTCCGAGGCCTGCGCGCTCGAGCAGGCCGGAGACGGCTTCGGTCGCGGGATCGTCGCCGCCCACGAGGAATCGGACAGCGCCGGTCTTCTCGACTCCCGGGACCGGGAAGCTGAACGCGGGGTGAGCGGAGCCCTGGGGCCTTGTCCCGGGAGCAAACCCGGTGGGGGCCCTGCGGCCGGAGCAGTGCACGACCGGGACGTGCTGCGGCACTCCCCACGTGTCGAGCAGTGCGGCGGCCGTCGGGATGGCCGCATCGGACACGGTGAGCAACACGAGGTCCGGAGCGCCCGGCTGGAGGGGAGCCGCGGACTCCACGATGCGGCAGCCGGCCGCAACCGACTTCAAGATCGCTGCCCGGTCCGGGTGCAGCGGACTGCGGTTCCACGCGACGATCTCGTCGGCGGGATTGGACAGCCAGCCGGCAAGGGAAATCCCGACGTTGCCGGCACCGACGATGAGCACGCGCATGGAGCCTCCTACCGGTACAACCGGTGCAGCACGACGTAGACGGCGACGTCCGCGGGCACGAGGTGCTGGAAGGGCTTCCCCTCGGCCACCAACTGGCGAACCGTGCTGCTGGAGATGTCCGGCAGTGCGGTCCCCGGGTCCTGCGGAGAGGCGCCGGACCTTCCCACGACGAGGAGCGGGGCCAGCGCTTCCACCGCGTCAAAGCGGTGCCACTGCCCCTTTTCCGCAAGGATGTCGGACCCGACCAGGAGCCGGAAGGAAGCACCGGGCAGGCGGCGCCGGAGGGCTTTCAAGGTCCGCAGCGTCACGCTGACTCCGCCCAGCTCCTCCTCGATACGGGAGACGGCGCAGCGACGGCCGAAGGGCTTGAATGCGAGGCGGCACATGCGGACCCTGTGCTCGAACGGTGCGGACTCCTTTCCAAAGCGGTGCCGGAAGCAGGGCACCACCAGGACCCGGTCGACGTCCTGGCAGGACAGGGCCCACGCAACCATCATGACGTGCGCGAGGTGCGGCGGGTCGAAGCTTCCACCAAACACGACTGTTGCCCGCGCCATGTCGCCCCTCCCCACGGACGCGTCCATTCTAGGGCCAGACGGGCGAAATGTCACCAGCCGGGAACCGGGAGGGTGCGATCGCCGCCGTGGCAGATTGGCAGGAGCCGCTCTGCTTCCGGGGCAGCCGGGGGAGCTGCGGCTGAACGCCGGTCTCCCCCGCTCCCCTCCACGCGGGCTTATGCCACACGCTGGATCGCACCCGATTCGGGAGGCCGGGGGGGAGCGCCGGCCGGCCGGTTCCGGAGCCCTGGATTCGTGTTCTAGGGGTAGAGGAGAACCTGGCCCCGCTGGTCGTGGAAGGAGCGAGCGGACTGCTCCATGCGCGCCACGACGTCCGCGACGGCCGCGTTCTGCTCCAGGGCCGGGCGAACCCAGGACTCTCCCAGCAACAGGTCGATGGCCAGCCGGTCCGACACGAACTCGTAGGTCTCGGTGCGCCACTGGAAGTCGGGGGCGAACAGCAGGTGGAGCCACTTGACGAGGGCAAGACCGAGAGCAAGCGGGCGCAACGCCTGCGGGTCGGTCACCGCGATGCGGACCCCGCGACATGCGAGGCCCGCGTACTTTCCGAACTGCGGCCGGAACACGATTGGAAGCAGCGCTGCCCCCGCTGACACCCGCTCTTGTGCGACGGCCTGGATGAGCCGGTGCGGGTCGACGAAGGGTGCGCCGACGACTTCGAACGGAGTGGTGGTGCCGCGACCCTCGGAGACGTTGGTCCCTTCTACGAGGCACGTGCCCGGATAGACCAGGGCCGTGGCCGGAGTCGGCATGTTGGGGGACGGGGGCACCCAGGGCAGGCCGGTACCAGGGAAGAGCGTGGACCGGTCCCAGCCGGAAACCGGCAGCACTGCCAGGTCGACGTGGATGGGGCCGGTGCGCCGTGCCAGCAGGGCCAGCTCGCCCAGGGTGAGCCCGTGGCGCTGGGGGACCGGGATCTCGCCGACGAAGGAGGCGAGGCCCGGCTCCACGAGGTTCCCTTCCACCACCGCGCCGCCCAGGGGGTTGGGCCTGTCGAGCACGAGCACGCGTGTGCCGGTATGCGCGGCCGCGGCCATGCATCGCACGAGGGTAGCGGCAAACGTGTAGTACCGTGCGCCCACGTCCTGGAGGTCGGCCACGAGCAGGTCGATGTCCTGGAGGAGTGCGACGGAGGGGTCCAGGGAACCGAGGGTCGAACCGTACAGGCTGTGGACCGGCAGTCCGAAGACCGGGTCGTTGTCCCGGCCCACGTCCTCCATGTCCTGGTGCGTGCCCCAGAGCCCGTGCTCCGGGGAGAGGACGAGGGACGGAGGGCGGCCGATGCGGGCCAGGTGCTGGAGGAGATGGGTGCCGGTGCGGTCGACGGACGCCTGGTTGGCCAGCACGGCAATCCGCTGGGAGGCGGGGCCCGGGATCCCGTCCCGCAGGAGCCGGTCCAGGCCCGTAGCCGTGGCGTGCTGGATCATGGGGTTGCCTGTCGTGGCAGCGAACACGAGGGAAGGGAAGCGACTATTTGCACTTCGTGGGGTAGTGGGTCTTGCAGGCCTCCGATAAGAGGTCCGCGAAGTACTGCTCGGGCTGGTCGACGCACCAGGCAAGGGTGCACTCGCAGAAGTCGTTGAACTCCTCCTGCTTGGCAGCGTTCAGCACGTAGCAGATGCAGATCTGGTTGACCAGCACCTCCGGGATCGAGCCGGTGTACTGCACCACGCACTCTTCGTCCGGGGCAGGAAGCTCACCCGAGAGGTCGGTGACGACGAGGACATCCTCTTCTCCCCCGCTTGTCTCCACCCCGTCCGGGACGTAGAAGTCACCCAGGTAGTTGGAACCTCCCTGGGCATTGGCAAAGGCCAGGTTGGGCCCCCCGTATTGGGGTCCGACGCCATAGGAGTTGGGGGTCGAAGGAACCCGTTCGCACCCAAGGGCCAGGAGAAGGGCAACGAGGACGACACAAGGCTTCATGTAAACCTCCCCGCACAAGAACGAACGTTACCACCGGGCGTGTTCTGCGTCAAAAAACGCGGCGCGGACATGCGGGTACAAATTCTTTTTGCACATGAGGGGGGGCCACGTATAATCGGGCTAGCTTGCGGGACCGGCAGGTGACCGCGGCTCTCAGGTGGGAGACAACGATGGCTGACCTATCGATTCGGTACTGGGGAGTCCGGGGGAGCATCCCGGTACCCGGCCCGGAGACCCAGCGGTACGGCGGGAACACGAGCTGTGTCGAGGTGCGCGTCGACGGGAAGCGGTACATCATCGATGCAGGGACCGGCATCCGATACCTGGGCACGCAGGTGAACGCCAACGAAGAGCTGTACATGGTGTTCACGCACCTGCACTGGGACCACATCCAGGGATTTCCGTTCTTCGGGCCCATCTACCGGCAGGGGACGACCATCCACATCTACTCCGGGCACAAGGCGGACGTGAGCCTGGAGTCCGTGCTGAAGGGGCAGATGCAGGAGCCGAACTTCCCGGTGTCGCTTGGCAAGCTTCCCGCGACGCTGACGTTCAACGAGGTGGTGAAGGGGCAGCCTTTCATGGCCGGTGGGGTGGAGCTGAAGACCATGCGCCTGAATCATCCCAACGAGGCGATGGGGCTCCGGTTCGATGTGCGGGGCCGCTCGTTCGTGCACCTTACGGACCACGAGCACGCGGAGGAGTTCGACGAAACGATCAAGGCATTCTGCAAGGGAGCCGACGTCCTGTCCATGGACACGATGTTCACGCCCGACGAGTACCCGCGCTTCAAGGGGTGGGGCCACTCGTCGTGGCAGCATGCGTGCGACATCGCCAAGGCAGCGGGCGTAAAGAAGCTGGTGCTGTTCCACCACGATCCGGGTCGCAACGACGCGGGGGTGGATGCGCTGGCTGCGGCCGCCGCGAAGTGCTTCCCGGCCGCGGTCGCGGCGAGCGAGGGGCTGGTCATCGATCTGTAGCCGCAGGTCTACGTGTCCGCCATGCAGGTTTTGTACGCCTGGGAGCACTCGTCTTCGATGGCCTTCATGATGCAGTCCGTTGACATGTTCCAGCCACAGGCGTCCACGACGCAGCCGGACAGCGAGTTGAAGATCTGCTTGGCGTCGTCGCTCCCGCCGTTGTAGCAGTCCCAGTAGCAGGACTGGGCCCATCCGCAGCCGAGAAGGCAGTTGACGATCGCGCCGCAGTTGCTCCCTGTCGACTGCTGTAAGCAGGTGCCTGCGTCAGTGCACTGGTAGCCCGCGGGGCAGCTGCCGCAGCTTCCGCCGCACCCGTTGGAGCCGCAGACCTTCCCGGAGCATTTGGGCTGGCACGAGCCGCCGCAGTCCTTGGGGAACTTGCCGGACGGGTCCGGGTTGCCCGGGGTCCCGCAATCGTAGTAGTGGTGTTCGTGGTTCCATCCGCACTGAGGGTTGTTCTGGCAGCTCTCGGTGAGGAGCTTGCCCTGCTGGCAGTAGTAGAGGACGCCGTTGAGGCAGCAGCCTTCGTAAGGAACCCCATTGCAGGAGTCGCCGCCCGCGCAGCTTCCGCCAGAGCAGGTCTGTCCGGGCTGGCAGGAGCCACAGCTTCCTCCGCAGCCGTCAGGGCCGCAGGTCTTGCCGCTGCATGCGGGCTGGCACGCACAGGTGCCCGCGACGCAGCCGCTGCCCGGGGGGCACGTGCCGCACGACCCGCCGCAGCCGTCGTCTCCGCACTGCTTGCCCGCGCACGCGGGGGTGCAGGTTCCTCCGCCCTTGCAGGTGTTGACCGAGGAAGCGCAGCCGGTAATGCTCTGGTTCTGGAAACAGGCTTCCCCCGGTCCCCACTTGCCGCACGCGGTGAACATGCACGAGTAGACGGCCATGGCCGCTTGCGTCACGGACTGGGACACGCCTGCGAAGCAGTCGGTGAAGCAGCCTGCGTCGGGCAGTCCGCAGGTGGACTTCAGCATGCAGGTGAGCACGTCGCTGCAGGTCTTGTCTTCCTTGGGGACGCAGGAGCCTTGCGCACACGTCTGGCCCTGGGGGCACGGGACAGCGCTGCCCCAGGCGGTTCCGTCCTGGGAGCAGACGCGGACCGCGTCACCGACGCACTGGGACTGGCCCGGGGTGCACACCTGCACCGGCTCGTTGCACTCGCCGTCTTTGCAGACCGTGCCTTCCGGGCAGGGAGTGGCCGGGGACCACTTGGGCTCGCCTGCGGTGACGCAGACGGAGACGCCGTTGCCGTCGCACCGGATCTGGCCCGGGGTGCACGCGCCGGGGCTGCACGCGTTGCTCGGGTCGCAGTGGGTGCCTTCCGGGCAGGTGCCGCAGACGCCGCCACAGCCGTCCGAGCCGCACTGCTTCGAGTCGCAGGACGGGGTGCATGGAGCCAGGTCGTCCTGCCCGGACGTGCCGTCTTCCGGGTAGTAGGCTTCCGGCTGCATGTAGACTTCCATGATATTGGGGTCTGGGGAGCCACCGGAGCAGGCTGCCAGGACCAGCACGAAGAGGACGGGTCGCATCGACTTCATTGATCACCCATTCACGTTGGGAGACTACATGTCCGCGGCACACGCCTTGAACTGCGCGGCACAGGCCCCGGTGGTGGCTTTCAGGATGCAGTCCTGGCTGGGATTCCATCCGCACGCCTGGATGATACACTGGGAGAACGCCTGGAAGAGCGCCTGGGACTGGGCGTCCGCATCGCCATAGCATCCGAGAGTGCACAGGGGGCCCAGGTTGCAGTCGAGAGCGCACTGGAGGACCTGGGAGCAGCTCTTGCTGGCGACGCACTGGCCGTTGGTGCAGGCTTGCCCGGCGGGGCAGACGCCGCAGACGCCGCCGCAGCCGTCGTCGCCGCACTTCTTGCCGAGGCAGCTCGGTGTGCAGGCGGGCACGCACTTGAACGCAGTCTGGTCGCACGTCGTGCCGACGGGGCAGATGCCGCAGGACCCGCCGCAGCCGTCATCGCCGCACTGCTTCTTCAGGCCGTTGGAGGAGACGCAGCTCGGCTGGCAGGGAGCGCAGCTGGCGCCGCACTGCTGGATGGCCTCGTTGACGCAGATTCCGTCCCACATGACATCGCAGCAGTAGGCGTCCATGGCGCAGACGCAGGAGACGACGTCGGGGTCGTCGCAGCCGGGCTCGTTGTGTGCGTCGCAGCAGCCCCCGCCCTGGCACTGGCCGCAGTCTTTGGGACACGACCAGCAGTTCTCGTAGCCCTCCGCGCACTTCCCGTCGCCGCAGACGGAGCACTGGCCGCAGTCCTTGGGGCAGGACCAGCAGTCCTCGTAGCCCGGTGCGCACTTCCCGTCGCCGCAGACCGCGCACTGGCCGCAGTCCTTGGGGCAGGACCAGCAGTCCTCGGTCTGCCAGTCGCACCAGCCGTCCCCGCAGACCGCGCACTCGCCGCAGTCCCACGGACAGGACCAGCAGTCCTCGGTCTGCCAGTCGCACCAGCCGTCCCCGCAGACCGTGCACTCGCCGCAGTCCCAGGGGCAGGTCTCGCAGCTCTCGGTCATCCAGTCGCAGAGGCCATCGCCGCATACCGCGCACTTGCCGCAGTCCCAGGGGCAGGTCTGACAGGTTTCCTTCATGTTGGGGTCGCACCAACCATCGCCGCAGGCGAAGGGCTGGTCCGGCTGGCAGGTGCCGGAGTCGGTGCAGAAGGAGCCGGGCTGGCACTGGCCGCACTGGCCGCCGCAGCCGTCCGGGCCGCACTGCTTGCCTTCGCACTGGGGCATGCAGACGCACTTGCCGAGGTAGTTGCATACCGAGCCGGACTTGCAGGTGCCGCAGGAGCCGCCGCAGCCGTCGTTGCCGCAGGCCTTGCCCGCGCATTGGGGCTGGCAGAGGCAGTAGCCGTAGTTGTCGCAAGCGAACCCGCCGGGGCACGTGCCGCAGTCACCGCCGCAGCCGTCCGGGCCGCACATCTTGCCGGTGCAGTCCGAGGTGCAGTCCTGGCACGCCTGCCAGAACTTCTTGCACTGGCCCTGGATGGCCTGCTGTGCGCACCCGTCATTTGCGTTCTCTCCACAGATCTGTCCGACGCAGCCCCACAGCTCCATCCACTGCTGCTTGGCGTCCCAGGACGCGTCGAGCCAGCAGCCGTTGGTGCACGGTTCGTCCATGGGAGCGCACCCCCACATGCACTGGACCAGCTCCTTGCAGGACAGGTCGGCCACGCAGGTGAAGTTCTTGCACGCGGTGCCGGGGCCGCACAAGCCGCAGATACCGCCGCAGCCGTCGCTTCCGCAGGGCTTGCCGGTGCAATCGGGGAAGCAGCTCTGGACACAGATCCCCGCGGTGTTGCAGCTCGAGCCAGCGGGGCAGCTGCCGCAGTTCCCTCCGCAGCCGTCGGGACCGCAGTCCTTGTTCGCGCACTTGGGCTGGCAGGTGCTGCCGACGCACTTGTTGTAGATGTCGACGCACTTCCCGTTGAGTGCCGTCTTGAAGCAGTCGGTCTGGGGCACCCACTGGCCGCACACCTGGAAGACGCAGAAATAGAGCTCGTACGCGACGCTGGCCGGGTCGGACGCGGCGTCGAAGCACTGCTGCATGCAGACCGGCTCCGGCACGTCGCACTTGAACTGGGACATGCACTCGAGGGTCTGGGCGCAGTCGCCGCCGCCCGGGAGACACTCGCCGTTGCTGCAGAATGCGCCCGGAGGACAGGGGCCTGCGTCCTTCCACGCGGTCCCTTCCGCGTTGCACTTGAGCACGTTGTTGCCTTCGCACTTCTTGGTGCCGGGCGTGCAGACGACCGGGGGTTCGACGCACTGGCCCTTCTTGCACTGGGTGCCGGGCTTGCAGGGGTAGGCGACTTCCCAGCTCCCGGTGGTCGAGCACTGGATGACCGTGTCGCCTTCGCAGGCCAGCTCTCCGGGCTGGCACTCGCCCTGGCCGATGCACAGGCCGTCCTGGCAGACCTGGGCTGCGGTGCAGGTCATGGCGACGGTCCAGCTGCCGTCGTCCGAGCAGACCATGACGTTGCTGCCCTGGCAAGCGACGGCTCCGGGCTCGCACTCGCTGCCCTGGGGCACGCACAGGCCGTCGACGCAGACGTTCTTGGGCGGGCAGGGCTTGGCCTCGGACCAGCCGATCTCCTTGCCGAGACACTCGGCCACGCCGCCGTTGGTGCAGATGGTTGTGCCGGGCTGGCAGATCCCCTTCTTGCAGGTGAAGTCGTCGCCGCAGTGCATGCCCTCCGGGCAGTCACCGCAGGAGAAGCCGGGGCAACCCGAGTCGCCACATTCCTTGTTCTCGCAGGCGGGCTTGCACTCCTGGGAGCAGAGGCCGTTGAAGCAGGTGGTCCCTTCCGGGCACGGGGTCTCGACGAGCGTGCTGCCGTCTTCCGCACAGGTCAGCACGGTGAATGCGTCCTTGCAGGAGACCATGCCGGGCACGCAGGAGGGGCCCTCCACGCACTGGCCGTCCTGGCAGGTCTGGTCCGGCGGGCAATCCACGAGGTCCACCCAGCCCGAGCCGTTGTCCGCGCACATTGCGGTGGCGTTTCCCACGCACCCGGCCTTTCCAGCCTCGCACTCGTCCTGGTAGCAGGTGTACTCGACCACGTTGCACCACTGGGTATCCGGGCAGCCCGAGTCGTCGATGCACTGGACGCAGATCTGCTGGTCCTCGAGACAGACGGCTCCTTCCGGGCAGCCGTTGTCGCACGGAGCGAAGCAGGCGTTGTTGAGGCACTTGCCGCCGTCGCACTGTGCGTCCTCGTAGCATTCGACGCACACTGCGCGGACCGGGTCGCAATACGGGGCCGGCTGCGAGCAGTCCGCGTCGGACTTGCACGCGACCAGCGGCACGCACTGCCACTGGACGCACCCCTGGTTGGCCCCGCAGTCGCTGGCCTCGAGACACTCGACGCAGGTGTGCGTCACGGGGTTGCACTTGCCGACGGGACAGTTGGAGTCATCGACGCACCCTTCGGGCGTGATGGTCTCCCCGCCGATATCGGTGGCGGGGGGCAGGTCCACGGTGACGCCGTCCTCGGCGAATATCGGGCCGGACGAGTTGCTGGACGGGCAGCCGGTCAGAGCGAGACACGAAAGCAGTGCCGTCATGGTTGCAGATATCCGGGCGAGTGACATGGGCGTCTCCTGTGCCAGGGCCGGTCGAGCGATTGGGCCTCGATGCGCGGCGCGTTCCATCAAACGGGGCGATTATACTTAGCAGAGTAGCACGCGCGCAAGCCTGTTGAGTCTTGATCCGTTCTTCCCACGCAGGTATGGTTGAGCCGTCAAGCGGAGGCGGTCATGCGGAGCGTGTGGTGGTGGGCGGCCGGCATGTTGGCATTGGCGCTATCGGGCTGCCTGGAGTCCAACCCGCAGCCGTCGCCCGAGGCCGCGGGGGGAAAGGGACTTCCAGGCGGAGGTAGGAACGAGGAGCCGGCAGATGTCGGCTGGACGGCGCAAGAGGCGGACGCCACGCTTGGGCCGTCGCCGGAGACGTGGTCCGGGAAGGATGGCCCGGCCGACCCGGGCTGGATGGATGGGGGTGGGACGCCGTTCCTCGGGCCGTCGCTGGGAGGGCTCTCCATCGCGAGCGAGCGGTGGGTCGGGATGCAGTGGGGACCGACGCCGGCCTCGTGGATCTTCGGGACGTTCTTTGCCACTCCGGTCTTCCCGTTCATCGGGCCGCTGCATACATCGAACTTCTTCATGCAGGTCGCGGCGCAGGAGGGCGGGTGCGTGGTGCTGGCAAGCGCGCAGGCTCCCTGCGACAAGCCCTGTGCCTTCCCGGAGGTGTGCGTGTCCGGCCAGTGCGTGAAATGGCCCGAGCCGTTCTCGGTGGGGGACATCGAGGTGAAGGGGCTCAGCACGGGCCAGGAGGTGCTGCTCGAGAAGGGCCCCTACCCCGGGGTCTACTACAACACGACTCCGCTTCCGTTTGGCCTCTTCACGCACCAGTCGCTGGTGACGGTCTCGGCCAGCGGAGGGGACCTGCCGTGGTTCATCGCGCTGGTGCCCGGCGTGGAGGAGCTGTCCACGAGCTGGGACGAGGACTTCGTCCTGCGACTTCGCGACGACGAGGACCTGGTGGTGACCTGGGTTCCGCCTGCGACACCCGCCTCCATCCGGCTGGTGGTTGGCGGACCCAACCTGTGCCACGGCTGCCCTCCCGCGGGCCAGCTCGTCTGCACGGCCGCGGACACCGGGACGTTGACCGTTCCGGCAAGCCTGGTCAGTCAGCTCCCGGGCATCGTGCCGGAGGAGCTGTGCCTTCACTACGACTGCGGGTTCTCCTACATCGAGCGGCGCAACTGCTCGGTGGTGGCTACCGAGCCTGCGGCCTACGAGGTGTGCGTGGCCAGCCGCGTGTACTTCAAGTCAGAGCACGTGAAGTAGCCGGCGCCTTTGCGCACAGGGACTCGTTGCAGCACCTCATCCTTCGCCCGCTGCGAGATGGTCCAGCGCCTTTGCACGAGCAGCGATTAGTTGCAGTTCACTCCGCAGTTGGCAACCGCGGACTGGACGCACGCGGCAGTCCACCCCTGGAGGCAGCAGGACATGTTGTTGTTGGTCACGCAAACGCAGAACTCGGTGTTCTCGTTCTGGCAGCCCGGGTTCTGGTGCGGCGAGCAGCAGCTTCCGTTGCAGGAGCCGCACTCGTCAGCAAGCGCCGCGCACCCGTCGTCCCATGGGCTGTTGCAGCAGCCTGCGTCCTGACCGCAGACGCAGAGGGCGACAGCCTGGTTGGCACAGCCGGGAGAGTTCTTCTGCACGCAGCAAGAGCCAGTGCAAGTCCAGCTCTTGAGCTGGCAGGTGCCGTTGGCGCAGACCCCGCCCGTTGTGCAGTTGTTGTTGCTGATGGTGCACGGGTTGGTGTTGTTCGCGTGCGCGCACTGCCCGGTGACGGGGTCGCAGGAGTCGGTGGTGCAGGGGTTCCCGTCTCCGCACTGGGTCGTCTGCCCGCCGTTGCACTGGCCGTTGTGGCAGGCCTCGCCGGTGGTGCAGGCGTTGCCGTCGTTGCAGGGTGCGTTCCACTGCACGGGCTGGTGCTGGCAGCCGTTCTGGTTCGAGCAGGTGTCGTTGGTGCAGGGGTTCCCGTCGTTGCAGTTGGTGGGCTGCCCCGGGAAGCAGACGCCCGAGCCACAGGTGTCGCCCGTGGTGCACTGGTTGTTGTCGGAGCAGGCAGCGGTGTTGAAAGTGTGGTAGCAGCCGGTGACCGGGTCGCAGAGATCGTCGGTGCAGGGGTTGGTGTCGAGGCAGTTGGCGGGCAGTGACCCGGTGCAGAAACCTGCCGAGCAGTGGTCGTTGGTGGTGCAGTTGTTGTTGTCGTTGCACGGGTTGGTGTTGTTGACGTGCGCACACCCGAGGACCGGGTCGCACGAGTCGGTGGTGCACGCGTTGCCGTCGTCGCAGCTCACGGGAACGCCGGCCTTGCACGAGCCGCTGCCACAAAGGTCGCCGGATGTGCAGGCGTTTCCGTCGTCGCAGGGGTTGGTGTTGAGCTGGTAGATGCACCCGAGCTGCTGGTTGCACAGGTCCGTGGTGCAGACGTTGCCGTCCGAGCAGTCCGTCGGCCCGCCGGGCTTGCAGGAACCCTCCGCACAGGCGTCTCCGGTGGTGCAGGGGTTGTTGTCGTTGCACGGGTTGGTGTTGGGCGCAAACACGCACCCGGAAGCCGGGTTGCACGAGTCGTTGGTGCAGGGGTTGCCGTCGTCGCACGCAAGGGGCGCGGTGCCCGCACACACCGAGTTGCTGCACGTGTCGCCGATGGTGCATGCGTTCTTGTCGTCGCAAGCCGCGGTGTTGTACTTCAGGAAGCATCCGATCACGGGGTCACACAGGTCATCGGTGCAGGGGTTGCCGTCGCCGCACACCAGCGTGCCGGTGCTCTTGCACGCGCCGTCCGTGCAGGTGTCGCCGGTGGTGCACATGTTGTTGTCGTCGCACGGCTTCGAGTTGGGCGGGAAGTAGCAGCCTCCCCACTCGGGACCACAAAGGTCGTCGGTGCAAGGATTGTTGTCGTTGCACTGCGTGCCCACGCCGACGCACTTCCCCGCGGTGCACTTGTCGCTGTTGGTGCACGCGTTGCCGTCGGTGCACGCGCTCCCCTCGGGGGCCGTGACGTGGACGCATCCGGACTCCGGTGCGCACGAGTCTGCGGTGCAGTCGTTCCCGTCGTCGCAGTACACGGGCAGTCCGGCAACGCAGGCTCCGTCCTTGCAGGTGTCGCCGAGGGTGCACATGTTGCCGTCGTCGCACGGGCTCGCGTTGGGCGCAAACACGCATCCGGTCATGGGCTCGCACGAGTCGTTGGTGCAGCCGTTGGAGTCGTCGCACGCGACCGGAGTGCCAGCGCAGAGGCCGTCTGCACAGAGGTCGTCCTTGGTGCAGAGGCTCCCGTCGTCGCACGGGTCGGCGTTGTTGACGTGGCCGCAACCCGCATCCGGAGCGCAGGTGTCGGTGGTGCAGGGGTTGCCGTCATCGCACGGAAGCGGGGGTCCGCCCTTGCATGTCCCGTCGAGGCAGGCGTCCTGCGTGGTGCAAGAGTCCTCGTCGTCGCACGGAAGCGTGTTGGGGGCAAACACACACCCGGCCAGGGGGTCGCACGAATCGGTGGTGCAGGGGTTCTGGTCATCACACTCGACGGCGGGGCCGCCGACGCACGAGCCGTCCACGCAGGCATCTTCGGAAGTGCAGGCGTTGCCGTCGTCGCAGGAGCCCGCTACCGCGACGTGGACGCATCCGTTGACCGGGTCGCATTGGTCGTCGGTGCACGGGGTGTCGTCGTCGCACCCCGGTGCGAGGCCGGGCTGGCATGCGCCGTCCACGCAGGCGTCCCCGGCGGTGCAGACGTTCCCGTCGTCGCAGGGGATGGTGTTGTTGGCAAACGTGCACCCGGTCGCGGGGTCGCACGCGTCGTCGGTACAGAGGTTGTCGTCCGCGCACTGGATGGCGGGTCCGGGGACGCACGTCTTGTCCGCGCACTGGTCGCCGCTGGTGCAAGCGCTCCCGTCGTCGCACGGCAGTGAGTTCGCGTCGTTGACACAACCGGCCACCGGGTCGCACGAGTCGTTGGTGCAGTCGTTGGCATCGTCGCAGACCAGGTCCAGGCCTCCGACGCAGAGGCCGTCCTGGCACTGGTCGTCCTGGGTGCAGACGCTGCCGTCGTCGCACGAGGCCTCGTTGTTCACGTGCTTGCAACCCTTGACCGGGTCACAGGCATCATCGGTGCAGTTGTTGCCGTCGTTGCAGGTAACCGGCTCGCCGCCGACGCACGCGCCCTCCATGCACGAGGACTTGCCGGTACACACGTCCTGGTCATCGCACGGAGAGCCGTCCGGCACAGGCACCGGTGAGCATTCGCCGCTCCCCGGGTCACACGCGGGCTTGGTGCAGGCGAAATCGCCCCCCTTGGGGCACACGATCACGGTCGAGTAGTCCAGCACGCACTGTCCTTCTGCGCAGACCAGCGTGCCGTTGCAGAGGTCACCGTCTTCGAAGGGTGCGCAGTCGCCAGTGGTGGTGCAGGCGCATGCGGGTCCGGGGATTCCGGTGCAGAACCCCTGGACGCAGGAGTCGCCGGTGGTGCAGCCGTTTCCGTCGTCGCACGCGCCCTTGATGGGGAGGAACTCGCAGCCGCCATCGGAGTTGCAGGCGTCGCCGGTGCATGCGTTGCCGTCGTCGCACGCGAGCTCGGCCTGGGCCACGCACGCTCCGGCTGTGCACACGTCGCCGATGGAGCAGAAGTCACCGTCGTCGCACGGGGTGCCATCCTCCTTCACGGACTGCACGCAGTCCCCCGCAGCAGGCTGGCACTCGAACGCGGCGCACGGGTCGTCGGACACGGGGCAGGATACCACGCTTCCTTCCGCGATCTGGCACGACGCATCCTTGCACTTCAGCACCCCGTTGCAGGCGTTGTTGTCGTCCATGTCGAGGCAGTCCTCGTCCGCGGCGCACGCGCAGTTGTTGTCCTGCCCCACGCATTCCCCCGCGGCGCAGAAGTCCACCGTGGTGCAGGGGTTTCCGTCGTTGCACGACGCGTCGTTGGGTTCGAACACGCAGCCCTTGTCCGGATCGCAGGAATCGTCGGTGCACGCGTTTGCGTCGTCGCAGACGACGGGCTGGCCGACGCACGCGCCCGCCTGGCACATCGTCTGGACCTGGCAGGCATCGCCTGCGAGGCACGCGGTGCCGTCGGGCAGATCCTTGGCGACGCAGGTCTTGGAAACGGGGTCGCAGTACATGAGCTGACAGAGCGGGGGCTCCATGGCCTGGCAGTCGTCGTGCGTCGCACAGGGAACCGGCCCCGCATCCACGCTCACGTCCGGCAGAGGCGTCGTGTCCTGCTCCACCCAATCCTTCGGGGGAAGCGGTCCGTCGACGGGTGCGTCGCCGATGCTTCCGTCCTGAGGATCCAGGGCGTCCAGAGAGCCGTCCATCAGGAGGCCCCCGCCCCCTCCAGTGCCCCCTCCTCCGCAGGCGGAGAGCCAAAGCGCCGTCACGGCCACGGCCGCCATCGAACCACGCAACGCGAGCTTCCTCATGGTGGACCTCCCCCTCTCCCCGATGAGTTGAGAAACCGTAGCGGATGGGAAGTGTACGGAAGTGGAGGGTTCGCTGCAAATCCACCGGTTCGCAGCCCGCCGGCCATGAGGTCGGAGTGCACTTCACTCCGCAGTCTGCAACCGCGGACACGACGCACGCTGACGTCCAGGCGTCGGTGCAGCAGGACATGTTGCCGTTGGTGACGCAGACGCAGACCCCGCCCGCCGTGCAGCCGTTGTTGGCTCCGCAGGGGTGTTGGGGGGCACCCCCACTTTGCAGACCACGGTCGTGGCGTTCCAGGCTTCGTCCCACAGGAGCCACTCCAGGGAGTACACGCGCCCGTTGCCGCTTCCGGCCCTTTCCGCCCGCAGCGAAACGGAGCCTCCTTCGCAGTCCATGACGATGTCATCCGGGAAGTCGCCGTCACGCTGGCTGTTCTCGGCCTCGTCGCTCCACGCCATCAGGAGGAAGGCGGCGGAGAGCCCGTGCCGCGGGCAGGTCGGCTACGGCGCGTCGTAGCCCGCGGAGAGCCCCTGGAGCGTGGGCAGGCAGCCGCCGTCGCCGCCCACCAGCCGGACTTCGACCTCGAGGAACTTGGAGACGATTCCGCCTTCCAGCAACGAGATGTCGAGCGGGGTCGCATCGACCCACGCGTGGTGGAGGAACCTGAAGGGCTTCTCAGCAAGGGCGGGAAGGGTGTCTGCTGCGCGGATGCGGACCGCGGCATAGCAGGACGGGAGGGGGCCGGGGCCGAATGTCGCGACGACGTCCGGGGCCACTAAGGTCCAGTGCACGGCCGCGGCCGGCGCGGTCGAGAACACGTGCCGGTACCAGCCGAACGGGAAGACGCCGGCCAGGGTCCGGTAGCCGCTGATGTCCCCGAGGGTGTCGGGCGGGTCCGCCAGTGCGACCTGGGAGATGACGGAGAAGGACTCGTAGTCGACGTAGGCCATGGAGGCGTTGGCCGGGCTGAACGCCGCGATCCGTTTCTCCGGTAGCAGGGCGACTCCCCGGGGGGTCGCGGGAGCGGCGTCCACCGCCAGCCACGCATGGGTCAGCGTCTCGGTGACCGCCACCTCCTTGAGCGCGGGCCGGGTGGCGACCACGTAACCGTCCCGGGAAGCGGCAAGCCCTATGACCGGCGCGTCCAGCGGGATGGTGGCGGGTGTACCGCCTGCCGCGTCCAGCTGGAGCAGCCCCGAAACCAGCGGAGAGGAGACGAGGACCTGGTCGAATGCGTCCACGACGATGTCCGCGGTTCCCGAGAACGACACCGGGCCGTCCGCGAACACCTCGTACAGCCCGGTTGCCGGGTCGATGCGGGCGGGCACCACGTGGGGAGCACTCATCGCGGTCCAGACCGCGGCGTTGGAGTCGGAGGCGATGCCCACGACGGGAAACGGGATCTCGACTGCGGGCCAGGAGAGCTGGCCCGCGGGCGTCCTGCGCTCCACGACCGAGGCCGAAGCCGGGTCCTTGGTGTTCTGGCGTGCGATCCATGCGTATCCCTGGCCGTCCACCATCAGGCCCGTGCACTCGTAGTTGGGCATCTCCACGGAAAGCAGGATGCAGTCGTCGCCGGCCTTGGTCACCACTTCCGCGGCATCGATCTTGCCGTTCTTGTTCTTGTCCTCGGTGGTGTCGATGACCCCGTTGCCGTTCTTGTCCTTGCACAGCGGGATCTCCGGCGCGTACTTGTACAGCGACGAGCCACAGCAGATCCAGAGGCTTCCATCCGCGTCCGCGGCGCTTCGCGACGGGCCCTTGCAGCTGGCATGCCTGCGGACCTCCTTGCCACTGGCAAGGTCCAGCAGGGAGACCTGGCCGGCCGTGCTCCGCGGGATCCAGAGCAGACCCTTGGCCGACCCGGTGGGAGGCGTGACCACGAGAGCGCCCGAGGGGTTCAGGGCCACTCCCGAGGAGTTGCCCGGGCCGGGAGCAAAGGGCGTCTCGGAGGATGGGCCGATGGAGAGCCACAGTCCGGGCTCTGCGACGTCGCCGGAAGCATCTGCCGAACCTGCGTCGTCCGTGGCGTCCGGCACGGTTGCGTCAGGAGCAGCGTCAGGGGCCGCATCCGGGGGCTGGGCCGCGTCGACCGCGACATCGGCGCTTGAGTCCGGAAGAGAATCGAGGAGTGCGTCCGCGGCATCGCCGGGAAGCAGGTCTCCGGTGGACACGTCCGCGCCCAGGTCCCCGGGGGCCTGGTCGTGGGCCGTGTCTGCCGGAAGGTCCTGGGCCGCCAGGTCCGGTTCCGTGTCCGGAAGCCCTGCGTCCGGAAGTGTGTCTGCGAGCAGGTCCCCGGGCAGCGCGGCGTCGGGAGGAGCGTCTGGCGGCAGGGTTTCCGCTCCTGCGGCGTCCTGCGCCGGGACGTCTGCGGAAGCCCTGTCCGGGCCGGTGGCTCCGGAGTCGATCGGGTAGAACGGCCGGGTGCCTTCCCGGCCGCACCCCGCGGCAAGCAGGAGGAGCGCGGCCAGCAGGAGTGGGCACGGGACACGACCTGCGCGGCACGGGGGGGAGAAGGAGCCTGCTGCGCGGAATCCCGGCGTCGAGCGGGCAGGCCCTGCCAGCAAGAGGGAGCTGCGAAACATGGAGGCCCTCCGGTTCCCGGCCCTCCCGCGGGACGCGCTGTTCGCCCGGGGTCGCCCGGGCACCGCACAAGTCGGACTCACGGACGCGGGTCGGTTTCTTGCAGGCGAGTATATCACGGCTAATATTCTTATGTAATAGGGGGTGGGAGTTGTCTCGACTCCTCAAGCCGGCGTCGGATTTCCTCGACGAGCTGGGCACCGTGGTGCTCATGTTCTTCTCCGCGTTGGTCTGGACGGTGCGGCGCCCCTACCGTGTTTCACTGCTGCTGCGCTCCATGGAGTTCGTGGGGGTGGGCTCCCTGTTCATCATCGTGCTGACGGGCAGCTTCACGGGCGCGGTGATGGCGCTCCAGGGCATCTATGCGTTCAAGATCATCAAGGCGGAGACCATGGTGGGGGGCAGCGTCGCGCTGGCCCTGGCGCGGGAGCTGTCGCCGGTATTGACCGCGCTGATGGTCACGGGCAGGGCCGGGTCCGCGATGGCCACCGAGATAGGCACCATGCGGGTCACCGAGCAGATCGACGCGATGGAAACCATGGCGGTCAACCCCATCCAGTACCTCGTGGTCCCGAGGCTCTGGGCCAGCGTGGTCATGGTGCCGGTGCTGACCATCCTCTTCACCCTGGTGGGGATGGTAGGGTGCTACCTCGTGGCCGTGGTGTGGCAGGGGGTGGACCAGGGGCTGTTCATGGAGAAGATCTCGGACTTCATGCGGGTCAACGACATCACCAGCGGGATCATCAAGGCCGCGGTGTTCGGCGCGGCCATTGCGACCATCGGGTGCGCCAAGGGATTCCACGCGGAGGGAGGCGCCCGGGGGGTCGGCCAGGCGACGACGCAGGCAGTGGTGCTGGCATCGGTGATGGTGTTCGTGCTGGACTACATCCTGACCGCGGTGATGTTCTGATGGCAATCGACCCCATCATCGTCGTGAGCGGCGTGCACAAGCGCTTCGAGGAGCGTGCGGTGCTCAAGGGGGTCGACCTGTCCGTCGAGCGGGGGATGATCACGACCATCATCGGCGGGTCGGGCTCCGGCAAGTCGGTGCTGGTCAAGCACATCATCGGGCTGCTCAAGGCCGACGAGGGGCAGGTGCTGTTCGAGGGCCAGGACATCACGCCGCTGGGAGACCGGGCGCTGGCCGAGGTGCGGCGGAACTTCGGCATGCTGTTCCAGCACTCTGCGCTCTTCGACTCCATGACGATAGAGGAGAACGTGGCGTTCCCGCTGGTGGAACACACCCGGATGCCGGCCCGGAAGATCCGGGAGATCGTGTCCGAGAAGCTCGGGCTGCTGGGGCTTTCCGGCATCGAGAAGCTCAACCCCGCGGCCCTGTCGGGCGGCATGCGCAAGCGTGTGGGGCTGGCGCGGGCCATCGTGTTGAACCCCAAGGTCATCATCTACGACGAGCCCACGACGGGGCTGGACCCCATCATGACGTTCAACGTGGACCAGATGATCCGTGAGATGCAGGAGAAGCTGAAGGTGACGTCCGTCGTGATCAGCCACGACATGGCGTCCACGTTCCGGATCTCGGACCGCATCGCGATGATCCACGAGGGCCGCATCGAGGAGTACGGCGTTCCAAGGGAGTTCCAGGAGAGCGCCAACCCGGTGGTGCGCAGGTTCCTGGACACCGCAACGGCAGTGCCGAGGGCGGCAACGGGAGGAGCGAAATGAGCTTGAAGAAAGCCAGGGCGCCCGCGCTCGTGGGGCTGGTCGTCCTGGCCAGCATCGTCGGGCTGATGTACATGGTCAGCAAGGTCAAGACTTCGGTCCTGTCGGGCCCGGACACGTACACGGTCAGTGCGGTCTTCGAGGACGTGACCGGGCTGGTGCCGCAGTCCAACGTGACCATGGTGGGCATCCCGGTCGGCGTCATCGATTCCATCGAGCGGGTGGAGACGGAGCAGGGGGTCCGGGCGCGGGTGATGGTCCGCCTTTCCGGAGACGTGGTTCTGTATGCGGGAGAGAAGCGGGAGGACGTGCTGGTGGGAGCGGCCACGGTGCTGCGGAAGCAGTCCTCCATCCTTGGAGATTTCTACCTGTCGCTGTCTCCGGGGCTTTACGGACGGCAGCTCGTCGACGGCGACGAGATCCCCATCGTGATTGGAAGCAGCGGCATCGAGGCGGTCCTCGACCAGATGGGCAAGCTCAACAACCTGTACCCCAAGATCGACAGCATCGTCACCAACATCGAAGCGATCTCGGCGAGCATGGCCGGGGCCGTGGGTGGGCCGGAGGGAAGCCGGGCGCTCGGAGACATCGTCAAGAACGTCCGGGACATCAGCGTGCAGGTCAAGGAGGTGGGAGAAGGTGCGCGCTCCGTCGCGGCCGAGGTGCAGCGGCTGGTGGACGAGGGCACCGTGACCCGGGTCGCCACCAACATCGAGGACACCACCGCGGACGCTGCCGAGATCTCGGAGCGCGTCAAGCAGATCGTCCAGGCCGGCGACGTGGAAGCCCTGGTCAAGAACCTGGCGGAGACGTCGCGCAGCCTCAACGAGTTCGGGGTCCAGCTCTCCAAGGTCGTGGAGGAGGGGATCACGCCCCGCATCTCGCAGCTCAACCGCATCTTCCAGAACTTCGAGCGCTTCTCCAAGGTGCTTGCGGACGTGTCCGAGGGGGAGTCCGGAACCGTTTCGGAAACGCTCACCAACCTGCGCAACTTCTCCCGGGAACTGGCGGCCCTGGTCCAGTCCAGCCGTTCGGACGTGCAGGGCACCATCTCCTCGGTGCGGGGCACGCTCGAGAAGGCACAGGATTCGCTCACCAAGCTGGACGACACCCTGGAGAACATGCGGGCCATCTCACAGGACCTGCGTGCGGGCAAGGGGACCATCGGCCGCCTGCTGACCGACGACCGGCTGGTGGAAGAGGTGGAGGAGGTCATCACCGACACCAAGGAGTTCGTGAAGAGCTACACCCTGATGCAGACCGAGGTGCAGCTCCAGTCCTCCTACTACGTGCTCGACGAGTCGGCCAAGAACGTGTTCTCCATCAAGTTCCGGCCCAAGGTGGACAAGTACTACCTGCTGCAGGTGGTGGACGACCCGAGGGGGCGCACCTACGAGCGGCTGGTGGTCACCGAGACCAACGACCCGACCATGCCTGCCGTGCTAAAGGAGCGGGTGGAGACCACCACCCACGACCTGAAGTTCTCGTTCCAGTTCGCCAAGAGCTTCTACTTCCTCACGGGCCGGTTCGGCATCATGGAGAGCACGGGCGGCATCGGCCTGGACTTCAACTTCTTCAAGGACCGGCTGGCGTTCCAGTTCGACCTGTTCGACTTCACGCTGGACAACAACCCGCGGCTGCGAACACAGGTGGAGTGGGAGGTGTTCCGCCACTTCTTCGTCGCGGGCGGTGCGGACGACCTGCTCAACGACCGCTTCCGGGACTACTACTTCTCCGCGGGCGTGCGCTTCACCGACTCGGACTTGAAGGCGCTGCTGCTGGCGTCGCCGCCCATCAGCCCGTAGGCGTGCTTCGGGTACCGGCCTCGGGGGCCGCAGCGGGGGCGGGCCCTGGCCGACGGGGTGCGGCTACGACTTCTTGATCACCGCGGCAAGGGAGACGCGGCCGTCCTTCTCGATGAGCCGGAGCCGCAGGTCCATGCCGGCCAGCTTCTCGGTCATCTTCCGGATGCTCTTCTCCACCATCTCGGCCGTGATCTTGTCCGCAGGCTCGCCGACCCGCGCCTTCTCTTCCCGGAGACGCTCCGCGATGAGGGATACCTCGGACGGGAGGAATTCGAAGCGCGGGGGAAGGCCCTCCACCCGTGCCGCGGCAGGGGGCGGCTGGAACAGCGGGTCGACGCCCGCCGCAGGAGCGGGCTGGGACGCGGCTGCCGGCTGGGGCGTGCCTGCCGGCTGGGGCGTGCCTGCCGGCTGGGGCGTGCCTGCCGGCTGGGGCGTGCCTGCCGGCTGGGGCGGCGCCGGGGTCCGGCCGTCCTCCTGGCCCGGCTGGGGCGTGCGGGACTTGAACCTGCGGCGCTTGGAAGCCAGGGCTTCCGGGAGGTGGTACTGGCCTCCGGCACCTTCCTGGTCCCCGTCAGGAAGCTTGATCGACGAGTCCTCGGAGACGAAGGAGTTGATGCCGCGACGGATCTTCCCGTCCTCTATGAGCCGGACCACCCGGTCCCAGTAACTGCAGTAGGAGACGAAACGCTGCTGGAGGCTGCGGAACCGGAACTTGAGCGCGGTTCCGCCCCGCACCGGGATGGTGGAGCGCATGAAGAACTTGGCGGCCTCGCCCCGGATCAGGGTGGGCTCCATCTTCTCGATACCCATGAAGTACTGATCATAGAGGACGCGCAGGCGTGCGATCTTCTTGTCCAGCATCTCCAGGTCGGCTTCGAACCCTTCCTTCTCCGCCTGGGATTGCTTGAACCGGTCCTCGACCCGGTCCATCTTGTCGGCCGCCATGGCACCTCCACGCTGCACGGAGGATAGCATAGTCTGGCAAGGCGAGGCAAACGTTCAAACAGTCCTTGCTGCTGATCTAGGACTATGTTATGAACCTACGGTCTTTGCAGGTGGACGGGGGTCACATGAAGATATATCGCGGAAGAATCGAGCCTTGCACCCGGGAAATCGTCGAGAACCTGGTGAAGGAGAGCTTCATCGAGGTGGCGACTCCGGAGGAAGTGGAGGAGGTTCGCAAGGACCTGGAGAGCGTGCTCAACGAGTACATGCGGATGGAGCGCGAGATCACCGAGAAGGCCAAGGACGCGGTATCCAAGCAGGGCATGGACTACTCGTCCATCTCCAAGATCCGCCGCTCCATGGCAAAGGAGAAAGAATTCGGGCTGGACGACGAGGGGCTGGACTACATCGTGCAGCAGATGATCGAGATCATGTTGAGCAGCGTGCACGTGGCCGAGGTGTTCGGCCAGGACCACGACATGAACCGCGTCATCGTCCCCATCCTCCGCAAGCACATGGCGGTGGACGAGGAGCTGGAGCGGGAGGTGCGGCAGAAGATCAAGCACCTGCAGGACTCGGAAGGCGGAGTCAACTGGGAGATCGAGTACAACCGGGTCAAGGCAGACCTGGAGCGGTTGAAGAAGCTGAAGTAGCGGTGAGAGGCGAGTCGCCGGGACGAAGACCGCCCCGCACGGGGCACGAACGAGACAATCGGAGGAAGAGGATGAGCGACGCGTTTGCCGGGCTGAGTCCTGAGGTCGTATGGAAGAACTTCCGCAGCCTCACGCAGGTTCCCCGCGGGTCGGGCGACGAGGCAGCGATCATCCAGTTCATGCTGTCGTGGGCAGCGGGAAAGGGGTTCGAAGCGTCCCGTGACGCGACGGGCAACGTGCTGGTCAAGGTCCCGGCCACGCCCGGCATGGAGGACCGGCCCGCACTCGCGCTCCAGGGTCACCTCGACATGGTGTGCGAGAAGAACACGGACGTGCAGTTCGACTTTGCCAAGGACCCGATCCGCGTGGTCCTGGACCGCGACTTCATCAGGGCGCAGGGGACCACCCTTGGGGCGGACAACGGCATCGGCGTGGCCATGGCCATGGCGCTGGCCGAGGACCCGGAAGCCAGGCACCCGCGCCTGGAGCTGCTCTTCACCGTGGACGAAGAGCGGGGGCTGACCGGCGCCAACGGCCTGCAGCCCGACTTCGTGAGCGCACGAAGGCTCATCAACATCGACTCCGAGGAGGAGGGGCACATCTTCGTCGGATGCGCGGGCGGGGCCGACAGCCTCACCGCATTCCCGCTGAAGCTCGCGCCGCTCAAGCCCGGTTCGGAAGCGGTGTCGGTGAAGCTGACCGGTCTCATCGGCGGCCACTCGGGTCTCACGATCCACGAGAACCGCGCCAACGCGCTCAAGACCCTCGCGGCGCTCCTGCTCAAGGTGGCTCGCCGCTCGGTGAGCCTGGTGAAGTTCGAGGGCGGGGACAAGCACAACGCGATCCCGCGGGAGGCCGTGGCAGTCATCGCCGGCCGTGCGGGAATCGGGACGTTCATCGAGAAGACCGTCCAGAAGTTCCTGCCGGAGTTCCTCAAGGAGTTCCGCAAGACCGACCCGGACGCGTCCTTCATCGTCACGCCGGCCGTCGCGACCGAGGGCCTCTCGCCGGGCAACACCCGCAAGTTCCTCCGCCTGGTGCTCGCGCTGCCCCACGGCGTGGACACCATGAGCCGCGACATCCCGGGCCTGGTGGAGACGTCCTGCAACGAGGCCCGCATCCGGTGGGAAGCGGCCGAAGTCTCCATCCTGCACTCCAGCCGCTCGTCCGTGGCCCCGGCCCTGGACCGCATCCGGGAACGCATCGCGGCCGTCGGCCTGGTCGCAGGCTGCCGGGTCGACCTGCACGAAGGCTACCCGGGCTGGCAACCGGACATGCAGTCCGCTCTGCTGGCCAGGGCTCGCGAGGTGTACGCCCGCGTCGCGGGCAAGGAAGCCGAGGTCAAGGCGATCCATGCGGGGCTCGAATGCGGCATCATCGGCATGAAGTACCCGGGCATGGACATGATCTCCATCGGCCCGGACATGTTCGACGTGCACTCGCCGCAGGAACGGCTCTCGGTCCCGTCCACCGCGCGTTTCTACGCGTTCCTCCGGGAGTTCGTCGCAGCGCTGTAGGCCACGGCGCAGCCCTCGCCCCTACTTGCCGCAGTCCTCGTTGACGATGACCGACACGGAGACCTCGCCCCTACTTGCCGCAGTCCTCGTTGACGATGACCGACACGGAGACCTCGCCCCTACTTGCCGCAGTCCTCGTTGACGATGACCGACACGGTCCGGGAGTCCGCGTTCGCGGTGACCAGCTCCACGCAGCCGTCGCCGTTCATGTCCTTGACCGCGAGGTCCACCGGCGCGGCGCCCGTGGGGTAGACCCACGCGGTGGCCATCTCGATGCCGGCCGGTCCCGGGAACACGTATGCGCCGGTGATGCCCGATACCGCGATGACGTCGTTGATTCCGTCGCCGGTGAAGTCGCCGACGCCCACCAGCGCGGGCTTGCACGAGCCCACTGAGAAGTAGGACGGCACGGTGAACTCGTACCCGTCGATGCTGAACGCCACTGCCACCTTGGCCTTGAGCGCGACCAGCAGGTCGGGCAGCCCGTCCTGGTTCAGGTCGCCCACTGCCACGCCCAACGGCGTGTCGCCGACGGACAGCAGGGACGGGGGCTTGTCCGGGCTGGTCAGGTGGAAGTCGTCGGACGACGCGGACCCGTGAAGCACGGTGATGTTGTCCGAGTCCTCGTTGGTGACCACGACATCCAGCGTTCCGTCCAGGTCCAGGTCGGCCAGGGCAATGGCAGACCCCGTTCCGGTGAAGGGGGCCTCGACCGCGTGCGTCGGCTGGCACTGGTTGTCCTTTGCGCACCCACTGTCCTTCTTCCACCCGGCGCAGGCCGCGTGGGTCCCGCAGTTGATGTCGTCGTACGGCGACAGCTTGGGCACCTCGGCCAGCGGGCAGTCGGGAAACGGAGTCGCCAGGCTGGCCAGGTAGACACCCACGGTCTCCGGCACGTAGCAGTCGCTTTCCGGGGTGGCGGCCTTCCTCGCCGCGACGACCAGGTCGGTCAGGTCGTCGCCGGTGTTGAGCCTCGCGGCGGCCAGGGCCGAAGGTGTGGAGCGCAGCCAGTAGCCTCCGGAGGGAGCAAAGCCCCAGTCGTCGGGACTGGGCTTGGGGCAGGGGCAGAACTCCGCGTCCTGGTCAGCGCACGTGGCGAGGCGGCTTCCGCCCATCAGGAAGTCCGCATGGATGTCCGAGGTTCCGCCCGCGACGAACAGGTCCAGGTAGTCGTCGCCGTCGAACCTGCCCGCGGCAAAGCCCACGACATCGCCCTCGGACCCTCGCAGCAAGAGGCTCACTCTCGGAGTGATGGAGTCGAAGGTCTGGGTCGCTCCGGAAAGCAGCGTGAGCACCCGGGACGACGCGGGCTTGTCGTAGCAGTCCTTGTACTTGCCTGCCTTCGAGGACAATGCGAGCACGTCGAAGACGCCGTCCGCGTCGAAGTCCTCCACGAGGACCCTGGCGGGTGCAACGCGGCCCGACTTCCAGATGGACGGGACCGGCATAGGGATGTGGACCGTGTGGGACCACGGCTTGAAGGGCTTGCCTTCCACCCAGGCACAGGACCAGTCGCAGTCCTGCGTGCATTCCGGCAGGCACCAGGGCCCCGAGTCGGCCCCGCACCCGCACCGGCAGCTCTCGTGGTCCTCGCACCCGCACCCGCACACGCACTGGCCGAACTCGGTGGTGTCCGCACAGGTGCCGACCCCGTGGCACGTTCCGGGCAGGCAGGTGGCGGTCGTGTCGCACGCATCCGTCTGGTCGGAGGTGAGGCCGCAGTCGTAGCCGCAGACCCTGGTCCCGTCCGGCGTGCACTGGCATGCGCAGGGGCAGGAGCAGGAGCATCCCTCGGGCACCGCGGATTCGGGACCGCAGCCTTCCGGCACGCCCTTGCAGTTCTCTCCCGTGCCGTTCCACTTCCACCCGGCCTTGCATGTGAGATGTCCGGACGCGGAGCACGACGCGTCGACCTTGCATTCGCACGCGGCGCTGCCCGCTCCCGCGCAGGTCTCCTCCGCACACGCGCCTGCCGTCGGCTCGTACTGGCACTTCCACCAGCACTTGGAGTCCGCGCAGACGCATGCGCACTGGCAGTCGCACCCCTCGTCCCCGTCTCCGCCGCACGATGGAGCCCCCTCGCAGGGCAGGCCTGCGTCCCCGCTCCACCAGGGCTGCGAGAGAACCACGTGGACGCCGCAATCTGCCGCGGTGAGCATCGCGAAGTCCTCCTTGCCGTCGCCGTTGACGAATGCGGCCTGGAGCCAGGATGCGTTCTTGGGAGCAGGAAGGAAGAAGCCCTCCCGGAACTGGCCGTCCCCGCGGCCCTTGTAGGTCTGGATCTGCGCACCCGTGGGGTCGAGCACCGCCACGTCCAGGTTCTCGTCCTTGTTGATGTCGCACACGACCAGGGAGTTGGAATTGGCGCTGGCGCTCACGATGCTTCCGGCCAGCGGGACGTCCCCGCTGCTGAAGTCCGCGAACACGGCCCAGGAAACCATGGACCCGTTGGGATCGAGCTCCTGGTCGGGGTTCAGGGCAAGAGGGGTGAAGTACCCGTTGTCCAGACCGCCAAGCTGGTAGACCGCGGACATGTCCTTGACGAACACGACCGCGTCGACCACCCCGTCCTCGTTGAAATCGCCCACGTCGAGGAACGGCGCGTTCTTGTCGATGAGCATGGTGTCGTGGGCCATGGAGAACTGTCCCCCGCCGATGTTGAGGTAGGCGGAGATGACCCCCTCGGTGCTGCGCGCAGCCACCAGGTCGACCTTCCCGTCCGAGTTGACGTCCGCGGGCAGGATGAAGGAGATCTTGCCCACTCCCGTAAGCACCACCGGCTCGGCAAACCGGCTTCCGGCCGCGGCCGGCGGTTTCTGGTAGAGGAGGGTGACCGAGGTTTCGTCCGTGTTGTTGGCCAGCAGCACGTCGTCCAGGCCGTCACCGTCCAGATCCGCCACTTTCATCATCAGGGCGGTGCCTTTCAGCTCGACCTGCTCGATCTGCTCGAACTGCCTCTTGCCGAGTCCGCCACTGGTCTTCTGAGCCAGGAGCGTCACGGTCGCAGGGTTCCCGCCCTCGAGCGTGACCAGGTCCGGTACGCCGTCGCCCGTGGCTTCCATGAAGTCCGCGACGTCGCACTGCTTGGCCCCTTCAACAAGCGACAGGGGAGCAAAGAAGGAGGGCCCTCCGATACCCCAGCCGACAAGCGGGCCCACGTTGGACGCGGCCACCATGTCCACCGCGGTGTCGGAAGCGTCCGCCTGTGCCAGCCGCAGGGACTTGAGCGTGGGCTTCTTGTCCCCCGCTGCACAGGGAATCGTGACCTCGCCCGGACCGCCGATCATCTCCGCTGCCACGATATCTACGGACCTGACGGTGACGTTGCCCTCGCAGTCCGTGGCGATCGCATCGAGGAGATAGGCTCCGGGCGGCAGGAAACCGAGGTCGAGCATCTCCGAGAAGTTGCCGGTTCCGAACGGGGAGTCCGGCACGAACGACGCCACCGGGACCCAGCCCACGAACAGGTCCACGGACACGAGGCCCGACGTCTCGCTGCCCGCGGCCAGGGAGACGGGGAGGCTGCCGAGCACCAGCAGCGGCACCCCATCCTCGATCTCCGGAGAGAGCCAGTCGAGGCCCGGGCCGTCGCCGTCCACCCACGCGTCGACCGTGGACTTCCCGACCACCGTCGCTCCGCCGGCAGCGGGCGTTCCCCGCGCAACGACCTTGAGCGACGTCTGGGTCGTCTTCCCGAGGAACGCGGGAAGGCCCTGGGGCGTGCGGCCCGCGTCAAAGACCAGGTTCCAGGTCCCGTCCGCGTCTTGAGGGGCCAGCGAAAACGAGTTGAGCCACTCCTTGCCCTCCTCGTCGACGAGGTACAACTCCACCCGGGACACGGCCACGTCCGCGGGGGCGCTCACCTGGACACGAAACGAATCGACCGGGCCGAGGAACCGGCCGCACTCGCCCACGGGCGGCAGCTCCAGCGGTGCGCACCCGCAGTCTGAGAACGTCGGGATCTCGACCGTGATGGCGTTGGGCAGCACCGTGCCGTCCGGCGTGTTTCGCACATCGCCTGCCGCACCGTCCGGCGCTTCCCGAAGGTCCGACTCGAGCTCCCCCCGTCCCTCGTCGGCAGGGTCACCGGCCGTGCCTCCGTCCCCGCCACAGCAGGCCACCAACACCGGGACCAACAGAAGGGTATTCCTTGTCCAGAGCCAGAGCTTCATGGGAACCTCCACGGGGCAATTCGAGATCCTATCACAGAAGACGCGGGGGCGCCACCAGGCCGTGCAAGAGGCCCGCCCGCCTTCGCCCGCCGGTCATGCGGTGGCTGTGCCGAGACTGCCGGTCATGCGGTGGCCGTGCCGAGACTGCCGGTCATGCGGTGGCTGTGCCGAGACTGCCGGTCATGCGGTGGCCGTGCCGAGACTGCCGGTCATGCGGTGGCCGTGCCGAGACTGCCGGTCATGCGGTGGCTGTGCCGAGACTGCCGGTCATGCGGTGGCTGGATACCAG
>Ga0233425_10001462_pt1 | contig 53044 bp, 53 predicted proteins | sample Watercolumn_Towu_2_FD_181712 | JGI IMG/M metagenome (GOLD analysis project Ga0233425, IMG submission 181712) | Freshwater microbial communities from Lake Towuti, South Sulawesi, Indonesia - Watercolumn_Towuti2014_140_MG | ecosystem: Environmental > Aquatic > Freshwater > Lake | place... | reverse complement strand
ATGCAAGTCTTTGGCGATGAAAAAATGACCACCGCCTTGCTGGATAGGGTAACCCACCACTGTGACATCTTGGAAACAGGCGATGATTCCTATCGATTAAAACAGCGGAAAAAGACTATCCAAAAAATCTAATCCCTTCAAGCCAACTGGAAACTTTTGGATGTTGACAAGTGGAAAATTTTCAATGTTGATTGACAAACATGCCTTCTTGCTATCTATCAGTTACGCCTTGCCGCTAAGCGGCGGCTAGTTAGCCTTCGGCTTTGAATGGCTATTCAGGAAAAAACGTTTGCTCTGTAATCTGTTCGATTGTCCAAGGGCATTCTGGCGGGAATGTCGTATCATCCAATCCAGTTTCTTTAGAGGCGCGAACTAAGGAAAGCCGATAAGCAGATTTTATAATTGAGGATAACTGAGGTTTTAAGCCTGGATTATCATTCATGACTTCAATAAATTGAATACGCTGTTCTTTGATCGTTAGTAACCAACTACGTCCACGGCGTACCGGCTGGTATTGCCATTTCAAAAGATGTAAAAGCAAGACAGAAAGGCGGCTTTCATATTCGCGTTTTTCTGATCGGCCCATTGTCTCTATTTCCTCAATAATATTATCAACGTCAATTTCAGATAAACGGCCAGCTTTAAGCAAAGCGGCTTGTTGCTGTGTCCAGGTGTAAAAATCGGTTTCATAATTAGATGCTTTCATGACTTACCTACGCTAAGCATAAATATCAAGATAATTTATTTTATAGCGGATCAAAGAAATTTAGTTATCTTTTTGGCTAAGAAGCTTTTTTGATGTCATTGCTGGCTATGGTTTGCTGTGGCTGTTCTTTACGCGGTAACTGCCAAGAGGTAACGATATAGGCTTTGTCGTTATAGACCATATCAGCTCCATAAGGCCGGTTAATTAATGATACGCCTAATTGATGTAATTGTTTGATTGGGTAACGTTCGACCAAAACATCATGATCATAAAAGTCTATGTTTCCATGAAAATCAGTTTCAGGGGAAAAGGCGGCAACAGAACTTATTACACAGTCAAATCAAGCCCGCTTTAAAATTGGTTGCTCGAAATACCGGGTAATTAACCACGCAACTAAGATACTGATTATTGTGGCAATAAGAAAAAACTGCCATTGCCAAGTTAAGTCATTGTGAGGATCGGAACTTAAATAAGCGGGTATTTTCCATTCAACCAACTTACGGCCGATTATTTGATGCCAGAGATAAAAATTATAAGAAATGGTTGCCATGAAACAAAAAATAGGATTAGCCAGTATTTTTTTCAAAAAAATATTGGCCCGTTGCAAACTTAAGGTCATGATAAAAAAATTTAATACCAGCCATGGCCTGAATTTGATCAGCCACGCGTCACGGCTTACCTGATAGCGGACATCGTAATAATTGAAAAGTACAGCAAGAAAGCAAAAAATTGAAGCAATAGCGACTAGATTAGCAAGTACTTTGGTTTGGACTGTATCTTGTTTTTCACGAAATTTGGCTGAAATGTCAGCCGCGATCATGCCACCTAGAAAGAGATCCAGAAACCCAGGGAATTGATTCAACTTAAAGCCGTCGATATTTCCGGATGCAGTATACTCCCAAAACTCTCTATAAGTATTGGCTACTAGCCATATCAAAATACTGGTACTAATAGGATACTGCCGATAGAACCAAACAATTAGTGGAAAAATACAGTAAAACTGTACTTCAATTCCTAGGCTCCAGAGTACACCATTTATCGAATGATACGTTTCCGCCCACCAAGTGTGAATAAACAATAGATGAGTAATGACATCGCGGCTATTTGCCTTGAAAACAAGGCTTAATATCACCACACATAGAAGATAAGATGGCACGATCTTAAAAAAACGTCGGCGCCAATAATGTATCCAGTTGAAGTTGCTACTATTTCGAGCCAACGGATGAAATAGGCAAAAACCGCTTAAAAAGAAAAACAGTTCAACCCCTATAAATCCGCTGCTGGTTAAAAAATCCAAGGTGAAGTGATAACCGAAAAGAGTAATGGATTGTGACCACCAGCTTATCTCCCAAAAATGGAGACCAAGCACTAACAGTATTGCGACACCTCGAAGGCCATCTAAAATATCAATTCTGTTTTGTAAAGGTTGAATCATTTAATAATCGATTTGCATAAAAATTAAATTAATGATCACTTAAGTTTAATCAAGTATTTCTTAAGATAAAATGAAAATCATTTAATTAAAGCGGGCTATTATATAGTGACGAAATGTAATGATATCAATCGTCTCTAAAATTCCGGCATTGACGAAAATCCTTACGCCCTACTCTAATTCTAGGCCTGTAATACATAATACAAAGGAAATCTTTATATGACGGCAATTCGTTTTATTCTGGTAGGTATACTCAATACATTGGTTGGCTTGGGCTGTATTTATGCGGCGATGTATTTTTTTGGATTTGGCATTAAATCAGCCAATCTTATTGGTTACGTCATCGGCTTAATGGTTAGTTTTACATTAAATAAAACTTGGACTTTCAAAAATCGTGATCGAATTGGCGCTAGCCTGATCCGTTACTTAGCTGTCATCTTGGTGGCTTATCTGACGAACTTGCAAACAGTCGTGTTTTTTGCAACAACGTTGCATACCGATCCGTATTTAGCACAATTTATCGGAATCTTTCCCTATGCCTTGATTGGTTATTTAGGGTGTAAATTTTTTGCCTTCCCCTCCCCTGCGAGGCCTTTCGAATTTGTCACGTCCACGCCCTTATTAAAAAAACGCTCTCACCACCCGCCTGTTTTAGCCATTGTTATTCCCTGTTATAACGAAGAAGAAGTCCTTAACGAAACCAATGCTCGCTTGCTTGAATTACTCAATGCGATGAAGTTATCCGGGCTGGTTTCACAGCAAAGCGTCATCTATTATGTGGACGATGGCAGTAAGGATGCGACATGGCGGCAAATTTCAACTTTTAACACTGAAAATCCCCACATTCACGGAATTAAGCTGTCTCGCAATCGCGGGCACCAAAATGCTTTGTTGGCGGGTGTTTTCAGCGCCGAAGGTGACGTGATCGTTTCTATTGACGCAGATCTTCAAGATGATATCAATGTCATTAAGGATATGGTTCTTCGCTATAACGAAGGTTATGAAATTATTTATGGCGTCCGATCATCGAGAAAAAAAGATACGTTTTTTAAACGTATGACCGCACAAGCTTATTATCGCCTATTAAAAGTCATGGGCGTGGACTTGGTGTATAACCACGCAGATTATCGTTTGATGAGCCGAAAAACGGTCGATTGCCTGAAAAATTATAAAGAGGTTAACTTATTTTTACGCGGTATTGTTCCGCAATTGGGCTTTCCGGCGACGACGGTGTTTTATGAGCGCAATGAACGCTTTGCCGGCGAGTCAAAGTATCCGTTGGGAAAAATGCTAGCCTTGGCGATTGACGGCATCACCTCATTCAGCGTTGTTCCACTCAGGATGATCACCTGGCTTGGTTTTTTTGTCAGTTTTGCCAGCGTGCTAGCCGTCGTTTGGATTTTAATTGGCAAGTTCTTTTTGCATACCGTGATTCCCGGATGGACTTCAACGGTATTGCCTATCTACTTTTTAGGCGGCGTACAGATACTGAGTATCGGTGTTTTGGGCGAATACCTCTCGAAAGTTTATATGGAAACCAAACAACGTCCGCTTTATTTTATTGAGGAAAAAATATGAAGCGGCTGTTAACGGCTTTACCGCCAGCTGTCCAAAGCAAAATAGACCGAGTCCATAAGGTCTTTTTTCAGGAAGAGGCCGGTATTATGAGGGTAAAACACAATAAACCAAAGCGCTGCCGCGCCTAAAATAAAGCCTCGTATCCACCACGACATTGGTTTTTGACTGCCGCGTAACTTATCCAGCCAGCGCGCCAAAATTATGCAAAGCAGCGGAACTGCCGGTAAATAGTGATAAAATAGCATGATTCGCGGTGAAATTAGCCAAGGCACCCAAAGCATAAAATAAGCTAGCAAAAGAAATCTTATTTGCTCGTTTTGTTCGCTTTTTTCGCATAAAAGGCGCCTAAGTTGCGATAACACCGCAATAAGCCCTGCGTACAAAACAACTGCATTGCCCAAATTATATATAAAGGCCGTTTCGTTAGGTTTGGATGCATCAATATGCATATACACTGGACGCAAGTCAAAAATCCATTGCCACGGCGTCGATTGATAAGGGTGAGTAGCCTTAAGACCACTGTGATACCACCACATCTGTTTTTGCAGCTCGACAAATTGGCTCCAGTCATAGCCCATCAAGAAATACTGGCTATATGACGCCAGATAAACCAACACTGGAATTAATCCTAACGCCAAAAAGGCAAGCGGACGAACTTCTGTAAAAATTGCTTGTATCAGACCCAGTTGAAACGTCTGCTGATGCTGTTTAAACGGGTAGTTAGGCAATTCGTGATGGTGGTCGAAACGTTTCAGAGCTTTCCATAAATTTAAACGGATGGTTTCTCCTAACCAGACAGCAATAGGTAAAGCAAAAAACACCTTTGCCATTAAATCAATTGCGATAATGATAAATAAGTAAAGCGTGGTCCATTTGGTCGCGAGCGCCAGCCCTAAGCACAGACCGGTTAGCAATAGATATTTCAGCGATGCCGGACGCTTGCGCCAACGCAGATAACAGATGAAGGTCAGCAAAACAAATAAAACAAGATAACTGTCATTCATCGCAATGCGCGATTGGGTTAGAAATAAATTTTCCAGGCTCAGCAGCGCCATGGCGGTTAAAGCCAGGTCAAGCGAGCCAAACAATTCAAAGGCTAAAATGCCAGTTGCGATAATAGCCAGAGTGCCGAATACTGCGGAACCCACTCGCCAGCCAAACGAATCTTCGCCGAAAACAGCCATCATGCCTGCCATGAGCAGCTTGGATAAAGGTGGATGAGACCATTCAAAGGCCCTATTCTCAGGCGGCTTGGCCCAAGGGTCGTATGCGCGTTTATCGTTATGCAAATAAGCCGCAGCGGTAAACCCGTGATAAATTTCGTCAAAATAAAAATCTTTTGGAAAATCGAGCCGGTACAAACGGGTGCTCAAAGCGAATAGCACGATTGCCAAAAAAACCAGCGATCGGCTTTTGTTATTCAACAATCCTTGAAAAAAACTTTTTGGCGAATCAGCAATTAATGCATCGTGAGCTTTAGTGTTAAGAGCAGTCATATCAACAACTTAATAGTTGGTTGGGTAAGTGAATGAGTATGCGAATGAATGTCATAAGCTTAGCCCCACATCAATTTCGCCGCTAAGATAAATATAAACAGCGAGAAATAACGTTTCAGTTTTTGTGCCGGTAATCGATTGGCCAGCCTGGCACCGATAGGCGCGGTAATAACGCTGCTCAAAAAAATCCCGAAAAAAGAAGGCAAATAGATATAACCCCAGCTCCATTCAGGCAGCTGTGTTGCATTGCGGCCCAACAGTGCATAGCTGATAGATGCCGTTAGCGCAATCGGCAAACCGCAAGCGCTGGCGACAGCAACAGCGTTTCGCATTGGGATCTGGAAAAATACCAGATAAGGCACCGTCAATGTCCCTCCCCCAATGCCGACGAGGGCCGAAGTCAGGCCGATAATGACCGACACAAAACCATCCAGAAAACATGACGACGGCGACCGGCCGTGTTTTGGCTGGGTTTGAACGGCCATATGAAAGCCGGCATAGCTTAAATAAGCGATAAAGATATAGCGTAGCCATTCGCTGGCGATATGATCGGCGATTACAGCGCCCAATACCGCTCCGAGCATAACGCCAGGCATCAAGCGCAAGACCTTGGGCCAGATCACCGCTCCCAAGCGGTAATGCGCCCATACTGAAGCGATAGAGGTCAGGACGATAGTAGCCAAAGATGTCGCAATCGCCATTATAGGCACTAAATGTTCCGGGAATCCATGGCTTGAAAACAGCAACACCAAAACCGGCACAATAATCATGCCGCCGCCAATGCCAAACAAACCGGCCAGAAAGCCGGCCAGTAAGCCTAACAAAGCGCTCGTTAAAATAATTTCCTGAAACGCAAGCATCGAATCGTTAGGCAGCCATCGTTTGAGTCAAGCGCAAAGCCGTTATTTAGGCAGCTTTGCGTTTTGTCGACTAAGCAATAATGGCATGGCAAGAACGATTAAGCTCAAAAGCCAAGTCATCAGCTGTTGATTGCTCAGCGTAAAAATAGCCGCCCAATAAGTTCGCGTGGCTAACTCAGGGTATGCCTGAATAAAATCGCGGCCAACCATAAAGGCGCGAATTTCGCCCAGAATCAAGGCCGCGCTGATCAATAACAGCGCATAGCCCCAAAGTTTAGTTTTAGGTAAAGGCGAAGGACTTCCTATCAAGGCTTGCAAGTTAAAGCGCTCGGATGAGAAACTGCGTTCTGCGCTCAGACGCAGTACAGCTAAGCCTACAACACCGATTACAGCAACACTGGTCAGAGTAAATGGAAAACTAATGTAGCGCCCGTTGAGCGCCAGTTGATAGGTAATATAGAGCGCCAGTAGACATATGGCGGCGTAAATCAGCTGTGTGGCCGAAGCCACGATTCTGTTGGCGCTCTGGTCGGCCAGCAAACCACAAGCCCGATGCAGAATAAAACCCGCTAAAATCGCGCTCATCAGCGCGATCAAAGCGGCTTGTAGGCGTTGCCACGGCGTATAGCTGGTATACCAGGCGTAATCGCATTGCTGCACGAATAATTCAGCCAGAATCTGAGCAAAGATTAAAAACAAGATAAGTGGCACCGTCGGTAAAGTCTGTAATCGTTTCCAGTAGCAGCCGGCTAAGAAAATCAAAATAGCCGAAGAAAATTGTAATTCACCCAACCATTTTGGATTCTGATAGACCTTTCCGGTTAATGGAAAAACCTCCTTGCGGTCGATTGAAAAGAGGCCCCAGTTGGCGCCGACAACGCCTTCCAACTCGCTTTTCCAGGACTGATTAAACGCTTCAACGATGTTGTAGTCAAAGTGATTGTCTTGCGCCACTTTGATTAGCCCACGAATAAACTGTGCTTCATTGACCACGCTAGGCACAGCCCAGCCGCGCTGCCTGCCCACGCTAGGCCAACCGGATTCGCCGATCAATATCGGCTTGCCGGGCGCGATCGACTCGGCTTCTTTTTGCACTTGTTTATAGATCCGTTCGATATGCGCCGGCGCTTCATTAACCGGAATCGGTTCATCTTCCCAATACGGCAGGATATGGATAGTGATAAAGTCAACCTCTTTAATCAGCTCTGGGTGTTTCATATACATCGACCAAACATCCGCGTAAGAAACCGGCTGTTTCACTGAGCGTTTGACTTCCCGTATAGACTCAATCAGTTTTTCCGGCTCCATTTCGCCACGTAATAAGATTTCATTGCCAACGATAACGCGCTGGATAACCTCAGGATAAGCGTTCGCGGCTTTAATCAGGGCATCAATTTCCTTGCGGTTGTCAACTTCCATATAACCCAGCCAAGCGCCTTGAATCATTTTGAGCCCGTATTTTTGGGCCAATGGCGCGATATAGACCATCGTTTCACCGCTGGAATAGGTTCTGATGCTGTGGGTTTTTTCAGCCAATAATTTAACGTCTTCTTCTATTTGCGCCGCGTTAGGAAAAATAGCCTCTAAAGGGCTTTGGCCTTCTCGAAACGGTGCAAACGATAAACTATTCAGCTTTCCTTCCGGCACATCGTCGCCAACCGTTTTGGGCAAATTGTACAGCCAGTCAAAACAACCGTGAAAAACGATTACCAAGGTAAGCCACAACAGAATTCTCATAAAGGTTACGAACCCGCGATATTAGAAAAAGTTAGAAAGTCGCCAAACGCTTTAGTTAAGCCACATTGTAAACTGCTTTGATGGCTTCATGTACTTGAAAAAATCCAGTTAGTCCCCATCATGTAGTTAATATTCATTTTCTAATTGTTTGTTCTTGAGAGTTGTATATGACTGTAGAAACCAAAAAAGAAACCCTGGGCTTTGAAACCGAAGTAAAACACTTGCTGCATTTGATGATTCACTCCTTGTACAGCAACAAGGAAATTTTTTTGCGGGAATTGATTTCAAATGGTTCAGATGCGGCCGACAAACTGCGTTTTTTAGCGCTTTCCGATGAAAGCTTGTACGAAGGCGACAGTAATTTGAAAATCCGCCTGGAATTTGATAAGGACGCCCGAACCATCAAAGTCATCGACAATGGCATCGGCATGTCTCGCGCTGAAGTGCAGGAGCATATCGGCACAATCGCCAAATCCGGCACTAAACAGTTTTTTGAAGCCTTAACCGGCGATCAGGCCAAAGACAGCGAATTGATTGGCCAGTTTGGCGTCGGTTTTTATTCAGCTTTTATTGTCGCAGACAAAGTGACGTTACTGACCCGAAAGGCCGGCAACCCGAAACATGAAGGCGTGCGCTGGGAATCGGCCGGCGAAGGCGACTATACCATCGAGTCGGTCGAAAAAGAGCAGCACGGAACTGAAATTACCCTGCACCTGAAAGAATCCGAAAGCGAATTCCTGGATGGCTATCGTATCCGCTCGATCGTCAGAAAATTCTCGGATCATATTTCATTGCCGATCGTGATGGACAAAGAGATTTATCCTCCGGTTGACGACAGCGACGATGCCGAAGAAAAAGGAAAACCGACGCCAACGATTGAGGAAGAAACCATTAACAGCGCGTCCGCGCTTTGGACAAAAGCGCGCCAAGACATTTCCGAAGACGATTACAATCAATTTTATAAGCATGTCGGCCACGATTATCAGGACCCATTGGCTTATGTTCACAGTAAAGTGGAAGGCACCAATGAATATACCCTGCTGCTTTATGTACCGTCTCGCGCACCTTTTGACTTATGGGACCGCGACAACAAACACGGCGTTAAGCTTTATATTCGCAAAGTTTTTATCACCGATGACGCCGAGCAGCTCATGCCGCGCTACTTGCGCTTTATTAAAGGCATTATCGATGCGAATTCATTGCCGTTAAACGTGTCGCGCGAAATTTTGCAGCAAAGCAAGCAAATCAGCACGATCAAATCCGGCGCGGTGAAAAAAGTGCTCGGCATGCTGGAAAATTTGGCTAAAAACGAGCCGGAAAAATACGAGACTTTCTGGTCGCAATTTGGCGCTGTTATTAAAGAAGGCCCGGTTGAAGATCATGCCAATAAGGAGCGGATCGGCAAACTGCTGCGCTTCGCCACGACTCATAGCGACAATGACAAGCAAACTGTCAGTTTGGAAGACTATGTCAGCCGTATGAAGGAAGGCCAGGAAAAAATCTACTATGTCACTGCAGAAAGCCGTGCGGCGGCCAAAAACAGCCCGCATCTGGAAATTTTCCGCAAAAAGGGCATTGAAGTGCTGCTATTGTCGGATCGTGTTGACGAATGGCTGGTATCCAGTTTCGATGAATTTGACGGCAAGCATCTGCAATCAGTAGCCAAAGGCGATTTGGATCTGGGCAAACTCGATAATGAAGAAGAGAAAAAACAACAGGAAGAAATCAGTAAGGATTTTGAATCCGTGTTAAAACAAATCAAGGAGGTGCTCGCCGATAAAGTCAGCGAAGTGCGGGTCACGCACCGCTTGACCGAATCGCCAGCCTGTCTGGTTTCGGACATCTATGGCATGAGTCTGAACATGGAGCGGATTATGAAAGAAGCCGGGCAAAAAATGAATTTCGGCAAAAAACCGATTTTTGAAATCAACCCTGCCCATGTCTTGGTACTACGTCTGAAAACCGAACAAGACGACGCCCGCTTTGCCGACTTGACCAATATACTGTTTGACCAGGCCATTCTGGCCGAAGGCGGCCAGCTAGACGATCCAGCGGCCTTTGTCCATAAACTCAACGGCTTATTGCAAGGCTTGTTGAACTAAGTTTCTTAAGGCTGCCATGAACACGCTGTGCTTAGTCAATCAATGGCTGGGCATGGCGTGTTTAAGTTTTGCATCGCCCAAACTTGGACTAGCGGGAGCATTTGAACAGAAACATACGGTTTCACCTCTTGAGGGTTTGATAAAAATTGACACTTCTATCTAACCAGTAACCCTCTCTTTTTTCAAGAGCGGTGTCAGGTTAAGTCTGAACTACTACAAATAACGTAACGCTTCATTAACGGCTTCGGCATTTGGAAACGCAGCAATAACGTCAGGCTCTAGTCGAACTGTATCACAAAAGTTTTTGCGCCCAGGTCCCAACTTTCTTACCTGCAAACTATGCGAATCATATTCTGGCCGTAATTCATCTTCTATTTCATTCTTGCTCATAGGCTTTCCGCTTTAGCAACATCATCCACTCCGTTTATTACGGGTTATGGGTTCTATCCAATGATGAAACCTGCATAGTGGTTATTCATTCGGCTTGCCAACGTCGAACAATATCGTTGGCTCGATTGTGAATGTCCCCGCTAGTCCGAATTAGGAAATTGCCAGCAACAACTGTTCGACGCGCTGCAAGTCTTCAAACGTATCTACGCCGGGAGCGGGAAGCTCTTGGACGATTTTTACCAAGATAGCCTCGCCATGCCACAAAATCCTCAATTGTTCGAGCGCTTCTATCGACTCCAAAGGCGATGCCGGCCATTGGCAATAACGGTTCAGAAAACCCACTCTGTACGCGTAAATGCCGATATGCCTCAGATGAGCCATCTGACCAGAGGGCGCGCCTCCCGCTTGACTGAATGCGCCGCGCTCCCAGGGTATCGGGGCGCGACTGAAATAAAGCGCGTATCCGTCTCGATCTAAAACTACTTTCACGGCGTTTGGATTAAAAATTTCCTGCGCATCGTTAATTTCAGTCGCCAACGTGGCGATGCCTGCGCGCGTCTGGCTGGCCAGCGCCGCGGCGGCTTCTCGAATGGCTACAGGAGAAATCAAAGGCTCGTCGCCTTGAAGGTTCACGACAATATCACTGTCTGTCCAGCCGCAAAGCTGCGCAGCTTCGGCAATTCTTTCGGTGCCGCTAGCATGGTCAGATCGAGTCATTACCGCATGCAGGCCCAATGCGCTAACCGCTTGGAAAATCCGCTCATCATCGGTAGCTACAACAATGGCGTCCGGTTCAGCTGCCTGCGCCCGTTCGCAAACATGGGCGATCATCAGTTTACCGGCGATCGGCAATAATGGCTTTCCAGGCAAGCGCGTCGACCCGTAACGCGCCGGAATGACAATTTTAAAATTCAGTTTCATTTGTATAAGGCGTCAGTTTCTTCGCGAGTCAATTCGCGCGCTTCATCTTCCAGCATCACTGGAATACCGTCGCGAATGGGAAAAGCCAGACGATCGGCGCGGCAGATCAATTCCTGCCCGGCTTTATCGTAACGCAAAGGACTCTTGCACAAAGGGCAAACTAAAATTTCGAGTAATTTGCTATCTATCATGGTGGTCTCGCAATAAATTGATTAGTTGTTTAGCAAAATCAGGATTCGGTCGGGCTTGCACTGGCACATACCAATGTTGTTCAGAAGCAAATGCCTTGCATTTAACAGCATCTTTTTCAGTCATCAACACTGGTAAATCATCGTCAAAGCTAATATCGCAATGCTGAAATGCGAAATGATCGGGAAATTCGTGGGCGATAATGGTCAATCCGGCGGAGGTCAGCAAGTTAAAAAAACGCTGCGGATTGCCAATGCCCGCCAGCGCATGACAGCCGCTGCCCTTAAAGGCGGACAAAGGTCTGTGCTCTGAGCTTCGCAAGTTAATCGCGCTATCGCCCGCGAGCTGGAATGAAAACTGACCGTTATACCAGCGATTTCCGTTAACGATAACCAAATCAGCGTCGTTTAAGCGGCTAACTGGCTCGCGCAGCGGCCCGGCTGGCAAACAATAGCCATTGCCAAATCGTCTCTCCCCATCGATAACCGCAATTTCAATATCTCTGCCAAGAGCATAATGTTGCAAACCATCGTCCGACAAAATGACATCACAAGCCGATTTTTTTATCAGAAAATGCGCGGCTGCTGCTCGCACCGGCCCTACCGCCATTGGGCAAGCGCTATGGGTTGCGAGCAGCAGCGCTTCATCACCGACATCAATAACCCGAGCTTGGCTATCAACCCATTGCGGCCAAGTTTTGGCCTGTCCGTGATAACCGCGGCTGATAATGCCGGGCCGATAACCCGCTTGCTTTAAGAATTGCGCCAGCCAAATGATGAGTGGCGTTTTGCCGGTGCCGCCGACGCTGATATTGCCTACCACTATCACTGGAACTGGCAGGCGATGGCTAGTTAACATACCCGACTGATAGAGAAATCGCCGCAACCCTACCGCCAGCATAAAAAGCAAGCTCAAGGGAGATAAGAGTCGGCCCATGAGCGAATCTGTATACCAGATTGTTTGTGCCCATCGCGCCAGCCATTTGTTCATGGTTCCGCTTTGGATCGCTGAGCGGCAAAGGTAATGTGAGTAAACCCGGCGCTGCCTGCTGCCTCCAGCGCAGTAATCACGGCTTGGTGCGGCGTTTTGCCGTCGGCGTTAATGATAAACGGCAAATCTTTGGCTTGCGCCGCCAGTTTCCGAAGCTCCTGAATTAACGTTGCTTTTTGCTGGTTAACCAATTGATGAGGCAAGCCATCGTCGCCCTGCAAATAATAAACCCCGTCGGCATCAATCACCAAGGTCACCATTTTTGGATTGGCCGCCGCCTCTTGAGTATCGGCCTCCGGCAGTTTGATTTTGACTTCGGTATGTCGGCTGAAGGTTGTTGACACCATGAAAAACAGCAACAAGACAAACAGCACGTCAATTAATGAAATTAACGTGATGTCAACTTTCTCCCGCTTCTTGCGTTGAAACTTCATCAAACTGCCTCGCGGTCTCCGTGGATGATGTCCAAGAGTTTTAACGCTTCTTCCTCCATGCACACCACATAGTCATCCACCAGCCGGACAAAATAGCGGTGAAATATCAAGCTTGGTATCGCAACAGTCAATCCGGCTGCGGTAGTAATCAAGGCTACCGAAATGCCGCCGGCCAATGAAGCCGGATCGCCCGCGCCATGCAGCATCAAAGCGGAAAATATTTCAATCATTCCGAAAACGGTGCCCAGCAAGCCCAGCAAAGGGCTAATTTCGGCGATGATGCCCAAGGTATTGAGGAAGCGCTCCAGATCGTGCGCGACTTTGCGCCCTGCTTCTTCTATGCAGTCCTTCATGAATTTTCTGCCATGCTGACTATTGGCGAGACCGGCGGCCAAAATACAGCCCAAGGGGGAGCTGGTTTTTAAACGCCGCAATGTGGCTTCGTCCAGTTTCTTTTCACGGTACAGCTTCCACACTTGCGGCAGCAATTCCGATGGCAACACTTTTTTGCGCTGCAAGCTCCAGAAACGTTCTACCACAATGGCCATTGCACTAATTGAACACAAGATGATGGGAAACATCATCCAACCACCGCTTTTAATTATTTCAAACACTGTTTTTCCTAATAATATCGTTCAGAAAATCGGTCTCAGATTGTTTAAATCCAGAAAAGCACTCCTACAAACCACTTATCTTCTTGTTAATTAATCCATTTTACCATCATTCCGCCCTGGCCAACTATCGGCGATAATAATGGCGATCAGACAACAAAGCGACGCCATCGAATAGACCCATTGCCCGCCTAAGGATTGCCAATAATAACCGCTGCCAAGACTGCCCATCATACCACCCAGCCCAAAACTGAGACTACTGTATAAAGCCTGGCCTTTGTTTTGATGATGGTCGCCAAAATACTGATGTACCTTATGTATTGCTACCGCATGCGCAGCCCCGAAACTAGCTGCATGGAGCAATTGAGCAGCGATCAATACTGCCAGCCAGCGCGCGCCCCAGGCAATGGCTACCCAACGGAGCGCCGCCAACCAAAGGCTGGTCATCAAAATCGCCTGCAATGAATAGCGCTTGAGCAATTTCGGCATAAACACAAACAGCAAAATTTCAGCCACAACACCGAGCGCCCAAAGTAAAGCGGTCATGCCAGTCGAATAATGATGCTGTTTCAAATAAATCGAATAAAACGCATAATAAGCGCCATGCGCTATCTGCAACAGCAGGCAAGCGGCAAAAAAGGCTATTACCTCGGGTTTTTTCAGAATGCATAACAAGCCGGCTGATTTGATTTCGGACTTTGGCTGCTTGACTTCCGGAGGAAAGAAACTCGATAACCAAATTAAGCTCAACAACACGACAACGATGAACGGTAAGCGTGCGACGCCATAACGATCGATCAGCCAACCGATGGTGAACACGGCGACAATAAAACCAACCGAACCCCATAACCTGATCCGACTATAGCGATAAGATTCGGCTTTTAAATGATACAACGTCGCCGCTTCGTATTGCGGCAAGGCGGAGTTCCAAAATAAGCTGAAAGCAAAAGTCAGCACGACAAACCATAGATAGCCCTGCAAAAACAAGAATCCGGTAAAAATCAGCGCCGCTAAAAACGAAACCGTCCGCACAATGCGCAAATTTTTCCCGCTGCGATCGGCAATCCAACTCCATAAATTAGGCGCAATGATCCGGGTGCCCGCGAGCACAGCCATAAGTTCGCCAATCGCCGCCGGAGCAAAACCGCTGTTTTTAAGGTAAAGGCTCCAGTAGGGTAAAAACGCGCCGAGTGTTGCGAAATAAAAAAAATAAAAACCGGACAGACGCCAGTAGGAAACTATCATCCGGATAGCGGTAAGCCGTCAGCGCAATACCGGAAGCCCTGAATTGACTCCGCTATTCTGAGCGCGATGGCGCATCCAATGATCCATCAACACAATGGCCATCATCGCTTCGGCGATCGGCGTCGCACGAATGCCAACACAAGGATCATGACGGCCTTCGGTAACCACTTCAATCGCTTCGCCGCGCACGTTGATGCTTCGGCCTGGCAGGCGCAAACTGGACGTCGGTTTCAGCGCGATACTCGCACGGATGATCTGACCACTGGAAATGCCGCCTAGAATGCCTCCGGCATGATTGGATAAAAAACCTTCCGGTGTCATTTCGTCGCGAAACTGAGTGCCTTTGGCTTCGATGCAAGCAAATCCGCCGCCAATTTCAACGCCTTTTACTGCGTTAATGCTCATTAAGGCATGCGCCAGGTCAGCATCCAGCCGGTCAAAAATCGGTTCGCCCAAGCCTGGCGGAACATTGCTCGCTTCAATTTCGATCCGCGCGCCAATGGATTCGCCTTCTTTACGCAAAGCGTCCATATAATTGGCCATTGCTTCTATTTTATCGGCATCGGGACAAAAAAAAGGATTATCGTCGATTATCGACCAATCCCGCTTTTCGATTTTGATTGGCCCCAGTTGCGACAAATAACCGCGAATCTGGATGCCGGCTTGTTCCAGTAAATACTTTTTAGCGATGCCGCCGGCGGCAACCCGCATCGCGGTTTCACGCGCCGAAGATCGGCCGCCGCCGCGATAATCGCGAAACCCATATTTATGCTGATAGGTATAATCAGCATGGCCGGGTCTAAAAGTCTCCGCTATTTTGGCGTAATCTTTTGACCGCTGATCGGTATTTTCAATCAACAAACCAATTGGCGTACCCGTCGTTTTGCCTTCGAACACGCCTGACAAAATTCTGACTTCGTCGGCTTCGCGGCGTTGAGTCGTATGCCGGGAAGTGCCGGGCTTGCGCCGATCCAGATCGCGCTGAAGATCGGCCTCGGTCAAAGCCATACCCGGCGGGCAACCATCAACAATACAGCCCAATGCTGGTCCATGGCTCTCGCCGAAAGTAGTTACGCTAAATAATTTTCCTATCGTATTTCCAGACATAATCAGTTCAAGGCCGCTAAAAACAATTCTTGATAATCGCTAACCTGCTCTGCAGTCAGCAAAAATACGCCATCGCCGCCGCGTTCGAAATCCAGCCAATAAAAAGGCACGTCGGCAAGCAAGGTTTGCAGGGTTTCCGCGCTGCTGCCTACCTCAACGATTAATATGCCCTGCTCCGTCAAATAATCGTTGGCGTCAACCAGAATCCGCAATACCAAATCCAAACCACTTTCTCCGCCCAGAAATCCGATATCGGGCTCGGCCCGAAATTCAGCAGGCAGTTGCTGCCATTCTGCCGTCGCCACATAGGGCGGATTGCTGATAATCACATCGTAACGGGTTTCCGGCAGTTCGTTAAATAAATCGCTTTGATACAGCATGACGCGATCATCAAGCTGATGCTTATCGATATTTAATTCTGCAACTTCCAGCGCGTCTGCAGCAATGTCGACCCCATCAATCAGCGCATGGGGAAACGCATAAGCGCAGGCAATCGCAATACAACCGCTACCGGTGCATAAATCTAGAATGCGCATGACGTTGGTGTCGTCTATCCAGGGTGAAAATCGTTGTTCAATCAATTCGGCCACTGGCGAGCGCGGCACTAAAACCCGCTCGTCAACGTAAAACTTTAAGCCAGCGAAGATTGCCTCATGCGTTAGATAAGCCGCGGGCTTTCTTTCCTGAATGCGCCGTTCGATCAGGTCAATTACGGTCTGCCGCTCAGTCGGCGTTAATACGCACTGCAAATAAACATCGGCAAGCTCATAAGGCTGATGAATCGCATAAAGCACTAAAGCCGCCGCCTCATCCAAAGCCGTAACCGTGCCATGGCCAAAACAAATCCCGGCTTGACTAAAGCGGCTAGCCGCCCAGCGGACATAGTCCCGAATCGTCGATAAAGTAGTCAATATTTCAGCAGAAGATCTCGTCATAGTCAGGTCAGGAACAACACGGCAAAGCCAAAAGTGATGCAGATTTTAAACTAAACTTGATTTAGCTGCCTGACTATCGATATTCACGTTGCGCCTAATCTGGTAACACCCCTTGCATGGACATTAAATTACCGGTCAATCTTCTTACGCCTTCTTCCCTCAGCACTTTGATGGAAAAAACCTTGGCCGTTAAAATTGGCCAGACCGTGGATGTCAAAGTGATCAGCGCTCTATTGAAAACCGAAAGCACAGCTCTGCTGTTAAAACTAGCCAATGATACTCTCAGCGTGGAAAGCAATCAGCCGGTCAAGTTAGCGCCGAACCAAAATATACAGCTGCAAGTCACCCAAACCAGCCCTGTACTGGAATTCGCGATGGTCACTTCGGCAGCCGAACTTAAGGCGCAAAAAACGCCACTACTCTTGCGCTTGCAAACAACGGCCGCTACCCTTAATCAGCCGATTAGCGAAAACAAAACTAATCTATTCGACTTGCCGGTTAAACAGCCTTTGGCGGCAAAAATCGTTGCGCTCACGGACGATAAAATACAACTGCAAGTCTTTCCAAAAAATAATGACTCGAAGACGCCGCCAAAACCAAGCGCAACAACGGCAAGTCCAACGCCTGTTCTGATCAGCCTGAACCGTTCCGATGTTAAAATAAGCAAAACGGCAAGCCCGCAACCCAGTGCGCGGCAAGCAGCCACTTCGGCAACCAAGCTTAGCGCCGGTCAAACCGTCATTATCGAAATTGAAGCCAACGGCAATACGCCATCAGTCAAACTGGCCGTATTGCCGGCAGCTATGAACGAAGAAAAATTGGCCGAGTTGGTTAAGCAGTTTTTACCGAAACATGAACCTGTTTCCGCTTTGCTAAACCCGCTGATTAAAGCCCTGCCAAATTTGCTGCAAAAGCCAAGCATGCCGGAATTACTCCAGCGCATCGCCGGCGACATTTTGCAGAATCTGCCGCCAAGACAGCAGTTGAACGAAAGCGCTGGCTTGAAACAAGCCATTCTCGATTCGGGTTTATATTTGGAAGCCAAATTAACCGCTTCAACCGTCGATACGGAGTTTACTTTCGCGCAGGATTTGAAAGCCAAACTGTTAAAACTGCTGGCGGCCTTAAGGCCAGAGGAAATCAGTCAAGCGAAATTCAAGATCGAGGAAAACGATCAAGCCCTATTGAAATATTTGCAGCAGAAAACTGAAAACAGCCTTGCTAAACTGACGCTTGACCAGCTGTCGTCGCTGCCCAAAGACGATAACCCGAAACAAATTTGGACCATGAGCATTCCCTTTGTGGAACATGGCTATGTCGATACGGTCAGCATTCAAATTGAGCGTGAGATCGAAGCCAATCAAGCTTCCGATAACGCAAAAGACCACTGGAATGTTACGCTAACGCTTAATCCGCCCGGCTTAGGCCTTGTTCAATGCCATCTAACTTACCGGAATCAAACGCTAAATACGGTGTTTCGCAGCGAAAGACCTCAGACACGCGCTTTGATCAGCCAGCACATCGATTTTTTAATCCAGCAATTTGAACAAGCAGGCCTAAAAACCGGCCTGATCACAATTCATGAAAGCCTGCTAGCCAGTAAGGCGATTTATCCCAACGCGGGACAAGGATTGCTCGATCAAACCGCTTAGCAAAAATAGCGCTACTTGCTACGCAGGCCAGGAATTCAAACGTTAGCGAATTATCGTGCCCTTGCGCTTGCAAGCAATCAATCATTGGTATACTTTCTTTCTCTTATTTACGCTAACTGTTGATCAACCTAGAGCATTGATCATTGGCATGATGGCTGAAAACAACGGGTCAAGTATGATTTGCCGAAATGGACATAGAGTATCGTGCTCCTGATATTGTCAAAGATGAAAAGACTGCTCAAGCATTTCTGGAGATTAGTAGGCTTGGTTTGGCCCGCCCCATTGATCACAACCGTTTTTTCTGTGCTTTTGGCTAATGTTGTTAAACAGGCATCGCCGTGTTCATCTGTTTGTGCTGAGGCGCTGGCTTCGCTGTTGCTGATATTTATTGTGCCTGTCGGGCTTCACTTCTGGTCCGCGTTATTCTACGGCGAAAATAGCGTTCCTTCCCATCTATTACGCTGGCAATTGCAAGTATTAGCTTGGCTAGCGCCATTGCATTTCCCTCTTTTAAGCTGGGTGGTTTATTTGTACTGGGAATGGCCATGGCTGATTGGCGCTCTCGCCCTCGCCTCCCTTGTCTGGGTGCTGCTGGCCTATTTAGTCGGTGTTATGGCGATAAGTAACACATGGCTTTGAATGGATTTCTTAATTTGACCGCTTACTGTCGTCTACCGGAATATTGCGTTCAGAAACGACCAGCACCGCCGCCAGCCAGCCATGTGCGGCTAGATGATCGCAGATTTCCAACTCGAAATTGATTTCCTTATGCAAATTATTCATATGACGACCTATTGGGATTCAGCAGACACAAGACCCAGTTTAATTGCCCAAGCGCGCGGAATACGAACTTGGACATTTCCAGGTGACGAAGCGGTAAACTCCACGCCGTTCAACTCCAGGTAAATCGGTTCATTGTCCTTCTTTTCATCCATCATAAATGAGTTAAGCGCGTCGGTGAAAAGATGATAACTGTTGCCATTTTTGTCATCCCAGCATTGAATAGTTACTTTTGTGCTCATTGGGTAAACTTCCTTACTTATGGGGTGTTTAGTAAACCGCATCATGGTCACCCATATTCACCGGAATGATTTGTCCGTCCAACACACAGGGATGTGGGGAGTGCAGCGAATTGTCTGGAACAATCGCCGCCTGAATTAGCAATTCCAGGGTAATGCGATACGATAAATTGATGGAAACCGAATGTAAGCCTTCATGCTTGCCGTGCAAAGCGTGTAAACGCAACGAGGGATGGTTTGGATTGGCCTCAAGCAAAACCAGGGTTTTAGCGTATTGCGGCTTAAGCTCTGGGTGGCGTTTTAAAAATCGGATTTCCTTACGTTTGTAATGTTCGGTAAAGATTAGCTGGAACATGCTTGCTCAAGCCAGGCCGCATGTTCCGAAGCGGTTTCGGTGGTAAACCGACCGGCCGCCAAATCAGCCTTGGTCTCGGCAATGGCGGCATCCAGCTCGCATTCGCGCAAGTAATGGTAATGGGCGATGTCCATCACCACAAACTTATCCTTGCCGCGCACCGACACAATCGCTTCCGGCGCCTCATTAAGCGCAGCTTCAATCGCGGCGATGCCCTTGGTTTTTAAATCGTTGGCGCTGATATGGGACATAAAACCTCATGAAAAGACTATAAATAATACGCTTAATCATACTGAAAATAATATGATTAAGCAAATTAAGCCAGTCCGCGCACGTCAATCTTGCCCATGGCGGCGGCGGAAGTCAAGGCGGTGTGGCGTTCTTGAAGCAGGGTTATATCCGGCCCCGCTTCGGCGGTCGGGGTGTCAAGTTTGGCTGTTTAATTTTGCAAAAACACCAAAATCGTCTTTTGCTCAGAAAGTGGTGGCACAGGAATAACTACAGAAGCAATTGTTTCCGAGTAAATTACTTCAATCGTTGTGGCATTGCTCATGTAGCAAGGTTCAGGCGCAATTTTGCCCTGTTGCTTGTCGGCCTGTTCGGCTAGCACCGTTTGGTTCATGGTTTAAGTTGCTGAGTCATGATTACGATTTAAGGGGTTCGGCTTTATCAACGGTAAAAACCAGCATCACGCCAATAGCCATAATGGCCGCCAACAGCGGCAAGGCCAGTTTAAAATCGCCGGTTAAAGTCTTTAACCAAGCGACCAGATAAGGCCCGGCAAAACCGCCCAAATTTCCAACTGAGTTGATCAAGGCTAAGCCGGAAGCTTTAGCAGGCCCTTCTTTTAGTAAAGCATGCGGCAATGCCCAAAAGGGCGCCAAAATGCTCCAGATGCCGGCTGCGGCGACGGTAATGGTGGCCAAAGCCCACATCGGCGACGCCAGGAAAGGACTGAGAGCAAAAGCAATGGCGGAAATCCAGGCGCACAGCGCGATATGCCAGCGCCGCTCGGTTGTTTTATCTGAATGCGCGCCGACCAGGATCATAACCACCATTGCTGCGAAATAAGGGGCGGCGGTTAAAAAGGCCGTATGCACATCATCCAAACCCGACCATTTCTGGATCAATTGCGGCAGCCACATACTGATGCTGTAATAGTTGATAACGACGACAAAATAAAGCAATGCCAGCCGCCACACGCCGAGATGACTCAGCGTTTGTTTAATGCTGGTTGCAGGCTGCTGCTTTGATGCTTGCGCTTCCTTCGCGATGATTCGGGCCAGAAAAGTTTTTTCCTCCATGCTCAGCCATTCGGCGTTGACAGGCCGGTCAGTCAAGCAGAAATACAGCAAAACGCCCAGAATAACCGACGGCAAGCCTTCAATCAGAAACAGCCATTGCCAGCCCTGCCAGCCGAACCAGCCATCCAAACCCAACATAAGGCCGGCCAAAGGCGCGCCGATCAAACCGGATGCAGCGGTTGCGGTAATTAACAATGCGCCGTATTTGGCGCGGACATGAGCAGGAAACCAGTAGCTGAAATAAAGGATGAGACCGGGAAAAGATCCAGCCTCGGCCACACCCAGTAGAAATCGTAAAATATAGAAGTCGCGCGGCGTGGCAATAAACACCATCAAACTGGAAATAAGCCCCCAGTTGATCATGATGCGGGTTAGCCAAATTTTCGCGCCGACTTTTTCCAGAATCAAATTACTGGGTATCTCAAACAAGGTGTAGCCAATGAAAAAAATACCGGCGCCGAAACCATACACGGTATCGCTAAAATGCAAAGTCTCTTTCATTTGCAATTGCGCGAAGCCGACATTCATCCGGTCTAAATAAGCCAGAACATAAATTAAATAGAGCGGCGGCAATAAGCGCCAGGCCAGCTTGCGATAAAGTTTTTCTTCGTTAAAAGGCATGGCAGTGAGTCTGGCTTTCAGACGCATCGTTTGTTATGACAAGCGCACCCGTGGATCAACTAGAGTGTATGAAATATCGGTCAGCAGTAAGCCCAGCACATACAAAACCGAACCCAGAAAGACCATGGCGCGAACAATGGCGAAATCCTGGCTGTTGATCGCATCGATGGTGTAGCTCCCCAAGCCTGGAATGCTGAAAAACGATTCCATAATCAAACTGCCCATAAACAATAGAGGCAACACCACGACAACGCCAGTTAAAATCGGAATCATCGCATTCGGCAATACATGGCGGAACAAGGTTTGTGTTTCACTTAGACCTTTAGCGCGCGCGGTGCGGACATAGTCTTTTTCAACTTCTTCCAAAAACAAAGTTCGGTACCAGCGGACGCCGGAACCCAAGCCGGCAAACACCCCGATCAACACCGGCAAAAGTAAAAACTTGAAAGCCGCCAAACCGTTGTCATAGCCGGAAATAGGCACCAGCTTCAAAACCTTGGCGATAAAATATTGGCCGCTGATGATATAAAACAGCGACGATATCGACATCAGCATCACGCAAAGCACCATCCCGGCATATTCCAGATAACTGCTGCGAAACAGCACCATCATCAATGCGCAGCAAATATCAACTACGAGGCCGATAATCAAGGTTGGCAGAGCCACAGCTAAACTAGGCCAGGCGCGCTCTTGAATATCAGCGCCAATATTCCGGCCGCTATCCGAAACGCCGAAGCGGAACAGAAACAAGCCCGCTGATTTTTGAAAAAAAATGGTTTGGGTTAATTTTTCTTCAGCTGGCGCTTTAGCATTCCACAGCATCGGCAAATCATAGCCATGCTGATGCTTCCAGTTGGCTATGGCTTGCTCGTTAACATGTTTTTGCCCAAGCTGCATGCGGGCCATGTCGTCCGGGCTATTGACAATAAAAAACAGGGCGAACGTTAAAATATTAACGCCAAGTAGCAAAGGAAAAGCATAGACGGTGCGTCGGATAATATAATTGATCATGCTAGCTTGGCCTGGGCACGCAGCCGATACGATTGAATAGCCGGTAATATTAACAAAATAAGAGCGACCGCAATCAAGCCCAACGGCCAAAACACCGGTTTATTCCACAGCAGCCGCTTTTCGGCTCGGGCAACGGGATCGATACGCATATATTTCAGTCGATTGTTCGCCATCAGGTTTGGCTTAAGGTTTTGATACCAGCTGTGATAGAGCGAAAAAGTTTTCGGATGAAAACCAAAAACCCAAGGCGCATCATGGCGGATAATCGCTTGCATCTGCTGGATAATTTGGTAGCGCTGATCGGTGTTATCCATATTTCGCATTTGCTCAAACAAGCGATCGAATCCGCTATTGTGGTAGTTGCCGGAATTTTCGCCGCCTTGCTCAACTTTTGAATTGGGACCATAAAGCAGGAAAAAGAAGTTTTCCGGATCAGGGTAATCCGCATTCCAGCCCCAAATAAAGAGTTGCGCATTGCCATTGCGCATTTTTTCTTGAAAGCGATTGTAATCCGTCGCGCGAATAACCAATTTGACGCCCAGCTTTTCAAATTGCTTACGGTACCAATTTAACATCGGCCGATCGTCGACGCCAGCCGCTGGCGTATCAAAATATAAGATTAAAGGCTCTCCAGTTTTAGGATCGACGCCATTGGCAAAACCAGCTTCAGCCATGAGTTGCTTGGCTTGGTCGATGCTCTTGCGCCGCGCTTGATCGCCCGTCCAATCGTAGATTACCGGGTTAATGCCGGCTTTCCCCTCAGCATAACCAAAGATGCCGGGCGGCAAAACACCTTGGGCAGCTAATCCGCGTCCATTTCGAAAAATCGAAATAAACTCCTCATAATCGACTGCAATTGCAATCGCCTGACGAAGCTTGGTCGCCCGCTCGCTTAAACCGCCGACCGTCGCATCCAGCATATTAAAACCCAGATAAAAAATCGATGTTTCGACCGCTGTTTGCAAGCGGATGCCCTGTTGGTGCATCGGCTCGGTTAAGGTGATAGCGCCATTGCCGGTAAATTGAATGGCCTGGTCAAAGCTATCGGAAGCGATGCCCGACGCATCGTAATAGCCCTGCAAAAACTTATTCCAATACGGTATGGTTTCTTTTTCCAGCATGAAAACCACTTTATCGATAAACGGCAGTTTTTTTCCGGCATCCTTTAGCAGTCCTTGTTGACGATCAGCGTTCTCACCTTCGGAAGGGTAGTAGTCGGGATGATACAAAGGGTTTTTCTGCAGTATCATGCGCCGATTCGGATTGTTTTCGGCCAGCAAATAAGGCCCTGTACCAAGCGGAAACCAATCTAGCGTGATATTTTTATCGCGTAAACCCGGCTGATCATAAAAAGCATCGGCTTCCCAGGGCATTGGTGAAAAAAATGGCATCGCGAGCCAGTAAATAAATTGCGGATATTTGCCCTTGATACGAATACGATATTGATAACGGCTAATAACGCTTAAACCCGTCATCGGCAATGCACTCATTTCGAATTTGGCTTTATCAGCAACCCGCTGAGAAAAATCGTCGAAACCGACAATATAATTTTTCATGATTTCGGCAATCGGCGATTGTAATTTCGGATGCGCCAAACGCTTAATTTGATAGCTATAGTCATCAGCCGTCAGTTCACGCGAACCGGTATGAATAAAATCAGCTAACGAATTCAATGAGGCGATGTCAACAGAATTTAGATGATGATAGTAATAATCGCCGCGAGCTGTTTTCGCCAGCGCCGGATGCGGCTGGTAGTAAAAGCCCGGCTTGATTTCAATCAAATAATCAGTAAAGGCGATGGCGCTGATAGCCGCATCATCCGGCAAGCGTTCGCCTTTCGCATTCAAATAATGAATTTCAGGCAATTTCGTCGCGGTCAATGGACTAAGTTGATAAGGCCGCTTGAGATAATGATATTGAAACGGCGGTTCGTAGATTTGTCCGATAAACGCATATTCATTCGAACTATAGGCGACAGCAGGATCCAAATGTTTTGGACGTTCCTCAAAGGATTGATACAACACAGCCCCCGGCTCTTCGTCGGCGCGATAAGGATTGTTAAGCTCGGAGCTATCACAACTGACGCCGGCCAGACAGAGCGCTAGCAAGAGTAGCAAGCGAATAGGCCGTTTTGGAATTAAAGACAAATAACTGGACATCAAGAAACGGGTCGTGGATACTTTAGCCTATTGTAACAACAAAAACACGAGGAAATAGTAATGGGTTTTATGCAGGGCAAACGGGTCTTGATTGTTGGCCTGGCCAGTAATCGTTCAATCGCATGGGGCATTGCCCAAGCCATGCATCGGGAAGGCGCGGAACTAGCTTTTACTTTCCAGAATGAAAAACTGCAAAGTCGTGTTGAAGAAATGGCCGAACAATGCGGCTCTAAAATCACCGTTGAATGCGACGTTGCGATCGATCAGCACATTGATCATGTGTTTGCGGAGCTGGCCAAGCACTGGGACGGTTTGGATTCAATCGTCCATTCCGTGGCCTTTGCTCCCCGCGACGCATTGGAGGGCGATTATGTCAACGCCACCACGCGGGACAATTTTCGTGTCGCGCATGACATCAGCTCTTATAGCTTCACCGCTCTGGCTAAAGCGGGCCGTCCAATGATGGCTGGCCGTAACAGCTCCTTGTTAACGCTTACTTACTTGGGCGCTGAACGCGCAATCCCAAACTATAATGTCATGGGCGTCGCTAAAGCCAGCCTTGAAGCCAATGTTCGCTATATGGCGGTTGCATTGGGTCCTGAAGGCACTCGGGTCAATGCGATTTCGGCCGGCCCGATCAGAACGCTGGCGGCTTCCGGTATCAACAATTTTAAATCAATGCTTAGCAAAGCCGCCGATGCTTCGCCGCTAAAGAAAAACGTCACGATTGAAGAAGTCGGAAATGCCGCCGCGTTTTTATGCTCGGATTTGGCTTCCGGAATCACCGGTGAAATTACTTATGTTGACTGCGGCTATAACATTGCAGGTCTAGCGGCGACCTAGATAGCCTGCCGATCGCCAGACAATCACGGTTGTTCTCTAGCAGACCGGCAAGACTGAAACTTGCCGATCTGCTAGAACCATTAATGCCAAAGGATTTCTTACCAGAATTTGCGCGCAAACTAAGCTTTGCCATCCTTTATTTAGCCGCTACCGATACATCCGCATCGGCCTGCAGACTGGCCATCACTGAATCAAACTCCGATTGGCCATAGGCGCGGCCAATATTTTTGAGCGCCAAATCCAACTGTTTTTTGTCTGACTCCGACATAACGCCTTCTTTCACTTTGGACAAGCTGACAACGACCTGTTCACCGGTGGATGATTCGCTGATAAAAATGTTGGGCTTATCGCCGATGGGCTTAGCCGCTTTGAACACGCCATCCACTAATGATTCAGGCAGAGTTTGGCTTTTTGTGCGCATCAGATCTTTTGCCGATTTAACTTCCAGTTTGAAGTCTGCTGCTACTTTTGTCATGGTTTCCCCAGCCTGCACTCGAGACTTGATCGTTGCAGCCGTTTCTTTACTTTGTTGCTTAGCCTTATCAGTTAACAGAACATCAGTTATCTGTTGCTTGACCTCATCCAAGCTTTGTCGCGCAGTAGACTTATGCTCTAAAATACGGACTACGACTAAACGATCAGTGCCTAACTCCACAGGCGTACTATTATTGCCTTGCAAAACTTCTTCGGAAAATGCTGCAGCACGAATTTTTTCATCCGCAGCAATGCCTTCGCCCTTATCTTTCGAAAAGAAATCTGATTTTTTTACCGTAAGCTTTAAGGTTTCCGCAACCGATTGTAAATTATCCGGATTCTCATAGCTCATTTCGGTCAGTTTTTCGCCTGCCTCATAGAAAGCATTCTCTGCCTGGCTTTTCTGATAGGCTTTCGCCACGTCCTCTTTAACTGCATCGTATGGCTTAACCGCAGCCGGCACCAATTCGGTGACTTTAATCAAATGATAGCCATAGGCCGATTTTACCGGCTCCGATATTTCATTGAGCTTCAATTGACTGGCGGCGTCTTCAAAAGACTTTTCCATAACGCCGGCATTAAATAAGCCTAAGTCCCCACCGTTCTTGGCCGTTAATTTATCATCGGAGATGTCTTTGGCGAGCGCGGCAAAGTCTTTCGTCGCCAAATCTTTTTTTGCTGCTTGGGCTTTTTCTAAAGCTGATTTTGCGTCGGTTTTATCATTGATCGCAAACAAAATATGGCTTATTTTTCTGCGTTCCGGCGTACTGTATTGGTCTTTCTGCTCTTCATAATAAGCTTTTAACTTATCTTCACTCACCTGCACCGTTTTTGCGATCTGGTCAAGTGTCAGTTCGACATATTCAACCGAGACTTGCTCAGGCGTCCGGAATAAATCCTGATGCTGCTGATAATAAGCCGATATTTCTTCAGCAGCAGGCGGTTGTGATGACTTGTTGACCGCAACAGTGATGTACTCCAGATCGCGTTGCTGATTCTGAATTTTGAAAAACTGTTCGACATCGTAGGGCGTCGCGAAACTGCTATCGACCACGCTGCGTTGGAACTGTTCCATGATCAGCGCGCTTTTGATTCGACCGACAAACTCAGCAGAAGACATACGCTGCGAGCCCAGCAAAGTTTTATATTGTTTGTCGCTAAACTTACCGTCTGTCTGAAAATAAGGCAGCGATTTAATATAGTCTCGCGCCGTGTCATCAGCGGTTACCCAGCCTTGCTCATGCACATACTGCATTAGAACTTCGTCCTTGATCAATTTTTGCAAAGCCTGAGTTTTCAGGGTTTGCTCATCAATATTTAGGCCGCGGAAATTTTGACTGTATTGTTCATACGCTTTGTTGACATCACGTTGATAAAAGTCTTTACTGCCAACCGAGGCAACCGGCGCTTCCTTGCTTGTGTCTAAGTAATTATTGATCCCCCACAAAGCAAAAGGCACACAAATCGCAATCAAGATTCCCCAAGCAAAGGCTCCTTGGGCTTTTTCTCTAATTTTTGTCAGCATCTGATCAGTCCTGAATAATCAACCGAATTTTAAGCACAACTTTTAAATAAAAAATGCCTATTAACAACTTACAGGCCGTTCAAAAGCTGAGCAGCTAGTTGTGTGTTTGGTTTTCAAGACTCAGACAGCATATGCTATCGTCAAGGCCACAGGATATATTGATGCCGCGTCTTGAAAGCCGAACAGGAAACAACCTGTGATAAGTTAACAGCTATGTAAAAAAAAAGCCCCGAACTATGGAGTTCAGGGCTTTGTGTTTGGCGGAGTGGACGGGGCTCGAACCCGCGACCCCCGGCGTGACAGGCCGGTATTCTAACCAACTGAACTACCACTCCAAAGTCTGGTGGGTGCTGAGGGGTTCGAACCCCCGACCCTCGCCTTGTAAGGGCGATGCTCTCCCAGCTGAGCTAAGCACCCGACTTAAAGAGTTAGTTTACCGCATCTTTTAACGATTTGCCAGCTTTAAATGAAGGAACCTTCGCTGCTTCAATAGTAATCTCTCTGCCCGTTTGCGGATTGCGCCCTTTACGCTCCGCTCTTTCTTTAACCGAGTATGTTCCAAAACCAACCAAAGCAACAGAATCCCCATTACTCAAAGCATTGGTAACCGCATTAATAAAAGCATCTAAAGCCCGTCCCGCATCCGCTTTTGTCATGTCAGCAGACTCCGCCATAGCATCAATCAGTTCCGATTTATTCATTATTCCCCCTAAGGAAGCCAAGTGTTAAATAGATTCAGAAAACAAGCGTGGATAATTCTTATGCTAAGACCCGCAACACAAGAAAGACGCGTAATTTATATCAATAGGCATCAGCTGATGTCAAGCGTTAATACCCTTGAAAGCCTTGAATTTTATGGTTTGTAAGCCAATAACTACTCTACAATCTAAACTTAGTGTGCCGTTAGGCTCTTGGTTGATTGTTTCGCTGAGGCCGCTTCATTTTTTCTTTGCTCCTCGCTCACATTTTCTGTCACAGGAGCTGGCATATACTGCAATGCTACGGCTAAAACCTCATCGATCCAGTGTACCGCCTTAATTTCCAGATTTTGTTTGATATTATCAGGAATTTCCACCAAATCTTTTGCATTATCGGCCGGAATTAAAACTGTCTTAATCCCACCACGGTGCGCGGCCAGCAATTTCTCTTTTAAGCCGCCGATGGGCAATACTTCTCCGCGTAAAGTGATCTCGCCCGTCATCGCGACATTCGCGCGCACCGGTATTTTGGTTAAAGCCGAAATAATCGCAGTGCACATGCCGATTCCCGCGCTTGGACCATCTTTCGGCGTAGCGCCTTCCGGCACATGAATATGGATATCGTTTTTTTGAAAACACTCATTATCGATACCGAGCACTTCAGAACGACTTCGGACCACTGTCATTGCAGCTTCAATAGATTCCTTCATGACTTCGCCAAGCTTTCCGGTGGCGGAATGCTTGCCCTTGCCCGGAATAACCGCGGTTTCAATGGTTAGCAGCTCGCCGCCTACTTCTGTCCAGGCCAACCCCGTCACTTGCCCAATCTGATCTTGCTCCTCTGCAAGCCCGTAATCAAACCGTTTAACGCCTAAATAAGCATCGAGGTTCTCGGGCGTAATATCAATAGCTTCTGTTCGAGCGTCCAATAACAAATCTTTGACGACTTTCCGGCAAACTTTTGAAATATCCCGCTCCAGACTTCTAACTCCGGCTTCTCTGGAATAATACCGGATCATGTCCCTGACAGCCGCTTCGGTGATATTGATTTCGTGCTGCTGAAGGCCGTTATTTTTGATTTGCTTAGGTATTAAATAGCGGCTGGCAATATTGATTTTTTCATCTTCGGTATAACCGGCAAGACGAATGACTTCCATTCTGTCCAGCAGGGCTGGCGGAATATTCATCGTATTAGCGGTAGCCACAAACATAACATCAGACAAATCAAAATCAACTTCCAGATAATGGTCTGAAAAGGTGTGATTCTGCTCCGGATCCAAAACTTCCAGAAGCGCTGACGCAGGATCGCCACGAAAATCCGCCGCCATTTTGTCGATCTCGTCCAGTAAAAACATCGGATTACGCGTTTTTACTTTGGCCAGATTCTGTAAAATTTTACCTGGCATCGAGCCAATATAAGTTCTGCGATGACCGCGAATTTCCGCCTCATCGCGAATCCCGCCCAAAGCCATGCGCACGTATTTGCGATTGGTTGCGCGAGCAATCGATTCGCCTAAAGAGGTCTTACCGACACCTGGCGGACCGACCAGACATAAAATAGGCCCTTTAAGCTGTTTAACTCTTTGTTGCACGGCAAGGTATTCAAGAATGCGTTCCTTCACCTTTTCCAAGCCGTAATGTTCAGCCTCCAGCACTTGTTCGGCCGCTTTTATGTCATGGCGGACTTTGGTCTTTTTCTTCCAAGGAACATTCACCATCCAGTCGATATAATTGCGCACTACAGTTGCTTCTGCCGACATTGGCGACATTAGCTTTAGCTTATTTAATTCAGCATCGGCCTTGCTTCTGGCTTCTTTGGACATGCCTGCATTGACGATTTTATTTTCCAGATCCTCAATTTCATTAGGAACGTCATCCATTTCGCCCAGTTCCTTTTGAATCGCCTTCATCTGCTCATTCAAATAATATTCGCGCTGATTTTTTTCCATTTGCTGCTTGACTCGAACGCGGATTCTTTTCTCCATTTCCAGCAAATCGACCTCGCCTTCCATCAGCGACATCAAACTTTCTAAGCGTTGCTCAATATCGGCTGTTTCTAAAATAATTTGTTTGTCATGAACCTTTAAGTTCATATGAGCGGCCATCGTGTCGGCAAGACGGCTTGCATCGTCAATACCGGCTAATGAGTTCAGAACTTCTGGCGGAATTTTGCTATTCAACTTAACGTATTGATCAAAAGAGCTAATGACCGTACGTTGAAGAACATCAAGTTCTTGATCCGACAGGTTTAAAACCTCATCAAGTGGACTGACCGAAGCGGAAAAAAAACTGCCTGTTTCTTCATAGCTTAACACTTTGCTACGCTGACTGCCCTCCACTAATACTTTAACTGTTCCATCAGGCAGCTTTAATAGCTGAAGTATGTTAGCCAAGGTACCAATTTGGTAAAGATCAGTAAATTCCGGCTCATCTATTTCTGCTTCCCGTTGAGCGACCAACAAAATCTGTTTGTTATCCTTCATAGCCGCATCCAGAGCCTCAATAGAGCGCTCTCGGCCGACAAACAATGGAATAACCATGTGTGGATAAACCACGACATCTCTTAAGGGTAAAACTGGAATTAATATAGTTGCGTCGGTCATCTGTTGACTGTCCATGAGTTATGGCCTTTTATAAAATATTAGCAAAGGTGAATATGGGGACAATTAAAAGAATAACAAGAACCTTTAAGGCGAAGACAGACTTAGGGATCAAAACTTTGCACTCCCAAAAAACCTGATTTGGCCGAGTAGCTTTGTAAGCGAGATTGGATTAAGGGATTTGTAGTCAGAACAAGGAGACCGCATGGACAGGTCTCCGTAAATTTGCTGTTTTATTTAAGATTCAGAAGAAGCTTTTTTCTTTTCTGCTTCGTAAACGAGATAAGGTTCAGACTGTCCTAAAATCACACCTTCATCGACAACCACCTTGCAGATATTATCGGCAGAAGGTATCTCATACATGGTGTTCAACAAAACATTCTCGACAATAGTCCGCAGCCCCCTGGCGCCGGTTTTTCTTTCCATAGCTTTACGAGCGATAGCAATTAACGAGTCTTCGCGGAACTCAAGATCAGCGCCTTCCATTTCAAACAAATGCTTGTATTGTTTGATCAGCGCATTTTTGGGTTCGGTTAGTATTTGAATTAAGGCTTTCTCATCCAATTCATCCAAGGTCGCAATAACCGGCAGACGGCCGACAAACTCCGGTATCAAACCATATTTGATTAAATCTTCAGACTCCACTTCCGCAAATAACTGGCCGACATTTTTGGACTCATCCTTGGTTTTGACATCGGCGGAAAAGCCAATGCCGCCTTTTTCCGAACGAGCCTTTATCACTCGGTCGAGTCCGGCAAAGGCGCCTCCAACAATAAACAAAATATTAGCTGTATTAACTTGCAAAAACTCCTGCTGCGGGTGTTTGCGGCCGCCTTGAGGCGGCACAGATGCAACCGTACCTTCGATCAGCTTTAATAAGGCCTGTTGCACGCCCTCACCGGAAACGTCGCGGGTAATGGAAGGATTATCCGATTTTCTGGAAATCTTATCGATTTCATCGATATAAACGATGCCGGTTTCAGCCTTTTCGACATCATAGTCACATTTTTGCAAAATCTTTTGAATGATGTTTTCCACATCTTCACCGACATAACCGGCTTCGGTTAGGGTCGTTGCGTCCGCGATGGTAAAGGGTACATCCAACAAACGAGCCAGCGTTTCAGCCAGCAATGTTTTGCCTGAGCCAGTTGGGCCAATCAGCAAAATATTGCTTTTGGCCAATTCAACGTCATCTTTTTTAGTTTTATTACGCAACCGTTTGTAATGGTTGTATACAGCAACCGCAAGGGTCTTTTTCGCCCGCTCCTGACCAACCACATAGGCATCCAGCTCTTCTTTAATCTCTTTTGGTTTTGGCAATTTGCCACCACCAAATGACGAACTATCATCTTGCAACTCATCCTTGATAATATCATTGCAGAGTTCAACACATTCATCGCAGACATAGACGGATGGTCCCGCGATAAGCTTTCTGACTTCATGTTGACTTTTACCGCAAAAAGAACAGTAAAGCAGTTTATCGTCGTCTTTCCCGCCTTTGTCACTACTCATAAGAATCTCCTACACGATCACCAAGGATGCGAAATATCAACAATTTATTAAGAATATATCGAAACGGCCGAAAATGCCACCGCTTTTATTTATCGGCTTCTGCACTTCGCTTGGTCAACACTTTGTCGATTAATCCGTAGTTTACCGCATCATGGGCACTTAAAAAGTTATCGCGATCGGTATCGAGCTGGATTTTCTCGATAGGCTGTCCTGTATGGGCGGCCAAAATTTTGTTCAATCTTTCGCGAATCGCCAAAATTTCTCTAGCGTGAATATCGATGTCAGACGCCTGCCCTTGAAATCCGCCTAAGGGCTGGTGAATCATCATGCGCGAATGCGGCAAGCAATAACGCTTGCCTTTAGCGCCGCCTGTTAGCAACAAAGCGCCCATGCTAGCCGCTTGTCCTATGCACATCGTACTAACATCTGGTTTGATGAACTGCATAGTATCGTAGATCGACATGCCTGCCGTTACTGAGCCTCCGGGTGAATTAATATAAAGGTGAATATCTTTATCTGGGTTTTCTGATTCAAGAAACAGTAACTGCGCGACCACCAAATTTGCCATATAATCTTCGACTTGACCGACCAGGAATATGACGCGCTCTTTTAGAAGTCTTGAATAGATATCAAACGAGCGCTCCCCTCGCGCAGTCTGCTCGATGACAATTGGCACCAACCCACCTGCTGCTTCTGGCGAAGTTGCTTGATTTAACAGTCTTTGGTTTGTATACATAAGAGTCTCTTCGAGTAATCAACGTTTATCCATGGCTTCACTAAAACTCATGCTGGTATCCTTCACTTTAGACTGCGTAACCAGCCAGTCAATGGTCTGATCCTCTAGAACCATTTGTTGCACGTCCGTTAAACGTTTTTCGTCGGCATAATACCAATTGACTACATCTTCAGGTCGCTCATAGCTTTTTGCCATATCTTCTATCGTCGAACGAACTTTATTGACATCTAATTTGAGCGCATTTTGTTGAATAATCTCAGCCAATATTAGCCCTAAAGCAACCCGTTTTTTAGCTTGCTCTTCAAAAACATGATTGGGCAATTTCAAGTCTTCCATGTTGATTTTTTGTCTTTTAGCCGTTTGTTTATAAGGCTCCATTAAATGATTGATTTCTTGATCAACCAAGGTCTTAGGCACGCTGATTGGAATTTTTTCATACAAAGCATCCATCACGGCATTTTTCAATTTACTGCGGAGAGCTTGCTCCAACTCTCTTTCCATATTGTTTCTGACGTCTTCACGAAACGTATTGACCGACGCTTCCTCAACCCCATAAGCTTTAATAAAGGCCTCATCGACTTCAGGCAGCGCTGCTGCTTCGACTTTAATGATCTCCACTTCAAACTCAGCTGCCTTTCCTGCCAGTTTGACGTTACCGTAATCAGCAGGAAAATTAACCGAAAATTGTTTGTTGTCGCCTGCCTTTAATCCGATTAATTGTTCTTCAAAACCTGGAATCATTTTTTTCGCGCCAATTTCAACCTGGAAATCTTGCACTTTGCCATCGGTAAAGTTTTCACCGTCAGCAATGCCGGTAAAATTTATCGTTAATTTATCGTCCGCTTTTGATTCTCGTTCAATTGCTTGCCAGATTTTCTTTTGCGCCCTCAGTTTCTCGATCATGTCATCTACATCCGTCTCGGTAACCTCAGCAATAAAACGAGTGACTTCAAGTTGATCCATGCCAGTCAATGAAATGTCAGGATAAACTTCAAATTCCGCTGTATATTTAAATCCCTCGGCCTCATCTGCTGGAAGAATATGGGGGTATCCGGCGGGCCTTAAATCATGATTTTGTAGCGCTTCGTAATAAGTCGACTGAATCAAATCCCCTGTTATTTCGCCGCGCACTTTGTCAGCATACATTTTATTCACGACATGCTGAGGTACCTTACCGGGACGAAATCCATCAATTTTTACTTGACGCGCTATTGTCTTCAGACGTTCAGCGATTTTTTGCTGAACAACTTCTTCAGGAACACTAACCGTCATCTTCCTGCTTAACTCTGATGTCTTTTCCACAGATACTTGCATTCCATACCTCTCACGTAAAATAGTAATTGAATAAAAACCGGAAAATGGGGTGTAAGATTTGAAAAACAGGCGGCTCTATAGGGCCAGCCCTAAGCATTTGGGTGGTGCGAATGGAGAGACTCGAACTCTCACAGGAAACCTACTGGAACCTAAATCCAGCGCGTCTACCAGTTCCGCCACATTCGCACATAAAGTGAATCGGCAATTATAGACTTGCTTAGCTCAATTCATCAAGTCAAATGATGCCTTGCAGACCATCTTGAGACTGCCTTGCAAAAATAACTAGGTTGTGTGCGGACTCACAATTTTTCATCATAGTACGGCAACGCCTCTTGTCGATCGGCGATTCAGGCTCTACCCTTGCGTTTACTGACAACTGAAAATAGAGGACTCTGCATGAACATTTCATCCGGCATAAACTTAATCCATACGGCTCAACTTAGATCAGAAAATGCTGCTAAAGCCATAGTAAATCAATCGCTTCCTAAAACTGACGCCGGTGGCGTCGAATTCAGCCCTGAAAGCCTTATTAAACCGGTACTCAATTTGAAAAAAGCCGAGCTTGAAACTGCGGCAGCCACCAAAATCATTGAAGCCCAAAGCAAAACCATCGACGCAATTTTGGATATCGAAGCATAATCTATAAACTGATCGAAACATTGAAACCCAGCGATTTAACTTCATCTGCAAACGCATTCATGGTTTCCGCAGACATTTTTTTAAGTTTGCCAGACTCGGGCTGCAGCGACGGTCGTGCAATCGTATAAAGCATAACGCAAACGATTGACGAAACTGCTTTTATTGTCTTTAACTGCTGAATAAAAGCTGTTTTTTCGCGCGCTGAAAAACCTTGGTTATCGTAGTCAAACAAGCATATCTGTAATTTTGTTTGGCAAAGTCTGTCCGAAATCATCAAATTATCCAAACTCGCCACACGGCTCTGCCCAGCATTATTAATAAATCGTTTGCCTTCTTCCGTGGCACTATCCAGTTTAAACCAAACTTCACCGCCAAACGCATGCAATTGTCGCAATCCTTCCTGAACTCGGGGCTGATGAATTAAGCTGCCATTGGTTATCAGTACATATTTGCTTTGCGGAAATATTTGCAACTCAGCCGCAACTTCACCAATCAGAGTGACGGCAGACGCAAACTCTTTTAGAGTAGTTGGCTCGCCATTTCCAGCAATAGCAATATCCTTAATTTCACGATTTGCTTGCGCAACATTGTAGCGCTGATAGAAATCGCCGTGAATAACCTGGCTTAGGAAATACCTCAGCTCCGATTCCAGCAAATTCAAATCAATGGGCGGTGCCACGCCAACTTTTAAGCCGGGCACCTGACAATAGATACAGCGCCAATTACAACTGTTATCGGTATTAAAATTGACGCCAATAGAAAGCCCTCCGGCACGCCTTGATATAACGGGATAAATATATTTTAATCCGGCAATATCGACGGAATGGTTATTGATAGATAATTTGGACGACATAACTACGTTGGCGGGTAATTTGTTTTTCAGAACAAACTTAGGTGTCAAAATTAAACGGAATTACGGTTTTTTTAGCGCGGCTAATGATCAGAAAGCCAGTGACTTCAGACGGAGTCGATAACCAAGCCGACAAAAACACTCAAGCCAAACCAATTATTATTTAAAAACGCTCGAAAACAGCGGCTCTTGATCCGATTAAAAATCAAATATTGCTGGTAACAAAAAAAACCGCCCCCTGCAAAAAGCCCGATAAAATAAAAGCCGCCTAGTTGCTGCAGATAACCCACTATCGCTAACAAAAACAAAATAAATAACTGCAAAATCGCGATAATCTGGCGAACATAACCGCCGAACAGTATCGCTGTTGACTTTACGCCAATTTTTATATCATCCTCCTTATCAACCATTGCATACAGGGTATCATAGACTAAAGCCCACAATACGACGGCTGAATACAATATCCAGGCAATACCGGGTATCTGATTTTGCTCCGCCGCAAACGCCATTGGCACCGCCCAGCCGAAAGCGATTCCCAAATAAGCTTGAGGCAAATGAGTGTAGCGTTTCATAAACGGATAACTAGCAGCTAAAAACGCAGCCACGAATGATAATAAAATGGTAAACCGGTTCAATAATAATACCAGTGCAAACGCCGCCAGACATAACACCATAAAAACCAGTAAAGCTTCTTTGGGCGCAACTTTGCCGGCCGCAATCGGACGCTGTTTAGTGCGTTCGACATGAGGGTCAAAATCACGGTCGGCGTAGTCATTGATGACACAACCCGCCGCTCGCATCAACACCACTCCTGAACAAAACACGCCAAACACGAGCAAATCCGGTTGACCCGCGCTAGCAATCCACAGTGCCCATAATGCCGGCCATAACAGGATAAAAATACCAATGGGCTTGTCGAAACGCGCTAGCAGCCAGTATTGCTTGATTCTATCCACTATAAAACTGTTTTTTATTGGCATCAGCGATTCATCCGTTTACAAAGCAAGAGATTTTGTTAACAATGCTATTATATCTTCCCTGCGAATCAGCACCTAAACTATGAATGTCACCCTCTATCACAATCCACGCTGCGGGAAATCACGGCAAACGTTGCAGTTATTAAAAGATCGAGGCATAGAGCCCATCGTCATTGAATATCTTAAAACGCCGCCATCGGTGCAGGAACTCGATGCGCTTCTCGACAAATTGGCCATTGAACCCCGGGATCTCATGCGCAAAAAAGAGCCCGAATATCAAGCAAACTCTCTGGACGATAACGAACTGGACCGGCAAGCGCTAATCAAAGCGATGGTCGAACATCCCATTCTCATTGAGCGTCCTATCGTGGTTGTCAATGATAGAGCCGCTATTGGCCGACCGCCGGAGAATGTTTTGACGCTATTTTGATTTTCATTTAAATCCATGAGCAAAATCCTTATACTTTATTACTCGCGTGATGGTGCGACAGCCGAGATGGCCAACTTGGTGGCCCGCGGCGTAGAATCGGTTAAGAACGCGGAAGCTATTATCAGAACTGTGCCTGAGGTGTCGCCGGTTTGCGAGAAAACAGCTGAGCGCATTCCGGCTCACGGCGCTATTTACGCCACACAAGACGATTTGAAATCTTGTGACGGACTGGCTTTAGGCAGTCCCACTCATTTTGGCAATATGGCTGCCCCGCTCAAACACTTTTTAGATCAAACCACGCCTATTTGGTTTTCTGGCGCCTTAATCGGCAAACCCGCCGGCGTCTTTACCTCAACAGGAAGCCTGCATGGCGGCCAGGAAAGCACCTTATTATCCATGATGCTGCCCTTGATACACCATGGCATGCTTTTGCTGGGTCTGCCATATTCCGAAACCGCTTTACGCGAAACCACGACCGGCGGGACGCCTTATGGCCCGAGTCATTTGTCAGCAGAAAACGCTCTATTATCCGAATCAGAAAAAGCTCTCTGCCGCGCTCTCGGTGCGAGACTGGCGCGAATCGCTCTGCTGTTAACACCGCGTTCGTCTGAATAAGCAAAGAGTCCGCCTCCCGATGAACACATCTAACCAAGCCCTTTACTATCACTTTATCGCGGTAAGCAGCTTTTTGGGCTTATTCAGTTTATTAATGCTATGGCCAACCGTGCTGTCCCCTCCGGCGCATTGGCCAGTGTCTTTGGTGTTGTTGTCAACGGTCGTTCCTTTGCTATTGCCCATGCGCGGATTTTTCCATCGCTGCCGGAAAAGCTGCGTTTGGGCGGCTTATCTTAGCTTGTTCTACTTCATACACGGCTGCGTAGAAGCCTACGCCAATGGTCAGGACCGGTCGTATGCGCTCATCGAAATCATGCTAAGCTTGCTGCTTTTTCTGGGCGCGGCCGGATATGTTCGCTTTGCCAAATTCTCTAAATGAATATGTCTCAGCAAATTCCCCTAGCTTTCGATTTTAAAGCCAATCATACTTTCGCCGATTTTTTTAGTGGCCCCAACCAAGAGATTGTCGATTATTTACAACACTGTGTAAACGGCGGTTCAGAGCTCTATATTTATTTATCCGGAAATGCCGGATCAGGCAAAAGTCACTTGCTGCAAGCGTGCTGCCATTATGCTCAGCATTTAGGCCTGAGACCATTTTATTTTGATCTGACCACCGCCAGTAATCCCGACCCGGACATTCTCAACGGCATTGAGCGCTGCGAAATCGTCTGTTTAGACAATCTGGAGGTCATAGCCGACAATAGCGACTGGGAATATGCTTTTTTTAATTTCTTCAATCTGCACCGCGACCATGGCCATAAATTAATTACTGCCGCCAGTTGCCCGCCGTCAATGCTTAAGATTCAGCTTCCTGATTTACAAACCAGAATCAACTGGGGGCTTACATTAAGACTCAAAGCCTTATCTGATCAGGACCGAATCGAGGCGCTCATATTAAAGGCGCATCAACTAGGCTTTGACTTAGCGCCTCAGCTCGGGCGTTTTCTGGTATGCCGTTACGACAGGGATCCCCAAGCTTTGTGGCGAATGCTCGATAAAATCAATCTTGCTTCATTGGCGGCCAAACGAAAATTAACTTTGCCCTTTTTAAAGCAGGTGCTCGGACAAGAGGTTCATGACGCCTAAAGTTTTGATCATTGGCGCGGGCGCTATTGGCGGATTCTATGGTGCTTTGCTGGCGAAAGCAGGCGCTGATGTCGCCGTGGTTTGCCGCTCCGATTACGCTAAAGTTAAACAGCATGGCTTAGCCATTCACAGTGCAACTTTGGGCGATTGGCGTTTTATGCCGTCCCAAGTCTTAGCAAATGCCGATGATTATCAGGCTTCGGCGGATTATATTTTGCTTTGCACAAAAGTGATTCCGTCTATAGACCGTGCCGCTTTATTACGCCAGGCTGCCGGTAAAAATACCAAGTTGGTCTTCATTCAAAATGGCGTCGATATTGAGCAAGAACTGCTAATTGCGTTTCCTAATCATGAAATTATCAGCGGTCTTGCTTTTATTTGCTGCAACCGGCTAACTCCCAGTGAAATCAATCATTTAGCTTATGGCAAACTGATCTTAGGCAATTTACCGCATGGGATCAATCACAGCGCCGAAAATTTAAGTAAACTCATTAGCCAGAGCGGTATTCCATGCCATACCAGCGTCAATATCATTGCCGAACGCTGGAAGAAATGCATCTGGAATGCGCCGTTTAACCCCCTCTCGGTCCTGTCAGGCGGACTGTCGACTCAGGCTATCCTGCAAAACCAAGAAACGCTCGTTCGCGCTATCATGCAAGAAGTGAAAGACATCGCGGCAGGTTGCGGTTACCCCTTGCCCGATAATCTGATTGACCAGAATATTGCCGATACTTATGCGATGCTGCCTTACAAAACCAGCATGCTGCTCGATTTTGAAAACGGCCATGTTATGGAAACCGAAGCTATTCTTGGCAATACCGTTCGAGCGGCTCGGCGATCCAACATAAAGTGTCCGCGCTTGGAAACGCTTTATGGCTTAATGAAGCTATTGGAATTAAGTTTAAAAACACCTAGCAAAACACTTCTCGATTAAGCGGCCAAAATGGCCTCCAAGTCCGCTTATGGGCGGCCTGGAGGCGATATCCTCAGCTGTTTAATGCGGGTTCATAAGGCATATCAACCTTAGGAATATGGCTATCAAGCCAGCTTTTCACAAAAGCCGTTGTTTCCTGAGTTACCTCGGCTTGTCCAGCATGAAACTTTTTTTGCAGATCCGCACAAGTCTCAACCAATTTATCGTGCTCAGCCTTATGGGCGATATAACCACTATATTTTTTTGCCTGCATCAGCCTTTCTTCTGTTGCAAAATGCTCGACAACAAATGCAATCAAGGCGTCTAGTTTCGATCCGATAGCCTTACGGTCATTACCGCCGGCCGCATCATGCAAATCATTCAACAAACCGAATAAAGTTTTATGTTGATCATCGCAAATATCGACTTTAGTGCCATATTGCGCCGCCGTCCACGTAATTAAAGCCATGTTGTTGCTCCTCTACTTAATTTTGAAATTAGTTTATGTGTCTTTAGGTTGGCATTTTTTTATATTGACCCGCCTTAATCTGCAAGCATACGCCGCGTCGGCAAGAGACTGACTTATTCCTTACAAAAAGACCGGCTAATTCTAGGCTGAGAGAACATCCGCCAATTTGATATAAGTCAAAAAGATCGGAATTTTGCTAAATTTGGGCAAGCTGACATTCATGAGGCAACAGTAACAGAGAACTGTTTTCCTGCTGTAAAAGTGTTTTTTAATTGCTTGGCTGAGAGTTGTTCTACCGTCTTGCTTATCGGTGCTGAATAAATTTTTCCAAACGGCTAACTGCTTCGGCCATTCGCTCAATTGAAGCGGTGTAGGCAAAACGCAGATAATGCTGAGCCCGGTAGCTGCCAAAATCTTTTCCTGGCGTAACTGCGACGGCTTCGGCTTCGAGTAAGTCTTGGGCAAACTGGAAACTATCGCTGGTAAATTGAGAGCAGTCGGCATAAATATAAAATGCGCCTTGAGGTTTGATCGGAATCGTAAAACCCAGTTGAGTTAATTGACGATAAAGAAAATCACGTCGTTCACGAAAAATGGATCTTCTTTGCTCCAATTCCACTCGAGTTTCCTCTTCGAACGCAGCCATTGCGGCATATTGAGAGTGAGTTGACGTTGCGATAAAAATATTTTGCGCCAGCTTTTCCACTGCATCAACATAAGGATCGGGTACGATTAACCAGCCGACTCGCCACCCTGTCATGCCAAAATATTTGGAAAAACTGTTAATAACCCATACATCGTCGCTGAATTGCAATGCTGTCGCGGCTTCGCAATCATAAATCAAACCGTGATAAATCTCATCGGAATAAAAACAGCCGCCGACTGCATTCACTTCTCGTATGATGCTCATTAACGCAGCATCGTCCATCAATGTCCCGCTTGGATTTGCCGGCGAAGCGACCAACACGCCGCGGCAAGCGTCAGACCAGTTTCGATTAATCATCTTAGCAGTCAATTGATAATTGCTGGATGCATCGACCGGAATGGTTTTCACTTTTGCGTCAAACAGAGCAACGAAATTGCGATTGCACGGATAACAGGGGTCCGCCATGATAATTTCTTCGTTTGGGTTTAAACTTACGCCAAACGCCAATAAAAAAGCACCCGAAGCGCCGGGCGTAACAAAAATACGTTCTGCGGCGATTTTGACTCGATAACATTGCCAGTAATACTCGGCAATTTTTTCACGTAATTCAGGTAAGCCGGCGGCTGGTGTATATTTAATTAACCCGGTGCGCAGATTCTTGATGCCCGCCTCGATAATTGTTGGCGGCGTCGGAAAGTCTGGCTCGCCGATCTCCATATGGATAACATCGCGGCCCTGAGCCTCTAACTCTTTGGCCCGTCGTAATAAGGCCATCACATAAAAAGGAGAAATTCCGCCGGTTCTGTCTGCTAGACGATTGAGCATCGCTTAAGCGTTTCTGAAAAAAGTCCATCATAGCAATAATTCTTGCTAACTTGGTACTATTCTGCTAAAAATGTGCGATTTTTATCTTACCTATCATTAAGGAGTTAATGGATGGCAGAGAATGCTAAGCCGAGTGTATCACTTTTCACTTTTGAGCCTTATCAAGAAAAAGAAGGCGAAGAATATATGAATGAAGCTCAGTTAAAACACTTTGAGACCATTCTAAAAAATTGGAAAGCTCAGTTAATGCATGAAGTAGACCGCACTGTCCATCACATGCAGGATGACGCGGCCAATTTTCCGGATCCCAATGACCGTGCGACCCAAGAATCTGAATTTAGTCTTGAGTTAAGAACCCGTGACCGTGAACGACGTCTGATCAAAAAAATCGATGAAGCATTAAAAGAAATCGAATCAGGCGACTACGGCTTTTGCGAATCTTGTGGAATTGACATCGGCATCCGTAGACTGGAAGCTAGACCCACCGCTACCTTATGCATCGATTGCAAAACCCTTGACGAGATTCGCGAAAAGCAAATGGGATAAATCTGGCGTCTCAAGACTTTCAACCCCATTACATTGGCCGCTTTGCGCCATCGCCTACTGGGCCGTTACATCTCGGTTCGCTATTCACCGCACTCGCTAGTTTTCTTGACGCCCGTTTTCACAAGGGCCAATGGCTATTGCGGATTGACGATCTGGATACAACCAGAAATGTCCACGACGCCGATTACCGCATCCTAACAAGCTTAGAAACGTTTGGCTTACATTGGGATGGCGAAGTTTGCTACCAAAGCCAACATCTCGATCACTACAATGACGCCCTTAATAGTTTATTCGCTCGTGACCTGCTTTATCCTTGCTTGTGTAGCCGAAAATCATTGTCGAACGCTGACGGAGAAAGCGATGTTTATCCCGGGTTTTGCCGAAACCGAAGCCTGACGTCCGTTGGCCCTTACGCATTAAGGGTAAAAACTGACCAGCGTGTTGTTTCGTTTACTGATCGCCTGCAAGGTCAGCTATGCTCAATGATGGCCAAGCAGCAGGGTGATTTTGTCGTTAAACGCAAAGATCAAATCATCGCCTATCAATTTGCTGTCGTCATTGATGACGCCATCCAAGGCGTCAATCATGTCGTTCGAGGCATCGACTTGCTCGATCCGACAATCAAACAAATTTATTTGCAGCAATTGTTGAAGCTAAAAACGCCCAACTATATGCATGTTCCAGTTTTAATCGATCAACACGGTTACAAGCTCAGCAAACAAACGCTGGCAAGCCCTGTCAATGAAAACAAAAAGGAGAAAATCCTATTTGACCTGCTTGTTTTATTGCAGCAAAATCCGCCTGCCGGCCTTGCCGGTAGTTCCGTTGCTGAACTCTTACAGTGGGCGACAACGCACTGGCAACCTAAACGGTTAAAATGTTCACGCTCCATCAACCCGGGCCATTACTCCGACTAACTCGGTGATTTTTCAGTTGAGGTAATTTTTGCTATGTCAGACCATAAAATTTATCCTGTTAACCGAGAAATCGCCGCACGCGCTCAGATAAATCGCGACACCTATCAGAAGCTGTACCGCGATTCCCTAGAGAAACCTGATCAATTTTGGGCCGAACAAGCCCTGAAATTTCTTGACTGGCATAAGCCCTGGCATAAGGTCATGGACTGCGATTTTCCCTCTGGCCATATTCGCTGGTTTGAAGGCGGGCAGCTCAACGTTAGCGTAAATTGCCTGGATCGGCATTTGCCGACCCGTGGCGAGCAAATCGCGCTTATCTGGGAAGGCGACGATCCGTCCTATGAGCAAAAAATCACTTATCGCCAGCTTCACCAACAAGTTTGCCGATTTGCCAACGTTCTAAAGGCGCAGGGCGTTAACAAGGGCGATTGTGTTTGCATTTATTTGCCGATGATTGTCGAAGCCGCGATTGCCATGCTGGCCTGCGCTCGTATCGGCGCGGTGCATTCGGTGGTGTTTGGCGGATTTTCTGCCGAATCGCTCAAAGACCGCATTTTGGATTCAAATTGCCGGCTGTTAATCTGCGCCGATGAGGGTCATCGCGGCGGCAAGCCCATAGCCATCAAGGCCAACGTTGACAAAGCCGCAGAAAATTGTCCGCAATTGGAAAAAGTTATCGTTATTAAAAATACTGGCGGCCTGATCCATTTTCAGTCTCATCGCGACCTTTGGTATCATGAAACGATGGCGTTGGCATCCGACGATTGCCCGGCAGAACTCATGGATGCCGAAGATCCACTGTTCATACTTTATACCTCTGGCTCTACTGGCAAACCGAAGGGCGTCTTGCACACCACGGGCGGCTATTTGCTCTATGCCGCAATGACGTACAAATATGTCTTTGACTACCAGGATGGCGATATTTATTGGTGTACCGCTGACATTGGCTGGGTAACAGGCCATTCTTATCTAATTTACGGTCCTTTGTGCAACGGCGCTACCACGCTAATGTTTGAAGGCGTTCCCACCTATCCGGAAGCTGATCGCTTCTGGCGTATCGTAGACAAGTATCAAGTCAATATCTTTTATACCGCGCCCACGGCCATCCGAGCGCTAATGGCGCAAGGAAACCCCTTTGTCGCTCGAACCGAGCGGAGCAGCTTACGGCTGTTAGGCAGCGTTGGGGAGCCCATCAATCCGGAAGCTTGGGAGTGGTATTATCACGTGATAGGTAATGGCCGGTGTCCGATTATGGATACTTGGTGGCAAACCGAAACCGGAGGTATTCTAATCACACCCTTACCCGGTGTTACCGATCTAAAACCTGGCTCGGCGACACTGCCTTTTTTTGGGATTAAACCAGAAATTCTCGATAATGCCGGCGCCATTTTGGAGGGCCCAGCCGAAGGCGTCTTAGCTATCAGCCGATCTTGGCCAGGCCAAGCCAGAACAATTTTTGGCGATCATCAGCGTTTCATCGACACCTATTTCAAGGCTTATCCAGGTTTTTATTTTTCTGGTGATGGCGCTCGACGTGATCAAGACGGCTATTACTGGATCACTGGTCGGATCGACGATGTTATTAATGTTTCCGGTCACAGGATGGGTACGGCTGAGATCGAAAGCGCGCTGGTGCTCCATAATGATGTTGCTGAAGCGGCCGTCGTGGGCTTTCCTCATGACATTAAAGGCCAAGGCATTTACGCCTATGTTACATTAAATAATGGCGTTCAAGCTTCGGAAGCTTTAAAAAAAGAATTAATTACTTTGGTGAGAAATGAAATTGGCGCAATCGCCAGTCCTGATGTTATTCAGTGGACGCCGGGGCTGCCCAAAACCCGGTCGGGGAAAATTATGCGGCGAATTTTACGTAAAATAGCCGCAAATGACACGGGCAATTTAGGCGATATTTCAACACTGGCCGATCCTTCGGTGATCGAAAATATTATCGCAAACCGTGCCGGACAATAGACTAAGCCGTCATATTAGCCGCCGGCTTTTCTAATATCTTGCCGCCATTTTCGACGCGATTCCTGCCCTGACGCTTTGCCTTATACAAAGCGGCGTCAGCCGTTTTCAGCAAACGGGAAGAAATTTCGCTATCCAATGGTGACGATGAAGTATGCGCTTCGTAAGTAGCCGATCCGATCGAAATTGTCACCGAAATGCTTTCGCTTTCCAGCTCAATGACCAAGGACTGGATGGTCCTGCGAATCCGCTCTGCGATTTCCAGCGCCATTGCTTCGCCAATATTGGATAAAAGCGCGACAAACTCCTCACCGCCATAGCGAGATAGCACATCGTTGCTACGTAACTGGGTTTTAATAGCAGCGGCGACTGCACAAAGAACGCGATCGCCCGCCTGGTGTCCTTGTTTGTCATTAACTTGCTTAAAATAATCGATGTCTAAAAATAAACAGGAGATCGGATCTGAATTTCTCCGGCAACGATCAAGCTCCTCGCCGATGCGCTGTTCCAAAAATCGGCGATTATTGACGCCGGTTAATGGATCGATAAAGCTCGTTCGCCGAATCGTTTCGAAATTCAAGTTGTTTTCCAGGCAAACACTCACTACAGACACCAGGTGCTCAACAAAATCTGTCGCCATTGTGTCGGAAAACCGGTCACTTTGATAACTGCCTAAGTTTAACGTCCCCAAATATTTATTGCGCCGGTTCAAAGGTGTAATCGCGACACTTGCCGGCTTAGGGTCAAAGCCAGAGAAAAAATCACTGCATTTTGCATCTTTATACACGCCAATATAAGGATGAACCGCTAGACCAAAGGTGGACAGCAACAGATTTTTATTATCCAATAAAATCAAGCCTTTTCTGGTTTGATAGTCATAGCCGTCCTCGTGCAAAAATTTGGCGATTTCCGCCTTTTCATCGACTAAGCATAAACTGATACAATCCAAATCAAAATAGTGCCGAGCATCTTCAAGAATATGATTAATCATGTCGGTCAACGAATTGAGATTAAGCAATCTCATTTCAAAAGCCTGAAATCGGTGTAGAGTGGCGCTGTTGAACTTGACGCGTTCGAGCATACTTTCCAAATGGCTTTGCAATACGGATAAGTCAGTATTTAGATCATTTTCCAAAGTAATTTCTCTAAGAAAGGATAAATGCGGCTGTGATAAGGAGGCGTCTATATAATCATGTGCAGCCATTCTTATCAGACGCTTTAAGCCTAGCAGTTTCTTTAAAAATTACTAAATCGGCCCAAAACAAATTCGCAAATTGCACTGCCCCATCTTTTTCTCGGTTATTTTGGTATACTGAACAGACATATCTCAAGCTTGCTTCCGTCAATTCCCCTGATGGCGCTTACCAGATAGAGCCTTTATAATCTATCAAAGCGTTTATCAAGCTAAATTCAAAGTCCAAACCCACATGATTTCTTTAAGCTCTTTCCTTTACAGGTAACTTTATGAAAGATTCTATCATTACGCCTTCCAAAACCCGTTTTCTGATGGCGACGCTGATGCTTAGCGCCAGTACATTAACGTTCTCTGCAAATTTCGATTTGCTTAACCAGCCACAAACAAATTTCGGCGGTATTGAGCAAAACGCTCCGCTCAAAGGCGAAACCTGGAACACGCCTTCGATCCTAGAATCCATGCAACAGGAAAAAATCAAGGAAAAGAAAAAAGACTATCTTGAGATTCTAAATCTATTCAAACAAAACAAGCTTAATGAAGGCGAAAAAAAACTTGCGGCATTATTCAAGCAATACCCGGAAGATCCCGAACTGTTCAATTTACAGGCGTTAGCGGATTCACTCAAAAAAGACATCGCTTCCGCTGAAAAAAACTATCAAAAAGCGATCGCTAAAGATAAAAACAATATTCTCGCCCACTTGGGTTTATCGAAGCTGGCCCTGGATGGGGGCGACTTAACAAAGGCCCAAGACTACGCAAACAAAACGCTGACCATCAATCCTAAGATCGTAAATGCTCACCTTTTATTGGCCGATGTCGCTTATAAACAGAAAAACACCAGCCAAGTCGAAAGCATCTTATCGAACGCGTTAAAGCAGGTTGCCGGCAATATTGCACAAGAAATCGAAGTCATCCAAAATTTAGGCAAGTTTTATGCGATACAAAAACAACCTGAAAAAATACTCGCTCTCGGCGAAGATCTGAGCAAACGTTATCCAGGCGATAATCAGGCGCTTTCGCTCTTAGCCGGCGCTCAAATTGTTAACAACAAAAAGGCCGAAGCCGAACAAACTCTCGTTGAAATCATCAAACATGATAAGCAAGATGTAAACCATCGCCTGTTGCTGGCTAAATTATTAAGCGATTCTACGGAAAAAGAAAAAGAGGTGATCAAACTGCTGGACGAAGCGTTGACGATCGCGCCCGAAAATCCGCAAGTCCTCGTTTTCAAAACAGCTTATCAGATTAAGCTGAAGCATTATCCTGAAGCCTTGGAACTCGCCAATCTGGCCGAGAAAAAATTCCCCGCTGGCTCCATCGGTGCGTTATTAAAGGGCGATGTCTATCTTGCCGAAAAAAAACCTGATGAAGCGCTGAAAAATTATCAGCAAGCCTATAAAAAACAGCCTAATGATAAAGTGCTGTTCACGATCGCGGACCTTTTAGTGGCTCAGAAAAAAACGCCAGAGGCGATGAAACTGCTCGAAAACGAACTCGCTAAAAACAGTAAAAACAATGCCGTTCATTTCAAACTGGCCTCGCTTTATCAACAGCAAAACGACTATCAACAAGCTGAAAAACACTATAACGCTATGCTAGCAGATCAGCCTGATAACGCGCTGGCTCTCAATAATCTGGCGTGGATTTATTCACAACAGAATAATCCAAAAGCAGCCGAATTAGCCGAAAAAGCCTTTAGCAAAGCCCCCGAATCCGCCGCTATTGCCGACACCTACGGCTTTATCCTGCTAAAACAGGAACCGGCAAAGGGCCTGGAAATTCTTGAAAAAGCCGCGGCATTAGCACCCCAAGCCAATGACATTCAATATCACTTGGCGGCGGCCTATAACGCTAATGATCAAAAAACAAAAGCGATCGAGATACTCGAACGCATTTTAAAAAGCGAAAACTATTTCGCTGAAAAAAATGCCGCTGCCGAACTTTTAAAGCAACTAAAACAAGATTAGCCTTTGTCTCGACCTTAATAAGGCCACGCTTTGAAGTGGCCTTATCTGGTCACAGCCTGTTAGCGCTCATTAGCCTTATTCCAAGCTCATTTGACGCTAGCCTGTCATAACCGTATCATAAATTATCATTAATATTCGCTAGGTTATGGGACAGGAAATTTCATTCACACAGTTTGACGAAAGCGATTTTATTCGTTTTCATGACAAGCTGAAACAAGAAACAGCGCTACTAGCGAAGTGTATCGCCGACAAAAAATGCTCAACTCGAAAGCCCGTCGCGGGTTTTGAAATAGAAGCTTGGCTTATCGACGCCGAAATGCGCCCTGCGCCGATCAATCAGTTATTTTTAACGTCACTGAAAAATCCATTGGTCACCACAGAATTGGCCAAATTTAATATCGAACTGAACTGCCAGCCGGTTGCGTTAACGGAAAACGTTTTTAGCCTTTTATTGCAACAACTGCAAGACACCTGGCGAAAAATCGCTCAGCAAGCCGCCTGCCTGCAACACCAGGCCATCATGATCGGCATTTTGCCAACCTTGCAGCAACAAGACTTGCATCTGGCCAATATGTCGGACATGCACCGCTATCGGGCGCTAAATGAACAAATTTTGCATTCCCGAGGCAAGCCGATTCATATCGATATTGCCGGCATTGAGCATCTAAAGTTTGACCATCACGATGTGATGCTGGAAGCCGCCACCACCTCCTTTCAAACCCACATTCAACTTCCATTGGCCATCGCGCATCATTTCTATAATGCTTCCTTGATTGCCTCAGCCGCCATGGTTGCCGTTTGCGCCAATTCGCCTTTTTTATTTGGCAAAAAACTCTGGCACGAATCGCGAATTCCACTGTTTGAGCAGGCCATTGAAACCGGCGGTTTTCAAGGAGCCGCGCAAGGCCCGATTAAGCGCGTCAGTTTCGGTTCTGATTTTGCGCGGCATTCGATCATCGAATGTTTTCAGGAAAATCTTCAACATTTTCCAATCTTATTGCCGGTAAACCTGGATAGCAATTTGGAGGCATTTAGTCATCTGCGCTTGCACAACGGCACCATTTGGCGTTGGAACAGACCCTTAATTGGATTTGACGATGATGGAACGCCGCATATCCGAGTCGAACACCGTACGCCAGCGGCCGGACCTTCGGCGCTGGATGCAATAGCAAATGCCGCTTTTTATTATGGATTGGCGCAAAATCTTTGCGCTGAAATTCTAACTAAAGGTTTGCCCTTATCTTTCGCCCAAGCAAAAGATAATTTTTATCAGGCAGCCCGCTATGGACTAGACGCGCATATCATCTGGTTTGACGGCCATAGTCACCGCCTGCAAACATTGCTGCAATCAGAGTTGTTACCTCGCGCCAAAGCCGGGTTGCAGTCTTTTGCTATCAGCACAACGGAGATTGACGATTTTATAGGCATCATTGAACAGCGCGTCGGCAATAAACAAAATGGCTGCCATTGGCAACTGCAATACGTCGACCATCACGGCCGCGACCTGACCGAGCTAACTCGCGCCTATTGGCAATTGCAAAATGCCGGCAATCCGGTCAGCGAATGGCCTGTGTGATGAATCCGCTTTTTTTTCAAGAATTGGCCGCCTTGCCCGAAGGCTTGCTGACTATAGACTTAACCGCTTTGCACAGCATTCTTCCTCAGCCAACCTTAATTCATCTGCCCGGAAAACAGCCAAACCCCTTATTTGTCTCGGTCATCTTGCACGGCAATGAACCTACCGGATTCTTGGCTCTGCAACGCTTGTTGAAAAAATACCAGAATAAACGTCTGCCGCGCTCGTTGTCGTTATTTTTTGGCAATGTCTGTGCCGCCAGCCAAAATTTAAGACGTTTTGACAACCAACCCGACTATAACCGAATTTGGCCAGGAACAGAAATGGCAAATTGCGCTGAAACCGAAATGGCGCAAGTGGTTGTTGCGATCATGAAAAATCGGCAAGTTTTTGCCAGCATCGATATTCATAATAATACCGGACTCAATCCACATTATGCTTGTCTCAATAGCCTGGATAACTCGTTTTTACAATTGGCTTCACTTTTCGGTCGTCTGATGGTGTATTTTTCTCGACCCAAAGGCGTGCAATCGGCCGCCTTTGCCAAATTATGCCCGGCCGTTACTTTGGAATGCGGCCGTCCCGGTCAACAACACGGCGTCGAACATGCCTTCGAATTTCTCGACAGCTGTTTACACTTGAGCGAAGTGCCGCGCCATCCCATTTTGGCGCATGCAATTGATCTATTCCATACAGTTGCGCAAGTCAAAATAAAAGACGACATTAATTTTAGCTTTAATCAGCCAGATGCCGACCTCTTACTCAATCATGATCTTGATCATTTCAATTTTACTGAACTTTCGCCCGGCACTAACTTTGGCTGTGTCCAAAAAAACAGTGCCATGCCTTTTATTGTCCATGATCAATCTGGCAATAGCGTAACCGATCAGTTTTTCTCAATTGAAAACGGCGCTTTACAACTCAATCGGTCGACGATGCCATCTATGCTAACGCTTGATGAAAAGGTGATCAGGCAGGATTGTTTGTGTTATTTAATGGAAAGGATTCATTTATGAGCTTTTGGCAAGACAAAAAACTGTCCGAAATGAGCACCGAAGAATGGGAGTCCTTATGTGATAACTGCGGCAAATGCTGCTTGCATAAACTGGAAGATGAAGATACGGGTAAAATTTACTATACCAGCGTTGTTTGCAAATTAATCGACTTAAAAACATGCCGCTGCACACGCTATCTTGAACGCACGCGCCTAGTTCCTGATTGTCTGGATTTGAAGCAACATGACTTTGCCCTATACAGCTGGCTGCCTGCAACCTGCGCATATCGCCTGCTCAGCGATGGCCAGGATTTGCCGGTTTGGCATCCCTTAGTTTCCGGCACGCTCGAAAGCGTGCCGAACGCCGGTGTTTCAATCCGTAGCTTCGCGATGAAGGAAAATGGCGCTGACGACCTGCAAGATCATATTATCGAATGGCTGGATTAAGTTCAAACCCCGCCATTCGTATTGAAGCGCATTCTTGGCAACAAGATAACAAAAGACGTAATTTTAGCCAGAGCTGGGTAATAGCTTGTTAGGCCTCCCGGAATGAGGCTCAGTTTGGATATGTAGGGATTTTAAAGTGGAGATAAAATGCGTTCGATCCTTATATTGTTTGCCATAATGCAATTCTATTTTCTACCGACCCATTCGGTGTTCGCGGAGGGCATTCCTATTGCAATACTGGATTTCGAGCTTCATGATCTGACCCTAATTCCCAATACCCCGGACGAAGTAAAACGGACTGCATCTATCAAGCCCCTATTGCAAGAAATCTTGGTCGCCAGAAATGGGTATGAAGTTATTGAGATTGATCGTAAAATTCAAGAAAAAGCCAACACTGGCTTTGGTTATCTTTTTGAACATCATGATGTCGCTGCACAGTTGGGCAGAGATTCCGGCGCCGAATGGATAGTTGTCGGCCGTGTACACAAGGCGAGCTTCCTTTTTGTTTATTTCATGGTTCATGTAGTTGATGCAAAAACAGGGCGATTAGTTGGCGACTTAATTGTCGAAGTCAAAGGTCCTCAAAAGAAGCTGACAGTCAAAGGAGTAGAAAACCTTGCCAAGCAAATATCCGAGACCTTAAAACGGCGTCGTGAAACGGTAGGACTAACTTGTAGTAGTTCAAACTCCAAGCCGGACGGGATTTGCAATCCCGTCCGTAGTAGGGAGCCACACCTGTTTCACCCGCAGTAGCAGCGGGAAGCAACTATGAAAAGCTGGAAAAATATACTGCAAATTGCCATTTTGCTGGAGGGTGTAAATAATTCCGTGTAACCGCTTATTTTCAACCTAGTAAAATTCTCCCCAGGAGAAAAGAAAATGAGCGATATCATCAAAGACCCCACTATTATTTCCGCTTTGCAAGAGTTAGCCAGAGGTGTGAAGTCAGAGCGCGATTTAGCCTCACTGACTCAAGATTTACTCAAAATCACCGTGGAAGCGTCCCTGAATGCCGAAATGGATGACCATTTAAGCTATGCCAAGCATTCCCCCGAAGGCTATGGTTCCGGCAACAGTCGCAACGGCTACGGCATCAAAAAGCTCAAAAGCGACCACGGGGTGATCGAGATCGAAACGCCACGCGATCGTAACGGCAGCTTTGAACCGCAATTTGTGGCGAAAAATCAAACTCGGCTAAGCCATTTCGACGATAAGATTCTGGCTCTGTATGCCAGGGGCATGAGCACACGGGATATTGTTGAGACTTTCCGTGAGCTTTATGGTGCCGATATCTCGCCGACCATTGATGTGGCTACACTATTCCGGACACATTTCTTAAAATACGTGTAAAGAAGGAGTGAGTCCCAATGAGTCAAGAAAAACCCAAAGTTTATAGTGCCGAATTCAGAGAGTCAGCGGTCAAGC
>Ga0233425_10001461_pt1 | contig 53060 bp, 38 predicted proteins | sample Watercolumn_Towu_2_FD_181712 | JGI IMG/M metagenome (GOLD analysis project Ga0233425, IMG submission 181712) | Freshwater microbial communities from Lake Towuti, South Sulawesi, Indonesia - Watercolumn_Towuti2014_140_MG | ecosystem: Environmental > Aquatic > Freshwater > Lake | place... | reverse complement strand
GGCTGCGATATTCAGCCATGCCGGGGCGATCTGCGTGGATGGCGCGAATACACATCCAATGAGCACGATACCCACAATGAGCGAAATCCGGCCAATGAGAGCGTACGCTCGCATCGAACTTGCCTGCATCCGCTCTTTCTCTCCGTATGCCGGGGTCTGAAGGTCGGCCTCAAATTTCTTCAGCTCCTCATGCCTGGGATCATTCGGATTGAACCAGTATGCTGAGCCAAAGAACACAATGGTTGCGGCAATCGATTCGCTGATCATGTTACGGGCGAACGCCTGCTCTTTCCAAAGTCCCAGCGTCATGAGCGTCAATCCGGTAGCGACGGCTGCGGAACACGATGCGATTCCCGACCACCACGGCGTCTTCCGGTACAGAATACCCAGCGCCACCGGCATCATGAACGCCGCTGTCAGCGAGTAGAACTGCAGTGCAAACTCAAACGCTCCTCCCAGCTTCGGTATGTAAAGGGCAACCCACACTCCCAGAGCACCGACCACGAACATTGTGCCCCGCGCAACGCGCAATTGCGCCCGATCCGACACGTCGCCTCCCATCCACCGCTTCTTGAGTGGAACGTACATATCCTTCGTCATGGTCGCGGCAAGCCAGTTGAACGCGTCATTTGCCTGACCAAGCGTTGCCGATAGGATGGCTGAGACAACGAAACCAATCAATCCATGCGGAAGGAGCATGAGCGCGAGGCTCACGAAGGACGCTTCGGCCGGAACTGCAAACGACGGCCACAGAGCGCTCATGTCAGGGAAGATCACCCGCGATGCCATGACCGGCAGAATCCAAAGCAAGGGACCCACGACGGAGAGTCCTGCGCAAAGGAGTGCCATTTTCCTCGTGTCGCGTTCATCTGCTACGCTTGAGTATCGTTGCACAAGTGCCCACGCCACGTTGTAGCCAAGCATCACATTGATGAGATACGCAAACAGAAAGAGGGGCTTCGCCGTGTCACCGCTGAGGGTAAAATAGTCCGCCGGCGCTTCCTTCAGCAGACGAGTGAAGCCTGCGACAAGTCCCTGACCGTCTCCCAAATAGGTGAACGAGACCGGAAAGATAATGATCGTCATGACAATGATGATAATTGCCTGCACGGTATCAGAGAGAACGGCAGCCCATAGTCCGCCGATCACGGAGTAGACGACCATCACGGTTCCCGCCAGGATAATCGAGAGTTCGAAGCCGCTCACCGCGACGAACCCGAAGTCAAACACCCGCTCATTGAATCCCAGCGCTGTCGAGATGAAAATGCAGAGAATGTAGAGGCCCTGCCCTATGCCGACAATCTGTGGAATAATGGCTGTAATCGAGTAGAAGTAGGTGGTCGAAGGAGAGTAGCGTCGGGTTAGAAACTGAAGAGGAGAACTCAGTCTTGCACGGCGCCATAACCTGCCAAACACAAGATATCCAACGAGGTACGCCCAGAATGCCGACGTGAAGATAACTGCCGCACCGATTCCGTAGAGGTATGTAAAACCCGCGGCCGCGACAAACATAAACGCTGAGTATCCCGAAACCCAGTTGGACAATCCCGCGATGACCCAGGGAATGTGGCCGCCTCCCTTGAAGTATTCATCGGTATTCTTATTCTGTCGCGCGGCGTACAGTCCAACCCAGATAATGATCACGAAGTAGAGCGCGATCAATCCGTAGTCGAGAGGATTCACTGTGTTGAATGTTGGCATGCGCACGCTTTCATTCTATGGGCCAGAAATCGGCTCCGCCTGCTGCCTGGCACGGAAACATGACATCCGCTATGTTCTTGTAGGATACGAAGGGCCTGTTCTTCTCCGGGGCTACATACCCGTGGTAGTACGAGGTTTCCATGTTCCAGATAAATTCTCCCACTTTCTCAGTTGGCACAGCATGCACGGTGCACCCACCAAATCCTGCTCCCGTCAGGCGAGCGCCAACAGCACCGTTCTCAAGTCCCATCGACACCAGCACATCCAACTCCGGACAGCTGATTTCATAGTCATCGCGGCAGCTTGAATGCGATTGGTTCATCAGCACACCGACCTGTTCAATGTCACCGTTGTTGAAAGCCGCCACGGCAAGCCTGACACGCTCGGCCTCCGTCACCACATGCTTATATCGCTGCCAGATTTTGAATCCCTCGCCGGGCTCTGCAAGCGGTGTTCCATCGCGCTGCATGCAAAAGAGTCGCTCTGATTCCGCCGGGGATATGTTCAGCCGTTTGGCAATAACGTCGAGTGATAACGGTGGGGCGCCAATTGCCTCTGATGCCAGCGTGTGAATGTCCGCCGCCGACAGACCGGTGTTCTCGGGCGAGAGATCCGCCAAACGCGCTGCCTTCATTTGTCTTCCAGTCCGTTCGCCGATTGCTTTTGCCAGAAGTGCCGTTGCGAGCCGGCATTCAATGACGCGCCGGTTGTACGCATGTCGCACGCTTTCACTTTTTGGCGCACGGATCAGGCTGTTACACACCACGAATGTCAGCCTCTCATGCATTGGCACCCGTTCGGTGCGAAGAGGGAAGAAGTCTATGCAGAGTGCGTGTCCTGGCTCGGCGAGAAGCGAGATCGCCTGGTCCATCCCTCCACCCTCGCTTCCCACATATCGTTCCGCGCGGGCAAGAATATCGGCGAGTGCCTTCTTCTCGAACTGCACTTCGTTCGCAGCAAGAAAGGCGAGCGCTGACACAACAACCATTGCCGATGACGAAGAAAGTCCCGCCGACTCCAGAATGCAGCCGCTGACAGCGGCATGAAACCCACGTGTGTGTTTGTGATCGACAAGACCAGCTTCAAGAAGGCCGTGGAGTGCCGCCTTCACATAGTTCCCCCAGTCGCCACGCTCATACGGCTCGACAGGAGATTCCGCAGAGAATGTCCGTCGCCCGAACTGAGGATCCTCATTGACGAGTTCCACAGAAGCATCGCTGGTCGGAGACATCGCAAACACGATATCCCTGTCAAGCGCCATTGGCATGACTGGATATCCGTTATAGTCGGTATGTTCCCCGATGAGGTTTACACGTCCGGGCGCACGCACAAAGTACTGGGCGGGCGTGCCTTTAAACGATTCCAAGAAGAATCCGTTCAGACGATCATAGCGTGCAAGCTGCAAGGCCGTGCGTTCCTGAGATCCACCGTAGAGTATCTGAAGTCTCTGTGAGAGTTGGCGTGGGTGGGGCAAGGTCAGACCGACGTGTATTGATCTACAATGAGGAGAGGGGGATCACCAGTCGAACACTGCAAAATGCTTGCGCAGATACTCGCTTGTGGTGGCAATATCTTCTTTGTAAGTCAGGTCAGGAACGTGTTCTCTCCACGGGATTGCTTTAAGTGATTTCGGGTATCTCTGCACCATCAGCGTGACGGCACTGACAAGTTCCTGCTCGTTACGAACGGGATTTAGCGGGCACTCTTCCAGCGGCCTGAAGATCATGTCGTAGTTCAGCCGGAAGATGTTCATGCTTACCCTGATACTGCCATTGTTGTCACGCAACCGTTCCAGTTCATCAAGAGACGGTTTCTCGACAATCTCCAAGAGGAAACCCTCAGCGTCTTTGCGTGTAATCCCAAATTGTGCGATGCGGGACGCATCAAACTCCAGTCCATCGCGGTCATAGTCGATCAATGAATTCGGAGTGTCGCATTCTAACAACATAGTATACACGCGCTGAGAGTACAGGTTGTCGCTGTTGCAGACGATGAAATCGCCACCTTTCCAATCCGCCCGGACTCGCAGCGCCTGCAAGAGCGCATCAGAGGTTCCCATCGGTTTCTCTCTCCCCGCTGGGATACGTTGGATTGCATACGAAATGCGCAGCCCGTGAAACTCGTTGTCTCGATCCTTTTCGCCATAATAGCTGCGCAACGACGCATCCCTCTCCCCTATAACTATCACTGCATCTCTCACCCCCGCCTTGAAGAGATTGTGGAGTCCGTAGTCCAAAAAGGGCCGACCGCCTTCTCCGAGACTGATCATTCCTTTCGTACGCTCTTCCGCTTGTTTCAGGAGCGTTGAATCGATCTGGCTCTGGGCGGCGGAACGCTTCATCCTTGAAGAAATACCGCCCGCCAGAATCACCGCACGTGGATCTCCTCGCTTCACGGCTTATCCCCCACGACGTTTTGCAGCAGCATATTCTGCTGCGTACGCTGCGCCGTCAAATCCCTCTTCTGCCGGGACTTCTGCAAGGTAGATCCTTCCTCCGTGCTGGCGGGAGAGTTTGGCAGCAATGTGGATCTTCACGGCCTCAAGCGGAGCTTCGGGTGTAAACGTATTCTGCTTTCCGTTGATGATGTCAACGAAGTTTTGCAGGAATGCTTCGTACAAATGACTCGGATCAATGCGCATCGTGTGCATCCCTGTGGTTGAATACAAACACATGGACCACTCCTGAAACGGTTGCTGCAGCTGGAGCATGAGCACGAAGCCATTGTGATACGTAACTGCGATAAATGCCGATTTATTCTCAGCGATGTACTCTACATAATTTGCGCCGGTTCCTACCATTCCCTGGGCCAGCTCGGTTGTATGAATGCCGTAGCTGAAGAAATCGCCCGGACCGGTCACAACGGCCGTGGAAACTTCTCCAACACGGTCGCCCTGGGCGCGGAGCGCTGTGATTTCCTGTGCGTACCGAAGCGCAGAACCACCAAAGATCGGGGTTTTGTGCGTTGCGTGGAGTTCCAGCAGCGTATATATATCCCGGACTTTGCCAACCATGGGTTTGTCGATCAGAACCGGTTTGCCGGCGGCGATAAAGGGATATGCCCGGTCGACATGTTTGTCCCAGTTCACTCCGTGAACCATTACGGCATCAACATGCTCAATCATATCCTCCAGTCGTTTGCAGACATGAGGAATGTTGTTTTCCTTCGCAAAGCGTTCGTCATATCCTTCTGGCCACACGTCCCGTCCATCCCACAGCGCATTCACCTTTACGCCTGGAAGGGCGTTGAGGATTTTCGTGAATGTCCTGGGATGAGAGGTGTCGAGATCCACTAATCCGATCTGTATCATGAGGGAATCCTTTACGAGGTTTTCCAGGATGATATTTTCGCTTTCACGAGGTCGTATTGCGTGGCAAGCACGACACCCGAGAGGACGAGAATCGAGCCGATGATCTCGGTGTCTGTCATCCGCTCGCCAAACCAAACGATTCCTGATATGACAGCGATGACGGGAATGACATACCCGACCATCGAAAGAATAACTACATCAACCCGCACGAGAAGAGCAAAATAGACGGCAAACGGTATTGCCGACGCAACGATGCCAAGGTACAGAACCGAGAGGACAAGGTCGAGCGTAAGGTTCACATGCGGAATACCGCTGACAAAACTGAAGGGGAGCGTTTCCAGGCCGGCGATGAGGAGAATCGCCGTCATCAATCCAAACTGATCTTTCCCCTTGAAATGCTTTCGCGCATAGATCTGGCCGTATGCATTTGTGACTGACGTGAGGAGTATCGCGAGGCCGGCCACAACAGCAAGGCTTGAAAAGTCCGTGACTGGTTTGTCGGAAAAGAGAACGACAATTCCCACAAATCCAACCACCAATCCTCCAATCTTGGCAAACGTGAACTGTCTCTCACCCAACATAAAATAGGCACAGATTGCCACGAAGAACGGCGCTGTGCTTTGGAGAATTGAACCAATACCAATATTGATGTAGAGCAGAGCCCAGGATATGAACGCCATCGGAATCCCAACCCAGGCTGTGCCCGAAATGAACGAGATCCAGAACATGCGCCGGTCAAACGGCTCTTTGTCACTCTTTTTCAGCCGCCAGAGGTACAGGAATATTCCCCCAACAATGCTTCGCAGAGCTGCAAAAAGAAAGGGATCACAGTCCTGAAGGCCTATTTTCGTAACGGGCCACGCCATTCCCCAAACGAGAGCGAGGAATCCAACAGCAAGAGTATCAAGCAAACGAGATGGTTTTTGAGCAAGCATAGATCAGGAAGAGTGAAGTTGGAAGTATGAATGTGCCTAGGTACGACTAAAATACCGTTGAATCAAGCGTGCCGTCCTTTCCGTCACAAGTTCTGAGGCGTTCTTCATAGCCAGGTCCGGAGACGTGCTCGCGTTCACCAGCGGTTCAACATCTGCGAGGAAGTCGTCATTCACAAAATCTTCCCGAGGTCCATCCACAGCTCCCACAACAGCAAGTGCGGGGACGGATCTTGCTCGTGCGGCTCTGATTACTCCCGAGAGAGCTTTGCCAAACTTCACCTGGCTGTCGATTTTTCCTTCACCGGTGATCAGAATATCCGCCCGCTGGAGCTTTTCGTCGAACTTCGTAATGTCCAGGACAAGGTCTATGCCTCGTTTCAATGATGCTCCACAGAAAGCGACGAGACCGGCACCTAGTCCGCCCGCTGCCCCGCCACCTTCAATCTGTAGCACGTCAAGACCCTGAGACCTTTTCACGACCGATGCAAAGTGTTTCAAACAGCTGTCGAGAAACAGAACATCCTCGGGCGTCGCACCCTTTTGCGGTCCATAGACGGCTGAGGCTCCGCGGGGACCGCAGAGAGTGTTTTGGACATCGCAAGCGACCATAACTGTTGCATTGAGGATTCGCGCATCTCTATGATTGGTACCGATGGACGCAAGATCCAGCAGTCCGGCTCCTCCCCGGCGAATCAGATTTCCCTCTGCATTGGAAAACCTGACGCCGAGCGCTTCCGCCATGCCCGCACCGCCATCGTTTGTAGCGCTTCCGCCTATTCCCACCAGTATTGATGTCGCGCCTGCATCGAGAGCTGCGGCCAGTAATTCGCCAACGCCATATGTTGTAGTGATTTTTGGATCGCGCTTGTCAACCGGTACCAACGGAAGTCCTGCCGCCTCAGCCATCTCGATCACCGCCAACGACCTGTCAGCAACAAATCCCCATCGTGCCTGCACTGTCTGGCCGGGGAGCGGGCCACTCACTGCTGTCGTCCTCATTACCCCGTCAAGAACAGGCGTCACAATGCTGACCAGCCCCTCCCCTCCATCAGCAATGGGGTGACGCAACACGGTCGCATCAGGGAAGATCGAGTGAACGCCGCGTTCAATGGCCGCGCACACCTCGTCAGCACCGAGAGAACCCTTGAAAGAATCAGGAGCAACGAGTACGGTCATTGGCATTCGACGATACGTCACTCATTTTGCAGGCACATCTGTGAAGCCCGGCACCCGCCACTGGAAGTCAGGATCGACGTACGGAACATCGTTTTCGTGTCCCCTCATCAACGCGATCTTTCGCTTCAACTGCTCGCCGAAGTTCTTGTAGTAGATAAACGTCGTCTCGCCAACGTCAGACAGGATCATCCAGTTTGTCTTCGAAGTTTCCCACAGATCCAGCAGGTCCCTTGTGTTTTCAATCTCGTCGAGTACCATGTCACGAAGCAACTTTCTCGACTCTTTCTTCACTTTCTTGTCTGTCGTTTCGAGATAACTATGGACGCCGGCCACCCACGCCGTCACATTTCGTTGAGTTTTGTACCAACACCACAGGGCGCGCATGCGATCATATGTATCCTGAACGCATGCTTGCGCCGCATCTGAGCTGGCACGGCCCTTCATCGATTTGAGCAACTTGAGCGCCGCTTCGATCTGCGGCAAGAGGTCCCTGTTGATCAGTCCCAAGCAGTGATGGGCATGGGCGGGATCGACCAGATCGAAGCCCACATCGTAGCGGAAATCAACCCTGCAACGGTTGTGAGATGTCGCAAGAAGGAATTGCTCGTAGTAGGTCCGATCTTCCTCCGAAACCGCCTCGATATTGGGCACAATTGGCCTGGTTGCAAGGCGGTACCAGACGCCCCACGAAGAGTAGATCCAAATGGGCAGCGGGAACGACCGGTATGCCTCATCGGAGTGCTTCCAGACCTTTACAAGATCTGCCGCAAGGTCATCACCAATCCACTCTGCCGCCTTCTGCTGGAGAAATGCATCAAGGTCGAGCTTGCTGTCAGCCTGATACGCACGAACGACTTCCTGATTGATGTTGTATGGCGCGAATGACGGCGGTGACGCGCTTCCGTTATAACACGGCGTTGTCACTCCCTGCTTCGCGAGGTCCCTTAACTTGTCATAGACGAGCGACGGGAATGGAATGCCGAGCAGTGGTTCGTGATTCCAGATCGTGCCGGGGCTAAAGTACACGTCAGCCTCCGACTTCTTCTTCCGGAGTTCTTCGATAATTGGCTTCTCTGAGTCGACAAACTGATTGTGCAACGCCGTACCATGAATTTCGCGGGCCTCCTTGTATTTCGGATGCTGGTACGCAAGCTTCCATCCCTTCGTCAGCAGCGACGACACTTCAACGTCGAGTCCGTCACCGAGCTGCTTCCAGATGTATTCATGCTCGGCCCAGAACGGCTCAAGGCGGATCAGCGTTCGGAATTTTGGGTTGACCTTTCTCCCCGAATCGCGCAATATTCTCATGAAGCGCACCAGGTTGTTCGCAGCAGATTCGGCAATCTCTGTGTCACCTTTCCACTCACGTATCACATACCCGCCGCCATTTCGCCCGACATAGAGCGAACTCGTGTATTCAAATCCAGCGCCGCTGTCATTCGACCAGATGGAGAGATACTCTAATGAGGGAACTTCTCTCAGCAGCTTTTCAATCATTTCTGCGTAATGTTGCTGCACAACGGGATGTGCGATCGACAGATTGTAACGCGGATGCCAGCTGCGGATCGGATGATCGACACGCGCACCCCTCAACATCGGATATCGCTGAAGGAGGTTGTCGGGCACCGACCGCGGCTCAAAGCACACAAGTCCCGGTGTGAGTCCATATTTTTCGCCAAGGGCTGCATTTGTTTTGAGGAAGTTCAGGTTTGCCTGCAGATAGTCATCATCATAGATCCCCTTGTTGAGGCGGCTCCAAACAAACTGATCGAGGGAAGGACAGTATGTATAGAAGCGATGCAGCAATTCGCCCTGTGGTCCCCGTTCAAACGGTACGGCAAACGCCAAACCGTTGACTTCAACGTGAGAAAATCCCATTCGTGCGAGATTTCGGACGTGCTCTTCCCTGTTGAAGTTACGCACCGTCCGAGCGTGCTGCGTAAGAAAGAGATCGTAGGCCGGACGCATGTTCTTGAACGTCGGATGGACGATCTTCCCCTTCGCGAACTCACCGACGTCAAGGCCTTTCCAGTTCTCTGTCACCATCGTGTAGACGTAGTACAGGAGATGAGGACGTGACGCAAAGATCTCGATCCCCGATCCCTTCTTCCCACGAACCATCATCCAATCTTTTGAACTGTCGAGGGCGGGATGGACTGAGTGCCACTTCGCCTTCTCTGTCACGACACCTAGCCGGATACTCCCTGTGGGGGTCCTAAGTCCGGGCGAGCCTGTGATCGTTGCGCGTCCCCCTAGAATCGTCCGGAGCTCCGAGGCAACGGTTTGTTCTACCTGGGCTTCTGAGGTTGTGAGAATGGTTTTCGCCTGGTTTAGCACTTCAACGATTGTTGGCATAGCGCACCTTTTATGAGATATCGATCAGGAATTGGGAAAATTCTTGCGAAGAACTGCTCGCCACACCCTTCGTCGGTATGGACCATCAGAAATGTCTTAAGAACCTATCTCTCAACGACAACGCTTGTCATTCTTGAACTGGCTTCTAGAGGCCGTAGCTCCCGCGATCATAGAGATGACCGTACCGCTCATCCATGAGCGCGATCATCTGGCCTTCTTCTGAGGGAAGCGCTCCCAGCGATTCAGCAATGCGAATAAGCCAATCTGCCTCACGGCTGTTGAGATCGAGCTCTTTAGCTTTTGCCGCGCTCTCGAGAAGGACCACAGCTTCCCTGGCGGCCGCGAGAGTCATCAAATAGTGATTGGACTGACCGACAATCGCCTTGGCTATCCTGATCGTAGAGATAGGAGTCAGGACATAGGCTTGGGGACTCAGGTGGGCATCCGAGTTCACGAGAAGTTGTTGGTAATGGGATGCTGAACCGAGCTTGAGCGCGACATTGAAGAGACGGCAATCATAGGCCAGCAATTCCAGATACGCTTCAGGAGCAGAGCCCGATAGCAACCGCACATTCTGCACAGACTCATTACTCCACAGATCACACATTGCCGCGGCGATATTTCCAACCGGACTGAAGTGTGCGCAGCTCGCCGATTTTCCCTCCATCGAAATGGGCGCACCGGTGACAGCCTTGATCACCGGGCCCTCATATGCACAGTCTTTTGACGGGCCAACAGCGCCACACTCAAATGCAACCAGGCTGCGCACAGCACTTGCTGCCCTCACGACAGCTGAAAGCACTTCCGGGAGCATCCCTTGAGCCGAGAGCTGCATAGCCGTGTTAGCGAAGCCACATGCTGAGTCGCCCCCAGCTACGAGGCCGTCACGCCTACAAATCGCAACAATCCGATCCCAAAGGAACACCATATCCCTTGGCGCGAGAACTCCGAGGGCGAAAATGATGCCATCAATGTCACCGTAGAGAAGTGCTTCATCGTGCACCTCTTTTCCACCGACAGATTCGATCGACATGATGTGAGCCCCCGACGATGCGCATTGCTCGAACGACTGTAACACTCGCTCCAATGGTATTCCGGACCGGAGTTCTGGCGGTTTGGTGACATCGCGGATATCTGTGGGGGTAACCCGCAGGGCACATGGAATTCCGCACTCAGCGTGAAGTTTCTGAAGATGCTGGCTCAGAATCCTTGTGATCTCTGCTCCCCACGCTGGGTGCTCTGTCATCGGCGGCAGAAGCTCAAACTCTGCGACAAGACCTGGAAGCTTGAGGCGCGCAGCCGCACGCTCAAGCATCAATCCAATTTCTTCATAGTGCGCGAATACTGCAGACAAGTTTCTCGCGTCAAGTACCATCGTTGGAAGCGTAAAGTTCAGTTCCGGGAATACCTCCCCGTTTCCCAGGGTGAGCCCGAATCCGCATGAAACCGGTTTGAGAGAACGGCCAAAGAGCAGCTGGGGAGTTTCAGAGACTGCAAGTGTTTTAAAGGAATGATGCATTGATTGTCCCTGCCGTTATGGTACGATATCAATGAGCTGTTTCACTCTTTCCACGGCGAGAACAGCATCGCGTGCGAAGCCGTCCGCGCCAATCTGATCGGCAAAGTTCTGATTGACAGGAGCCCCTCCAACGATCACTTTCACGTCCGACCCGGCTGCGCGGAGCGCTTCGATCGTCGGCTTCATTGTCAGCATCGTAGTTGTCAGCATTGCCGAAAGCCCTACAATTGCCGGCTTGTGAGCCTCAACAGCTTGAACGAATTTCTCAGGCGAAACATTCACACCAAGGTCAATGATATCAAATCCCGCTCCCTGCAACATCGTGGCAACGAGATTCTTGCCGATGTCGTGCATGTCACCTTTCACTGTGCCAATGAGGACCGTTCCACGCGATGGAACTCCATCCCTCAAGAGATGTGGCTTCAGCAGTTTCAACGCGGCCTGCATTGCACCGGCAGCCTGGAGCACTTCGGGGAGGTACATTTCGCCATCCCTCATCTTCTTTCCCACAACAGCCATTCCAGCAATAAGACCTTCGTTCAGTATTACCTGGGGAGGGATTCCTGCGTCGAGCAGCTGCTGAGTCAGAGTCGTCACGCTTTGCATCTGACCTTGTTCCAGCAACAGCGCAAGATTGTCAAGTTCCTGCATCGTATGTTCCTGTCATTTCAATGGAGTTGGTATCCCGAACCTCAGCACTTCAACGCCTGCTGTGCTCATCTTCCTGTTTGTCGCGAGAACTCTTCGATCGATTCCCGCACTGCAACGATATGTGCCAGCGGCGTTCCATATTGCAGAACGCCGGTTCCAAGAATGAATCCCGCATAGCCGCCCGCCTGCTCCAGATTTTCCAACGCGCATTTTCTGATCTCTCCGGGTGAAGCATCGAGAATGAACGCCGCGTCAAGATTTCGCCGATATGCGCGGTTCTGCTGTGAGCATTTCTTCAGAAACTCTTTGGGATTTGCTTTCGCATCACAGAGAATATTGTTTGCGCCTGTTTCAAGGTACGCATCCACCAACGTCGTTGTGTCACCGCCAATGATCAAAGGAACGTCGGCAATCCCCCTGTGGTGAAAATGCTCGATGATCCCACGTGTCGGGCCAAGCACGAACTCCCGGTACATATCGGGCGGGAAGAGAGCTGGCGACGCGTAGGAGTCAAACATCACGACGCCGCACCCTGCATCGATGAACGCGTTTCCATAACGCTTGATGGCTTCCGCGGCAAATCCAAGAAGATCCTTCACAATAGACGGTTGCATCATGGAAAACAACAGGAGCTTTTGCGGTCCGGCAAGATGCGCCGCAAGCGAGAACGGACCCGAGACGGCTCCGCGCAGGGGGATCTCTTTCCCCAGCGTCTGCGCAACCGTCCGTGCAGCGTTTATGAACATCGGCATTCTGCCGTCTTTCGCGGGATCCGGAACCTTCAGGGACGAAACGTTGTCACCTTCATGGAAGACGGCTGCCTGGGGATTGATTGCCGGCACGGAGGTGTCGTCGCCTTCATAGTATGTCACCTCGCAGCCGATGGCTTCCGCTTCGACATTGTACACGTCCACGCCAATGGTGAGTGCATCGGGTTTCACCGTTTCATACTCTGCACGCAACGCGGCAACGAGGAGATTCGGATCCCGGCAAATCTCCGAGGGTGTCTTTCCCGTGAACCAGCCTTTGTGCTCGTAGATCGCGGGTAGAAACGGAACCCGATCCGGCTTCACGCACTTCAGCGCCTGCAGGTATCTGCTATTCATAGTTTAAGCTCTCAGGAGACCATCTTCACGGCTTCATGCAAGATAGGTGAGAACGGAATTCTCCCGACAATCTGTCGTCACCAGCGTCCTCGTTCTAAAGACGCTGGAGTTTCACATCGGGTTCAACTGCCATGATTTCAGCAAGGCTCGAATTCGCCACATCCCATTTGCGTGCGTTCGCCGCTCCGGCAGCAGCCCCGAAGGCAAGACATCGCTCAAACTTCCAGCCCTGGAAAAAGCCATAGAGGATCCCGGCAACCATGGCATCACCTGATCCTGTCGGATTCACAGCCGGGACCACGGGGGGCACGACCTTCCAATAGTGGCCCTGAATGGCAGCATAGAATGGCTCCGCACCGTCTGAAATGACACAATAGCGGGCCCCTCCTTTGAGAAGCACAGTGAGAGCCTCGACGTAGTCGTGATCGCTCTTCAGCGATTGTCCAAATGTAACTTCGAACTCCCGACGCGTGGGCTTCACCATCGTTGGTTGTGCCTTCAGCCCGAGTTCCAGCGCGTATCCGTATGAGTCCAGAACACTCGCAACGCCGTGCCGATGAGCGCTCAGAATTGCCTCGTAGTAGATGTCATCGGCCTCGTTCCCCGGTGAACTTCCGCCGCAGACCAGCCACGTGCTCTTTGAGGCTAAATAGTCAATCTTCTTGCTCAGTTTGTGGACCGCCTCGATCTCCACACGGGGAGCAGGCTCAAAGAGTGCCGTCCACGCACCATCACGCTCGCGATACGTCAATCCCTCCCGGGTCAACGAATTGGAGAGCACAAAATCATGCGTGATACCTTCGGCCGTCAACAGCCGCGTCATGATAGCTCCGGTTTCTCCACCGAGAAAACCGGTCGCCACCGAAGCGACACCCAGATGCTTCAGTTGTCTCGAGACATTGATCCCCTTTCCCCCGGCAACCATGTCCATCTTTGATGCCCTATGAATGGCGCCCCGCTCAAGACGATCGATGCTGAGCGTTTTGTCAAGCATGGGGTTCAATGTAATCGTCGTTACCATCCGTTCGCCCTGCGTCTCTCCCTACTTCTTTTCAACCGTGTCTTCCCAGTAGCGCCACTTTGTATATCCGACTCTATCGGGTGCTCCGTCGAGCTGAAGCCCATGCGTATTCGGCAAGGCTTGCATCAGGGGCTTTCCCTTGAAAAGAACCTTCAGAACGTTTGAGGCAGAATAGGAGATCTTTTTCTCGTCGGTAGTCGCAAAGAAGAAGTGGGCATCCGTCTCAAAGTCCCCGTACGCGACTTTTCCAAGAGAATAGAGATATCTGGGACGGATGTTTTCCCGCGCAACTTCCATTTCAAGATCAACCTTGACACCCAGAATCGACGAACGTTGAACGCGATCGATGCCAAGGCCCGCCGCTTTGAACGGCGTACTCACGTCGAGCAATTTGACTCGCGACCTGAGGTCCTGCGTTTTCTGATCGCTCCCATGAGGGATAAGGACCGTTACAAATAACTCCACATCCCCGGCCTTATACTGACTTGAAATGGTTTGGGAGATCATGTGTTCCTGCTGGTAACTCCTGCTGATTGGCTCATCTCCGAGCTTTTTTGCATATGTTTCCGGGAAGAATATCAGCAACGAACGTTCTGACGGAAATTTGAAACCCTGAATCGAGTCCGTGCGGACATCGTAGAAGTCGCTTCCCTTCTCGAGAATGGTTTGTGCATGCCAGAGTGTCGCGAACGTGAAATAGCCAGTGCGCAGGATCTTCACGGCATCGATGACAACAAACCACCCCTCCTGCTTCAGATAGGCAATGATACGATCAGACTCATACCCCATCTGCTGATCAATCAACCTCGTCCGACTCATATCAACTTCTTTGAGGTTCAGGAAGTCAATCTTCTGTGTCCGGACTGCCCGGTACGCTCCTGAATTGCGGACAAACTCCAGCAGGGACTGTTGTGGATCTTTCTTCTCCGAACGTGCAACAAGACGATTGTGAAAATAGTCCTGGCGCCAGGCTCCGAAGGGTCCACTCGGCAGTGCGCTCCGATAGTCTGCATCGTGGAGAAGAACAGAGCCGCGGCTCATGAGCAACGGGATGCTGTTTTCGTCAGCATGACCGTGGTGCATTTTCTCTTCTTCCACGGAAATTGATTGACGGAGATACTCGCGATGGAGCCATCCTCCATCCCCTTCATCCCGGTAGTTCAGAAGCATATAGGTGCTCGCCGGCTCCCAGCCGTCACGAAACACGACTTTCTTTCCAGCCAGGTCCTCGAGCACTTCCTGGGAGAGCGAAGTTGGCCGCTGTGGCTTCACAGATTCATCTGACCACCGGTATGCATCACAGAGATGGTACGCCTCGCCAACCCCGATTTTGCGGGGCAGAGAACGATACGTGTCGAAGATCGACTTCGCTGCCCACTTCAACTGTGGATCCTTGAAGACGGCAGCGCCCTTCTCAAAGTACGGCACGAATCGCAGCCCATCCCATCCCGCGCTCCAGCGTGCGTCACCGAATTCGGGGATTGTGCCATGCGGACCGATGAGTTTCAGAAAATATTGCTGATAGTACTTCGTTAATGGGGAGTCGAAGAGCTCCGTTTTGCCCGCGGCCTCGGCATACGAATAGAGTGAGGCGAGCCAAACCGGATGGTAGATGGATGCATCTTCCACCTCCCACTGTGTCAGATTGTCGCCGGCAATGGCATCTGCAAGTTTCTTCCAGCTTGATGCGTGGGGATGGTTCGGCATAGCTAATGCTGCATACTGGAGGGCTTCGGCGCGCAACATCGCACGGTTGTGTGCTCCCCATTCGGGGAATCGGAACACAAAATCCGCGCTTCCTGCAACATCAGTCTCGATTTTTTTCCTGGTTGCATCATCAAGCACGCCTGCGTTTCGAATTTTGAGATACGCCCGCACGTACGGAGGCATGAAGAAGAAATTGCCGAGGGCGGGAAGTCCGTCTTCATACTCAATCCTCGCCTTCACGTGCTCCGGCGGATAGTTCTCACGGAGGTCACCGTACGTAGCAAGCAGATGCGCAGCCTTTCTTGCATACTCCTTGTTCTTGGTTTCTTCATAAAGAAACGCGAGTGTGCTCGCAAGGTACACAGGGTGCGCAGGAGAATCGTATCCCCACAAAATGTTTGGCTTCGTGTTCTTCTTCCACTGTTCCAGGATTTGAGGACTCTCCCGCCATCCTTGCTCTGCAGCATCCTTAATCGCAGCTAGGTAGAGGGCCTTCTGCGAGAATGCGCTCCCTGTTAAAAAGATGATCAGCGCCGCAAGGCAAGATTTCTTCATGGTAAGGTCTCCCTGTTCGGTACTAACAGTTGACGCAGTGACTAGATGCTTATCATTTTCCCCTGGTCAATCGCTGCACAGAGCGACGCGATGTCCCCAATGGTTTCTCCCAATTCAGCAGGAACAATCCGGCAGATCGCCACTACCTGCGGTAGAGCTTCCTCACGAAAGACGCGCTCAGCTGTTGGCATGAGGGCATCACCAATACGCATCCCCAGACCGCCGAGAATGATCCTATCAGGATTGAGGAGATCCCCAAGCATGGCAAACGCCCGGCCAAGGTGGTGTGCCGCGTGCTCAAATACCTGCTTTGCCTCCTCAGAGTCATGCCTGAACGCTTCATAGAGCTCGGCTACGGTCACCGAAGAACTCCACAATCCCGGATACATCATCAGTGCGAGTTTTGCAATCCCGGTTCCACTTCCAAATCCTTCAAGAGAGCCGGCTTTACCATAGCACAGCGGACCGTCCTCGGCAATGCGCACATGACCGATTTCACCTGCGGTGTCGCTGCTCCCCCGATAGAGATTGCCATCCAGGATCAGGCCTGCTCCAAATCCTGTCCCCATCGTCAGAAACACAATGTTCCTGAATCCCCTTCCGGCGCCAAAGTAGAACTCCGCCAGAGCACCCGCGTTCCCGTCGTGTTCAACATATACCGGCAGAGAGAGCTGTTCGCAAAGGAGACGCTTGAGGGGAATATCATTCCAACCCGGCAGATTCGGTGGTGACTTAACGATTCCATTTAGAACGTCGAGCGGACCACCAATCGAAACGCTCACTGCGTCGATATGCTCAGCTGACGTGGCAATAGCTTCCCGAGCCAGCTGGCAAATATCGGCAAAGACGATTTCAAAGCCTCGGCTTGCGCCGGTGGAAATCTTTTTTCTCCAACGGATTTCGCCCAGGTGGGTCCCGACAACCGCCGCTGTTTTCGTTCCACCGATGTCAAGTCCAAGAATCACGTGGTTAGGAACCTCCTGATGATGTCCACCGCTTGATGAACCTGTTCGAGTTCGATATGTTCAGACTCCATATGCGCCTGCGCAATGTCGCCAGGTCCAAAGACGACTGTGGGGACTCCGATGGCATTGTAGATACCGGCATCAGTCGCGTACTGTGCTCCCTCAATTGTAACATGACCACACACATCACGAATTGACGCTGCCAGCGACTGCACAATTGGCGAGTTTTCCGCAACTTCCATCCCCGCAACCGACAAATGCGGATCTTTCATTTCCCAATCCTGAAGACCCTCCAGAAGAGATCTCACGGGAGTGAGAACGCTCTCTGTTGTTTCATGAGGTAATGTCCGACGATCTATCTCGATCCAGCATCGGTCGGGGACAACGTTGACCGCCTGACCACCCTCAATGACACCAACGCTGAGGGAGGGCGATCCGAGAACGGGGTGCGGCGAGGAGGTATACAGCTTTCCTGCGTATTCCTCAAGTCGATGATTTACTTTTGACATTGCATAGATTGCATTTCTCCCCCGCTCGGGATATGCCGAATGGGCGGCGATGCCATGCGTGACGATCTTCCACCTCGTCACCCCCTTGTGTGCGCGGACAATTCGTAGCTTCGTCGGCTCACCAGCGATACCGAATGTCGCGCTGACCCCTTTTCGCGCAGCGTACTGCGCCCCGGAGAACTTGTATTCTTCGTCTGAAACAAACAGCAGAAGAATGTTGTGCTTCAGTTTCGCGGGCGTTTTGGCGGCTTCCACGGCGGCCAAAAGGAACGCTGCTATGGAGCCTTTCGTGTCGCATGATCCGCGGCCGTACAGCTTCCCATCGCGGACGGTTGGCGTGAAGGGATCGATCTTCATCCCGTCGGCCTGGACGGTATCGAGATGGGCTTCCAGCAGCAAGGTATCCTTTGCACCTGACGAGATCAGCGCCATGACGTTCGGGCGTCCCGGCACGTGTTCCTGAAACTCTGCGTCAATCGAATGCTTCCTGAGAAACGCCACGACGTATTCAGCAATGGATTGCTCGGAGTATTCCTTCCCCGTGCGGCCACGCCCCATCGGATTCATGCTGGGAATTGCCACCAGATCTGAAAGGAGAGTTTCGACGGGATTGTTCATTGTCGTCATTCCACGACCGCAAGTACGCGTGCCGGTGCACCGTCACCTCCCCGAATGAGAAGGGGTGCAGCAATCAGCTTGATCATTCCTTCCTTCAATACCCCGGTGTTGTTCACATTTGTAACAAGGGGGATGCCCTTCGCGAGGACCACGTAGTGAACATCAAGGCTAAAAGGCGTGTCTGCGGCCAGAATGGGAATGTTCATCTCCACAAAGTACTCAGCCGCTTCACGGGAGATGGGCGGATATGTGGCATAATAGTCCGGCTCACCAAAGTGAACATCCCATCCCGTTTTCACAAGCACTCCAAGTCCTTTCCGCTTCAGCTTCCCTTGTACTTCGGCCAGTGCGATTTCTTTCTTCGGTTCGCGAGGAGTGAAATCGAGCACCTGGGTTTCTACGAACCATAGTCCGGGATCATACTGATCCAGTGTCGGCTGACCCGCGTACACATGACTCGGAGCATCGATATGCGTGCCGCTATGCGTACCAATGCTTAACCGACGCACTTCGCACCGGTTGGCATCAAACGTGGCGGTTCGCTCTAACTCTGTCTTGGGGTGCCAGGGAAAATAGACTGGCGTCGAATCGCTGATCGGATGCGTGAGATCGATGACGTTCATACACCAAGATCTCTTTCTGTTTTCTCTGTCGGATGCAACGGACCCTTGCCGCCGGCGTTGTCAGGTTCCCAGACGAACGCGTCAACGGGACAAGCTTCGAAGCAGAGTCCACACCCCGTGCAGTTGTCCGGAATTACGACGGCCGTTCTCTTGAATTTGTGACGCGGCCGGGTCTCCATGATAAGGGCGTCAAAGAAACAAAGCGGCGGACACCGATCACAGGCGATGCATTTGTCTTCAACCACCAACGCGAGCGGCGGATACTCCCTTGCAAAATCCGGCGGGAGGGGACGGAGACCGGGATATTTTGTTACCTCGGCGTTCATGGACTCCTTCAACTGCGTGCTTGGCTACTTCTCAAATCCTTCGTCCCAGAAGTTTCTCGGGCCACGCTTTGATTCGCCCGACCATCGAATAATGTCATCGGGTGACGTCATTGCTTTCAATGCCTTTCCCCGAATGTCCTCAAGCGACGTAAGGTTCTTCCGTTGGATGTACTCTGCGATCTCGCGATTGATTCGCTGCACGGAATCCCAACCGTTCACCATGATCACCGAAAGAATCTGAACGGTGGAAGCCCCCAGGAGGATGTATTTGATGACATCCTCGCCAGACATGATCCCGCTTGTCGCACTGATCGGAATACTTACCGACTGCGCTGCTTCGGCAACGTGCCGCATTGTATAGTACTTCGCCCAGGGACCACCAACGCCGGCAAAGTAGCCATGCAAGATCGGCTTCTGACTCTCGATATCCACATCAAATCCCCGCAATCGATTGCACAGTGTCACTGCCGAGGCCCCGTTCTCCTGTGCCGCCAAACATTGATGAAGCACATCTGCACCCGGCCCAAGTTTTACAAGGACGGGAATCTTCACCGACTTCACCACTCCGCTGATTGCAGCAACGAAGGTGGTTTCAAATCCAAGACTGCCCGGTCGATGCGGCGAAGAAATATCGAGCTCCAGAGCATCAGCTCCGCATTGCTCAACCTGCTTGGCCAGCTCAACCCAGTCGTTCACGTCATCAGCAAAGATGCTGCCGATCACGGGAATCGATGCGTGCTTCTTGCTGACGCGAATGAACTCCCAGTAATCCTCAAGCGTGCCGCTGTACCCTTGCTCATACGAGTAGAGGCTAAATGTCTTTGAGCGACCTTCGATTTGTTTGTCCCAGTCGAGCAACTTATACCGCGGGCGCGGCCACGAACGCATATGCACGAACTTGTCAGAGCATGCCGTTTTCAACACAACGGCCCCCGCGTTCTGCTCCTGGGCCAGGCGGACCTGATTTACGTCATGGCTCGCTGGACCGGAAGCTATCATGACCGGACTTTGGAGCTGCATGCCGAGAAACTCGGTTCTCAGTGACATCATTTCAATCCTGGTAGCTTCTTCGGTGTGAACTCGATGCCAGCGCCCCGGACGAACGCTCCCGGAATTGTGACGGGGAGTTTTCCCCGTATCGGCGCCAACCCGATCAACGCTCGGGCAATTGCCTCTTCCGCTTTCCTCAGACCGGTGTACGCCGCAAGGACGGCCGCAGACGACGGAACTCTGCCGAGAACGTACGGATCTCCAAATGCAATTGTGACCACTGGTCTCCCGGCCCTGGAGATCCTTGTCAGGAGCTCCTGAACATCAGAAGAGAGACCCGGCCCCCCCTTCCACGCACCGATCGAAAGGTACACCCCGATCACAACGACATCAGCGTTCCCCGCTCTTGCCAATGCTTCCTCAATGGAGTGTTTTCCCGACTCATTCCAAATGCGCCACAGTTCCACAGATGACACATGCGGCCGAAGCACATCAACCAGTGCTTCGCCCGACTGGCTGCCGGCTTCATCTGTAACGGTGATGACCTGGACACGAGCTTTCTCCGAAATCGGGATGATATGACCATCATTCTTCAACAACGTCAACGAAGCGGCAAACATGGAATCTGAAATCTTCTCCGCCTCGGGCGAGCCGACGGTCTCAGCAATCTGTTCAATATCTACCGTCTGCTCCTTGTTCAGACCGATCCATTGCTTTGCAGAGAGAATCCGTCGCACCGATTCGTCGATCCGCTGTTCAGTGAGCACCTTCGATTTCACCGCTCTGAGCACTCCTTCGTATGCACCCACAAAATCATCTGGAACCAGAATTGCATCAACGCCCGCTTCGAGCGCTTTCACGGCGGCATCTGCAGCGGAATAATGATCCGTCACCCCTTGCATCGTCATTCCGTCGGTCACGACGATTCCCTTGAACCCCAAATCGCCACGCAAAATCTGGTCTATCATCACCGGCGAAAGTGTGGCAGGGCGCTTGACAGGATCTACATTCGGCATCGCGATGTGAGCGGTCATCACGGCACCCGCACCGGCCAGAATTCCGGCTTTGAACGGTACAAACTCGACAGCCGAAAGCCTCGTGCGGTCAAATGGGAGCGACGGAAGCTTCATGTGTGTGTCCTCTTCCGTATCACCGTGACCGGGGAAGTGCTTCAGTGTCGCAATCGTCTTCCCGCTCTGCAGTCCGCGTACATAGGCCTCAACCATTGCCGCAACCTGAACGGGATCTTCGCCAAAGGATCTGGTGTTGATGATCGGGTTATTGGGATTTGTATTGACATCCGCAACGGGTGAGTTTGTCCAGTGAATACCAACGGCTCGTGCTTCGCGGGCGGTAATCCTGCCAAATTCATAAGCAAAGTCCGGATTTCCCGTTGCACCCACGGCCATCAACGATGGCAGCGGCGTTCCACCGCCAACAATGTACCGGGGAAGTTCCGGTGCTCTTCCCTGCATCCATCTATAAGGATGATTGAACCAGAGGCCCCCTTCCAGGTCCGCATTGATGATGAGGGGGATCTTCGCCAACCGTTGCAGCCGATTTGTCATCACTGCAATATCCGTCACTGTTCCGCCGGCCAGAACGAATCCACCTACATGATACTGCCGCACCCACTTCTCAGCCAACTGAAACGCCGGACTTTTCGTGTGCTCAAAGACCGCAACAAGGTCGGCAATGAAGAGCTGCCCTACCTTCTCTTCGAGGGACATGACTTTGAGGGTCTTTTCAACCCAATCGCTTGTCTGTGAGTGGGCCATCGGCAACACCATCAGAAGACAGGTCAAGAGGTAGCAAAGTGATTTGATCAACGCTTGTCCTCATGGCTTGGGGTCTGTGAAGGCACCGCTAATTCAGTGTGAAGCTGTCTTTGCGCACCGAATACTTTTCAACAATTCGTTGATTTACCGAACATCCGTTCCCCGGTCGGGACGGCAGTGTGATCACTCCCTTGTTCACTTCGATCAGAGGTTCCACGATATCGTCAACGAACCAGCGCTTTGACGATTCCACGTCGGTCGGGTAGGAAAAATTCTCCAGTGACGCGAGGTGAATCGTCTGCACACCACCGATCCCGAGCTCGGGCATCGTTCCAGCCCAGACAGGAATTCCGGCTTTCTTGCACGTGTCGTGAATTTCACGCGCATGCAATAGCCCGCCAACACGCTGAATCTTGATGTTGATGATCCTGCAACTCTTCAACTCAATCGCACGGTGGACCGCCGTCAGATCTTCTGCGCTCTCATCGAGGCACACCGGCGTTTGGAGAAGAGCCTGAAGACGCGCGTGTCCCTCAAGATCCTTCTTGGGGAGCGGCTGCTCGATCATCATGAGATCGAACGCATCCAGTTGTTTCAGATGGTCCTGGTCTTGCGATGAGTATGCGCAGTTCGCATCCACCATCAGGGAAATTGCGCCAAACGCATGTCTGATCTCACTCAAGGGTTCGACATCCCAGCCAGGCTGGATTTTGATCTTGACCCGTTTATATCCTTCACGAAGATGGCGCTCAATTGCCAGAAGCAGTTCTTTGATCGTCGGGTAGATGCCAACCGCAAGGCCAGACTCCACAGTCCTTCGGCTTCCGCCGAGTATCTGCCACAGCGGCATTCCTTCTCTCTGCGCTTCAAGATCCCAAAACCCTGTCTCTATGCCAGCCTTCGCGAACGCGTTTCCCGCCATGGTGTCGAGCAGAGCGTTGAGCTTTTCAATGGATTCGGGATTCTCCTTCATCACCAGCGGGATGAGCTCTTCTGCGAGACACTTCCATACCGATTCCGGCGTGTCGTCTGAATAGAATGTGCCCGACATCGGCGACGATTCTCCGTACCCGACCAGGCTCCCGCTGTGAACTCCAACGAGAATTCCATCCTTCTCCGCCACGACTCCATTGCTGATCCTGAATGGCTCGACCAGCGGCACGCGGACGTGGTTCAATGTAATGCGGTCAATCTTCATCTGTTCTTGACAGGATTTCTCAACTCTCCAATCTTTTCAATGCGGCAAACAACTTCATCGCCTTCAGCGATCGGTCCAATGCCATGCGGCGTTCCGGTTGACAGGACGTCACCCGGATCAAAGGAGATATAGCGTGTGATGAACTCTATCTGGGTCGGAATGTCAAACACCATTGACCGCGTGTTCGACTTCTGTCGTACCTTAGAATTCACGCGGCACTCAAGATCCAGATGGATCGGCGTGCCAACCTCATCCGGGGTGATGATCCATGGTCCCATTGGCGTAAACGTATCGAAGCTCTTCGACCGGAACCATGGATGCTTGTTGTCAATATCCTTTGATTGCAGGTCACGCGCTGTAACGTCATTGAGAATCGTGAAGCCGGCAACTACTTTTAGCGCGTCCTTCTTTTTCACGGCGGTTGCGCGACGGCCGAAGATGACTGCCAACTCGACTTCATGATCCATTCTGCCAAGTCCCTTCGGCAGCAGAATCGTGTCTCCGGGCCCGATCACGGAGGACCCGGCTTTCATGAAGATGATCGGCTCCTTTGGAACTGCAGCGTTCCCCTCTTTTGCGTGGAGCGCATAATTCAAACCCAGGGCAATAATCTTCGCTGGCCGAAGAACCGGAGGACGCAAGAGGGCGTCCTTGCTGACCACGTACTGCCTTTCGAGTCGATGCTCCGTGAGGAATGCCAGAACCCGCCGGAATTCTGATACCTCGAAGCGGCCGTCTTCAAGAAGACGGGTGATTGTTGTTGTCGGTTCGACAACTATCTTTTGAGTGATGGATGTGTACGCGGCTTCTACATCGGAATAGTTGATCCAGCGACCATTGTGAAGGACTCCAATACAATAGCCCTGAGCATCTTCAAACTGTGCGACCTTCATTGTGCAGTTCCTCTCGTGTGAGTCATGAAACCGTATTCGACTTCGCAGCCCGTGCGATGTCAGGATTCTCGAGCACAGGCGACGTATAACCGCTCCTGGCGGCGTCAATCATTGCCAGCGCAAGATCTTCCATCGTACAAACGTATTTTGGGAAGAGCGCGTGCAGAACGGGGTAGATTCCACCCAGCACCTTTGACAAAGTGTAGGAGTGTTTCAATCCTTGATATGGCCTGATGTAGCCCGGGCGGAAGGCATACGCCGCTTTGAGTGGGAGCGCGCGGAGATCGTTTTCTGTCTTCCCCTTGATTCTCGCCCACATGGAGTTTCCCTTCTCCGTGCCGTCGGTGCCGGTACCTGAAACATAACAGAAGGTCATATCCGGATTGAGTTTTGCCAAAGTCCGCGCTGCAGCCATTGTCAGGTCGTATGTTAGCCGTCGATACCCTTCTTCGGACTTTCCCACCGATGTTACTCCGAGACAAAAGAAGCAAGCATTCCATCCTGTCAAATCTGACTCAATCTTCGAGTAGTCAAAGAAATCCGCGTGGATCAATTCCCTGAGTTTGGGATGTGTCACACCACACGCACGACGCCCGACAACCAGGATCGATTCAACGTCTTCGTGTCCAAGTGCTTTGATGAGCACGCCTTCACCCACCATCCCCGTCGCACCAAAAACGATGGCCCTGACTTTGTTACGATCGCTCACCTGCGTTCCTTGTCTCCTTGAAGTACACTCCGACCGGATGCTGCCCCGCCAACACCTGATCGGGATATGCAAGAACACGTTTCCGGCGTTCCGGGTCATCCTTCGTCAGTTCGTCAATCCAGTGAATCCCGTACAGCACGTGGTTGACTTCGTCGGCAAGAAGGAATTCTACAAGCTGCTGCGATCTAGTATCTCCCGTTTTCTTTGCCTTCGCGATCCAGTCCCGGAGATGCTTGCAGCTTTCACTCTCGAAAGTCATATTCGATAATGCAAGGCGCTCTAGCGGATCGGGCCGATTCACATCCTGCTCCCATCCGAAACAGCTCGTGGGAAACATCCCGACAAATCCTCCCAGCTCCTCCAACCGTCGTTGCACAATTTCGGCATGACGTGCTTCGTCCCACGCCTGACGTGCCATGTCAAGTTTCATTTGCCACGGGAGGTGGGGAAAATCAGCAATGATCAGCCCCATGCGCTCCACCGTAATGAACTCACTGTTCAGGAGATCGTGAAGCAGGTGCAGCTTTCCCTCGTGTGTATCGAACGACCAGTCCTTCTCGGTAAATTCGTCGGCCTTTTCTGAAATGTTCCAACGCTGATCACGAACCGGAAGCTTGCTGTACGGATGCGTTTTCTTGAATGTGTACGTCCCTGGTGTCTTCCCTTCTCCCCAAACGCCCCCTGCCTTCTGCAACTCGTCTGTGAGGACCTGTTCCCACGCGTCGGCCTCTCCCGTGCGGCCATTTTGCTCCAGCAACCTGACGATAATCCGGTCAGCCCACTCAATGTGATCGCGTTCTTCGTCGGCGATGAGCTGAAGAATGTTTGCAGTCGGTTCGTCTGCGGGAAGCTCCAGGTGGTTCAAGTGCTTGCGGTACGCTCGGACCATCTCCGGCTTCAGCACCCGGTACAGCCCCACCATTCGGAGAAGTTCATCGGGTTGCTTCCAGAGTTTTTCAAGGTGTTGCACAAACTCGTCACTCGGCGGTATTGAGTGAAAATGCTGCGATCGTCCCTTCAGCTCCGGGATTCTCTTGCCAAGCAGATCGGCGTGGACAGAATCCTGAAACATGTGGCGGCCGAATCCGATCTTGATGTCGGCATCCACCATCGTGCATGCCCAGCTCGCCATCAACTCCAGAAACTGCATCTCAACGTACCGATACCGGCCGAGCAGGTCGAGATTCTGTTGAACCGTATATGTGCCTGCCATATCGATCTCCTCTTCGTCCTTCCCACCCTGTTAGAATGCTCCCCGCGACTCTTGACTCCACGCGGACCATCACGAGTCTAGAACACCACCCTCACCGTTACAACTTCGAACGGCTTCACTTCAACCTGCACGTCTCTGCTGTTTCGGACATGCAATTCCTCAACGATCTCCTCGTTCATCATGGCACGCCAGGCTCGTTTGACCGGCCTGCCGAATGCGAGGAGTGCACAAACGCTCAGACGAATCGGGTTATTCACGCGAACCACAACTCCCTTCCCGTCATCAGCCAGCTTCAGCGCCGATAACATGAGCGATTTCGGCTCAACGGAAAGGAATGAAGAATCCATTCGCTCCTGATCGTTCTTTCGTCTGAAGGGGACAAGAGGTACTGTAAACGTCTCCGCCTCCTGCAATACCAGCGGCCAGAAGGAAACTTCCGGTGCCGCGTGAGGAACGATGGCGTATTCAAACACATGATCACCATGGCATTGCGCTTCCGGTGTGAGATTCCACCAACCAGCAGCTCCACCAGGCCGCGTGATGAGGTCACGGCCCGAGAGTTTTCCAACGCATCGCATCAGCGTCAGCGCAAGTACGCCTTTGTCCTTTAGCTTCAACTCATACTCCGGCAATCCCTTTGAGATGAGCGTGAATCCCTTTTTCTCATCCCGCACAGTGACAAAGCGCTGCATCGGCGCAACCTGGGCAGGATGTTCGTACGGGAACTCCTGTACATCGTACAGTCGGTGCTCACGCCTCACCACAGCAAACGGCGTCTCGGCGTAAGAGACGTTTGTATCGATGCCCGTGTGAAAGAGAGCCCGCAACCGATGATCGCTGATGTCGTTGCGAACCACCGTCCTCACATCCACCCGGCGCGAAGAGCGACCCAACGACAGGTATGTCGCGATCACAACCTCTCTCTTTTGACGCGATCTACTCTTTTCATCTGCAGAAGCTGAGACGGGAAGCATGAGTTTGTGCACACACTTGAGTGTGGCGCGCAGAGGACCACGCTCTTCAACCACAATTTCGGCTGGATGTTGATCTGAGGTGATGATTTCATCGCGCTCGGGATAGGAATAGGTGTACTCATCACCGACATCTCCGGAATCCTCGAACATGTTGAGAGGTCCGTATGACTCTCCCGTCGACCTGTCCAGAACAAACACCTTCTGTCCTTCCCGTACCTCAACGCGAAGGTTGTCATTCTCAATAAATGTTGACCCACAACGAACGTCCGCTTCATATGTCGGCAGCGTTTCCGCTCTCACAACCTGCAATCCCTTCCACCCCATAGAAGGGACAGACGAGGCCGACAGAAGCACGGTGCACCGATCTGTCAGCGTCTGATGTGGATAGTCGTGCTTCGAATACGTTACTCCAAACGCTTCTCCGCGTCTCAACACCTGAAATGGGACTTCCTTGTTGTTGGCATCGAACAACCTGAAGCCGGCGACGGGAGGAAGTTTTGCGGCAACCTTTACCTCGGGATTAAGCCCCACAACGACATCCTGCAGATAGAAGTCAATGTCCGTCTCGATCAGGTCGTCTCTCACAAAAGGAGATGGGTTGAACACAAAGAGGTACCGATCGTCGTGGTACTGATGCTCATCATACGGCAATAATTGCGCAAGACACTCCGCTTGAACGTGGTCACCGATCTGAACAGCCTTTTGATAACGGACGACCATTTCCTGATGCACCTCGTCCACACTTGTTCCGCAAATTGCGTCGTGATCCTGATTCTGCAGCATATATTTCCATGCTTGTTCAATTTGCGGGGCTTTGCTTCGGCCGCCCGCCAGCGTGGCCAGTACATTGAGAGGCTCGAGGACGCGCTCGAGCAACATCTGACTTGCGGCATTGAGTTGCTTGAGATACATCCTGCTTGAGAATACTCCTCCCAGCACGGCGAATGCATGCCGATAACCGAATCGTGTTTCCCCCTCAAGCTGAGTGAGTTTCTTGCCATCACCCAGCTCTTCTTTCACCGCAACGAGGAAATCGATGAAATTGCTGTGTTTGAACTCGGCATCGTACTTTTTCCTGAGAGATTCGATTGCCGTTGTGACATCAGCATCGGGCCAGTGATGATCTCCGCCATTGAAAAACAGCCGGTGCGAGGTCGTTGCTCGCATGTCGAGTTCGACCCTCAATCGCTCGAATTTCTGAAGTATGACATCTTCATTCTTGGTTCCAAAATACCCGGCGCTGTAGCCATCCTTCGGAAGGTGGTGCATCAACACCGTTGTCCCGTCGGGACTCACCCACCAATATTCCGAGGGCTCCTGTCCCTTCTCGCCTCCAAAACCACGATAGATCAACGCTGTATCTATTCCAAATCCCTTCAAAATCTGCGGCATCTGGGCAATATGACCGAACTGATCCGGTATGTAACCGACGCGCATCGCACCACCTAACTCTTCTCCGAGTTTGAGCCCAAGCGCCAGGTTCCTGATATGCGATTCTCCACTCGACAGGAATTCGTCGTTCAGAATGTACCAAGGCCCGATGAATAGACGTTTCGCTTCAACAAGGTCCTTGATCGTTTTTCTCCGGTCCGGCCGGACTTCCAAATAGTCCATCACGGCCGCTATCTGCCCGTCGAGTGTGTACGATCGGAAGTCTGGATTACTCTCCAGGAGCGCAAGCAGATCCTCGATCATATCTACAAGCATCGCACGAAAGCGATCGAACGGGAAATACCACTCCCGGTCCCAGTGGGAGTGTGACACTATGTGGTAGGTCGGTCTCATATTCATCGATACGTTTCAAACCTTCTGATCGCAGTTGAAGCCCCCACTGCACGCACGCAACTGGCGGCAACTTTGTTGGCAACGAGTGCTGCCCGGAAAGGGTCATACCCTCTGAGGGTGCCGGCAACAAAGCCCGCGATGAATGCATCACCGGCGCCTGTAGCATCAACGACCGATCGGACCGGTATAGCGCGTACATATTCAGACCGCGTGCCATCCGACAGATAGCACCCCCGTTTGCCCAGCTTCACGCCAACCACGTGCGGCGCGCCGGCGTTCTGCAATGTGTCGACAATCTCTTCTGGTGTCTTCTTCCCGGTGATCAATACTGCCTCTTCATAGCTTGGGATGAGGTAATCGATGTACGGAATGAAACTTCTCACCATCTTCATTGTGATCCGAGGGGCAGCAGCGGTATCAAGCAGGATTCGGAGTGACGTCTTCGCTTTGATCGTGCTGAACAGACGCGCAAAGTCTTTCTCAGTCTCAGGTAGAAGTCCGAGATACCCGAATGCCAGGATCTTTGCCCTCCTCAGATACGGCATCCGCGTCAGCAGATCAGATGCCCGGAACCTCTCCATGCAGCCGCGCGTGTGTACAAAGGTACGCTCTCCGTCATTGTCCACGCTTACAATTGTGGCAGACGTCTGCATGCCACGATCGATACTGACTCCTTCTGTGTTCATCCCGAAGGTTCGGTAGTGCTGCAGGACAAACCGGCCGAGAGCGTCATCACCAATCCGCGTGATCGCGCCAACACGAAATCCCAGTTTCGAGAGGTCAATACCGACGTTCGAGACGTTTCCTCCCGTCGTCAGCGTAATCGAGTCAACAAGTTTCAGCGCCCCACGCCGGGGAGGCTTCCGTAGATCAATCGGTCGACCGATGATGTCAGCGAGCGCAAGTCCCGCGACGATCACATCAAGCTGCTTAGGACTGTTCATGGCCACGCCTTTGAAACCTGGATCCTACTCCGAAATCTTTATCGTCTTGAAATCAAGAACTCGCTTCATTCCCTTGTACTTCATCATCAACTTCTCGCTTCCCACGTCAGCACTCAGGAATGGTCCGTCGAAAAGTCGTGTTTTAGAGAGATCGATTGCCTTGCCGTTGAGCGTACGCTTGTCAGGAAAACCAAACTGCATTCTGTCGCCGCCCAACGTTGTGTATTGAACCGACACCTTTCCGGGCACGAGAGCGGCTTTCGGAATGCGCTTCCGGAGACTCGCCTTGAAGTTGTCGAACGATCCAATTTCGGACTTCGATCGAACCTCGATGACATAGCCGTTCTGAAGCTTGTAGCTTCTCAGCCTCCAGTTTCCCGTCTCTTTGACGCGTTCGAGCTGCGGTCGGCCAATATCACTCAGGCTGTTTGCCGGTGTCTCAAATTCCTCCTTCCAAATGTACTCTTGCAGCGGAAACCATCCGACATATGTGTCTCCGGCTTTACAGATGATCCACCCGGAGGGGTCAACGATGCGTTCCTCCAGATTTCTCGGAAAGAACCCGTTGATGTGTTCAGTTGTCGTTCCTGGCTCGATGTCGTAGAGTACAAGGAGGGTGTTCTTGTGCTGGAATGTGCGTTCAAACGGCGAGCCGCCTGTCCATTTGTCAGGATTGTTGTATGTCCCCTTCGATGCAACGACATCGGCAATGAGTGTCTTCACCTCCTCGGGGAAGAACATTCCCAGTTCATAGCCTGACCAGTATGGGTGGAGTCCAAAGATTGTGGTATAGGGATGCCCGTACATATACCTCACCCCCCACGTGTGTTGCTGAATAGGCTGAAGAATCCCACCCTGCAGTGACCCTATGCCATAGTCTTTCGTGATATAGCTGTATTTGTACACAGGTGGATTCTTCTCCGTGCCAAACCGGATGACGTTGCGGACACGCTTTCTTTCCTTGTGGATGATCGTGTTCGAGCGGTCGACAGCGATCGAGTAAATGATCTCCGGAAGCCGGTAGTTACACAACGCGGGAATGACGATCCACCCTGAATTTGTCGGCTGGCCTGTGCCGAAGTAGAGATACGCAAAAGCGGACCCTCCCGAGAGCAACGGTTTATAGACCGCCGGCTGATAGATCCGGCTGAAACCCCCGATGTACTGACCATCGAGATGTTCCGCCGCAAAATCCGCGAAGATATAATCTGCCATCATCGTCCCGCGGGTCTTCATATCCGGATCCTTGGCAAAATGCGACAACAAGATCATCGGTATTGCGTACTCGGGAAAATAGTCGGGCGAGTCAAATTCACCCTGACCGATGGTGGTCGTGATTCTGATCCACTCAATCAGATACTCACGTGCCTCGCGAAGGTTCTCATCGGAGCTTTTCCCGTTGTACCATTCTGAACCAGGCAAGTTGGGCCATTGCTCAGCCGCAAGATAGAGCGCTGCATAGTACATGCACCAGTGGTTCTCTGTGTCACCGCGGTACGGAGCATAGGTTTTCCAGGCGTTCCGTACGAGTGCACGTGTTTCAGCGGACATCTTGTCTTTCCCCACAAGGTACGCCCCGAGCGACGGGATCATCCAGAACATGTCCCCGCGCGGTTCACGCAGCATCTCCGCAAACATTTTGTCTGCGCGGGCCACATCTCTGTTCCGGGCATACCGCACAGCAGCCTGATAGTAGCCTGCGGTTTGCATTGTGTCGTAGAAAGACGTCACATATGCAACTCGTTGGTCGAATTCCTTGAGATACGTTTCCCGGTCAGCAACCTGCGCAGTACTGTATTGGACTAGACCGAGAAGGAGAAGAAGTACGGTTCTATGCTTCATGGAAATGGGTTCCTCTTAGAATGGTTGAACTGAAATCGTCCACACTTGTGAGCCATGGAGTCCGGCACTCCGCCAGGTGCTTCCCGCATTGTCCGATTCGAAAACACCGCCGCCATGTGTCCCCGCAAAGACCCGGTTGCCGTTTGTCGGATCGACTGCCAAGGAGTGGATATTGAGGGTTGTCAATCCGTCGTTCTTCCGCACCCAACTCTGACCACCATCGGTCGATTTGTACACTCCGGTGACATATCCTCCTGCATACAGCACCTGCGGATTTGTCGGATCATACACGATGGTGTAAAACGTTGAGTGATCAAGCCCTGCTTCGGTTTTGTCCCACGTGGCGCCACTATTGCGAGTGATGTAGATCCCGTGGTTTTCGGTACCAACGATAAGCGTGTTGGAATCCGTGGGATGTTGAACGACGACGCGCCCTCCACCGACAGCCAGTCCGGTTCGTTGCCAGCTATCGCCACGGTTTTCACTGCGATACACCCCGTCATCTGTCGCACAGTAGAGAAGGTTGCTGTTCTTCTGATCAATAATCACCGAGGACGTGAATTTCTCCCGTATCCCGGAATTGCATTCCCGCCACGACGCTCCACCATCCAGCGTGCGAAATACACCATACGGGGTTGTGCATAGCATGAATGTTCGGTCATTGCGGTCGATAACCACCGACTGGACCTCGGTGATTTCCCAGCCGGTCGTAATCTTCCAGGTCTTTCCTCCGTCCTGGGACTGATGCACGCCGTTGCCCGATGCGATTGCCAGGAGAGATCCGCGGGACGGTGTGTGGACATCAAAGCCGAAGGCCCGGATATTGGGCGGTCCCGTGTGCTTCCAGCCCGTATCGCTTGTGGATCTGTAGAAGATTCCTGTCTGCGGATTCGCGGCCCCTACGACAAAGAGCTTTGTGGAGAGAACCGATAGATAGACAGTGGATTTCTGGGCGAGTGATGGTGCAGACGTCGCAAGCAAGATCATTACGACGATGAAGAATCGAATGGATTTCATTGTTCTCCCGATTTTACGATGTCGCTTTCTTAAAGCCGATAGACACTATGGGTAAAGCTCAATTTGTTTCACATGACATCCGCGCAACCCCGCATGCTTCCACGAACGCCCCTCGTCATAAGATTCAAAAATTCCCTGCCCGCTTGTACCAACCATGAGATGGTGTGGGTCGGCGGGATCAACGAAGACCGTGTAGATCGCTTCAAGCAGTTCGTGCTGCCACAGAAGGCTCCAGGTCGCTCCCCCATCTGTGCTTTTCCACAAACCCGTGAGATAACCTCCAGCGAGAAATGTCTTGCCATCGGATGACACTGCAAGCCCATAGAACGCTGTGTTCGGCAACCCACCACCGCTGCTCCAGGACATTCCCCCGTCAGTCGAGACGCGCACACCGTGATCTTCCGTGCCCACAAGCAGATGTCTTGGATTCAGTGGATTCTGCAGCACATTCATGACGTCACGAACACCGGCGTGAAGTGCGGTCCAGTGTTCGCCCTGATCTGTCGAGCGATACAGATCATCTTCAACACACGCGTACAGTGTTCGACGATCTGAACGGTCGATCACCACTTTCTGAACATAGTTCTTCTTCATCCCCCGCATCGCTCGCTGCCAGCTTTTTCCGTCGTCGGTCGAACGAAACACTCCCCACGGCGTCGAAACGAAGAGAAGCGCAGAATCCACCGGATCCGGCGCCACCGACAGGATCTCTTCTGTACGCCAGTCTGTCAGGACTCGCCAGGATTTCATCGCATCGTCCGACCTGTGCAATCCATTCCCCCCTGCAACGTAGTAACGGCGTGTCGATCCCCTCTTCCACAGGCCGATACCAAACGTGTACAAGTTGGGCCGATAGATATTTGCCCAGGTGCTATCGCCATCTCGACGGAAGAGCCCTATGTTTGCGGATGCTCCAACGGAGACATGGCTGCGGTTCAGAAACACTGCGGCATAGTATTGCTGCCCGCTCTCTGAGCGCGGTCCCACGCCATCCGAAAACGAGACGTTCCCACCCAAGAACGCCTGCAACAGGACAAACCAGTATAGAAGTTCTACTGCTGCCATTCTCTCACCGTCGTCGTTTTGAAGTTCAACTCACGCACGCTCTTCCCGTACATCATGCGCACCACACCACTGCCGCGTTCACTCTGAACAAATCGACTGTTGAACAATTGGTATGAAGCAAAGCTCACCGCTTTCCCATTCAACGCCCGCGTACCGTTGAATGTAAACACCATGCGATCCCCGCCGCGGGTCGTGTACCGCACCGAGTGCCCGGCCGAAGTTCCTGCCATTGGTTGCCGCCCCACGAAGCGGCTCTTGAATTTTTCGAACGATCCATCCTCCTCTTTCGATCCCACCTCAACAACGACACCGTTTATTCGCTCCTTGCTTCTCCACCGCCAATTGATTGTTTCTTCAATCCACTCATACGGTTTCAATGGATACATGGCAACATAAACCGCCCCGGCACGACAAAAAATCCAGCCAGAACTGTCGACCTCCCGGCTGTCAAGGTTCTTCGGAAAGAAACCATCAATGTGTTGATGCTCGGCTCGGTCATCGAGCGCATAGAGGACGATAATGGCGTTCTTGTACTGAAACGCTTGTTCGTAGGGTGAGCTCGAGTTCCACTTGTTGGGATTTGTGTATACGAGATGGTACCGATCTACCTCATCCGACAGGAACTTTTGTTCTTCCGGGAAGAACATCGCCAGTTCCTTTCCGGAGTAGAATGGGTGAAGGGTGAAGATCGTATTATTTGCCTTGTCTGATGCAAACGTCACATCCCACGTATGCTGCTGAATTGGCTGCAGGATGCCTCCCTGCAGCGATCCGAGGGCGTACGATGAAGTCATGTACGTATATTTGTAGACCGCCGGGTTCATCTCCCGGCCAAACCTGATAACATTGCGAACACGTTTCGACTCGGTGTGGACATACGGGCTCGAACGATCTGTCGCAATACGATAGATGATCTCCGGCAACCGGTACGAGCTCGTTGCGCCAAAGATCGTCTCCCAGCCGCCACGATTGCGGGGCCGGTAGCGATTTTCCTGCCAGAGTTCTGTTTCCGGCTGCCCAAAATAGAGCCAAGCCCAGAGCGCGGCTGGAGCAGAGAGGGGATTGGTGATGTCTTCCGGGTAATCCCGGCTGTGTCCGCCACAATAGTTCCCGGCCAGATGTTCTGCTGCATAATCCACAAACAGCAGATCAACCATCATCTGCGCCTTCTTCTTCATTGCCGGCGCCTTTGCGAAATCATAGAGCGTCAGCATGGGCGTAATGAAGGTGATAAAGTATGTAGGGGAGTCGAATTCTCCCTGACCGATCGTGGCTGTGAGGTCCATCCAATGATTGAGCCATCCTTCCGCCTCGCGAAAGTTCTCCGCCGAACTTTTGCCGTTGAACCACTGGGAGCGGTCTTCCCCCGGCCACGTCTGTGATGCAAGATAGAGCCCGGTGTAATACATCACCCAGTGATTTTCTGTGTCGCCTCTGTACATCGTGCGAGTGCGGAATGCCGTACGGATTTTCTGCCGCAGCGAATCCGGCAACTGATCGTGCAGCTTCAGGTACGCTCCGATTGCCGAGTACGAATAGAACATCCCTCCAATACTCTCATCCCGGGTCAGCGAGTCCAACATTGCAAGAGCCCATGTTCGGTCATACCCTGTTATCAGTTTTGCCGTCACCGTATTGAAGCTCCGGTCCCGCTCACGACTCACAACCTCAATGAGCCTCTGCCGCCGCGCCTCAAAGTTCGCACGCAAGAGAGCGCTCTCCTCCGCACGCACATCGATCGGCACAGCAACGATGAACAATACAAAGAGCAATCTGATATTGGTCCTGATGTTCATTTCACCGAAAGTCCCCAGATCTGCGCTTCTTCCTGGCTGTTGAAGATCCATTGATCGCCACCGTTGGTGCTTCTGAAGAGCCCGCCATTCAGCGTCCCAGCAACAACAATCGACGGGTTAGAGGGTAGCACGGCCAGCGAATGGACAACGAGATTCGTGAGTCCGTTGTTGATTTGCTGCCAGTGTAGTCCGCCGTTGAGGGACCGGTACACTCCCCCGCCGTGTGTACCCAGGTAGATTCTCTCAGGATTTGACGGATCACAGACAATTGTATACACCGTTAAATGCGTCAGACCTTCGTTCGCCGCTTTCCATGATGACCCGCCATCGACCGTCATGAACACTCCATCGTCTTCGGTTCCGGCAAAGAGAATCTGAGATACTGAGGGATGCTGCACAATCATCCGGACTCCCTTTCCGTCCAAACCAACCTTTCTCCATCGTCCTCCGGAATCCGCGCTCCGATATACCCCATCCTCACACGCCGCAAAGAGCCGCTGAGGATTCGACCTGTCGATGACGATATCTGACACAAACGGCTTGAAGAAGCCCGTGTTTCTCTTACTCCACGTTTCCCCGCCGTCGGTGGTCCGGAACACACCATAGGCAGTTGCAGCATAAACAATTGACGGCTGCACTGGATGGACTTTTACCTTCAACACTTCTGTGACTTCCCGCCCGGTTGTGATCCGCCAGGAAATACCTCCGTCAGAAGAACGAAGCACGCCGTTTCCACATCCCGACCAGATTACACCATCGCTCCCAGATTCTGTGTAGAAGGTGCGGATGTAGCCCGTCCAGCCTTTGTGGTGCCACGATACCCCGGCGTCCGTGCTCACAAAAAGACCGACCGTCGGATTGTCAAGGGCATTCAGCCGGTGCTTGCGGGAGTTTAGCACCGACATGTACACGGTGTCTTGCTGAGCCGGGCTCATGCTCATGCAAACCGCCGCGAGAACTGCCAGTGAGATCACGAATCTAGATGACAACATCAATCCCCTTCTTCAGTTCTTCCGATGAAAACGTACCAAGGCGTTGGTTGTTCACCGTAAGCTCGTACCTGCTGCCTGGAGTATTTCCGAATTTCAACTTTACAGACCTTGAACCTGTCAGGTTGTTGAGAAGACCAACCTGAATTGATGTTCTATTGATAACCACTTCTGGAATTCTGCAGCCATCGATACCAACGCCCCATCCGCCCCTCATGTCCACATAGGCATCACCATACTGAGCGGTAATCAGATGAATTGAGACCACCGAGCTGCCCGTACCCCAGTGCATGCCGGTGACACCGGCGGGTTGATCGAGGCCTGAATGGGCATAGTTTTCTGCCGTGCGGGGAGAGGTCGTTGACTCAAACAATGAGAACATTGCCCGAAGAGCGGCAACGCCGCGTTCAAAATACTCACGCTCGCCTGTCAGCTCATAGTATTTCATCAAACTCACCGCAAAGTACCCCTGCCGTGAATCGCTCCACTCCGCATCCGTATTCTGCACCCCAAATCCGCCAAAGAGTTCACAGGAGAGCCACTGGGGACTCCACACCTGCTGGTACAAACAAAGGTAGTCCATAACCTTGATGCCCAACGATCTATATGCCGCGTTCCCTGTGGCCCTGTACAACTCATAGTAGGCTTCGGCGGCCTGATGCATCGACAGCGTATTCTGAGGATGCTGTTGTGTGAAGGAGTCGTAGAAACCGAGCGGTTTCCGGGAGCAGGAGAAGAATGTCTCGAAGTCAAACCACTTCTGTTCCGGCACAACAGACACGCTGATGTATCTCATCGCCTTCTCTGCCGCTTGCAGGTATTTCGATTCTCCCGTCTTCTTGTAGTACTCAACAAGAAACAGTGCCGCCCCGGCGGTTTCCGCGTTCTCATCGCGCAGCGGGATCGCGGGGGTCAGATTCTCGGGACTATACCAAGATGGAATCACTCCACTCTCTTGTTGATGGATGAGTAGAAAGTCAGCAAAGGCCTTTGTGTACTTCAGGATATCTGCTTCGTACTCTGGTGCAAGATCGATCCATTGCAGGAGCCAGTAACAGGTCCACGCGTTGTGGAACATCGGCAGATTCTTTCCATCCTCAATGCCGCCCCACGCGTGATCCGCAATCCAGTGGCCGCCCGTACTGTCGTGATAGAAAATAGTTGGGGCAATCCCGCCGGCCTGCGGAGCGAGCAACGCCAGGTTCAGAACGTTCACCGCGCGACGCTTCAGTTGATCATCACCAACAGCATCGCCGTGAAGATACATCCCATATGCTGTTCGAAGCGCGTTGAACCAAACATTGAACCAGCTGTCGTTATCCGCCGCTTTGTGGAGCTTGTTGCTCCACGCCAGCCGTGCCTGCCTTAGAAGCGTAACGGGTTTTCCCTTGTACTCGACATCAAGTACTATCTGCGGCAGGAATTCGTACCAGGCTTTCTGGATATAGCTGGAGAATGGCTCTGATTGCGGCCCCTGGGCCTTTTGCATGTTCGCACTGCCGGAGTTCGCCCATTGGAATCTGACAATACTTCGATATCCATCGTTCGGGTCGGCAGTTCCTTGAAGAAAGAGATAGAATGCAAACGAGACTGTGGTATCCTTGAGAACGGGCGCCAGAGAATCCGGCGACGTATAGAACACATGGGTGTTACGAAGTCGGTACGGCTCCGGAATCCAATTCTGCAGACCGTAGGAAAATAGCGGCTTGTCAGCAGTCTCCACCTGCAGATCTCCAGCGGTCTTCATGCGCCTGCCCTTGATGTCGAATGAAGCAAGATCCGGCACAAGAGCCGCGAAGTATCCACCCTCCTGCATCATGAGCGCCGGCGAGCGAAACACGTGATCGGCGATCGTGTGCTCCGGCTCTGGCCGAAGCTGCGGGGTGAAGATGAAATCAAGCGGGCGGTATTCAGCATACGTGCTTCCACCCGGGCTGAACGAGTACGTCGACCAGAGCGATTGCAGCCGTGTTGATCCCTCGATGCGGTACGAGACCTCAATGTGAACCATTCCTTCATCCAGCAACCTGATCGTTTTTTGCACGACGCCTGCAGGAGTGTGAGCCGCAAGCCTCACAATGCTCCCATTGCTTCCTCTGACTTCAGACATCTCCGTGAAGGCGACCGGGACTGACGCACCTTCCAACCTCAGGGCTGGTTCCGAGCGCTGAAGACTTCCGCTTGTAAGGATTTCTTTCCACGCTGAATCTTTCCTGACAAAAAATGTTTCCCGGTATGCACCTTGGACCTTCTCAATAACAATTCTGATTGACTTGTTCTGTGCGACAACGCGGTCATCGCTCAGCGACGCCTCTGCCACAGACGCGGCAAGACTTGCTGCGAGTAACGTTGTCGCGATGAACCGTCGCACCATGACTGTGCCCTCAGAATTTCACGCGTTTCAGGATGCGTTGCATGTTCAGGCCGAACATTTTCTTCTTCTCCTCAACGGTGCAATGGCTGTACGCCATCCAACCAAATTGCGGTATGGGATCACGCATCGGTTGGTCGGTGCCGAAGAGTACGCGGTTTGCGCCAACATGCTCAACCATGAACTCGATAATGCGATATGTCACCGACGTCAACGTGATCTCGAGATACACATTCTTGTTCTTCTTCGCCATCTCAATGCCGTCACGGGCATCTTTGAACGACCCGCCACAGTGGGCAATGATGAACGCAATATTCGGGTACTTCGCGGCAATATCGTTCACCTCAGCCACAACGTTCGGCGACGGATGGACGAGGCAATACGCATTCATTCGATTGCCATATTCATACCATGGTTTCCACATCTTGTCGTTGTATGGTATGTTTGTCCGCGGGTGGTATGGCTTCATCCCGCCCATCTTATACTTCTTGTGCACCGTTTGCAGGTCTTTTTTCCAGTTGGTGACATACTGAGGCTGCATCACGGCAAATCCCTCATAGAACCGGGGAAACCTCTTCATAGCGTCCCATACGATCTTGTTTCCTTCCTCGTAATCCACCCATACGGCAAGGAATCCGCTCACGCACATCTTCTGAATCCCCATCAACTTTGCCCGCTCTACCATGCTTGCCGGATCACCGAAGGGAAGGTGCATGAAGCCGACACCCACGGCTTCGTCGTGCGTCATGTGAGCGTGAGCATCAATCACCAGCATGTTGTCCAGCGGTTTCCCTTCTTTCGCGCGTTCAAGAATCCAGTCGCCGGTCTTCTTCTTCGGATACGGCTTTGGCAGATGTTCCAGCTTTGTGAGTCGGGAGATGTTGCCGCCGGCAATACGTTGCTTATCTGCATCACTCAATGTGCAATAATCGATGAACGATTTTGCAGCACCGGGCGATTTTTCCAGGGCCCCGGTTCCGAACAAGATGCGGTCGGCGCCGTACCATTCCGTGAACAACTCGATCGCGTGATTACCCTGGTGACTTGAGAGCTCAAGGTACAGATTCCGATGCTTCCTCATCAGGGGATTGGTGAATCTGGTCGACTCCCAACGCGACCCCTGGAGCAGAACATTGAGATTCGGATACCTCGTAAGAATCAAATCCAAATCGGCAAGAAGCACCTGGTTGGCTGGTTCAAAGATGTCCGGGTTATAAAGATGGCCGCCTTCAAGCATCAGAAGGATTTCATTCCGCTCGAGCTCCCGGAGCAACTCACCGCAGTAGTCAACCGTAAAAGGAAAGCGGTGCAGGCGCGGATACATCTTTGCTGCCCTGATCCCGTTGTCACGCATCTCTTGCACAAGATCCTTCGGCTTTGGCATCTCGCCGGTATGGTGCGGCATCACTGCCCACACGCCATAGAGTCGCGGACTCTTCTTCAGTTCACGCATCAGCTGGCGATTCCCGAAGATCGGATCATACTCCCTGGCTGTTCCATGCACAATGAAGGTCCCATGTATCCCACACCACTCCATCTCTTCCAGAAGATCCTCTGTCGTCCAGCGAGCCTCAACGTCCTTCGGGCCACGTTTTCCAACCATCGCTGTGCTGTCGATGTATATTCGGTTGTTCATACTCATCCTCGCCTCGCAGCTATACAGAGTGATTACCAGTAGAATGGCTTTGTAGTTTCCCGCTCCTTCGGTTCTGCTTCCAGGGCACGCTTCAATGCTTTCCGTGCCTTCTCGATTGCCTCGTCAATGTCTGCCTCCTTGTGCGAGTAACAGATAAACCACCGCAGGATAACGAACACGCCTTCGCGGAACAGTTCCCGGAACCAGAGATACTCGAGCCGTTCGTTGTACTCTTTGCTCTTGGTGTTGAATTTCAGATACGGTGCAACCGGAAGACCCGCTGCGTACCCTTCAACGCCCAGTTCCCCTGCAATGCGATTAAATCCTTCCATCAGTCGCTTACCCATCGTGTTCATATGGTCATGTACGCGTTCCCGTTTCATGATCTTGAGCGTCGCAATAGCCGCCGCAATAGAAAGTGTCTCGCCAGCATAGGTTGTTGTCATGCGGAATGTGTTGAGCGTCTCCATGTACTTCCGCTTTCCGACATAGGCCGAGATCGGATAGCCGTTTGCCATTGCTTTCGCATAGCTTACGAGATCTGCCTCCACACCGAACAACTCCTGTCCTCCTCCGGGGGCAAGCCGGAAGCCGGTCCACACCTCGTCAAGTACGAGCAGAATCCCGTACTCCTGGGTCAGCTCACGAAGTCGCTTGATGTACGATCCGCTGATGTCTTCATTCATGTCGTAGGGAATGGAGACTACACAGGCGATTCGTTTGTTGTACTTCCGAATCAATGTCTCAGCCTCTCCGATATCTCCCCATGGGATAACCTTCACGTAGTCTTTCAGAATCACCGGCACACCGTTCGCCGGGCTACCGTCCACCGCAAACCAGTCGGGATAACCGTGGTAGCCGCTCGTGAGGATCATCTCCCGCTGCGTGTACGCACGTGCAATGCGGACATTGCAGAGGTTCGCATCTTCTCCTGTTTTCATGAAACGAACCATCTCGGCATTCGGTATCATTTCGTGGAGGAGTTCTGCAAGCTCGAGCTCCAGAGGGCTCGCCATGCTGAACAAAACGCCCTTTGACATCTGTGTGCGAACGGCATCATCCACTTCATCATAGCAATAACCAAGTGTCACCGGGCCCAGCGCGAGCCTGAAATCGACATACTCCTTCCCCTCCATATCCCAGATACGACACCCCTTTCCCCTCTCAATGAATTTCGGCATGGTCTCGTCGAACTGCGCATAAGGCCGCTTCGCGTTCGTCTGCGTCCCCCAGGGTATCAGTCTCAGTGCTTCCTGAAAATGCTTGTCAGATGGTCTCATATGAAATCGCCTCCCGGCTGGGCCGAGTGTAAGAAACAATCAGGAGATCACCACTCCCGGCAGATCGTCTATCACATTCATCGTAACAGTCTTTGCTTGTCCATTGTGTTGCACCTTCACGGTCACCGTCGACCCGGACGACGAAATATCGATCGAGCCGTGTGACTCCCCTGTGCGCTGCGCCGTCATCGCCGTCACAAACCAGTGATCGAGCGACTCACCGGTCTCTGCCTCCACGTACGGATAGATGCCGATATCTTTGGTTACCGCGGCATGAATTGCAGACTTCACATTAATCGCGGTAGAGCCAGCGGTCGTTGCCCGCAACGTTGCCAACGGACGCTTGATGGTGAAGCGCGTCCCGTCGATCTCCGATCCTCCTTTTTCGTCTCCATTGTAAATCTGGTACCGGAGCTGTAGCTTCGATTGTGTCGAGCCAAGCTTGACGCGATCAAGTAAAAGAAGAATATCAGGCTTAATGAAGATGACCGAGCGACGGACGAGTCGAACGTCCGGGTTGACAAGCTGATATGCGTCGGTAGCGTCACTTGTAACCACGACGCTTTTGTCGGATGGCCGATACTCCACTACTTTCGCTTCAGCCCATGAGGCGTTCGTGCCCTCGTGTCCATCGTGATACTGATGGCCTTTCCCGTTGATCAGGAGCGCGGTGTGCGCTTCTGTGAGCCGAAGGACCCAATGCGGAAGTGTATACGGATACGCCGCCTTGAATGGATCGTGAAGGAGACGTTCACCGTACGCCTTGAACACGACGCTGTTCCGATCGGCATGCTCATGATTGGCTGGACCACCGCTCCGCAGACCTACAACTGCATCCTCCTCAGCCCACCCGGTTCGAGAAACGACAATGTCATTGGAGAACCGAACGTCGTGCAGGTCTTTGCCTGGTTTCCCGGGCTGAATCGCCGGATCATACCAGATCAAAGCGTACTGAGTTCGAACCTCACCAATCGACGTCACAACATACTGAGCTATTGGATCGCGATGCTTCTTCGCTACCCACGCGGCAACAGAGACATCTCCTACCACACTCGCATCGCCAAAATTCACACAGTCATCGCTCTTGCCGGCCGTTGCCATCGACATCTGAAGTCCATATCGAACCGTCCCCGGGAAGTTGATCAGGTTTCTCTCATCCTGACCAAGCGTACGGTAGAGAACCTCAAGGAAGATCGTCATATGCAAGGCAGTATATCCCCAGTAGCTGACTCCTTCGTCGTACGATCCATCAGGACCGAACATGGGGGCGAACGCTCTTGCACTCTGGAGGGCGAGCGCAAGCCACTGTGGAGCCTGCGGGTGTTTGTCGTACAACAGACACGCCGCCATCCCGAGGCCGCAGATGGGAATGACCTTGAGGTTTGTCGAATTCAGAATCAGAGGCCAGCGCTTCATATCCACGATCTTGTACTGATAGTCGGTCTCTGGATCAAATCCCCAGCCGCGGACTCGATCGGGATACTTCATGCCGTAGAGGGAACGGTAGCACGCCGGGGCCCCCTTCTCGGCAATCTGCTTCTCGATTTCTGTTTTCAGGTCGTTGCTGAGAACGTCATCCAGCCATTCCCGCGCAAAACTCATCGCGATCGTTGCTTCCGGAGCCCGTTGAAGACCAAAAACATGCACTCCTCCATCGAGAAAGTAGTCCCACTTTTTGTATTCCAGGATGCGGTTGATTGCCAGCAACGCTACTTCGAGATGGCGCTTGTCGCCCGTAATGCGGTAAACAAACGACGTGCGTTCAAGAATCTGACGTGCCCGAAGCATGTCCGCTACATGGTTGTTCAGCCTTAGCTCCGTGCGAAGAAATCTCTTGTCCGATTCAAGATCTGCCTCTACAATTGATTTCCAATATGGCGCAAACCTTGGATGCGTAGTGGTTTTTCTGATCCTCGGGATGTCCGCAGCATCAAAGAGCAGCCCTTTCTTGCCGGAGGCGCGGGGAGACTCAATACCGCTCTCCGCAAAGGACTTCCACGGAGTGAGTGCTACACCAGCTGCTGTTAGCGCTGCAGAGTTAAGGAACTTCCGCCGGGAAGTTTTCATGTGCTCTCCTTGCTAGATGAGATCTCGAAGTTCAATGACTGTGTGCCGTTCGACAGATTGCACCATCGCTTCAATGACCGCGAGCGCACGCAAACCCTCGTGGCCACCCGTTTCGGGTTTTGCCCCGCTCACGATGCACTCCCCAAATTCCCGCATTTGCAGAATGTAGCTCCCCGCACCTTCATGGCTGTAATCTTCATCGATCGATTCTTTGAAGTTTCCATTCTCCAGCAGGTCAATGCGCAACTTCAGGGGAAGACAGTGAATCGTTCCCTTCGTACCGTACATGCGCACGAAATACTCGTCTGCCGACACATAGTACGACGTCAGCGTAGCAGGAACGCCCGACTCCAGCTGGAGTATCGCAGCCGTTGCATCATAGGCCTGGTTCGGCATCGCGATGTTCGCCGCAAAACAGCTCACGCGTGCAACCGGCCCGATCAGATATTCTATCGTATCCACGAAGTGAATTCCCAGCTGAATCATCGGCAGAAGCGGACACGTTCTCTGATCAGCTTTCCAAGGTGGCAGCCCGGGTTGCAGGCCTGCCGGCCGCGAGAGGTTCGCTTCAACGGCGATAATTTGTCCTATCCGATTCTCGGCAAGCAATTGCTTTGCTCTTCGAAAGACCAATCTCCGCCGCGTGTTGTGTCCCACCATGAGCACCAGACCCGATCCCTTCGTACGCGCAATCATCTGGCGGGCTTCTGCCATCGTGTTCCCAATCGGCTTCTCCACGAAAATGTGCTTCTTTGATTTTGCCGCCTTCTCTAGTTGCTCGGCGTGGAGGTGGTTGGGCGTCACAAGTGCGACAGCGTCGACCGAAGGGTCGTTTACGAGGTCATCGTAGCTCGCCCTGGCAAGGGCAGAGAATTCTCTCGCGACGCTCTCGCACGCCGAGGTGTTGATGTCATAACAGGAAACCAGCTCAAGGTTGCCTGAATCACGAATCGCGTTGAGGATGGTCCGCCCGTGATTCGCGATCCCGGCCTGACCAATCCGAATCTTCTTCTGCGTCATTGCAGTTTGTTCTCGTGTGTAAAGTGCTGAATGGCATCGGATCCATCAAGGATGCCGATGTGGAGGAGAAACTCCCGTTGTTCACCTGGCTCGAGATGTTCAAGTGTTCCCCGTTCGCGCTCTTTCGCCCTCCCGCTTACATGACAGTTCGCCGGCTCTAGACCCAGCACATACTCCTGTTCACCGACCATCTTCCACTGCACAAACCTCTTCAACTCCCTCTTTCGGAACTGAACGAAAAGTCCTATGCGGAGTGTTGGGTTTTCCAGAAGCGCGGTCGCCAGGCCTTTGTCATCTGCAACAAGGTCGTGATAGAACACCTGTTCCTTGTATCCTGGTGTTGGTGCGGGAATGTGCCGGGCTTCGTGTACTCCTTTTGTCGCTTCTGCATCCCTTGGAGTTGATGATGTGGCGTTCAGCAAGAGCGTTGCTCCGTCATCAATGAGCGGCCAGCCGAGATTGATGTGATAGAGCATCATCAGTGGTGTCGTTCTCACTCCCGTATTGACGATGGTGTCACGATAGGTGATCACCGAGCCGCCAAGCTCAACCTCAATGGCACGCCGAAGAAGCAAATGCTCCCTGAAGAGGGCGCCTTCACGGATTTCACCCCCGACGATGAATTTGCAGTTGTTGCCTTGCCATTCTGTTCGCGCGTGCACATTCGCCGCAGGCGTATTCGACAATCTGCCATGAAGTCCAAATTCTCCGCCTTCATCAACGGAGGGGGCTCCGGCAGACGAGAGTCCACAACCGGTCATGAGCCCGCCGGGAAAACCCCTCAGCCACTCCATTCCCCTGGAGTCATAGTAGGCCGGATGAACGTCGCCCGCCACAGATCGCCACGCAAGAGGAATTCCCTTGTATTCTGCGGCCGAAATGTCCATTCCGCGATCCAATGAAATCTGAAATCTTAGCCCCGATCCGGTTCGAACATCGGCCACCCGGACTCCTTTTTCGACACCCTCCTGCAGCTCAAGTATCCTCACCCCCGCCACCTGCAACAGATGACCAATGCGTTTTTCCAGGTCTTGACGCGTCAGCGATCGGCCGAAAAGTTCAGTCATGCTCGAAACCTCCTCGACAACAGGCATGTGAGAGTCCGCCACCAAGAGGGAATTGGCTGTTGACCCGTACATCTACATTTCAATTTCCACCTTCATCGATTTGCGCGGGATCGGCAGATGCAGCTCACCGTTAACAAGCGGAACCTGCTTACCATCCACGCGAGCGCTTGGCTCTTTGCCGGTTCGCGTCAGGAGAACGCTCACCCTCTGACCTCGGAGCAAAAGTGTCATGGAGATCTTGCTGATCGAACTCAGAGGCTTTGGCCGGAGCACAAGCTCGCTCTTTGACGGCCGCACACCAACCAGGTGGTGAACCAGGAACATCATGATTTCTGCCCACGTCCAGGGAACGATTCCCAGTGGAGGGAGAGGCGGAACCGGCCTGTCGGCATAGCACTCAAACCACGAGCCCGACTTTCCTCCCTGCGCTGCCAGCATCCAGTTGAGCCCGCGCCACACTTTCTGATCATCGCCTGATTCGAGATATGCACGGAGAATGACCATCGTCGGAAAGGGCCACGCGCCCGGCGAATCCGGCTCTGAGGTCACATTGTAGCGCGCATATCCACCGGTGGTCCACCGTTGATTCCAGAGTTGCTCCATCGACTCAAGCGTCTTGAGCGACACCGAACTCTTTGGATCTATCAATCCCAGAACAATCGGATAGACACTTGCGCTGTCGGGATCACAGTAGGAGACTTTCTCCACATTCAGCGGCACGCCGGGGGGCATTGCTTTACGGTTGGGTGGTTCAAATGTCCGCTGCACCGACCCGTCCGGGAGTTTGCGCTTTATAAGAATTCCGCTGTCTATGAATGAAAGGGCAGGGTGTGTGAAGAAAGATTCCTTCATTTTCGCAGAAGCGGCCTGCCACTTACGTCCGGATGCGCTGTCGTTCATATGTCGCGCAATCTCTGCGGCGAGCTCCAGTCCAACAATATTCCACACCTGGTATGTATTCTCGTATCCTTCCCTGACGCCAAATGCTGGATCTCTCTCCCAGTATTCACGGGAGTTCTTTACAAGTCCTGTCGTAGGATCTAAAAACTCAGGCTTCAGAACATAGTTGGCCACCGCCCGGATCTTTTTCCAATACGACCTGATGATGGAATCATCACCTGTCCACACCCAGTGCGTCCAGAGGGCATACAAGAGCTGACCGTTCTGATCGAGCTCCGCTGTTTCAGGCGGCCGCTGGCGGCTTGCGTCCCGCGCACGGCCCTCTTCGTCAATCGAGCGATCGAGGATTCTCCGCAGAGAGATCTCTGCAACATCCGCATGTCCGGAAAGGATGCTTCCGATGGCGACCATGCTCTGATCGCGCACCCACTCGAAGTTGTACTGCCAGATGCCGGCGTCCATCTTTCCCGATCTCGCTACTGCAGCGCGCAATCCTGAAAGAGAGGCGTTATACAAATGGTTCAATGTTGTATTATCTGCCTCAAAGGAGTGGCGCGTACTCCAGAATTTCTTGGTCTCCCTCATCACCGCGTCCAATCCCTTCTTCTCAAACTTCGCCCGCGGAAGATTGAGCGTCAGCACGACCGTTGATGATTTCTTTCCACCGGCCGGAATCTGTCCAAACTGGATATTCAGGTGCCTGTCGCCTGCTGTTGCCTGACCAAGGCAGAACATCTCCAGTGATTCGTATCCTGAGCAGGAGAGCGTGGCGCGCTGCCGATCGACATGATACTCGTCGAACAACATGAGGTTGGGGTACAGAAGAATGATGCCGGTCGGATTGAGCGGACGAGCCGTTGGATTCTCAATGGTTACTGTTCTCAACAAGACCGGGTCGTTACTCGGACACACCAACTCTTCCCGGACATTACACTCCCCGGCTTTCCATTCAAGAACCACCGTTGGCACGCGATCCGGGTATTCCCACCGAACCGTCGATGTGCCAGGCTCCGGTCCATATCCTTTGCCGTCAATGGTTACTGTAAATCGGGTGTTTTGCAGCCCCCGCTCCGGGTGAAACAGGTATGTGCTCATCTTGCGGGCAAAGTGCTCCGGAGACATCACCAACATGCCGCAGTGCGTACCTGAATCCGGCTTTGGCGCCGTCTGAATTCCTACAAGAATCTGACCGTTACCCAGGATGTGGTATTCAAGGCCCGGATTGTTCGATCTGAAGTCGTGGTGTACCTTCTGCTCGTTGACTGGCGGCACGTCCTGTGGCCCCCCGATCGACGGGCGAAGCGTTGCCGCCACCGCACCTGCGCTCATGTATTTCAGGAAATTTCTTCGTTCGAGACTCATAGACGAACTCCTTCATTGATGTATGCATCCTCAAGGTAACGTTTCAGCGTTTCAACGTTCTGTTTCGACTTTTCGATGAGCGGCAAACAATGCGTTTCAATCGTCACATGCTTCACGAGCTGATCGCGTACGAGAGCTCGCATCTGGCCTTTCCACTCCACCGCCCCTTCGCCGACAGGCACGCACTGTATCAAGGAACCCTGTTTCGTATCTTTCACATGAACATTTGCGATGTACTGTTTGACAGCTTCATAGCCAGTAGGATACGGTGTTTCCGCCGTACCGTAGCCATTGCACGGGTCCCAGTTTGCACGCAGTCCAGGTGAACCCACTGCCGCAATGAGTTTTGCGGTGTTGCTTCCAGAGTCGCACCAGAACCCAGGCTCGTTTTCAATGGCCAGTGTAACGCCCACCGCTGTAGCCCTCTCTGCTGCACGGCGCATGAGGTCAACCGCTTTCTGAAAATTCTCCGCCCGCTCACCCTGATACCGTTGAAACCCAAACACAATGACAATAGATGCTCCAAATTCTTGTGCCATTTCCAGCGTCCGTGGAAGCACCGTTGTCACTTCCTCCTCCAGTTTCACCGTCTCATTCAGTGGATATTTGAAGATGCCCGGCGACAGGGCAGAAATTCGCAACCCCTCGTTCTGTACTACCCTTTGGATCTCCTGAAGCTCGCCCCTGTCGACGAGCGGAACTCGACCGCTCTTCACAACCCTCAGTTCGAAGATTGAGATGCCCCACGACTGTGCGTGGTGCGCTGCTTCGCGAAAGTCGGTTGACACTTCATCACTTACAATACCAAGATCAATACGGTTCATGGCTGTGGATTCCTCACGAGGATGACGCTGTGCACGGCCTTGCCATGCGCGGCCCATCTGTTGATGGCGTTCTCGAATCAGCTGGCTGCCCGGGACCGTTCGTAGCCGATCTCATGAGAGATCAGCTCTGCCTCACGTTTGAGAACACCGATTAAGGTTTCAGCGAGTTTTTTGTCTTTACTGCTGCGGACAGATGGAATCGCTGTCATCAGCGATGCGACAACGTTGCCCGTGTGGTCCCAGATGGGAACAGCAACGGCACACAGGTCTGCTTTGTATTCCCCATCGACGATGGAGTATCCCAAGTCCCTGACTTCCCGCAGCCGTTTTTTGAGCTTCGCCGTGCTCGTAATCGTGGTTGCGGTGAATCGCCGGAGTCCATGGCGGGCAATCATCGCGTCGACGGATGTCTCTGGAATACCCGCCGCCAACACAAGGCCCGTGGCAGTACAATGGAAGGGAGACCGATGGCCGAGCCTTGTGACCATTTTCCAGATCTCGGGAGTGTCGACATGATCAACAAGAATCACTTCATCATGATCAAGAAGTGCCAGGTAGAAGCTCTCACGGGTTTCGTGGGCAAGGTTCATCAGGTGTGGATGTGCGACCGTCTTGAGGTCAATGCGCGCTAACGCAGCGCTCCCCCAGCCAAGGAGTCTCATTCCGAGTGTGAAGATCTTACGCTCCTGGTCTTCCACGATAATTGAGTGCTGCAGAAGCGTGCGGAGGATCCGGAAGAGCGTACTCTTCGGTACCTTGGTCTGAGAAGCAAGTTGTGCGAGGGAAAGTCCGTGTGGCGACGCGGAGAGAAGCTCAAGAACCCTGATTGCACGGTCGACGGCAGGAACCGTGTAGTTGAGTGCCATAGGGTCTCATTTTGCTAATTGAATGGTGTTTAATTAACGCATGAACTATGATAAGGGAATAACAATCTGATGTCAAGGGACGTGCAGTGAAACGAAGCCTAAGAACGATGAACCCAGATGCGGTGGAATTGACGGTTCTCGTAATTGAGAAGCGGCGGGGCGTGCCCCGCCTACCCTGTTGCCGCAGCAACGTCCACGAGTGTGTACGGGCCTTTGGGAATTACAGCAATGGTAGCAGCAGGACCGAATTTCCGCAGTCCCTGCTCAACAGCAGCTTCGACGCTTGGCGCAGACTGAACGAAGAGCTTCTCTTTGTGCTCGGTCGGTATTCCGCGCGCGACAACAACCACCTGGCCGCGGCGCACAGCCTTCAGACATTCTTGCAGTTGCCACTGATCGATCTCGACGGGGTGTTCATGAATCCACCTGTCAAACTCTGCCGGATCGCCGAACCGCGTCGCCATCGCGGTGAATCGATCACTCCCCATCCCCTCCGCACACTCAGCAGCGAGAATCAACATCCCGCCCTTCTTCAGAATTGGCAGAGCGGCGGTCATCCCCTTGATCGCCTGGTAGTATGTGAGGTCCAGGGGGAATCCCGCGCTTGTCGTTACAACGATATCTGCAGCCTCCCGAACAGCCGCCCGAACCGATTGCCGAACACTTGCTACTCCCGCGGCGTGCGCCTTCTGTGGATCCCCGGAAAACACGCCGGTGATTCTTCGCTCTGCATCGAGCGCAACATCGAGCACAAAATCATGACCCGCCATCCTCGAGATTTCCACCAGTTCATGATGAAGCGGGTTTTCCTCGATCATCCCTTCACGACATCGCTCATCGTCCAACATCCTGGGGCTGTGGAGACTCTTGATCGTTTCCGCCCCCGCACATCCGATAGCAACGACTTTGCGCCCACCGGAGAAGCCTGCCATCAGGTGGGGTTCAATGAAGCCAACCGAGATTTTCAGCTCAGCGTCCACATATCGCTTGTCAATATAGACCGGTGTGCCTCGTCTCGTCTCACCCAGGTACCGCTGCTCTTCGAGAACAGCAGCATGATGATCCACAACGGCATATGTGTCCGCAATCGCCCGTCCTACGATCAGATCCAGTTCTTCCGGAGTGCTGGGTCGATGTAACCCGGTAGCAATCAGGATCGTGATATTCTTCCCGGGTATTCCGCGCTCCTCCAGTGTCTTCAACACCGGCGGCAGGAGCAGTTTGTTCGGCACCGGTCTCGTGATATCACAAATGACGATACATGCGGACGTTGCTTTGGGAGCGATTTCTCTCAGGGGTGACGAGCCGATCGGATTTTGGAGAGCGTTCTCGATCGCACGGCTCGCGTCCTCCAGCGGTCTCGAAGCGCTAAAGGTAAGAACACCGATGAGGTTCTTCTCAGGAATCTCTACGTCAAGCCCGTTTCTGCCGTACGAAAGATGAATGTTCATACTCACTCACCCGTGCGTTGCGCATACTGTTCGGCGCTTCGTATTTCAGATTTCTTCCCGAAATACCACATTGCCACGCCGAAAAGTACCATGATCGTAATCATGATCCCAAGGATCGTAGCCTCACCACTGCCGACATCAGTGAGGAAGATCAGACTCATCAGCCCACCCATGACGATTGTTGTTCCACCAACCAGCGGAAATGTGGAGATCTGCTTTCTTCCCGCACCAAACACCTCCTTTGCCACATCCACCGGCGTATCGATCTTCTTGAAGAACTCCGCAACCACCTGGCGTTGTTCGTCTGTCTCACCCGCGAACAGCCTTGCGAATCCAAAGAGGCTTGTGCCAAGGAGCAAAACACATGCATAGATCATACCCTCCTGCAACGCCGGGCTGAGACCAAGAGGATTGTCAACGATGGTCCGCGAGAACAAGAAAGCCATCCCAACCATCACGGTAACACACACTCCTGCAAGAAGCCCCTTGTTTGTCTTGTACATACGGCCCAGCCATGCAGAACCAACGAAAATCCCGGTTGACATGACGAACTCGAGATACACCTGAGGACCGATTTCCCACCCGCACAAGTAGCGCGCCGCAAAACCTACGATCAGCCCCCAGACGATCGAGCTGACGGCTCCCCATTTCGGCACTCGCCGGAAGAGCAGGCCAAATGCCGTTGGAACGACGACCGGGATATTTAGAAGAGTGAAGAACGCCTGCATCAGATTGAAGATTCCGAACTGACTATTCACAAACACGACCGCCATGATCGTGACAAAGAGGCCGAGTCCGACCGAGAAAAGTCTTCCGACCTTCAGAAGGTCTGTGTCGGAGGATCCCGGTTTGATCCATCCCTGGTAGATATCGCGGGAAAGAATCGAAGAAACCATATTGTACACCGAGCTAAGGGTGCTCATGGTTGCCGCCAGCATGGCTGCAAGGAAGACGCCAATCAGACCATTCGGTAGGAGCTTCAGGCAAAGTGCAATGAACACGAGATCTTGCGGATTCTGGCCAACATACGGCTGGAAGAATTCCACCTGCGACAGGTCGGGCCAGATAACTTTGGCCACAAGGGGTGGCACACCGAACACAAATGGTACCGTCAGGAACAGTGCACCCGCAAGTTTGCCCACGCGCTTTGCGTCCTTTTCATCTTTCACGCTGTAGAATCGCTGCGCTGCCCCGGCTGCCGTGCCCAAATACATGATAATGAGAATAGAAATGAGCCAATGTTCGGTGTACCGCACACCGTTATAGAAGTGGTCAAACGACAGCGTGGGGAGCGCATCGATCAGATTCGCCGGTCCGCCAACAAGTCCGAGAGCAAGCGGCATGACGATAAACGTGATACTGAGAAGAATAACACCCTGAACGACATCTGTAATAGACACAGCCCACAATCCGCCCATAAACGTATAGAGCAAGATGACAACTCCCGTTACAAGCGTAACCATGGTAATATCCAGCCCCATGACCGGCGCGAGCAACTTACACGTCGCAGCAAGTTGAACCCCGGCCGAAAGCGTAAAATTCGTTGCGATCACAACGCTGAGAAACTGCTGCGTCGTAAAATTAAATCTCGTGTTTGTATATTCGACAGGGGAGATCGACCGGGTTCGGCGCCACTTTGCTGCTGTGAGTTGCGAGCCGAAGAAATATGCAACCGACCAGGTTCCAAAATACAGAATCGCAAACCACCCGGTGGAATATGCGAACCCCGCGGCTCCCGTAAATGTCCATGCACTGAAGTTCGCCATGTAGAGCGTCATCCCCGACACCCACCACGGAATCATACTTCCACCTGCGAAATATTCCTTCCCGCCTTTGTTGATCCTCATGAAGTACAATCCTATCCCCAGCATAAAAAGAAAATACGCCCCGACAACGATATAGTCGAAAATGTTCACTGCTTTCATCGGACTGGATCCTCCTGTGTT
>Ga0233425_10001460_pt1 | contig 53070 bp, 42 predicted proteins | sample Watercolumn_Towu_2_FD_181712 | JGI IMG/M metagenome (GOLD analysis project Ga0233425, IMG submission 181712) | Freshwater microbial communities from Lake Towuti, South Sulawesi, Indonesia - Watercolumn_Towuti2014_140_MG | ecosystem: Environmental > Aquatic > Freshwater > Lake | place... | reverse complement strand
GTGGTGGGCGTCTACACCGACTGGACGCCGCTCAGCGACCGTCCGGGCCTGTTCCCCGAGGACATCGACCCCAGCGACCCCTGGCAGTTCCGCAACGTTCTCGTCCACGGCTGAGGCTGTTTCGTCTCAAGGCACGACAAGGGCCGCCCTGTCCGGGGCGGCCCGTTTTTGTTGGCGCCTCAGCCTTCGGACCAGAGGCTGAGCGATGGCCGAGCTAGGCCGCCGCAACACCCGCATGCGGGTCGCCGAGTATCGGAATTGGGCCGCGACCCGGCCGGACGACCAGCGCTGGGAGCGGATTGACGGCGTCCCGATCCAGATGTCGCCTGCACATGACGGCATCAGCGCATCGTCACCAACCTCGTCAAGCGACTCGACGGCCTCGCCGTGCCCCTGTCCGTGCATCAGGACGGGGCACAGGTCGGGGTCGGGCGCCGCATTCCGGACGGGACGGCACAGTTCGCCGGTCCCGGCGCGATCATCGACCTGCCCGAACTCGGCGGCGCGCTGTCGGTCGCGGAGATCGTCGCGGAGATCTATGCGCGCCTCACCCTCTGATCCTGCACCGCGTACCGCTTGCTTGCCATCTGGGCAGTGCTAGCATCGCCTCCGTTCTCGGAGGCCCCTCGATGGCGCTCGCTCTTCGGCGCGACCCCGGCATGCGGGTGGCAGAGTATCAGGTCTGGGCCGCCGACCGTCCCGACGAGGAGCGCTGGGAGCTGTTCGACGGCGAGCCTGCCCCGATGGCGCCGCAGCGCGAGCGGCACCAGCAGATCGTGCTGAACCTCGCCCGCAAGCTCTCCGATCCCGCCCGCGACCGCGGCTGTCGCGCCATTCCCGGCATCGCGGTGCTGAGCGACAGCATGGACACCTTCGCGCCGATCCCCGACGTAGTGGTGCGCTGTGGGCCGATGCTGAAGGACGGCTATGCCCGTGATCCCATCCTCCTCGCGGAGGTGCTCTCGCCCTCGACCATGAGCCGGGACCGCGGCCGGAAAACCGATTTCTATCGCAGCATCGCTTCGCTCGAGCACTTCATGGTCGTCTATCAGGACGAGCCGCGGGTCGAGATTTGGCGTCGCGGTCCGGATGGCGGCTGGACATTCGAGGCCCACGGCCCCAGCGCCGCGATCGGCCTGCCCGAACTCGGCGGCGACTTGGCCGTTGCTGAGATCTATGACGACATCGCCTTCTGACGACGAACCCGCGCGGGACCGGCCTTGCCCCATTTCGAAGACTACTACGCCAACAAGCTGCGCGGCTCGCTCGGGGTCACCGATGCGGAATCGGTGCTCGACCTGCGCGGGGCCAACCGCCCGACCGCGGAAGCCTCGCTGACCGACATGCTGGAGCGCAGCCGCTTCGCCAAGGGCAAGACCGTGGCGATCCGCCTCGACCCGCCGCCGGAGGGCGGAGGCGAGACCCTGTTCCAGCCGATCGGACGTCAGCTCCTCGACGCCAAGCGCCGCGGCTGGATCGAGCGGCTCCAGACCTTGCCCGCCGGCGACGGCCTCGGCTTCTACGTGGCGCTGGCCGGCAAGCCCGACCGCGAGCGCGACTGACCCGTTATGGCGTGGAGCCGGAACGACAACGCACTGGAGCACCTCGCCCGCTTCGGCTACGGCGCGCGCGGCTTCGTCTACTGCGTCGTGGGGGCGCTGGCCGTGCTCGCCGCCCTGGGCCAGGGCGGATCGGCCGGTGACAGCAAGAGCGCGATCCGGGCGGTGCTCGGCGGCCCGTTCGGCGCCGTCATCGTCGGACTGATCGCTCTCGGCCTCGCGGGCTTCGCCCTGTGGCGCGTCGTCGAGGGTGCAACCGACGCCGACCGGCGTGGGCGCTCTCCCAAGGCGCTCGTCGTGCGCGGCGCCCATCTGATCAGTGCCGTGATCTATGCCGGCCTCAGCCTCACCGCGGCCCGCCTCGCCTTCGGCATCGGCCGTGCCTCCGCCGGCGGCGACGGGGTGCGCGACTGGACCAAGTGGCTGCTCGACCAGCCCCTTGGTCCCTGGCTCGTCGGAATCGTCGGTCTCGGCATCGTGGCCGCCGGGATCGGCTACGGCGCCAAGGCCTGGAAGGGCAATGTCAGCGAACGGCTCGCCCTGCCCGCCGGCTCCGAGACCTGGATCGAGCGGCTCGGCCGGTTCGGCTACGCCGCGCGGGGCCTCGTGTTCCTGATGATCGGCGGCTTCGTGCTCACCGCGGCCTGGACGCAGGCCTCCTCGGAGGCCACGGGCCTTTCGGGGGCCTTCTCGGCGCTGAGGGCGCAGCCCTACGGCTGGCTGCTTCTCGCCATCGTCGCCGCCGGCCACTTCGCGTTCGGCGCGTTCGGCCTGATCCAGGCCCGATACCGCCACATCGATGCCCCGGATCTCGCCGATGCCAACGGGGTGGTCGCCAAGGCGGTCCGCGCCGCGCGTTGACATCCCCCCGGCCGGCGCTGATACCGCGCTCCGCCTGGAGCATCGGCCTTTGACTGGTAACCGGTATCCATCGTTCCGGCCGATGCTCTGACACAAAGCACCATGCAGAAGCGCACCTTCAAGACGGCGGTGATGGTCGTCCACGACCTCGCCGCGACCGCGGCGGCCGTGGTGCTGACCTTCGTCTTCCGCTTTCAGGACGGCGCCTTGGCCGAGCGGCTGCACGCGCTGCCGATCCTGCTGCCGCCGTTCCTGGCCTATGCCGGGCTGGTCTACGCGTGGTTCCGGCTCTACCGCACCAAGTGGCGCTTCGCCTCGCTGCCCGATCTCGCCGGCATCGTGCGCGCGGCCAGCGTCACCGCGCTGACGCTGCTCGTGCTCGACTACGTGCTGGTCTCCTCGAACCTCTACGGGTTCTACTTCTTCGGCAAGGTCGCCATCGCGCTCTACTGGGTGCTGCAGATCTTCCTGCTCGGGGGGCCGCGGCTGGCCTTCCGCTACATGAAATACGCCCGCTCCCGGCAGAGCCAAGCCCGGAGCGCCACCACGCCGACGCTGCTGCTCGGACGCGGCGCCGATATCGAGATCGTGCTGCGGGCGATCGAATCCGGCTCGGTCAAGCGCCTGTCGCCGAAGGGCATCCTCTCGCCCCGGGCGGACGAGGCGGGCCAGATGATGCGCGGCGTGCCCGTCCTCGGCGGGTTTCGCGACCTCGAACAGGTGGTGGCGGATCTTGCCAATCGCGGCCTGCCGGTGCGTCGGCTCGTGGCGACGCCGAGCGCGCTGGCGCCCGAATCCGAGCCGGACGACCTGATCGCCCGCGCCCGGCGGCTCGGCCTTCCGCTCGCCCGCGTCACCAGCCTCGGCGAGGGGATGCGCGACGCCGAACTCGCGCCGCTGGAGATCGAGGATCTGCTGCTCCGGCCCACCGTCGCCATCGACCGGCCGCGGCTCGAACGCTTCCTGACCGGTGCCCGCGTGGTGGTGACCGGCGGCGGCGGCTCGATCGGCTCGGAGATCTGCGCCCGCGCCGTCGCCTTCGGCGCCGCGGCGCTGCTCGTCATCGAGAACTCGGAACCGGCGCTCCACGCCGTCCTCAACGGTCCTGCCCTGCTCCACGCCGAGGCCGAGGTCGAGGGTGCGCTCGCCGATATACGCGACCGCGAGCGGCTGCACGCGATCATCCGCGACTTCCGGCCGACCTACGTGTTCCATGCCGCGGCGCTGAAGCAGGTGCCCTATCTCGAGCGCGACTGGGCGGAAGGCATCAAGACCAACGTGTTCGGCTCGATCAACGTCGCCGAAGCGACGGTGGCCGCGGGCGCCCGCGCCCTGGTGATGATCTCGACCGACAAGGCGATCGAGCCGGTCTCGCAGCTCGGCGTCACCAAGCGCTTCGCGGAGATGGTGGCCCAATCGCTCGACGCGGAGCGCTCCGGCCCGCAGGCGACCCGGCTCATCGCCGTGCGCTTCGGCAACGTGCTGGGCTCGGCGGGCTCGGTGGTGCCGGTGTTCAAGGCGCAGATCGCCCGCGGCGGACCGGTCACGGTCACCCATGCCGAGATGGTGCGCTACTTCATGACCGTGCGCGAGGCCTCCGACCTCGTGCTCACCGCCGCCTCCCACGCCGACGCGGAGGGGCGCGGCGACACCGGCGACCAGCGCGCGGCGGTCTACGTGCTGAAGATGGGCCAGCCCGTGCGCATCCGCGACCTGGCCGAGCGGATGATCCGGCTGGCGGGCTTCGAGCCCGGTGCGGAGATCGAGATCCAGGTCACCGGGGCGCGACCGGGGGAGCGGCTCAACGAGATCCTCTTCGCGAAGGAGGAGCCGCGCGTGACGCTGGACGGGATCGAGGGGGTGATGGCGGCCAAGCCCGTCTTCGCCGACCGCGCCGTCCTGGAGAGATGGATTCTCCGCCTGCGCGCGGCGGTCGCGGCGGGCGACCGCGCGGCGGCCGATGCCGTGTTCGAGGAGGCGATCCCCGACTTCCGAAACCGGGCCGCGGCCATCCCGAACACGAAGCCCGAGAGCAACGCGCCGCCGGCTCAGACCACCGCCGCGGCGACCGCCTGACCCCTCGACCGGCCGGGGCTCAAGCCCCGTCGCCGTCGCGGCGATCGAAGCGGGCGCGGGCCTCCTGAATCTCCGGCAAGTGGGCGAAGGCCCAGGCGCCGAGCGCCTGGATCGGCTCCCGCAGCGAGCGCCCGAGCTCGGTCAGCTCGTAATCGACCCGCGGCGGAATCGTCGGGAAGATCGTGCGTGTCACCAGTCCGTCGCGCTCCAGACCGCGCAGGGTGAAGGTGAGCATCCGCTGAGAGATGCCGCCGATCATCCGCTTCAGCTCGTTGAAGCGTCGCGGACCGTCCCCCAGCATCATGACGACGAGAACGCTCCACTTGTCGCCGATCCGCGCCAGAACGGTGCCGACGAGGCGGCAATCCTGCCCGGAATGGTCAGGCTGCCCGGCCGTGCCGGTTCCCTCGATGTGCCCGGGTTCCAAGAATGTGCCTCCTTGCGCAGAGCGGATAGTGGTTATCTATAGCGCCTCGGTTCTATTCTGATACCGAGGATCAAACATGAAGCTCCTTCACGTCGACGGCAGCATCCTGGGCCCGCATTCTGTCAGCCGGACCGTCTCCGCGGCCATCGTCGACCGCCTGCGGGCGCAGCATCCCGGTCTCGACGTCACCTACCGCGACCTCGCCCGGGCACCGCTGCCGCACCTTTCCGGCGCGGTCCTCGCCGGGGCGCAGCCCAATGCCACCAACACGCCCGACGTGCAGCACGACCTCGAGCTCGGCCGGCAGGTGCTGGAGGAGTTTCTGGCGGCCGACATCGTGGTGATCGGCGCACCGCTCTACAACTTCACCCTGTCGAGCCAGCTCAAGGCCTGGATCGACCGCATCCTCGTGGCCGGCATCACCTTCCGCTACGGGCCGTCGGGGGCCGAGGGCCTCGCCGGCGACAAGCGCGTCATCGCCGTCGTCTCGCGCGGCGGACTGTACGGACCGGGCACGCCGGCCGCCGCGGCCGAGCACGCGGAGACCTATCTGCGCACGGTGCTGGCCTTCATCGGCATCACGGCGCCGGAGATCATCGTCGCCGAGGGCATCGCCCTGGGTCCGGAGGCCCGCGAGCGGGCGCTGTCCGGCGCCCTCGACGCCGCGGCGGCGCTCGAGGCCGCCTGAAGCCTCAACCGCCCGCCCGCGCCAGCGCCGCGAGCCCGTCCCGCGACGCTTGCGCCGGCCGCCAGCCCAGGGCCTCCAGGCCCTCGGCACGGGCGACGAGCGAGCCGGAGAGCCGGTCGAAGGCCGCCTCGCGACCGGTGGCGCGGCAGGCCAGCCCGATCAGCGGAACGGGGCAGGGCAGCAGGCCGGGTCCGCGGCCGAGACCGGCGCGGAGCGCGGCCAGCATCTCGGGCAGCGTCAGTGGATCGGGGTCGGCCACGACCAGCGAGCGCCTGAGCGGGCTGGATGCTTCCAGCACGGTGGCGACCGCGCCGGCAAGGCTCTCGACCGAAACCAGCGACCGGCGCCCGGTCAGGCTCGCCAGCGGCAGCGGATAGGGCGTGCGGGCGAGCTTGAGCAGCGCCGCCATGTTGCCCTTCACGCCGGTGCCGTAGACGAGGACCGGGCGCAGGGCGACCCAGTCGAGCCCGGTTCCGGCCAGCGCCTCTTCGGCTGCGAGCTTCGAACGGCCGTAGGCATCGGTGGGAGCCGCGGCATCCGCCTCGGACAGGGGAGCCGGGGCGCTCGAACCGATCTGGGCCCGGATCGAGGACAGGAAGACGAAGCGGCCGACCTTCGCCCGCTGCGCGGCCTCGGCGAGCTTGCGCGTCGCTTCGGTGTTCGAGTTGCGAAAGTCGTCTTCCGGGGCGCCGGACATGGCATGGGCGAGTCCGGCGGAATGCACCACCGCATCGACGCCGGCGAGGGCTGCGGCCATGTTCATCGGCCGCGCCAGATCCCCGACCACCGCGCCGCTTGCGCCCTCCGGCACCTCGACCGGCCGGCGCAGCAGCACCCGCACCCGGTAGCCCCGCGCCGAGAGCGACCGCAGCAGGTGGCGTCCGATGAAGCCGGTGGCTCCCGTCAGCGCGATCAGCTTTCCGCTCACCGGTCTTTCCCTCCCGCCCTGTCGGCCCGCGGCGCCGCGAACCGGCGCAGCAGCCATCCGACGAGCCCCGCCGCGAGGACGAGGCAGGCGAGCGTGACGGGCGGAGAAGGCCAAAGCAAGGTCGCGCCCGCCAGCCCGGCCAGCGCCACCTGCACGGCGAAGACCGCGCCGACCACCTCCGGCACGGAGAAGCCGTTGAGCGTGGCGACCTGATAATAGTGGCTGCGGTGGGCCTGCCAGACCGCCTCACCCCGCCGCAGGCGCCACAGCAGGGTGAGCGTGGCGTCGGCCAGGGGATAGAGCGGCAGGATCAGCGCGGCGGCCAAGCCTCCGGTGCCCGCGCCCCCCTCCCCCGCGAGGCGGAACAGCAGCCACGCCACGATCAGCCCGACCGGCAGCGAGCCGACATCGCCCATGAACAGCCGCGCCACCGGCCGGTTGAACGGCGCGAAGCCGAGGAGGCCGCCGAGCAGGGCACCAGCGACCAGCGTCGGCTCGGGGGCGTAGCGGCCGGCGAGGCCGAGGGCGAACAGGAAGGCGGTCGGCGGCACGAACTCGGCCAGCGTCATCCAATCGAGCCCGTCCATGAAGTTGACGAGATTCACGAACCAGAGGCCGGCAAGGATCGCGAAGGCGCGTTCCAACCAGAGCGGCGCGTCCGGCAGAATGCGTCCCTCGGCGGCGAGCACGGCGGCGGCGACCGCCCCGGCCTGGATCACGAGCCGGAGCGAGGCCGGCAGCGGCCGGATGTCGTCGACCGCGCCGACCGCGGCGAGGGCGAGGACCGCGAGCGCCAGCACCGGCAGCTCGGCCCCCTTGAACGCGACCCCGGCCGGCACGGCCAGGACGGCCACCGTGACCAGCGCGGCCGCGATGATGGCGATGCCGCCGCCCTGGGGGGTCGGCACCCGGTGGCTGGAACGGGCGTTCGGCCGCGCCAGGGCGTAGCGCTGCAGCAGCGGTTTCAGCAGCAGGATCAGGCCGGCGGAGAGTAGAGCCGCCAGCGGCACCGTGAGAAGGGGGACAAGGGTCATCGGGTCGCCGGAAGCCGCGAAGGAGTCCTCGCCTCTCCGCGGGGCAGGGTTTTGAGACGGCGGCTTCCGATCCTTCGCATATTCCCCGCTCTACCCGCCCTCCTCCGCACAAGCGAGGCCGTCGCGGCGTCTCCCGGCCGCCCCCAACTTGTTTTGGCCGCAAAGCCACGCGATCCGCGTGACGCGGTCCTCCGAAAGAGCGGTGGGCGGGCCGCGCGTCCCTGGCCGGCTCGCCTTGCAGGGGCGGGATGCCGCCGATACGACTTGGCCGCTCGCCTCCACCGCTCAAGCCGGCTGTCAAGAATCGCCCGTTGCGCACGCTTTCCCTGGCCCTTGCCCTGGCCCTCGCGATCCTGACGGCCGTGGCGGGCACCCTCGCCGGCCTCCTCGGGACCACCAGCCCCGCTCTCGCGGTCGAAGCCGTGCGCGTCACCCTCGACGCGCCCGCGATCGACCTGACGCCGATGATCGAGCGCTACCGCTCGGACGGCGACCTGATCCAGATCTCCACCGCGCCGGGCAAGGACGGCATCGTGCGGCGCATCGCGGTGAAGGCCCGTGAGGCCGGCGCGCGGCCCGACTGGATGGTGTTCGCCCTCACCAACGACACCGACGAGCAGATCGACCGGCTGCTGGTCGCCCCGCATTTCCGCCTCGTCGGCTCCGGCGTGATCTGGCCCGATCTCGGCGGCTCGCGCATCGCCGCGATCACCGCGAGCGAGGGCATCCGCCCCGAGCGCGACGAGAGCCTCGACGCCGACCAGTTCCTGATCACCATCGATCCAGGCACCACGGTGACCTACGTCGCCGAGCTCAAAGGTCCGAACATCCCGCAGGTCTACCTCTGGGACCAGGACGCCTACCGCAAGAAGACCTCGGGGCTGACCCTCTACAAAGGCATCATCATCGGCATCGCCGGGCTCTTGGCGCTGTTCCTCACTATCATCTTCGTGGTGAAGGGCGCGATCATCTTTCCCGCCGCCGCCGCGCTCTCCTGGGCGGTGCTGGCCTATGCCTGCATCGATTTCGGCTTCCTGCAGCGGGTGTTTCCCGTCACCGAACTCGCCGAGCGGATCTACCGCGCCTCGGCCGAGGCCGTGCTCGGCGCGACCCTGCTCGTCTTCCTGTTCGCCTATCTCAACCTGTCGCGCTGGCACGTGCGCTACAGCCACGTCGCCTTCTTCTGGCTGACCTTCCTCGCCGGCCTCGTCGCGCTCGCGGTGTTCGATCCGCCGGTGGCGGCGGGCGTGGCGCGCATCTCGATCGCGGCGGTGGCGGGCGTCGGGCTGCTGCTGATCCTGTATCTGGCCGTGCATAACGGCTACGACCGGGCGATCCTGCTGGTGCCGACCTGGCTGCTGCTGCTGGTCTGGGTGGTGGCGGCCGGCTTCGCCATCACGGGTCAGATCGGCTCCGACCTCGTGCAGCCGGCGCTGATCGGCGGCCTCGTGCTCATCGTCATGCTGATCGGCTTTACGGTGATGCAGCACGCTTTCGCCGGCGGCGGCCTGAGCCACAGCCTCGTCTCCGACACCGAGCGCCGGGCGCTGGCGCTGACGGGAGCGGGCGACATCGTGTTCGACTGGGACGTCCCCGGCGACCGCGTCTTCGCCGGCCCCGAGATCGAGGCGCAACTCGGTCTCAAGCGCGGCACCCTCGAGGGGCCGGCCGCGAACTGGCTCGGCCTGCTCCACCCCTTCGACGTCGAGCGCTACTCGGCGGCCCTCGACACCGTGATCGAGGAGCGGCGCGGGCGCATCGTCCACGACTTCCGCCTGCGCTCGGCCGACGGCCCCTACGCCTGGTACCGTCTCAAGGCGCGGCCGGTGATCGGCACCGACGGCGAGGTGATCCGCATCGTCGGCACGATCAGCGACGTGACCGAGGCCAAGACCGCCGAGGAGCGCCTGCTGCACGACGCGGTGCATGACAGCCTCACCGGCCTACCCAACCGCGAGCTGTTCCACGACCGGCTGGAGGCGGCGCTGGCGCTGGCGAGCCAGGATCCGCGCCTCAAGCCCGCGGTGATCGCGCTGGACATCGACCGGTTCAAGGCGATCAACGACGCCATCGGCCTCTCCGCCGGCGACTCGATCCTGCTCACCCTCTCGCGCCGGCTCGGCCGGCTGCTGCGGCCGCAGGACACCCTGGCCCGGGTCGCGGGCGACGAATTCGCGGTGATCCTGCTCTCCGAGCGCGAGCCCGACCGCATCCTCTCGTTCGCCGAGATGATCCGGCGCGCCATCGCCACCCCGATCACCTACGCCGACCGCGAGGTCTTCCTCACCGTCTCCATCGGCATCGCCCTGCACGAGGCGGCGCAGGGCGCGGGCGGCCAGAGCACGGGGCAGACGCGGCGCGAAGAAGTGTTCAAGAACGCCGAGATGGCGATGATCCAGGCCAAGCGCGGCGGCGGCGACCGGATCGAGGTGTTCCGCGCCAACATGCGGCTGGAGCGCTCCGACCGGCTGATGCTGGAGGCCGACCTTCGCAAGGCGCTGGAGCGCAACGAGATCAAGGTGCTGTTCCAGCCGATCGTCCGGCTCGAGGACCGCACCGTCGCCGGCTTCGAGACGCTGCTGCGCTGGGATCATCCGAAGCTCGGCCGCATCCCGCCCTCGACCTTCATGCCGGTGGCGGAGGAGACCGGCGTCATCGTGGGGCTCGGCAATTTCGCCATCGAGCGCACGGCGCTGGAACTCGCCGCCTGGCAGCGCTCGCTGGACGTCGAGCCGCCGATCTTCGCCTCGGTCAACGTCTCCTCGCGCCAGCTCCTGCGCCACGACCTCCTGCACGACGTGAAGACGGTGATCGCGCGCACCGGCGTGCTCCCCGGCTCGCTCAAGCTGGAGATGGCCGAGGGGCTGGTGATGGAGAATCCGGAATACGCTGCCCAGATGCTCACCCGCATCCACGATCTCGGCGCCGGCCTCGTCCTCGACGATTTCGGCACCGGCTACTCGGCGCTCTCCTATCTCCAGCGCTTCCCCTTCGACACGATCAAGATCGACCAGAGCTTCGTGCGCCAGATGGGCCAGGGGCGCACCGCCATGCTGCGCTCGGTCCTGCGGATGGGTCAGGAGCTGGGCCTCGCCACCATCGCCGAGGGCGCCGAGTCGGAGGAGGATGCGCAAGGGCTGCAGGAACTCGGCTGCGATTACGCGCAAGGGGCGGCCTTCGGCGAACCGATGACCGTGCTCCAGGCCCGCCAGCTCGTCGGTGCCGCGCCCGAGGCGGCGTGATTCCGCCGCCCGGCCAGGCCCAGATCTCACGATGAGGCGGACTCTCTAGCATCCGTTTAAAACTCCCTTAACCATGTTGAAGGAAGGTCCATCGGAAGTATTCGGGACGCCCCGTCGGCGTCCCGCCGGCCTGAGGATGGACGATGATCGAGGCGACGAGACGCAGGAGCCCGGCCCTCTCCGGCAGCGCGATGCGGCGCCTCATGACGCGCCCGATCCACGCCCATCTGGCCGGGACCGTGCCGCCGCGGGCGGTCGTCGCGGAGGTGCCGTCCGACGTCGTGTCGGACACGCCCGCGGACGACATGGCGGACGAACCGGCGCAGGGCCCTGCCGTCTCGACTCCCGAGCCCGGGGCCGCTGAGGCGGACCTCGTCCGTCTGCGCCTCGAGGTGGCGATGATGAAGGCGGCGCTCGCTGCCGAGCGCCGGGAGAGCGAGGCGCTCCGCAGCAGCCTCGGCCTCGCAGGGGTGGAGACGCTGGGCGAGGAGGCGCGGGCCGTGCGCGCGCGCTGGGCCGCCCTGGTCGAGCGCCTGATCCACGCCCCGCTCTGATCCTTTCAAGAAACCTCTCATCCGATCGGAGCGGGTTGCCGCCATGCGTGCTCCCACGAGCGCCCGTTGCTCGCTTGTCGTGAACGGCCAGCCCCTGCGGGTCTCCCCCGGCGACACCTCCCTGGAGACCGCGCTGGCGGACGGCGTGATCGCCCCGATGACCGGTCTGGTCGGCCAGGGCGCCGGGCCCGCCTCGCGGCGGCTGCCGGTTCGCGCCCGGCGGGCGGAGGCGGTGACGCTGTCCGTCCCCGATCCGGACGCGACGATCCGGCCGGTCAAGTCGCCCGCCCGCACCGTGACCCGGCCAGTCGTGCGCCGCACCGGCAGCATCGACACCATCACGGCCCTGGCGCCGCGGGTCGTGCAGGTGGTCGCGACCCTGGAGCGGCGGCTGCCCTTCGAGCCGGGCGATCAGGTCGTCGTCACCCTCGAAGGCGGTCGCCCGGTCACGCTCACGCCGACGCTCGGCGTCGAAGGCGGAGCGGAACTGAACGAACTCGTCTTCCACCTGCGCGGCGAATGTGCGGAGGATCTCACCGCCCTGTTCGGTTGCGCGGTCGAGCCCGGCCGAGCGGTCAAGGTGAAGGGTCCCGTCGGCAATGGCACCTACCGCCCCGGCGGCGGTCGCCTCGTGCTGGTGGCGGCGGAGACGGGATTTGCCGGCATCTGGGCGATCGCCCGCGCCGCGCGCTACGTCGAGCCGGCCCGCGAGATCTGCCTCGTGATCGGCGCCCGCGATCCGCTCGACCTCTACATGCGCCCGTCGCTCGAATGGCTGCGCGCCACCGGCGTCACCCGCATCACGCTGGCCGCCGACCGCCATCGCCAGCGGGCGCCCGACGTGCGCCCCGGCCCGCTCACCGCCCACATCCCGAGCCTGCGGGCGACCGACGTGGTGCACGCCTCCGGCTGCTCCTCGACCCTCGGGGCGGTCGAGGTGCTCGCCGCGGCGGCAGGCGCGCGGTTCTACCCGATCCCGCTCGAGCCGGGAGCGTGAGGGGTAAACCGCGAGCACCCGGCCCCTCCCGTCATCGGGAGCGGTGATCGCGCGCCGGTCCGTGAACGGGGACCGTAATTACGGGCAATCTCTGATGGCGGACGACCGCTATCCCTGCGGTCGCGGCCTCATGCTCGGCGAAGGGAGCGGATTCGAAACCTGCTCCGTTTGCCTCTGGGACGATGACGGACAGGGTGACCGCGATGCCGACAGCGTCCGTGGCGGATCGGATCGTGGATTGTCGCTGACCGAAGCCTGCCGGAACGACGCGGCCCGTGAAGCCGCCGATCCCATCGACCTTCGCCACGTTTGCCCTCCGACGGCGTCGGAGAGGTCGCCTACGACGTCCTCTTCAGCTTGAAGCCTATCGACGATGCGCGATTGCGCCTCGGCCCGCTGATCCGAGAACGACGAAGGGAGCGGCCGATCCGGCCGCTCCCTTCGCTTCGTCTCAAGACCTTGCCGGCCCTCAGGCCACCTTCACCCGCCAGATCTCCTCAGCGTATTCCCGCATCGAGCGGTCGGAGGAGAACCACGCCATGCGGGCGGTGTTCAGGATCGCCGCGCGCCACCACTGGGCCGGGCGCTTCCAGGCGGCGTCGATCTCGCGCTGGACGCGCCAGTAATCCTCGAAATCGACGGTGGTCAGGTAGCGGTCGCCGTGGCGCAGCTCGTCCACGAGGGGCGCGAAGCGGCCGCGATCATCCGGCGAGAAGGTGCCGTCGCCGATGGCGTCGAGCGCCGCCGCGAGCCGGGGCGAGGCCGCGATCGCCTTGGCGGCGTAGTCCGGCTCACCCGCGCGGGCGAGCACCCCTTCGGCGTCGAGGCCGAAGATGAAGATGTTCTCCGCGCCGACATGGTCCTTGATCTCGATATTGGCGCCGTCGAGCGTGCCGACGGTGAGCGCACCGTTGAGCGCGAGCTTCATGTTGCCCGTGCCAGAGGCCTCCATGCCGGCGGTCGAGATCTGCTCGGAGAGGTCGGCGGCCGGGATGATCACCTCGGCCAGACTCACCGAGTAGTTCGGCAGGAACACCACCTTCAGCCGGTCGCCGATCTCGGGATCGTTGTTGACGACGTTCGCGATGTCGCCCGCCAGCTTGATGATGAGCTTGGCCTGGACGTAGCTCGGCGCCGCCTTGCCGGCGAAGATCTTGACCCGCGGGGTCCAGTCCTTGTGCGGCGCCTGCTTGATCGCCTGATAGAGCGCCACCGTCTCGATCAGGTTGAGGAGCTGGCGCTTGTACTCGTGGATGCGCTTGATCTGCACGTCGAACAGCGCCGACGGATCGACGGTGACGCCGGTGCGCTCGGCGATGACCTGGGCGAGGCGCTTCTTGCGGACTTTTCGCATCGCCGCGTAGCGCTTGCGGAACTCCGGATCGTCGGCGAACGGCACCAGCCGCTCGAGCAGGGTCGGATCGTCGAGCACGCCCTCGCCCGCCGCCTCGACGGCGAGCGCCGTGAGCTCCGGATTGGCGTTGTGCAGCCAGCGGCGGAAGGTGATGCCGTTGGTCTTGTTGATGATCTTCTCCGGCTCGATCGCGTGGAGATCCTTGAACACGGTCGATTTCAGGAGCTCGCTGTGGAGCGCCGAGACGCCGTTGACCCGGCGCGAGCCGTGGAAGGCCAGCGGCCCCATGCGCACGCGCCGCCCGTGCGTCTCATCGATCAGCGAGACGGTGGACACGTCGAACGCCCCACCCGACGCCCCGCCTCTTGCGTTCTTGCTCTGCTCCTCGAGGTGCAGCCAGTTGATCAGGTAGATGATCTGCATGTGGCGCGGCAGCAGCCGCTCCATCAGCTCCACCGGCCACGTCTCCAGCGCCTCGGGCAGCAGGGTGTGGTTGGTGTAATGCAGGGTGTTGGTGGTGATCTGCCACGCATCCTCCCAGGCGAGGTCGTGCTCCTCCATCAGGATGCGCATCAGCTCCGGCACGGCGATGGCCGGATGGGTGTCGTTGAGCTGGATCGCGGCGTGGTCGGGCAGCGAGCGCAGGGAACCGCGCTCGGCCACGTGCCGGCGCACCAGATCCTGCAGCGAGGCGGAGGTGAAGAAGAACTCCTGGCGCAGGCGCAGCTCCTGGCCCTCTGCGGAGGAATCGCTCGGGTAGAGCACCCGCGAGATCGCCTCGGCCCGGGCCCGGCCCGACACCGCGCCGACATGGTCGCCGGCATTGAACCGGGCGAGCTCGACCGGGGCGTCGGCCTCCGCCTTCCACAGGCGCAGGACGTTGACGTGCTTGCCCCGCCAGCCGACGATCGGCACGTCGTAGGCCACGGCGTTCACGGTCTCGGCCGGGTGCCAGTGGCGGCGGATGTGGTGATCGCCCTGGCTCGTCATGGTGACGCTTCCGCCGAAGCCGATCTTGTAGGTCGCCTCCGGCCGGGCGAACTCCCACGGATTGCCTTCCGCGAGCCAGGTCTCCGGCGCCTCGCGCTGCCAGCCGTCCTCAAGCGACTGGCGGAAGATGCCGTGGTCGTAGCGGATGCCGTAGCCGATCGCCGGGATCGACAGGCTCGCCATGCTCTCCATGAAGCAGGCGGCGAGCCGCCCGAGACCGCCATTGCCGAGCGCCGCGTCGGGCTCGGCCCCCTCGACGTCGGTGAGATCGACGCCCAGGTCGCGAAGCGCGGCCCTGGTGGTCTCGACGAGGCCGAGATTGTTCATCGCGTCCGACAGGAGTCGGCCGATCAGGAATTCGAGCGAGAGGTAATAGACCCGCTTGTCCGGCACGGTGCCGGCCTGGGCCCCGTAGCAGGCATCGACGATCCGGTCGCGCAGCGCGAGCGCGGTGGCGGCGAACCAGTCGCGCTCGCGGGCGGCCTCGGGCGTCTTGCCGAGCACGTAGACGAGCTTGGCGCGGATGTCCTCGCGCAACGCCACGACGGCATCGTTCCCGGCGCTCGCACGCGGTTTAACATAGGTGGCGGCGGCCTTTGCCGTCTTCGCCGATGAAGCGGAGGTGTCCGCTTCGCCGTTCCTGACGAGAACGGACAGAGCTTCGTTCAGCACCTGGGTATCCCCCTTCGTTGCAGCCGAGGATGTCGGTTGAGCGCGGAGCCCGGCCGCTTCTCGCGGCGGCACGATGATCCACGACATGGTCTGTCGCCCTGCCCCGACATGGTGTTGCCGGTGGCCGGACTTGTCGAGACACATCGCGACACATGCGTGCAAACATGCCTTTCGCAAGTCGTGTGCCCGCACGCCTGTGTCACTGTGGACACAACGCTCTCGCATCGACCGCCGGCCCGCGCGAGAAATGCCAGCGGACGCTTGAAGGCTTGCTGAACGGCCCTAGGCCATCCCTGAAACGGCGCGCGACGCCGGCATCGTCGCGGGAGGTCCGATGGGCGGTCCGATATCTGGCCCGATATCCGGGATGAGCGGCTCCGCGGCGGTCTGGTGGCAGAGCGGGACAGTCTATCAGGTCTATCCACGCTCGTTCCAGGACACGGACGGTGACGGCGTCGGCGATCTTCGGGGGATCGCGGCCCGGCTGGACTACCTCGCCTGGCTCGGCGTCGACGCGATCTGGATCTCGCCGTTCTACCGCTCGCCGATGGCCGATTTCGGCTACGACGTGGCCGATTACTGCGCCGTCGATCCGCTGTTCGGCTCGCTGGAGGATTTCGACGCCCTGATCAGCGAGGCGCATCGGCGCCGGTTGCGGGTGATCCTCGACTTCGTGCCCAACCACAGCTCGATCGAGCATCCGTGGTTCGCCGAGAGCCGGGCGAGCCGCACGAATCCGAAGCGCGACTGGTACATCTGGCGCGACCCGGCCCCCGGCGGCGGTCCGCCCAACAACTGGCTCTCGAATTTCGGCGGCCCGGCCTGGACCCGCGATCCGGCGACCGGCCAGTACTACTATCACGCCTTCCTGCCCGAGCAGCCGGACCTGAACTGGCGCAATCCCGAAGTGCGGGCGGCGATGCACGACGCCCTGCGCTTCTGGCTGGAGCGCGGCGTGGACGGATTCCGCGTCGATGTGATCTGGCACCTGATCAAGGACGAGGGTTTTCGCGACAACCCGCGAAACTCGGACTTCCAGTCGGATCAGGCGGGGATCAACCGCTTCCACCAGGTCCATTCCTGCGACCAGCCCGAGGTGCTCGACGTCATCGCCGGGATGCGCGCGGTGCTGCGCGCCTACGGCGAGCGGGTGCTGATCGGCGAGATCTACCTGCCGATCGAGCGGCTGGTGACATATTACGGGCCCGGGCTGACGGGGGCGGACCTGCCCTTCAACTTCCAGCTCATCCAGACGCCGTGGCGCGCCGATGCGGTGGCGGCTCTCGTGGCGGAGTACGAGGCCGCCCTGCCCGAGGGCGGCTGGCCGAACTGGGTGCTCGGCAACCACGATCAGCCACGCATCGCCGCCCGCGTCGGCGAGGCGCAGGCGCGCATCGCGGCGATGCTGCTGCTGACGCTGCGCGGCACGCCGACGCTCTATTACGGCGACGAGATCGGCCTCGGGCACGTGCCGGTGCCGCCCGAACGGGCACAGGACCCGTGGGGACGCAACGAGCCCGGCCACGGCCGCGACCCGGAGCGCACGCCGATGCAGTGGGAGGACGGACCGAATGCGGGCTTCACCGCCGGCACGCCCTGGCTCCCGCTCAGCGCGGATGCGGAGCGACGCAACGTCGATGCGATGCGCGACGATTCCCGCTCGATCCTGACGCTCTACCGCCGTCTCCTCTCCCTGCGCCGGGATCACGCCGCCCTGTCGATCGGGCACTGGCGCAGCCTCTCCCTTCCGGCGGATTACGCCGCCGAGCTTTTCGGCTTCGAGCGCTTCATCGGTGATGAAACCCTGCGCATCCTGCTCAACTTCGGCAGCCGGGAATGGGGGGTGCCGCTCGAGGGCGGAGGCACTTGGACGATTCTGCTCTCGACCTGCCCGGGCCGGGCGGGGGATCGGGCCGAGGGCAGCCTACGGCTCGGTCCGGACGAGGGGGTCGTCCTCCAGGCGGTCGGCCGATAGGGCTCGCCCGCCGCCTCGCTGCATCGCACGGAGAGATCTCCGACGCAGTGGCGAAGGATGGAAGCCCGATTGGGTCGAGGCATACGCGAAACGCAAGTGCCCCATGCCGAAAACGCGGTCGGACCCTCAGAAATATTGATCTGAACATGGCCTGAATTGTGCGATGCAACGGAACGGATTGCCTTCCGGAGCATTGCAATGCCGAGCGCAGCAGCGGCTTTTCCCGCTTTTCACCAGCAGCGCCGGTGGCGTGGGGGCGAGTCGATGGCTTACGTGGATCTCGGTGCGCGTCCGGTCGCCGAGCCGCCGTCACCGATATCCGCCTTCGATCCCGATCCGAGGCTCGGCAACGCGCTCCTTCCCCGCATCCTCTACGCCACCCCCGAGATGGGGGATTTCGTGAAGACCGGTGGCCTCGGCGAGGTGGCGGGCGCCCTGCCCCGGGCGCTGCGCCGCCACTACGACGTCCGGGTCCTCATCCCCGGCTATGCGCGGGTGCTCGCCGGTCTCGAGGCCCTGACGACGGTCGCCCGGCTCGGCGCCTTCGCCGGCGTACCGGCCTGCGAACTCGCCTTCGGCACCACGCCGGACGGCCTCGGCGTCTACGTCCTCATCGCACCCGACCTGTACGAGCGCGACGGCACGCCCTACGGCGACGCGGGCGGGGATTTCGGTGACAACGACCTGCGATTCGCCCGCCTCAGCCGGGCGGCGGCCGAGCTCGCCGCCGGGATCGACCCGTTCTGGTCGGCCGACCTGCTTCACCTCAACGATTGGCAGACGGCGCTGGCGCCGGCCTACATGTCCTGGCTCGGCATCCGCCGCCCGAGCGTGCTGACGATCCACAACCTCGCCTATCAGGGCCTGTTCCACCGGGACAATCTCGGGCGGGTCGGCGTGCCGGACTACGCCTTCCAGATGGACGGCGTGGAGTTCTACGGGCAGCTCTCCTTCCTCAAGGCCGGCATCTACCACGCCTCGCACGTCACCACGGTGAGCGAGACATACGCCCGCGAGATCACCACACCCGAGGGCGGCTGCGGCCTGGACGGCCTCCTGCGCACCCGCGCCGCGCAGGGGCGGCTCACCGGTATCCTCAACGGCATCGACGAGAGCTGGGATCCGCGCACCGACCCGCATCTCGCAACCCGTTTCGAGACCGACGATTGGAAGGGCAAGCGGGCGAACGCCGACGAGGTGCGCAAAGCGTTCGGCATGGCGGTCTCCCGCGGGCCGCTCTTCGCCATCGTCTCGCGCCTGGTGCATCAGAAGGGCATCGATCTCAGCATCGGTGCCGCCGAATCGATCGTCGCCGAGGGCGGACAGCTCGTGGTGATCGGCCAGGGCGAGGGCCGGTTCGAGGAGGCGTTGCGCGATCTCGCCGGGCGCCATCCCGAGAATGTCGGCGTCCATGTGGGTTTCCGTGAGACGGAAGCGCGCCGCATCTTCGCCGGCAGCGACTTCCTGCTGATGCCCTCGCGCTTCGAGCCGTGCGGTCTGGCGCAGATGTACGCGCAGCGCTTCGGCTCTCTGCCGATCGTGCGCCGCACCGGCGGCCTCAACGATACGGTCGAGGATGGCGTGACCGGCTTCACCTTCGGCGAGGCCTCTCCCCGGGGTCTGGCCTCGGCGATCCGTCGCGCCTTCGAGACCTTCGGCCAGAAGAAGCGCTTCAACACCATGCGGCGCAGCGCGATGTCGCGGTCCTTCGGCTGGGACGGAGCGGCTCTCAACTACTGCAACCTCTACGCCCGCGCCTTCGGCAACCACACCGCCCGTCGCTGGAAGGCCGCCTGAAGTCCGGAGGAATCCGGGCCGGCGGGAACACCACCCCAACGAGGGCGGTTGCCCGTAACGCCTCCTCGCATTTTTGATGGCACGGAACCGAGCGTTCCGCGTTGAGCGTCCATGGATGCGACCGTGGCGCTCTCGCGCAGCAATCCTCTGATTCTCAGGCTCCGCCACGGCCCGGACCTCGATGCCGGGGACCGAGCCCTTCTCGCCGACTTCTTCAAGTTCAATCGCAACCTGGAGCCGCAGCAGGATATCGTGCGGGCCGGCGACGTGGCGGCGGGCGTCCACCTCATCCTCGAAGGCTTCGCCTTCCGCTACAAGCTCATCGATGACGGGCAGCGCCAGATCATCGGCCTGCTCCTGCCGGGCGATTTCTGCGACCTGCAATCTGTGGTGCTCGGCCCCTCAGACCACTACATCGCCGCCCTGACCGCCTGCACCGTCGCCGACATCCCGCAGGAGCGGATCGACTCCCTGGTCTTCCGCGATTCCCGCCTTGCCCGGGCCCTTTGGTGGGCCACCCTCGTCGATGAGAGCATCCTGCGGGAATGGCTCGCCAGCATGGGCCAGCGCTCCGCCGACAAGCGCATCGCCCACCTGTTCTGCGAGTTGCTGCTGCGCCAGCAGCTCGTCGGTGCTGCCGGGGAGCACGACTGCCCGCTGCCCCTGACTCAGCCGATGCTCGCCGACATCCTCGGCATCACGACGATCCATGTGAGCCGCATCCTGCGCGACCTGCGTTTGGCCGGGCTGATCCAGCTGAAGGACCGCCGGCTGAACATTCCCGATGTGGGCCGCCTGCGGACGTTCTGCGACTTCGACCCAAGCTATCTGCACCTCATCCGGACCCCCGACCACGAAGCGGGCGGGAACGGCTTGCGGATCGGTTCACAGCGCGAGATCTGAGGCGGGCTTCCTCATCCATCCTGACGCGGGCTCTGACGCGCGCGCAGGCCTGCCCCCCGGAAGGATGCCTGTACGACAGGCAAGATCATGCCGATTCTCCGTGCCCCGCCCCCGGCTCTTCGCTCGGGCAGCGCATGAGAACAAAGACGCCATGACAGCCCCCGACCCCGTTCCGCCGATCGCCCTCAACGACGGACGGTCCATCCCCCAGCTCGGCTTCGGCGTCTGGCGTCTGCAGCAGGCGCAGACGCCCGCCCTGGTCGGCACGGCGCTCGGCAGCGGCTACCGATCGATCGACACCGCCGCGGCCTACGGCAATGAGGCCGGGGTCGGGCGCGGCCTGCGCGAGACCGTGGTCCCCCGGCCCGATGTGTTCGTGACGACGAAACTGTGGAACGACAGCCAGGGCTACGACGCGACCCTGCGCGCCTTCGATGAGAGCCTCGCCCGGCTCGGCCTGGAGCAGATCGACCTCTATCTGATCCACTGGCCCTGCCCCGACCGCGGCCTCTATCTCGACAGCTGGCGTGCCCTGATCCGCCTGCGCGAGGAGGGGCGCACGGCCTCGATCGGCGTCTCGAACTTCACCGAGGATCAGCTCGACCGGCTCGTCAGCGAGACCGGGGTCACCCCGGCCCTCAACCAGATCGAACTGCATCCTCGCTTCCAGCAGCGCACCCTCCGGGCGGCCCATGCCCGGCTCGGTATCGTGACGGAGGCCTGGAGTCCGCTGGGACAGGCCCAGGTGCTGGACGAGCCCGTCATCACCCGGATTGCCGATCGCCTCGGGCGCAGCCCGGCTCAGGTGGTGCTGCGCTGGCACATCGAGAGCGGCTTCGTGACGATCCCGAAATCCGCGACGCCGGCCCGGATGCACGAGAATATCGACGTGTTCGGTTTCGCCCTCACCAGCGAGGATCACGCGGCCATCGCCGGGCTCGACCGGGCCGATGGACGGATCGGGCCGGATCCGATGACGTTCCAGTAACGGGCGCTCCCGTCGACCACGCTCCGGATGAGCCGGCGGCGGGCGGCGGGCATCACCCTCACCCCGCGAGCGGCAGCGGCTTCGTGGCGGCAAGCTGCGTGCCCCCCTTCCGCTCGAGCAGGCCCGGCGGCGGCACCGGCGCCTCGATCGTGCAGACCACGCCGTCGGGCTCGTAGAGCAGTTCGACCTTGCCGGCGAGTTCGCGGGCGAGGCTGCGCTCGATCAGGCGCGAGCCGAAGCCGCGCCGTGTCGGCGGCGTGACCGGCGGGCCGCCGCTCTCGCTCCAGCGCAGGGAGAGGGAGAGTTCCGGCCGGCGCTGTACGGTCCAGGTGATCGTGACCCGTCCGCCCTCCCTGGAGAGTGCTCCGTACTTCACGGCGTTGGTACCGAGTTCGTGCAGGGCCATGGCGATCGACAGAGCCAGCCGCGGCGCGAGCCGCAGGCGCGGGCCCGAGACGGCGAAGCGCGAAGCCTCGCCGTCGGCGGCCTCCAGTGGGCGGATCGCGTCGGCCACCACCGTCTTCAGTTCGGCGCCCTCCCAGCTCTCGCGGGTCAGCACGTCGTGGGCGCGGGCGAGCGCCAGCAGCCGCGCCTCGAAGGCGGCCTTGGCCACCTGCGCCTCCTCGCCGTCGAGCCCGCGCAGGGATTGCATGGCGATCGACTGCACGGTGGCGAGCGTGTTTTTCACCCGGTGGTTCAACTCGTTGATGAGCAGGCGCAGATGCTCCTCGGCCCGCTTGGCGTCGGTGACATCGACGTTGCACCCGGTGAAGCCGAGGAAGGTGCCGTGATCGTCGAGCCGCGGCACGCCCTCGCAGCGCAGCCAGCGGATCTCGCCGTTGCGATCGATCACCCGCATCTCGGCCCGGAACGGGTGGCGGTGCTCGAACGCCTCCTGGAACGTCGCGCGGAAGGCCGGCAGATCCGGCGGATGCACGATCGATTCCCAGCCGCCGCCGGCCATCTCCGTGGCGGGGCGGCCGAACAGGTGATCGAAATGCATGTTGGCGAAGACCACTTCGCCGGTCTCGTCGGTCATCCAGATCAGGGCCGGCGCCGAATCGGCCATGTGGCGGAAGCGCGCCTCGCTCTCGCGCAGGGCCGCGAGGCCGCGCTGGGTCTCGGCGAGCGCCCGGTCGCGCTCCTCGGAGCGGGTGCGCAGCCGCAGGGAGGCTTCCGAGAGCACGTCGGCGAGGCGGCGGATCTCGTGGATCGGCGAGGCGACCCGCGGGATCGCCTGCCCGCGGGCGAGCGCTGGCCCCGAGGCCGCGAGCTGGCGCAGCGGCTTCGAGACCCGTGACCAGAGATGAACGGCAAGCACCGAGGAGGTGGCGAGCACGAGAAGTCCGAAGCCGCCGAAAGCCCAGATCCAGCGCCGCAGCCGCGCATCGACCAGCTCACGCGGGATGCTCGCCCCCACGGTCCAGCCGTTGAGCCGCGAGCGCGCCTCGACCACGGTAACGGGCTTGAAATTGCGGTCGCGCCCCTCCCAGACGCCGGGCGTGCCCGTCATCGTCTGGCGCAGGGTGGCGAGCCGGGGCTGCCCCACCACGCCCGGCATCTCGGGCAGGCGCGCGAGCACGATGGCGTCACGGTCCGAGACGCCCGTGACCCAGCCCCGGACCTGCTCGCGGGCGAGGATGCCCGCGATGCGGTTCAAGGGCACGGCGAAGCTGAGGATGAACGCGACGCCGTCGTCGATCCGCACGGGCACCGCGACGACGTAGTGCGCCTGATCCGGCATCGCCCCCGCGAGATATCCCGTCACCATCGAGCGCTGCCCGCTGTCGATCAGTTCGCGGTCGATCGGCAAGGTGGTTACCGGCAGGGGCGCCCCGGGCTTCAGGGCCGTGTTGACGATCTGCTGCCCGTCCGGACGGCGCAGCACGAGATCGAGACCGATCGCCTCGCGTACCAGCCGGGCCTGACTCTCGAAATTGGCGAACTCGCCGTCCTTGAGCCGCGGCGAGGTGGCGAGCGTCTGCAGCACCGAGACGAGCCCAGCGGTGTCGCGGTCGATCGACAGGGCGATCCCGCGCACATTCTCCCGGGCGTCCTGCTCGAAGCGGGCGCGCTCGGTGGCGGCGTAGCGGGTCAGCAGGATCGCGGTGAAGATCAGGCCCGGACCGATCAGCGCGATCACGAGCATGATCAGGTAGAACTGCGTGGAGAAGCCACGCTGGCCGAGCCGGGAGAGCATGCGTCGGATCAAGGCGTCCCGCGGCTTCGCACGAAGGGATTTTCAGAGTGGCGCCCGCCCATCATGCCCCAGCGCGGGCCCGCGTGCCAACTGCCCCGCCTCAGCCCTCCCGTCCGGCCCGATCGACGTGGCCGAGATCCCGCCCCGGGTCAAGCCGGTCCCGCACCCGCTGCTTGAGCACCTTCACATCGGGGAAGCCGCCGTCGCGCACCCGCTCCCAGATCACCTCCCCCTCGACTTCGATCACGAACACCCCACCGGTGCCGGGCCGGAGGGCGACCTCGCCGAGATCGTCGCGGAAGGTCGAGAGGAGCTCCTGCGCCATCCACGCCGCACGCAGGAGCCACTGGCATTGGGTGCAGTAGGTGATGGCGATGCGGGGTCCGATGAGGGACCGCCGGCTGACGGAGTCTAAAACGTCGTTTCCGGCAGGCATCGTAGGAACGGTCGCATCTAGGGCGCTCACAAATTGAAACTCGGCCCTAACGCCGCGAACTGTCACGCTTCGCGGCGCTCGCGCCTAGTCAGATTGTCCGGCCGACTGTAATATCAGCAAGCGATCGGCCGACGAAATTCGTCAGTAGTTCACCCGCAGACTTTCGTCACCAATGATTCGCATGATTTTATTGGCGTAAGGCGTTTTTTCAAAGACAAGAATACTGTCGTATGCAGTCATAGCTATGGTCGATCGCGTAAATTCATCGACCGGAAGGCTTCCATCGTGTACGTGAGCCGCGTTGAGCTTATCGACGAGCTGCTTGAACTTCTCAACCATCGAGTGGGGCGCACCCAGCCCGCCGCCGTAATTTGCCCAATAGGCTGTGTGCATGTCTTCGATCATATAAACGCCATTCGGCGCGATTCGGGGGTACAGATACTCGAATGTGGCCGGCACATGATCCATGTGATGACTGCCATCATCAAGAACCGCATCGAAGGCGCCGAACTCGTCAAGCAGAGATTGAAGAAAAGCAGTGTCAGACTGATCACCGATTCGTACTTCGACCTGTTCGTCCCCGTACTGCAGACAAACGGGGTTAATATCGATGGTTACGATACGGGCAAGTGGCCCGAACCACCGCTTCCACATCTGCGACGACCCCCCATTGCCCGCGCCAATCTCGAGAAAGGTACAAGGCTGACCCCTGTATCTCGAGAAATGCCGCTCGTAGGCGAAGAAGTAGTGCCCACTCTTATGAATGGGTCGGCCGTTGTTATCGAGAAAATGCGAGAAAAGAGACATGCTCGAACTTCCGCTTCTTTTTCGAGACTGCAGCGATGCGGCAGATTGCGAGTCGGGTGATCTCGCGCCAACGGCGGAGACAATCTCCTGAGCCATGAGACTTGGATTGCTGATCCGCCTTGATATTAGGTACCCTTCTTCTTGTACGGCAATGAGATGCTGTGTCGAGTCGAGATAGGCGCCTTTGACACCGTTGAGCCGATCGAGGAGGACAAGATTAGAATTAACATATGGCTCTAGTGATAAACCGTATATTTCAGCCGGACTTTCACAGAATATATGACTATGAAAGGCAGACCCAACAAAACCTACGACAGATTTGTACCTATAAAATAAATATATCTGCTCAGGCAAGCTCAGATTTTCAGGATATATTATGTCGAAGCCAGCTGACGAAAGGTCTTTTTCTAAAATATTTTCGTTCATGATCTTAGCAACAGAGCCCTTTGGCAGTCGTGATTTAGAAAAATAAGCACATCTATCTGTTCTTTCTGGAATATTCCCCCCAAGCAACGCGCGTCCAATCGCGTGCATTGGTGCAGTATATGCGCGAGAGGCGCATCGCTGTTCCACGAATGCTGGGGCTGGGACCAAAACATTTCGAAAGCGCGTCACATTATTCGGCGAAACAAAATCCTCAACAGATAATCCGGCCGCTCTCAGCAATGGGCCCATGTAAGGATTTGCAAAATGATCTTCCGGCTTATGATCACTATGGATTAGCAATTTTCTACCGTGATTTGGTTTATTAATCATAAACCAAAGTCTCGCGAGGGTTGTTACTATAAAATGCCCATAATGCGGAACAACTGGACCAAAATAAACACATAGATCACCACTCTCATCAATCTCGTCGTTTTCGACGTAGAACTCACGCTGGCCAACGAGCGCCCCTGAAGCACCTCGTCGATAAGCCGCCTCATCGATGATCCGACCATCGGCGGAGTACAAACCCCAACTATCATCCTTATCGAGAAACACTGTTTTTGACATAGGTCGAAAAATACATTCGTCATAAATTTTAAAGATTGGCTCATCGAACACAATAGAAGCGTCGCCAAAAAGCTTCGAGCAGGGCGGCAATGCCATCGTGTATACTCCTAACTTACAGCTTGGACGCCACCCGCCCCTGCCCGCGACGGCCCCTTCAAAGGCTGCAAGCCACTTAAAGCCAAATCGCGTCCCGCTAAAGAGGGTGGCTCGAAGACAGCAGGCATCTGGTGCAACCGATAAGACCAGACATTTCGACCGACCGGTATCCCCGCGTGACAGCCCCTGCACCATTGATTATAACACGCAGGAACCATATGCGCCTTATAGCGCCGCGCCGATAGCGGCTCGACTGTTTTGTCAGCGCATCTCATTCATCACGAGGTATTGCGACGAAGCTTTAGAGAAAAGCACTGTATATCCTGAAAATCCAATGTCCTAATGTGACTTCCCTTTCGTTTCAGAGCTCTAGGAGCCTGCCACGTCGGGAGAGGGGGCTGGACGTGATTGATAGCTAAGCCATAGGATTACTAATTTTGAGACCGAAAGATTGCTTCGCTTTATCTGTCAGGATTCTTATTTGCACCACCACACCAAGCGATCGGCAATCAAAAAATAGGCTTGAGCTACCATGAAAACTGAAAGTTTAATTGTCGCGGCGATCCATGCCGCCTTCGATTACAAGCTGAAGACAGCAACATCGATTGTAGGAGGACATCATTTCCTCCATTACCTCGCCGGATCGCCGTCGGGCCTCGACGCGCTACGAACAAAGCTGGGTGACGACGATTCTCATCGGTTGTTGGACTGGATTATTTCTCATAGAACAATTACTGCACTTACCTCGAGAGAGGTAGCCGAAGTTCTGTGTCCGCCGCGCATCGGCCAAGCGGAGTGGGACGCACTTCTTGCTCAAGCGCGCTTACTGCCAGAATATCACCTTGAGGCAAACTTAGATGTTGACGTGGTCGAAAATTTCATACTCGACGGCTATAGCTTGAAAGGCATATGCGAGGTCGAGCCGGGCGATGTTGTCCTCGATCTCGGCGCGTTCAATGGAAATTCCGCCATCGTTTTGGGTCGTAAGGCAGGCCAACATGGAAAAGTATATGCATTCGAGCCCAATCCTTCCACGCAGGATGTTTGGCGTCGCAACATCGCGAAGGTTGGTCTGACAAACGCAGAACTCGTCCCTATGGGCGTAAGTTCAAGAGCGGAACGCCTTCGGTTTACACAGGCCGGAGCAGGCTCTCGTATCGATCCAAATGGCGACGTGCAGGTCGAAATCACCACTGTCGATTCTTTTGTGCGTGAGCGAGAATTGAAGAAGGTCGATTTCCTCAAATTCGACATCGAGGGCTTTGAAGTCGATGCACTTGCTGGCTGTACCGAAACGATCAGACGCTTCCGACCGAAGATTGCGATTAGCGTATATCACCTCCACCACGATCTCCAAAAGATCCCGCAGGCCATTAGCGAAATCGCCCCCTGGTACAAAATGTATTTACGCCATAATGCAAATTACGATGGCGAAATTGTGATGTATTGCACTCAAAGTTAGACAACTAGCGGAGACGTGCGGTGTAGCAGCAAGCTATGGAACTGAAGCGAGAGCCGGCTCTCCGTGTCGACTGCCTAGACTCTCGCTTCGCGACTTCGGCTCGCTGTCACACCGTCGTCGGTCGCTCGGCGCCAGCGGGCTCACGATGCGGCAGAGTTAGCCCCTTCTCACCGCTGCGGGCTCACCTATCTCTGATGGCAAATTTTTGCTGCCAAGCTCGCTCCGGAGATCGCCCGCCATGTCCCTCGCCTTCAGCCCCGCGGCGCCCGCCCGCACCAGCGTGCTCGGACGGATCATGTCCGCGCTCGCCGCGCTCTGGCTGGCGACCTGTCTCTCGGGCTGCGGGGCGATCAACCGGGTGCCGAGCCTGGAGGAGCAGGCGAAATCGGCCTGGAGCGAGGTGCAGAACCAGTACCAGCGCCGGGCCGACCTGATCCCGAACCTCGTCGAGACCGTGAAGGGCTACGCCAAGCAGGAACAGGAAACGCTCACCCGGGTGACGGAAGCCCGGGCCAAGGCGACCAGCGTGCAGGTCGATGCCTCGACGGTCAACGACCCGGAGAAGTTCAAGCAGTTCCAGGACGCTCAGAACCAGCTCTCGGGGGCGCTCGGGCGGCTCCTCGCCTCGGTCGAGGCCTATCCTGATCTCAAGTCCAACCAGAACTTCCTGGCCCTGCAGTCGCAGCTCGAGGGCACGGAGAACCGGATCGCCGTGGCGCGGCGCGACTACATCCAGGCGGTCCAGGCCTACAACACCGAGATCCGCACCATCCCCGGCCGCTGGATCGCCTCGTGGTTCTATCCCGAAGCCAAGCCGATGGAGACCTTCACCTCGACGCCGGGCGCCGAGCGCGCACCGAACGTGAAGTTCTAGCCCCCGGCGCGTGCCTCCGTGGTGATGACACGTCCCGGCCGGATCGCTCGGCGCCCTGCGGCCGGCCTGCTGCCGGTCCTGTCGCTCGCATGCCTGATCTGGGCCATCCTCGCCGGGCTCGCTGCCGCGGCCGATCCCGATCTCCCCAAGCTCACGGGACGGGTGGTGGACGCGGCCGGCATCCTCTCGCCTGAGGCGCGGACGCGGATCGACGGCAAGATCAAGGTGCACGAGGACAGGACCGGCGACCAGCTCGTCGTCGCCACTGTGCCGAGCCTTCAGGATCTCACGATCGAGGACTACGCCAACCGTCTCGCCCGGAGCTGGGGCATCGGCCAGAAGAAGACCAATAACGGGGTGCTGCTGCTGGTGGCGCCGAAGGAGCGCAAGGTCCGGATCGAGGTCGGCTACGGGCTCGAAGGCGTCCTGACCGACGCGCTGTCGAAGACCATCATCACCAGCGCGATCACGCCCCGCTTCCGCCAGGGCGATTTCTCGGGCGGGGTGGAGGCCGGGGTCGACGCCATCCTGCCGATCCTCGCGGGCGATGCCGACGAGTGGCAGCGCCGGGCGCCGGTGCGGGCGGATGCGGTCGATCCCGTCACGGTGATCTTCTGGATCATCGTCATCATCGCCCTCGTCGTCGTGCTGACGCGGATGGGTGGGGGCGGACGCGGAGGCCGCGGCGGCGGCTTCGTGGTCATACCGGGACCGTCGGGCGGATGGAGCGGCGGCTTCTCGGACGGCGGCGGCGGCTTTTCCGGCGGGGGCGGTTCGTTCGGCGGCGGGGGGGCCTCCGGTGACTGGTAGCGCGCGAATCCTCGATATGGCCGAGCGGGAGCGGATCGCCGCGGCGATCGGCCGGGCGGAGGCCGGCACCGCGGGCGAGATCATCGTGCTCGTGGCCGCCCGCGCCGGGCTCTACCGCTCCCCCGGCCTCGCCCTCGCGCTGGTGGTCGCCCTCGCCCTTCCCTGGCCGTTGATCCTGCTCACCGATCTCGGCGCCGGGCAGATCGCGCTGGCCCAGGCGGCCGGCGTGCTCGCGACCCTGCTGCTGACCCTGAACGAGAGCCTGCGCATCGCGCTAACGCCACGGCGCTGGCGCCGCGAGCGGGCGCACGCCGCCGCCCGCCGGGAATTCTTCGCTCACGGTCTCACCGGAACGCGGGGGCGCACCGGGGTGCTGGTCTACGTCGCGCTGGCCGAGCGCTACGCCGAAGTCGTGGCCGACAAGGGGGTGCGCTCCCGCGTCGAGGAGGCGCAGTGGCACGCCATCGTCTCCGATCTGCTCAGCGCCGCCGGGCGCGACGCGCTCGGCGAAGGCCTCGTCGCGGCGGTGGAACGGGTCGGGGCAGTGCTGAAGGCCGAGCTGCCCGGCTCCCATAGCGACAACCAGCTGCCCAACCGGGTGATCGTCCTCGATTGAGGCGCCAAGCCTGCCCGTCACCCGCAGCGGAGCGCAGAGCCCAGGCGGCGCTCCGAACGACCGGCTGCGTTCGCCAGTCGATCACCCACTTGGGACGCTCGCCAGCGCCGCTGCCAAGGCACCAATCTCATCCAACGGGAGGGGTGACGCATCATCATAGATGTTACTGAGGACGCCGATCGAACGCGGGCCTGTGTGTTCCCCGCAACTGGCATCGCAGGAAAAATTGCGCCAAACAGAACCGTGTAAGGCCGCCTGCATCAAGAATGCGGCCAATGACGGAGTGAGGCGTCGCATGGGCGCGATACAGAAACACGGGCCTTGGGCCCTCGTCGGGGCATTGGGTGCCGCGGCACTGGCGGTGGTCGCCACACAGAGGGGCGAGCCGATCAACGCCCTGTGGGTCGTGGTCGCCGCAGTCTGCGTCTACCTCATCGCCTACCGCTACTACTCCCTCTACATCGCCGACAACGTCATGCGCCTCGACCCGAAGCGCGAGACGCCGGCTCATCGCCACAACGACGGCCTCGACTACGTTCCCACCAACAAGTCGGTGCTGTTCGGCCACCACTTCGCGGCCATTGCCGGTGCCGGCCCGCTGGTCGGCCCGGTGCTCGCGGCGCAGATGGGCTACCTGCCCGGCATGCTGTGGATCCTCGCCGGCGTCGTGCTCGCGGGCGCGGTGCAGGATTTCATGATCCTGTTCATCTCGATGCGCCGCGACGGGCGCTCGCTCGGCGAGCTGATCCGGGCCGAACTCGGGGTGATCCCCGGCGTGATCGCCCTGTTCGGCACCTTCATGATCATGGTGATCCTGCTCGCCGTCCTGGCGATGGTGGTGGTCAAGGCGCTGGCCGAGAGCCCCTGGGGCACCTTCACCGTCGGCGCGACGATCCCGATCGCCCTGCTGATGGGTCTTTATGCCCGCTACATCCGGCCGGGTAAGGTCGGCGAGGTCTCGATCATCGGCTTCGTCCTGCTCATGGCCGCCATCGTCTACGGCGGCCAGATCGCCGCCGACCCGTACTGGGGCCCGGCCTTCACCTTCACCGGCGTGCAGCTCACCTGGATGCTGATCGGTTACGGCTTCGTCGCCGCGATCCTCCCGGTCTGGCTACTCCTCGCCCCGCGCGACTATCTCTCGACCTTCCTCAAGATCGGCACCATCGTCGGGCTGGCCATCGGCATCGTCTTCGTGGCGCCGCACATGCAGATGCCGGCGATGACGAAGTTCGTGGACGGCACAGGTCCGGTCTGGGCCGGCTCCCTGTTCCCGTTCCTGTTCATCACCATCGCCTGCGGCGCGGTCTCGGGCTTCCATGCCCTGATCTCGTCGGGCACGACGCCCAAGCTCGTCGACAACGAACTCGACACTCGCTTCATCGGCTACGGCGGCATGCTGATGGAGAGCTTCGTGGCGATCATGGCGCTGGTCGCCGCCTGCGTCATCGAGCCGGGCATCTACTTCACCATGAACTCGCCGGGCGGCCTCGTCGGCACCACCCCCGAGAGCGCGGCGGCGGCGGTGACGGCGCTCGGCTTCCCCGTCGGCGCGGACGTGATCGCCCAGACCGCCAAGGATGTCGGCGAGCACTCGATCATCTCCCGCACCGGCGGCGCCCCGACGCTCGCGGTCGGCATGGCCCACATCATCTCGTCGGCCATCGGCGGCAAGACGATGATGGCCTTCTGGTACCACTTCGCGATCCTGTTCGAGGCGCTGTTCATCCTGACCGCGGTGGATGCCGGCACCCGCGCCGGGCGCTTCATGCTGCAGGACCTGCTCGGCCTGATCTCGCCGACCTTCAAGGACACTGCGTCCTGGGGGCCGAGCGTGATCGCGACCGCCCTCTGCGTCGGCGCCTGGGGCTTCTTCCTCCACCAGGGCGTCACCGATCCGCTCGGCGGCATCTACACCCTGTGGCCCCTGTTCGGCATCTCGAACCAGATGCTGGCCGCGGTGGCGCTGACCCTGGCGACCGTGGTGATCTTCAAGATGAAGCGCGAGCGCTACGCCTTCGTCACGATCATCCCGACCGTGTGGCTGTGCATCTGCACCCTCACCGCCGGCTGGCAGAAGATCTTCTCGCCCGACCCGAAGATCGGCTTCCTCAGCCATGCGGACCGCTTCGCGAAGGCGATCGCCGAGGGCAAGGTGCTGGCACCGGCCAAGAGCATGGACGACATGCACAAGATCGTCTTCAACGACCGCATCGACGCGGCGCTCGCCGTGATGTTTGTCGGCCTCGTCGTGGCGATCGTCGTCTTCGGGGTGATGGCCTGCGTTAAGGCCTACCGCGCCGACCGCTGGACGGCGCTCGAAGCCGATCCCACCCTCGCACCGGCTGAGTGAGGCCGACATGACCGGCACCGCTGCATCGTCTCAGAGCTTTCGCGATCGCCTCCGGGCCTTCAACAAGTGCGTCTGCGACGGCGCGCGGCTGATGGTGGGTCAGGGCGATTACGGGACCTATGTCGCCCACATCGCCAAGACTCATCCGGACCAGACGCCGATGACGGAGCGCGAGTTCTTCCGCAATCGCGAGAATGCCCGCTTCGGGGTCGGCAATACGTCGGGCTTCCGCTGCTGCTGAGCCGCAGCCTGCCCGAGACGCTGACCACCCTCGGACGACAAAAATGCTGGAGAACGCCGGGCCTTGATCGAGGCCCGGCGTTCTTCGTTCGTGGTCCGGGCGCATCGTGGCGGCAGCCGAAGGGGGACGGCTCAACCCTTCGCGTTATACGGCTCTTCGCCGTCCGGACGACTTGGCTCGGCTGTCTCCCTCTCGGTTTTCCGCCCCTTGCCTCGGGTCATCTCACCCGCGTCCGCGCGGTGCGGAGCCACCAGCAACCGGACGGCGCTGGGTCGCTCTCGGCGCGGAGCGGTCATTCGAAGTCCATCCGCAGCCGTATGAGGAAAAGTTCGGCACGTGAGCCGAGCAACACCCAAGCCTGAACTTTGACCGGATCACCGCTCGCCGAGGGCGGCACCGGAAATGATTTTCACGTGAAATTAACCATGAACGGCACTGCTGGCCTCTAACCACGCATCCTCCCGGATCGCCCGCGCTTATAACAAAGATTGTAAGCCCTGCGCCATTGCAACGCACTCGCTGAGGATTCTAGTCTCCGCCGCGACGAGGGGGACCACGACGATGAATCAAGCTGAGGGCGTGCCGAGCCCAGCTCCGGCGCGGGCGGGAGAGATCGCGTTCGATCGAAGGGCACCGGGCCTTGTCGGCATCGTGGTCAAAGGCTTCCTGCTCTCGCTGATCACCTTCTCGATCTACCGGTTCTGGTACATCACCAACCTGCGGCGCTACTTCTGGAGTCGCACGGTCGTCGCCGGCAGCCCGGCCGAGTATCTCGGCACCGGCAAGGAGTTGTTCCTCGGCTTCCTGGTGGCGCTCGCCATCCTCGTGCCGATCTACATCCTCCTGTTCGTCATCGGCCTCCTGAGCCCGATCCTGGCCACGCTCGCCGCGCCGATCTCCTTCATCGGCCTGTTCGTCCTCGGGCAATACGCGCTGTTCCGCGGACGGCGCTACCGCGCCTCGCGCACGCGCTGGCGCGGCATCCGCCTCGGCCAGGACGGGTCGGGCTTCGCCTATGCCGGCCTCGCCAGCCTGTGGTGGCTCGGGACCATCGTCAGCCTCGGCCTCGCCTTCCCCTTCATGCGCGCGGCCCTGGAGCGCTACCGCATCGACCACACCCTGGTCGGCCAGAGCCGGATGCGCTCGACCGCGACCGGCCGCTCGATCCTGATGCCCTGGATGATGTTCTATATCGTCGCGCTGCTGCCGATCCTGGCGAGCGTCCTGGCGCTGCTGGCGGCAAGCGGCTTCGACGTCCCGACCGACCTGCTGATCCAGGATCCGGCGAGCGAGAAGAGCAAGCTCATCTTCAACCCCGACTACGCGGATACGCCGCTCGTCTACTACGCCGGTGCCGTCGGAATCGCCGCCTCCGTGTCGATCCCGCTCGCATTGTTGCTGATCCCTTACTATCGCGCCCGTGAAACCCGCACCTTCCTCAATGCGGCCCATCTCGGCGCGGCGCGGCTGAACTCCTCGCTCAAGGCGCGCCAGTTCTACTTTCCCTATCTCGTCTACATGCTGGCCCTGATCGGCTTCATCCTCGTGCTGGGCATCATCCTGGCCCTGCTCGTGCCACTGATCGCCACGAACGGAGAGAATGCGGGCATCCACGCCTTCGTCATCGTCTCGACCGTGCTGCTCTATCTCGGCGCGATCCTCGGCACGAACGTGCTCTACGTCCGCATCGTCAGCGTGCGGCTGTGGCACGCGGTGGCAACCACCATGCAGATCGAGAACCTTCCGGCGCTGGAGGCGGTGCTCGCCTCGACCCGCGCGCCGGCGAGCGGCCTGAACGAGGGATTGGCCGACGCGCTCGATGTCGGTGGCGCCCTCGAAATCGGGTTCTAACGCGCCGATGGAGGCGATCACCACCACGGGCACCTTCTTCGACGGCATCAGCGCCCGGCCCCGGCCGGTAACGCTGCGGCTGACCTTCCGGCTCGACATCGTCGGTGAGGACGTCGCCCGCGACTGGAGCCTGCTCGATCTGCGCGCCGCTGATGCGGCCGCGCCCCTGATGCGGGTGAACCACGCCCACGGACCGGAGAGCGTCGAGTTCGCCGATGAAGCCTTCGCACAGGCCCTGACGGCGCGCTGCCCCGACCTGAACCGGACCGAGGGCGGAAGTGGCGTCACCCGCCTCGTGCTCTGGTCGATCGCCGCCGGCCTGTCCGTGCTGCTGACGGCGATCTACGGCGTGCCGGCGGCGTCCGGCCTGCTCGCACCGCTGGTGCCGCAGGCGATCGAGGCGCAGATCGGGCGCAGCGTCGATGGGCAGATCGTCACCCTTCTCGACGACCCACCGCTCTGCAACGAGGCGGCGGGACGCGCCGTCCTCGACCGGCTGACGGCGCGGCTCTCCGAGGGCATGGCACTTCCGGTGGCGCCTCAGGTGAGCGTGCGTCGCCACAAGATCGCCAACGCCCTTGCCCTGCCGGGCGGCCGGGTGATCCTGCTCTCCGACATCATCGCCAAGGCCCGGAACGGCGATGAGCTGGCCGGCATCCTCGCCCATGAATTCGGCCACGTCGCCGCGCGCGATCCGATGCGCTCGGTGATCACGGCGGGCGGCACCTCGTTCCTGCTGAGCCTCGTGCTCGGCGACCTCACCGGCTCGACGGTGCTGGTGACGGTAGGCCAAGCGGCGATCTCGGCCGGCTACTCGCGCGACGCGGAGCGGGCGGCGGATGCCTACGCGGTGGCGGCCGTGAAGCGGGCCGGCGGCGACGGCGCCGCGCTGGCCGCGATTCTGGAGCGCATCACCGACGCGGACGACGAGAAGCCGGATGGGATCTCGTTCCTGCGCTCCCACCCCTTCACGGCAGAACGGGCTGCGCGGATCCGGTCGCTGGCGGGCGAGAAGCCGACCGGATCAGGCATCCTGTCCGAGGCCGAGTGGAAGAGCCTTCAGGGCCTCTGCCCGGAGCCGGCCAAACCGGAGAAGACGAGGCCGAACGACGGGAAGTCGCCCACGCCGACCGAGAAGCTGTAGGCCGATCTCCGGCCAAGCGGCTCAGATCAAGGCCACGCGGGGTCATCGCGAGCCTCGGCGATGCGTGCGCACAGCGCGATCGTTCCGGGAAAGGCAGCACCCTAGATTTCCTCGGCTCCGCCTCCTGATAACCGGGGCGGGAGCGAGACCGGGAGTCAAAGGCCTTCGGGGGCGGCAGGGCGGACGCCCGCGAGGGAACGGCAGACGCCGCCCCCTCTTTCAGGGCCGGATCAGACGATCGGGCGCGGCAGCTTGCAGCTGTCGAGGGCGTTCAGCGCCTTCGCGCGGGCCGTGTCGTTGAAGTAGCCGGTGGTGCGGTAGGAGGCGATCTCGTCCTTGTCGAGGGCGGACAGGGTGCGATCGGCATAGCAGCCGCAGGGGGCGGCGAGCGCGGCTTCCTCGACCTTCTGGAGCTTGGCCTGGGTGACGGTGCAGGCGTGGCGAACGCGGCCGGTGAGATTGCTCTTCGTGGCCGTCTTCAGCGCCGGATCGGGCACGTAGCCTTCGAGCGAGGTGTACTGCGTCGAGCGGCCGGCGGAGTTGCAGGCGGCGAGCAGGGACACGAGGCCGGCCGCGACGAGCAGGCGGCCGGTGCGCGAAAACGTGGAGCGCATGGAGCGAAAATCCGAAGAGAGACGGGAAATCGTCGATCGTTTCTGTTCTTCGGTCCGCCCGCCCCGCGCCGCTAGGGCAGGAGAGTCACACTCGGCCGGATTGCGCCCTTCCCGCCCTCGCGGGGTCAGCCTCGCGCAAGCTTGAATCGGTCTCTCGCCGGCCCCGCGATCCGGGGCCGGCGAGGGAGCGCCTTAGGCGGCGATGTCGGCGTCCTTGAAGAACTGCGCGATCTCGATCTTGGCGTTCTCGGCGCTGTCGGAGCCGTGGACGGTGTTCTCGCCGACCGACTCGGCGAACTGCTTGCGGATGGTGCCGTCGGCGGCCTGGGCCGGGTTGGTGGCGCCCATCACTTCGCGGTACTTGGCGATGGCGTTCTCGCCCTCGAGCACCTGCACGACCACCGGGCCGGAGGTCATGAACTCGACGAGCTCACCGAAGAACGGGCGCTCCTTGTGCACCTCGTAGAACTTCTCCGCCTGCTCGCGGGTCATGCGGATGCGGCGCTGACCGACGATGCGCAGGCCGGCGGCCTCGATCACGGCGTTGACGGCGCCGGTGATGTTGCGGCGGGTCGCGTCGGGCTTGAGGATGGAGAAGGTGCGCTCGTTGGCCATGGTCCGGTCCGGTTCGTTGGAGAAAGGGGTCGCGCGACGCGCTGGATGAGAGCGGACTCGAAAGCCGCCCGAGAGGCTGCCGGCGCGCCGGGCTTATAGCGACGGAGCGGAGGCTCCTCAACCAATCGGCGAGCGGGCATCCTCGCGACGCACCGGCCGAGGGCAAGCGCGGCCATTTTCGGCCTTGCCATGGCTTCAGCGCAACACTGCCGAAAAATCGCCGGATTGCGCGGGCTGAATCGATGGACGGTCCGCCTGCCCCGGCTCGCCGCCGGGGCGATCCCTTCTCCGCAAGACTCAGGCCCGAATCCGGGTCCAGCCTCAGGAGCCAATCCATGCGCATCGCCCTCGGTCTCGCCGCCCTGCTGGCCTCCAGCTCGGCCTTCGCCGCCCCCAAGGACCTCTCCGGAACGTGGCTGACGGGAGACGGGCGCGCCAAGATCCGCATCGACCGCTGCGGCCCGAATGGCGGGAATGCCTGCGGCAAGGTCGTCTGGCTGAAGTCTCCGACCGATGATGCCGGCGCACCGCGCACCGACGTCAAGAATCCCGATCCGAAGAAGCGGGTGCGGCCGATCATCGGCCTCACGCTCCTCGACAACCTCAAGCCCGACGATGCGGGCTTCGCCGGCGAGATCTACAACGCCGACGAGGGCAAGATCTATCAGGTCAGCCTGGAGCGTGAGAGCGATGCCGAGCTGAACGTGCAGGGCTGCATGCTCAAGGTGCTGTGCGGATCGCAGACCTGGACCCGCGTGCCGGACGTGAACCAGCAGGCCGCCGCGGCTCCGGTCGAGGCGCCGGCCAAGCCCGCGAAGGGCGCCAAGCCGGCCAAGCCGGCCGTCGCTCCGACGGAGTGAAGCGCGCCGCGAACCGAAGCCTCGGTCATGGAAAAAGGGCGCGGCCTCGCGGACGCGCCCTGAAGTTTGCCTAACCTGATGGGGGTCACGGCTCCTCCGAGCTAGGGCCAAGCTTCGGCCCGGCAAGGGGCAGGATGGGACGAATCGACCGCGATCGGTCTTGCGCCGGCCCTCATCCCCAGGCGCGCATCCCCGGCCTTCGGCCCTGCCGACGCGAGCGTCATCGTCCTGTCGGATGTTTCGGCTTCTCCCTGCCATCGTGGCGCCGGGGCCACCGTTCCGAAGCCTCTGCTTCGACGGGGCTCGGGCGGATTGCGGCGGCAATAACATCTGCTAGGCCGCGTGTGGGATCACGGCGGGGGCTGGCGCAGGTGTTCAAGAGGCGCGCAGGGAAGATCCGGACACGTGCGGCGGCCTCGGTCGTCCTCGTCGCCGTCTTCGGCCTCCATCCTGCCGCGGCACCGGCTGCCGACCTCGCCGACCCTGCCGGATCCCGCGTCCTCGACTGGTCCGGCTTCTATGGCGGGCTCCAGGGAAGCGCCGGCGCCTCGTTCGGCACCTACGATTTCGGACCGACCACGATCGGCCCGCGCCGGGTCCGATCCATCGCGACGGGGGACGCCACCGGCAGCCGTGACCTCGGCAGCGACGCCACCACGGTGGCGGGCGGCGCCTTCGCCGGCTGGACCTGGCAGGACGGCGCCTTCGTCTACGGCATCGAGGCCGATCTCGTCGGGACCAATCTCAAGCGCGGCGCGCGCTCCGACGTGGCCGGCTTCGGATACGAGGCGATCGATCCGCCCTTCGCCCTGATCCGCGAGAAGACGGACGTGTTCGGGGCCGCCCGTGCCCGGGTCGGTTACGCCTTCGGCAACAACCTGATCTACGCGACCGCCGGGCTCACAGGTGCCAACGGGCGGGTTCTCGCCACCTATCCCGATCTCGCCGGGGGCCCGGCGGCGACCGCCATGCGCGACGTCTCCTATCTCGGCTTCACCCTCGGCGCGGGCGTGCAGTTCGCGGTCGATCCGCATCTCTCGCTCGGGATCGACTACCGCTACAGCGACCTCGGCGAGAGCCGCCGCTTCGGCCTCGGCACGCTGCCGGGCCCGGATGGCGGGCCGGTGACGACCCGCACCGGCTTCGTCTCCAACAAGATGATGGCACGCCTGATCTGGCATCCGCAGGCGCTCAGCCTGGTGCCGGAGGAAGAGGACGAGGCCCCGAAGGACGCCCGCTTCTCGCTGCACGGCCAGACCACCTTCGTGAACCAGGGCGTGACCGGCTTCCGCTCGCCCTATCGCGGTCCGCAGAGCCTCGTCCCCGACCAGGCGCAGGCGACGACGACCGCAACGCTGTTCCTCGGTCTCAAGCTCTTCGAGGGCACGGAGGTCTACTACAATCCGGAATTCAGTCAGGGCTTTGGCCTGTCGCGCACGCTGGGCGTGGCCGGCTTCGTCAACGGCGAGGCGCAGAAGGCGGGCGCCCCCTTCCCGAAGCTGCGCTCGAACCGCTACTTCGTGCGCCAGACCTTCGGGCTCGGCGGCGAGACCGAGGCGGTGCCCGACGGACCGAACTCCATCGCCGGCACGCGCGACGTCGAGCGCATCACGGTGATCGCCGGCAAGTTCGCGCTGGGCGACTACTTCGACGGCAACGTCTACGCCCACGACCCGCGAGTCGACTTCATGAACTGGGGCCTGTGGGCCTCGGCCGCCTGGGATTTTCCGGCCAACCTCCCCGGTTTCACGCAGGGCGTGATGGTCGAGTACAATCGGGCGGAGTTCGCCGTCCGCGCCGCCTACACGCAGGTGCCCAAGGAGCCCTCGTCCGACGTGCTCGACCCGCGCATGTTCGAGCGGGCCGGCGCCGTCATCGAAGTCGAGGAGCGCCACGTCCTGCCGGGGCTCGACCAGCCGGGCCGCCTCCGCCTCGGCCTGTTCTCGAATGTCGGCAACACCGCGAATTTCCGCCAGGTCGTGGCGCTGACCCAGGCCGGCGCGTTCCCCGACATCAACACGGCGGTCGCGGCGACCCGGGAGCCCCGGCGCAAGAGCGGCGCCTACATCAACCTCGAACAGGCCCTCACCCCTGATCTCGGCCTGTTCGCGCGGGCGAGCGTGAACGACGGGCGCAATGAGAACCTGTCGTTTACCGACATCGATGGCTCGGTCTCGGGCGGCCTGTCGCTCAAGGGCACGGCCTGGGGCCGACCGCAGGACACGATCGGTCTCGGCGCCGCGGCGAACCGGATCTCGCCGTCCCACCGCGCCTATTTCGCCAACGGCGGACTCGGCCTCCTGATCGGCGACGGGCGCCTCGACCGCTACGCGCCGGAACGGGCGGTCGAGGTCTACTACGCGCTGAACCTGACGAAGGCGGTGACGATGTCCTTCGACTACCAGCATGTCGAGAGCCCGGCCTATAACCGCGACCGCGGCCCGGCCGACTTCTTCGGGACGCGCCTGCACACGGATTTCTGAGAGCCGTCCCCTCACCCCCGATGCCCGAGCGGACATCGCCGGCTCGCAGCCTGCGACCGCCTTCGGAACTTGCGGAAGGATACCGAGCCTGGGGCGTCCCGCGCCGCTCTCGCACCACCCTCGCGCCGCGGCACGCTGCTCCCCATATGAGGGCCTGTCGAGGACGTGCCCCTGCCCTTGCGCTTCCGCCGGTTTGGCGTGATGCCGCCGGACCGGCCGTTCTCCCGCCCCTTTCTCCCAGCCTCGACACGGAGAGCCCATGAGCTCCGGACACGTCTCTTCCTCCATGCCGCCCATGCCCTCGCTCGAAGGTAGCGACGACACCGTGCTGCCCTTCGCCGTCGAGGCGCTGGACCTGCGCGGCCGCGCGGTGCGGCTCGGGCCCTCGATCGACACGATCCTGCGCCGCCACGGCTATCCCGACGCCGTCGCCCGGCTGATCGGCGAGGCGGCGGCGCTCACCGTGCTGCTCGGCGCCTCGCTCAAGCTCGAAGGCCGCTTCCAGCTCCAGACCAAGACCGACGGGCCGGTGAACATGCTGGTGGTCGATTTCGAGGCGCCCGACCGGGTGCGCGCCACCGCCCGCTTCGACGCGGACCCGGTGGCGGCCCTCGGTTCGAAGGCGCGCGCCGCCGACCTGATGGGCCGGGGCCACCTCGCCATGACCATCGACCAGGGCCCGACCCAGAGCCGCTATCAGGGCGTCGTCGCACTCGAAGGCCAGAGCCTGGAGGAGGCGGCGCACCAGTATTTCCGCCAGTCCGAGCAGATCCCGACACTGGTTCGCCTCGCCGTGGCCGAGCAGATGGAGGGGGGCGAGAGCCGCTGGCGGGCGGGCGGGCTGCTGGTGCAGTTCCTGCCCACCTCGCCCGACCGGATGCGCCAAGCCGACCTGCCCCCCGGCGACGCGCCGGAGGGCCACGAGATCCTCACCGGCGCGCCCGCCGAGGACGATGCCTGGACCGAGGCGCGCAGCCTCGTCGGAACGGTGGAGGACCACGAACTGATCGATCCGGCGGTCTCGAGCGAACGGCTGCTCTACCGGCTGTTCCACGAGCGCGGCGTGCGCGTCTTCGACGCGCAGACCGTGGTCGAGCGCTGCCGCTGCTCGCAGGAGCGGGTGATGGGCATGATCCGCTCGTTCTCGGCCGAGGAGCGCCGGGACATGGTGGCGGATGATGGCACCATCGCCATCACCTGCGAATTCTGCTCGCGCCGCTACGTGCTCGATCCGGCCGAGGTGGAGCGGGAGATCGCCGCCGAGCCGGGGGCGTGAGGGATCGGCCCGGATGCGCTCGATCGAGCAGGACGCGGCCGTGTGCTCCGAGGGGCGCACGGCCGCGTCCGCGCTTCACGGCCCGGATGCCGGTGAAGAAGGGACATCAGGGATGCGGCCGCCTGGATGGTGACCTACCGCGCCGCCATGGCCGGCGCGCGGTGCTCGAGCGGCATTGGGGCGCGCCGCGCCGGAAGCGTGCACTTGAAAATGCCGCCATCGATCATCGCGGCTCGTCGCTGAAAACGTTCTCACAGGCGTGATGCCGTTTGGACTCTCTCCATGTTAAGGGGAGCGCGGGCCTCGTTCTTGCGGGCCTGTCCGTGCCGTCGATGTTCGAAGGAGGCGAGCGAGCCATGCCGGAGCTTCATCCCGAGATCGCCGCGGTCACCGAGCGCGTCATCGCGCGCTCCCGGGACAGCCGCCGCACCTATCTCGACCTGATCGAGCGCGAACGCGAGGCCGGCGTACACCGACCCAAGCTCGCCTGCGGAAACCTCGCCCACGGCTTCGCGGCCTCCGGCGAGGACAAGCCGGCGATCATCGCGGGACGGGCCATGAACATCGGCATCGTCACCGCCTACAACGACATGCTCTCGGCGCATCAGCCCTACGGGCGCTATCCGGAGCAGATCAAGATTTTTGCCCGCGAGGTCGGCGCGACGGCGCAGGTGGCCGGCGGCACGCCCGCCATGTGCGACGGCGTCACCCAAGGCCAGCGCGGCATGGAATTGTCGCTGTTCTCCCGCGACACCATCGCCCTCTCGACCGCGGTGGCGCTCAGCCACGGCATGTTCGAGGGCGCGGCCCTGCTCGGCATCTGCGACAAGATCGTGCCCGGCCTGATCATCGGGGCGCTGCGCTTCGGCCACCTGCCGATGATCCTGATCCCGGCCGGTCCGATGCCCTCGGGGCTCGCCAACAAGGAGAAGCAGCGCATTCGCCAGCTCTACGCCGAGGGCAAGGTCGGCCGCAAAGAGCTGTTGGAGAGCGAATCCGCCTCCTATCACGGGGCCGGCACCTGCACCTTCTACGGCACCGCCAATTCCAACCAGATGATGATGGACGTGATGGGCCTGCACATGCCCGGCGCCTCCTTCATCAATCCGGGCACGCGGCTGCGTCAGGCGGTGACGCGCGCGGCGGTCCACCGGCTGACGGAAATCGGTTGGAACGGCAACGATTACCGCCCGCTCGGGCGCTGCATCGACGAGCGTGCGATCGTCAACGCCATCGTCGGCCTGCTCGCCACCGGCGGCTCGACCAACCATGCGATCCACCTGCCGGCCATGGCGCGGGCCGCCGGCATTGTCATCGATTGGGAGGATTTCGACCGGCTCTCCGGCGTGGTGCCGCTGATCGCCCGGGTCTATCCCAACGGCGCGGGCGACGTGAACCACTTCCACGCGGCCGGCGGCATGTCCTACGTCATCGCCGCGCTGATCGATGCGGGTCTCCTGCACGACGGCATCCTCACGGTCGCGGGCCGCAGCCTGCGCGATCACGCCCGCGACCCGAAGCTCTCGGGGGACGGGGACGAACTCACCTTTGAGGAGGCACCGGCCGAGCCGCTGGACGACACGATGCTGCGTCCGCCCGCGAACCCTTTCCAGCCGGATGGGGGGATGCGGCTGGTGAAGGGCAACCTGGGACGGGCCACCTTCAAGACCAGCGCGGTCGACCCCGAGCGCCGTACCGTCGAAGCCCCGGCCCGCGTCTTCTCCGATCAGGACGAGGTCATCGCCGCCTTCAAGGCCGGCGAACTGGAGCGGGACGTCGTGGTGGTGGTCCGCTTCCAGGGACCGCGCGCCAACGGGATGCCGGAACTGCACAAGCTGACGCCGCCGCTGGGGGTTCTGCAGGACCGCGGCCACAAGGTGGCGCTCGTCACCGACGGGCGGATGTCGGGCGCCTCCGGCAAGGTGCCGGCGGCGATCCATCTCAGCCCCGAGGCCATCGGCGGCGGTCCGATCAGCCGCATCCGCGACGGCGACATCATCCGCCTCTCGGCGGAGGACGGGCTGCTGGAGGTGCTGGTCGATCCGGCCGAGTGGGACCGGCGCGAGGACGCGGTTCGGCCTCCGGACGGCCTCGGCACCGGCCGCGAACTGTTCGCCTTCATGCGCCAGGGCGCCGACGACGCCGAGCGCGGCGGCTCGGCGATGCTGGCGGCGGCAGGGCTTTGAGGCATCCGACGACCCGCCCGACGCCGAACCGACACCGGAGGAGACCCCGATGAGCACCATCGACGCGCTGATGCGTTCCGTTCCCGTCATCCCCGTCCTGGTGGTGGAGGATGCCTCCGACGCGGTGCCCATTGCCGAGGCCTTGGTCGGCGGCGGGCTCACTGCCCTCGAAGTCACGCTCCGCACCCCTGCGGCGCTCGATGTGATCCGGGCGATGTCGAGCGTCGAGGGTGCGGTGGTCGGTGCCGGCACGGTGCTGAACGCGCGCGATCTCGATGCCGCCATCGGGGCCGGCGCCAAGTTCATCGTCAGCCCGGGCCTGACGGCGCCGCTGACGGAGGCCGCCATCAACTCGGGCGTGCCCTACCTGCCGGGGGTCGCGACCGCCGCCGACATCATGCGCGGCCTCGATCACGGACTCGACCGCTTCAAGTTCTTCCCGGCCGAGGCCGCGGGCGGGCTCAAGGCGCTGAAGGCGCTGGCCGCCCCCTTCGGCCAGGTGCGCTTCTGCCCCACGGGCGGCATCACCGAGGCGACCGCGGGCGAGTGGCTCGCCCACCCCGCCGTGCTCTGCGTCGGCGGAAGCTGGGTGGTGCCCGCGGGCAAGCCCGACCCGACGGCGCTCCGACGCCTCGCCGAGGCGGCCGCGACGCTGCGCGCCGGCCGCTAGGGGACCCGTCCGGGCGGCGGCGACCAGCCGGTCACGACGCCCCCCTCCCGATTCCGGTGCGGCCAGAGGTCCCGTTCGACGCCCGGCTCCACGCCGCGTTGACCCGCGGCTCACGCCGCCCGGTGCCGAACCGCCGCGGTGGGTGCGCGGGCGCCCCCCGGCGTCACGGCCCCGCCATGACGAAGACGAATCGCATCGGACCTGTCGGGAGCGTGGGCCGCTCCACGCGCTTCGATGCGTTGCGAAAGTGAATCCTTTGCAAGAACCCCCATGAACGCCGTGGCCTTTTGGCCACAGCGATTCCGTGTTTTACAGACTACATGTATTCCAATCTGCAAAAACCGCCGTATCGCCCAATAATTTAGTGATCTCTCAAGAGTTATTCCAATCAAAAACATAGATTTTGTCGTTTGTTATAATACCTGACCCGCTTGATCCCCGTCGAACGATGCCGTCATGAGCGCAAAGGTGACGGAACGGCGTTATCAAATATCGCCAAGAAGACGGGGACTTGAACTTGAGACGTCGCGCAGCGAACGAAGTCGCTCTAGCACTTCTGGCAGGAACGGCTGCCGCATTGACGAGCCCGGCGCAGGGCCAGCCCGCCCTTCCGGCGGAGGTGCCGACGGTGGTCGCGCTGGATGAACTGGCCGTCGAAGGACTCGGTCGCGGCGCCCCGCGCCTCGAGCCGCAGGGCGGCGTCACGGTGGGCTACCTCGGCAAGGCGACGCGCACCGCCACCAAGACGCCGACGCCCCTGCTCGATACCCCGCAATCCATCTCGGTCATCACGCGGGAGCAGATCCTCGACCAGGGCTTCCAGTCGATCGGCGAGGCGACGCGCTACGTGCCGGGCGTGATCCAGGCTCAGGGCGAGGGCAACCGCGACGAGTTGATCATCCGCGGCCAGCGCTCGAACGCCGACTTCTTCGTCAACGGCATCCGCGACGACGTGCAGTATTACCGCGACCTCTACAACATCCAGCGCATCGAGGTCTTGAAAGGCCCCAACGCGATGATCTTCGGCCGCGGCGGCGGCGGCGGCGTGGTCAACCGCGTCCTCAAGGAAGCCGACGGCGTGGCCGTTCGCGAGATCGTGGCCCAGGGCGGGCAGTTCGCGAACAAGCGCGTGGCGGTCGATGTCGGCGACCGCCTCTCGGACAACGTGTTCTTCCGTATGAACGGCGTGTTCGAGGACACCGCGACCTACCGCGACTTCGTCGACATCCGCCGTTACGGGGTGAACCCGACGATGACGTTCCTCATCGGGCCGCAGACGACGCTCAAGCTGTCCTACGAGTATTTCCACGACGACCGCACCACCGATCGCGGGATTCCCTCGCAGTTCGGCCGGCCCTACCGCTACCGCGACAATACTTCGACCTTCTTCGGCAATCCGTTCCTGTCGCAGACCTACGTCAACGCGCATATCGCGACGGCGCAGCTCGACCACGTGTTCGAGAACGGCGTCGTGATGCGCAGCCAGTCGCGCTTCGCCGACTACAACAAGTTCTACCAGAACGTCTTTCCGGGCGGCGCCGTGAACGCGGCCGGCACGGCCGTCTCGCTCTCGGCCTATAACAGCCAGACGGACCGGACGAACTATTTCAACCAGACCGACTTCACCTATCAGTTCCTCACCGGCCCGGTGAAGCACACCCTGCTCGGCGGGTTCGAGCTCGGCTACCAGGAGGGCCTGAGCCTGCGCGAGACCGGCTTCTTCGCGACGCCCGGCGCACCGCAGAGCCTCGTGGTCAATCCGCTCGCGCCGGTCTCACGCGTCGGCGTCACCTTCCGCAACATCGCCAGCGATGCCAACAGCCGGTACGACCTCGGCCTCGCCGCGGCCTATGTGCAGGACCAGATCGAGCTGAACGAGTACGTCCAGCTCATCGGCGGCCTGCGCTTCGACCATTTCGACTTCGCCGCAACGGACCGGCGCACCAACGTCACCAATGCCCGCATCGACGATCTGGTCTCACCACGGGCCGGCATCGTCGTGAAGCCGCTGCCGAACCTCGCCTTCTACACGAGCTACAGCGTCTCCTACCTGCCCTCCTCGGGCGACCAGTTCAGCGCGCTGACACCGGGTCTCGTCATCGCCGAGCCGGAGAAGTTCGAAAACACGGAAGTGGGCGTGAAGTACGACGTGTCGCCCGTGCTTCAGATCACCGGCGCGCTGTTCAACCTCGACCGCAGCAACCAGCGCCTCGCCGACCCGAACCGGCCCGGCTTCTTCCTGACCTCGGGACAGACCAACACGCAAGGCGCGGAGATCGGCGCCAACGGCTACGTGACGGATTGGTGGTCGATCGCGGGCGGCTACGCCTTCACCGACGCGCGCATCACCAACCGACTTTCCGATACGATCCTTCCCGGCAACTATGTCGGTCTCGTCCCTCTCAATTCCTTTACGCTGTGGAACAAGTTCGACATCGACCCGCGCTTCTCGGTCGGCGTCGGGTTCATCAACCAGTCCCACAGCTTCGCGACCTCGGACAACACCGTGCGGCTGCCGAGCTACTCGCGGTTCGATATGGGACTGTTCTACAACATCAGCGAGAACGCGCGCGCGCAGGTCAACATCGAGAACCTGTTCGACCGCCGCTACATCGTCACGGCGCACAACAACAACAACATCCTGCCCGGCGCGCCTCGCACGGTCAGGGCGCAGATCGTCGTGCGCTGGTAACCGCCCGGCGGTGATGTCCTCGATCCCGTCGCCGGGCCTGCCCGGGGGCGGGATCACACCGCCCGCAGCGGCCCCTCCAACACCCCGATGACGCGGGCGAGGTCGTTGCCGCGCTTCATCACGAGCCCGCTCGCCGCGATCACCGCGTAGGCGCCCTGGCGGCGGGCGAGCTTGGGATCCTTCTCGATCCGGTAGAGCGGCATCTCGGAAGTGCGGCGATAGATCGAGAACACCGCCTTGTCCCGGCGGAAATCGAGGGCGTAGTCGCGCCACTCGCCCTCGGCGACGCGCCGCCCGTAGAGATTGAAGATGGTTCGCAGCTCGTCGCGCTGGAAGGCGACTTGCGGGCTCGTCGAGGACGGAAACGGGATGACCTGACTGTCTCGGTCGTTCGAGCGGTGATCGACGCTCTGCCCCTCACTCATCGTCGCTCCCGTATCGGTGCCGGCGTTCCTGCGGCGAGGGCAGATGATGGGACTCGTCCGAGGCGCCCGCAAGGTGCTTCGCCAGCCATCGACCACTGCCGTCCTTCACCGAGCAATTTCCCCGCGAGATGCGCGACGCATGTGCGTCGCCGCACGGTGAGGTGGCAAACATCACCGTCTTGCCGCGATCCCGCCTTGCCATCGCCACCGCGAAACGCTTTCACTGTGACCTGAAACCTCGTCGGTCTGTCTACCGCGGCGGCGCCTGAACCCGAGCTCCCCAGCCCTCGGGCAATGCCGTGGATCCCGGCAAGCCGACACCCGGAGGTTTCGAGACCCAAGGACTTCAGGCGGCCTCTTCGGAGCGCCGCCCTTTTTTCGTCTCGATGCCGGGCATCGGAGCGAGGCCGCTGTCCCGAAGACCGGCGAAAAGACCATCTTGTGAAGATCATCTTGGCAGCCGCGCCCGCCGGCGCGACAAGCGGCGGCGATGTCTCAACCTCCCCCTTCCCCGTCGGTCGGCCCGCCCGTCTTCGACGATGCCTTCCGGGCACGCCTCGGGGATCTCTTCGCGTGGCGGCGGGACGTGCGACGCTTCCGCGGTGATCCGGTCGACGAGGCCGTGCTGCGGACCTGTCTGGATCTCGCGGCGCTGGCGCCCTCCGTCGGCAATAGCCAGCCCTGGCGGTTCGTGCGGGTCGCCGATGCCGGCCGGCGCGCGGCGGTCACCGCGAGCTTCGAGCGCTGCAATGCCGCCGCCCGTGCGACCTACGCGGACGAGCGGGGCGCGCTCTATGCCCGCCTGAAGCTCGCGGGCCTGCGCGAGGCACCGCTCCACCTCGCGGTGTTCTGCGACGGCGCGACGGAGGCCGGCCACGGACTCGGCCGTGCGACCATGCCGGAGATGCTGCGCTACTCGGTGGCGGCCTGCATCCACGCCTTCTGGCTCGCCGCCCGGGCCCACGGCCTCGGGGTCGGGTGGGTCTCGATCCTCGAACCCGCCGCCGTGACGGAGGCCCTCGACGTGCCGGCCGCTTGGACGCTGGTTGCCTACCTCTGCGTCGGCCACCCGGTCGAGGAGCACGCCGATCCCGAACTCGTCCGCCACGGCTGGCAGGATCGGTGCCCCGAGGCGGTCCACCTGCACGAGCGCTGAGGGCGTTACCGGAAGCCGCGCCCGTTACTTAAAATTTGCCGGAATTGCTGAGCGCAGGATTCGCCCTCCTGCCAAGAGGCCGTGCATGAGGTCCGCATTTCGCTGCGCGTAAAGCAAAGCGGCAAGCTGGAACGTTGGATCGTCTTCGCCAGTTACGCTCCAGCTCGGAAAGGCGATCTTCGATGTTCGGAACAGGCAAGTACAGGGCGCGTCTCGCGGGCGCGTTCGCGGCAGTGCTGTGCGCGGCGGGTGCCGCGCAGGCCCGTGAGATCGTCCCCTTTGCCGACGGGCTCGGCGCGGGCACGATCGTGGTGCGCACGAACGAGCGCCGGCTCTATCTCGTCAACGGCGACGGAACGGCGATCCGCTATCCCGTCGCGGTCGGCAAGCCGGGCAAGCAGTGGAGCGGCGCCACCCAGATCGACGGCAAGTACTATCAGCCCGACTGGTCGCCCCCGGCCGAGGTGAAGCGCGACCACCCGCGCCTGCCCAGCCTCATCCGCGGCGGCTCGCCGAGCAACCCGATGGGCGTGGCGGCGATGACCCTGCGCGGCGGCGAATACGCCATTCACGGCACCAACCGGCCGCGTTCGATCGGCACCTTCGCGTCCTACGGCTGTATCCGCATGTACAATCAGGACATCGCCGACCTGTTCGAGCGTGTTTCGGTCGGCACGCAGGTGTATGTGATGCGCTGAGCGCTCGGCGGATCGCGCCGCAGCCATCCGCCACGCCGGAAGACGCGGCGGATGCCCGCACGACGACCATGGGACCCGCCGGTGACTGCATCGCCCACCATCCTGATCGCTGATCCGGACGAGGAGACCCGGCTGGCCCTCGCGGAAGCGGTGGGACGGGCCGATCCGGCGGCAAGGGTGATCGAGGCGGCCGACGGGAGCGCGCTGAACCGCGCGCTCGCCGATTCGCCCGTCGACCTGCTGTTCGTCGACGTGCTGCTGCCGCAGACCAACGGTGCCGACATCCGGCGCTGGCGCGAGACCGGCAATCCGCAGGGGCTCGTCGTCCTCGTCACCGACATGCTTGCCCCCCGCTGGTCGGCCACAGCCCGCCGTGTCGGCGCCTACGACGTGATCCTCAAGCCGCTGGGCGACCTCCACATCGGCCGCCTGCTGGCAGCCCGCCGGATCCTCTCGCGCTCCCTCGACTGCCTCGTCGTCGATCCGGGGCAGGCGACGCGCACGCTCGTGCGAAAGCTCCTCGGGCAGAGCCACTTCTCGTTCCGCATCCGGGAGGCCGCGGGCGGCCGGGACGCCGTCCGTTTGATCGAGCGGGACCCGGTCGATCTCGCGATCATCGAGATGAGCCTGCCCGACTATCCCGCCCTCGAAGTCGCCTGCCGCATCAACGATCGCCGTCCCGAGACCCGCATCCTGATGACGGGTCCACGGATCGAGGAGGGCGTCCAGCGCCAGCTCACCACCTTCGGTGCATCCGGCTTCCTGCCCAAGCCGTTCCAGTTCTTCGACATCGACAAGGCGGTGCACGAGAGCTTCGGCCTTTGGCAGCCCTACCTCATCAACGCGCTCCGGCGCGAAAGCCTGCTCGACGCCGGGCCGACCATGGGGCAGGCTGTCTAGGCATCGTCCCGAGAGGCGGCCTTCGGCTCTCTGGAGGAGACGATGCATCCCGAGGGATGCGCGCCTTCAGGGCCGGCATCGGCCGGCTCCGGAGCACCGATCCGTCGCCATGGACACCCTTTCCCGGCCGAGACCGATGCAGGACCAGACACCGGGCAGCCGTCCCGGTACGCAGCATCCCTACGCGCGGGCGCGCCTCAACGATCTCGTCCGACGCATCGAGGACGCTCTGCGCAGCGGTGACGCGGCGCTCCAATCGAAGCTCGTGTTGCAATCGGCGGAACTGCTGACCAAGCGCTGGTCGCGCCTGCCGCCGCCGGACAAGCCCGCCTTCGACGGGCTGCTCGTCACCCTATGCGGCCAGATCGATACGGCGGCGCGACGGGCCTTCGCCGAGCGGCTCGCCCCCTTGCGCCTCGGGCCGCCGCGAACCTCGCAGGTACTCGCCCGGGATGCCTCGGCCGAGGTCGCGGCGCCGCTCCTCGCGCGCTGTCCCGGTCTCGGCGACGACATTCTGGCCGAGGTCGCGGTCTCGGGCAGCGACGGGCATCGCCGTGCCATCGCCGCGCGGCCGACCTTGACCCCGGACCTGACGGACCTGCTGCTGCGCCACGGCGACGGTCGCGCCGCAGCGCGGCTGCTCGACAATCCCGGCGCGGCCTTCTCCGAGGCCGGCTTCTCCAGCCTGATGGCCCATGCCGACCGGGGGGAGGCGGTGACGCTGCGCCTCGCCCACCGGCCGGACCTGCCGCCGAGGCTCGCACCGGTGCTTCTCGAGCGGACCCGCCGACGGGCCGCCGAGGCGCTGGAGACCGATCTCACCGGCGACCGCGCCGAGGCGGATCGCCTGCTGGACCGCGCGGCGCAAACCCTGGCTCAGCCAGTGGCGGAAGACCGTCTCGCGCGGTTTCGCGCCTCGCTCGATGTCATCGGCAGCCGATCCACCGGCACCCGCCGCGATCCGAGCGCATCCCAACTCGAACGCTGGCTGAACCTGAACCGCGTCGAGGACGGGCTCGCCGCCATCGCCCACGCGGCCGGCCTCCCGCTCGCCGCCACGGTGGCCGCTTTCGACGCGTCCGCGCCGACAGCCCTCGCCGCGATCCTGCGCGGTCTCGATCATCCCTGGCCGGTGCTGAAGGCGCTGCTCGCCCGGCGCTTCGGCGAGACGCTTCCTCCCGAAACGGCGGACGGGGCCTGGGGGCTGCATCGACGCCTGCGGCCCGGCACCGGGCGCCGCCTGATCCGCTTCGCGGCGATGCCCCTGGGCTGCGCCGCCTTCCTCGACGAGGCCGAGGCGGATGACCGCAGCTCAACCGGTGGCGGGCCGTAGGCCGCGGCTGCCGCTCGACGCCAAACGGGTCAGAACGCCAGCCGCCGCAGGAGATCCAAACCGACCAGAATGAGCAAAGCGGCGTAGATCCGCTGCAGCGTCGTCTCGCTGAACTTCCCGCCGACGGCGACGCCCAAGGGGGGCACTGATCATCACCGTCGGCATCATCACGATAAAGATCACCAGGTCCACGTAGCCGAGCGAGTAAGAGGGCAGATCCCGGGCATGCCATCCGGTGATGATGCCTCCGATCGTCGCAATGGTTCCGGTCACCAATCCGGTGGCGGAGGCGATCGCGATCGCCTTTTCCAGAGCGAGCCCGCAGGTGTTCAGGATCGGCGTCGTCAGTGTACCGCCACTTGTTCCGGTCAAGGCCGCGACGAGCCCGACGAACGAAGCGATACCGATCCTCTTGCCGCCCGACGGCGGCGCGCCTCGGGATGAAAAGCGCACACGGCCGAAAGCGATGTAGAAGCCGACCAGAAGGATATAGACCGCGAAGAGGGTCAGCAGGATTTCGGTCGATCCATACGGAAGCAAGATCGCCCCCAAGGCGACGCCGATGAAAAGGCCAATCACCCAGGTCTTGTAGAACGCGACATCGAGGTTCCCGAGTGCATATTGCTCGCGGGTCGCGGTGATGCCGCTGGGGATGACCAGGGCCATGGGTGTTGCCGATGCCACATGCATCAGCACCGAATGGTGAATGCCGACCCAGGGAAGCAGATAAATGAAAATGGGCAGGCGGACGGTGCTGCCGCCGATGCCGAACAATCCGGATATGAGGCCGGAGACTAAGCCGACGATTGCGAAGATGACGATGCGAAGGACGAGGTCATCCATTGCTCGATGCTCCGTGCAATCCAAGCTGCCGGATCGCGCCGCGCGCTCGATTCTGACCGGTCACGCGCGCGAACCTGTATTCGCGCAAGCGATCACCGCAGGGGACGCGGCCCGACCGGACCAGGATGGACTTGGCGCCAGACCGGCGCATTGATCTCCAGGCCCAAAACCAGCCGTGCAGCGGGTTGCAATCGATCGGCTCGATCAGCATCCGCTCGGAGCGCACCGAGAAAACCGCCTGCATCCGTGTCGTCCGCAGCGGCATCTCCTGCGGGATCGACGCCGGCTGCGAAGGTCCGCTCACGGCTGGATTGTGTCGAAACACTCGGAGGCGGCGGCCCAAGAAGCGCTCAAGCCCCGTCGCCGGAGAACGCCTGTCCCTCACCGATGATGAGCGTCCGTGATAACAGCGCTCGCCGGCGGTCCGGCAGCAAATCCTCTCCGGCAAGCACGACTCGCCGTGCTGTTTCGGACCGATCTCGAATTTCACCAATCAAACCGATCATCAGCGGCCCGGACGGACTCGGCCAAGCCGAGTGCCGGCCGTGGCCCGGCAGGGGCCGGAAAAGGTGAGCAAGACGGCGCCGGGTGGCCTATGGAACGGCGGGACCGCATCACACCGCAGGGGACCGAGGATGAGGAACGGCGCGGGACAGGATCGTTGCCCCTCTCTGAAGGAAGCTTAGAGCGCGTGAGCGGCCCCGTTCCCGCGCGAGAGTGGCTCAGCTGGGCGGCGCAGCTCGCGCCGTTCTTCTGCCTCTACGTCACCTTCGGCACGACGCTCGGCTTCCTCATCAGCGGCGCGCCGCTGATCCTGCGAGCCCGCGGCATCGATCTCGCCGAGGTCGGGTTTCTCCAGCTCATCAACCTGCCGGTCGGGCTCACCTTCCTCTGGGCCGTGCCCGTGGACCGCATCCGCCTGCCGCGCCTGCCGCACCGGCTCGGCTGGATCGTGCTGATGCAGGGATCGGCCATCGCCCTGCTTCTGATCCTGAGCCGGGGCGAGGCGTGGCCGCTGCCGCTGCTGTTCGGGCTCGCGCTGGCAACCTGCTTCTGCGTCGCCACCATGGACATCGCGCTGGAAGCCCTGGTGGTCGAGACGGTCGGCCCGGAGCGGCGGCCCTACGTCGCCTCGGCGAAGCTCTGCGGCGCCTCGCTTGGCGGCATCTTCGGTGCAGGCCTGCTGATCGCCGAGTATGACCGGATCGGCTGGGCCGGCGCCGTGCTCGCGGTGGCGGTCTTGAACGGGCTCTGCCTCCTGCCGATGTTGCGCTATCCCGAGCGGGCCCTGCGGCGGGTTTCGGCGGAGGCGCAGCGCGGCGCCCTCGCACTCGGGCGCCTGCGCCTCCTCGCCGGTCGCGTGCTCGTGCTCGGCCTCTATTTCGCGGCGG
>Ga0233425_10001459_pt1 | contig 53072 bp, 56 predicted proteins | sample Watercolumn_Towu_2_FD_181712 | JGI IMG/M metagenome (GOLD analysis project Ga0233425, IMG submission 181712) | Freshwater microbial communities from Lake Towuti, South Sulawesi, Indonesia - Watercolumn_Towuti2014_140_MG | ecosystem: Environmental > Aquatic > Freshwater > Lake | place... | reverse complement strand
GCCACCTGCCCCAGGCACCTGGCTAGCCAAGACCAAAGCAGAAAAGGACTTGCACTTGAGCCTGTTTCCAGCGATCCCAACACCGCAGGAGGTCAGGCAACGATTGAGTTTGCAATGAGATACAGCTGGTCTTCAAACTCTCACTGACATTGGATCAACATTTGACGCGGGTCACAGTCGGACTGGAAGTTGTAGAACGGAACGATCAGCCGGACAAAGTCGGCGCCGGTGAAATACTTCCTCAGGATGACGAAGTCGAAAAACAGGGCGCAGAATGCGACCGCAGCGGCGGTCAGAGCGAGCAGGGTTGAGCGGCGGTCGGAGTGGGTCACCGGGAATCCGGACGGCGGAGGGAGCGATGAACTATCATTTTGCAGTAATTACCGGCGCCACGAGCGGAATCGGCGCGGCGTTCGCCGGCGTCCTGCCGGCCGAAACGAATCTGTTGCTCACCGGCCGCAGCGAGCAGAAGCTCGCCGCGGCCAAGGCAAGTCTATCGCGCCCAGGGCGGCAGGTCGAGACCGTCGTGGCCGACCTGGCGACCGACGGCGGTCGGCAGCGCATGGTGGATGCGATGGCGGCGTTGCCGGTCGATCTACTCGTCAACAACGCCGGTTTCGGTCACCTGGGCCCGAGCATGTGCAACGACCCGGCCGTGGAGCGCGAGATGATCGAAATCAACGTCACGGCAGCAGTCGTACTCACGCGCGCCGTCCTGCCCGCCATGCTGAAGCTCTCCGCATCGACCGGCCGCCGCTGCGGCGTCATCGCGGTGTCCAGTCTTGCGGCATTCCAGCCCATGCCCTATCTCGCGACGTACGGTGCGGCGAAGTCGTTCGTGCTTTCCTATTTCGAGGCGCTCGCCTGCGAGCTGGAAGGGCTGCCGGTCAGCGTCGTCGCGCTTTGCCCGGGCCGCACGGATACCGGCTTTTTCGAGCGCGCAGGCATCAGCCGGACCAAGCTCCGGTCCCTGGTCCCGGCCGAGCGCGTCGCGCGCGAAGGTCTGGATGCGCTCGGTCGCAAAACGGTTCACGTCGTGGGGGCGTATAACCGGTTGCGCTCGCTTCTGGTCCGGCATGCGCCGCGATCTCTCGCGACGCGGCTCGCCGCCCGCGCGCTGCGTCGCTACCTCGACCAGGGGTCAGGCCGCAACTAGAGTGAGCACTGTCACTTCCGGATGGGAAAAGTAGCGCAGGGGAAGGCCGGATACCCCCGCTCCGCAGCTGGTAAAGCCGACCATCCCCTGGTGTTTCCAGACGCCGCGGCGCGCCAGCTGGTGGTGCGTGTAGACGCAACTGAGCACCGGCGCTCCCCCCCGGCAGGCAGATTTGACCGCCGTGGGTATGACCACACAGGTAGAGGCGATAGCCGGATTTCGCAGCGGCCGTCGCGAGTTCGGGGGAGTGCACCAGCGCAATCCCGAAATCATCCACGCCGAAGGGGCCGGCCCGCACTAGCGCCTCCGGCGCCAGCGGCGTGAGGAAGAGGTGAACATCGTCGACGCCCGTCAGGCGCAGCCGTTCGCTGCCGCGCCGGATCGAAATCGTTTCGTTGATGAGGACGCGAAAGCCTGCCTCCTCTAGCAGGTCGGCGTCGCGGTGGCTCTCATGGTTGCCAAGGAGGGCGATCACCCCGTCGCGCGTATGCACTGCCCCAACGATCCGCGCAAGGTCGCGGCTGAGGAGCTCGAAGGCCCGGCCGAATCCTTTCTGGTAGTCCCCGTTCATAATGCAAAGATCGACCAAACAGCCCTTCACCGCCTGGAAGATCGCCTCGGAGAGACCCTCCAGGGCGTCGAGGTGCAGATCGGCAAGATAGAGGATGCGGTAGCCCTGAAAAGCCGCGGGCAGTCCTGGCAGCGTCAGTTGCACTTCGGTTCGCCGGACAGCGAGCGCCCGGCGATACCCGGACGCGTATAAACCGGTCAGCTTGAGGCCGAACTCGGTGATCCGCATGGCAAGCCGGAACTTCGCCGTCATGGCCCCGGCCCGCGGTCCCTTTGGCGTGCTGTAGATGCCTGTCGATTCAATCTCGGCGCGCCGCTCCCGCCAGCGCCGCCGGCGGGCAAATCGCTCAGTCGCGTCGCCGTCCAACTCCACAGTGCTGTCGGGAACGCCCCGGGAGCTAGCGCCCATGCCGTCTACTCGCATAGATCGCGCGCCCGCACAGGGTGAGCAGCTTCTCGGCAATCGAGTAGGTGCCTCCCCCAAGCCGGAGGCGACCACCTTCCTCCCGGCACTGACCGGATTCCAGCAGGCGCTGCACACGGCGCGCGAAGACTTCGGCCGGAGGATACGCAGCGAGGATCTGGCCTCGGCTCAATCCCGTGGCGGACGATCGCAGCTCCCGCAGGATACGTATTCTGCGCCCGGTTTCCCCCATGTTGTCGAAATGGAAGAAAACATAGGCGTTGCATAGCGACATCAGCACCCCCGCGGGCAGGAACTTGATCTCCGCCGCCCGGAACGCGCCAAGATAGATCCCGATGACGGTCCCTAACGCAACAGCCGCTGCCGCCGCGTGCGCATGAATTCGGCGCGAGGCAGCGATCCTGCGCGCAAACGCGAACGTCGCGATCTCCGCTACAAGGGCGACAGCGACCGTGCCGAGCAGCATCAGCACCGAAAGACTATCAGCCACCCTTGCCTTCTCCGAGTATCGCCTTCCATGCCGTGAATACCTGAGCGAGAGCGACGCCACTGGCCGTGCAGCACAGCCGATCTTCGTGCTCGACGGCAAGATGTCCGGTTACCAGATCATCGACGCGGTCGAGGACCAGGGAGCGCTCCGGCATCAGCCGGTAGAGCTCGTCACGGGTCAGCCCACCGGGTCCGGCCGCGGAGAGCTGGTGTGCCATCTCGAGCGTCGGGCTGTTCGCCTGCATCGCTGGATAGGTCATCACGTAGCAGGCGGCGAGCTGTAGCGCGAGAACGCCGGCAACGGCAACCGAGTCAACGCCGAGGTGCATCGTCCACGACGAAACGGCTAGGACGCCGATCAGGCATTCGCCCAGGATGACGGCGACCAAGAGTGCCACCAGGGTGGAGTTCGAGGGTAGCGCACTGAATGCGCGCCACAGGACTACGTGGACCGCGAATGCGACAACAAAGAAGAGCACCGCAAGTGCGACTGGAAAAAAACCATTGGCGAGGTCGTGTAGCACTCGTGTCATGCGCCTGAAAGTCCCGAAGTATCGCATGGTGGGATCCAGGTGCCCAGCCTGCGGGCACCCCCGAATTGGGTACCTGAGCGCCTTGGCTCGCGGGCCAGTAGGGGTAACCGGCCGGCCTTGTGGTATAGTGATGGTATATTCCCCGGCCTAGGGGTGGGGCACAGGGACCACGGCGATGCTTTTCATCAACCCGGCCACGGAAAAGTTTGGCGGCTTTCTGTCGCGCTATGTGCCGGTGGGCATTCCGGTCGCGATCGGCTATCTGGCTGCGTACCTCGAAAAGCACGGCATCCGGTGCGCCGCAGTCGACGAAGAAATCTATACGGTCACGCCGACCCTTCTGCGCGAGCAGGTTCGGGATCTGGAGAGACCCTACATCTTCGGCGTGTCCTGCCTCACGGCGCACGTGGGCCGCGGCCTGCAGATCGCCGAAATGATCAAGCACGAGTTTCCGGACTCGACCGTGGTGTTCGGTGGGCTGCATCCCTCCACCCTTCCCGAGGAGTCGATTGCGAGCGGTCATGTCGACTACGTGGTGCGCGGCGAGGGCGAGGAAGTCATGCTGCAGCTGTACCGAGCACTTCGTGGTCAGGGTGATCCGACCACGATCCTGGGCGTCTCCTACATTCGAGACGGCATGGTCCACAACAATCCCGAAGCGCCGCTGATTCCGGATATCAACGACATTCCGTTTTTCCCGTACCATCTCTTCGAGCATCCGAAGTACGACCGCGGATTCATCACGACATCGCGCGGTTGCCCATACCGCTGTTCCTATTGCAGCCAGCGCCTGCTGACAGGAACGACCTACCGCTACCGGTCGGCGCAGAAGATCGTCGAAGAGCTCGATATCCTGGTGAACAAGTACGGCCAGAAGGCGATCGTTTTCTACGACGACAATTTCTGCCTCAAGGCGCGCCGCGTTCACGAACTGTGCGATCTCATCGTCGCCAACGGCCTGGACAGGAAGGTCAAGCTATCCGTGCAGACGCGCGCCGACAACGTTCTTCACCACGGGGGCGAGGAGCTGGTGAAGCACATGGCCGAATCCGGCTTCACCCACATGGGGTTCGGCATGGAGACGGGCGTGCAGCGCCTTGCCAACCTGATCCGCAAGGACGAGACAGTCGAGTGCCACCTTGAGACGGCGCGCCTGTGCCAGAAATACAACATGGATGTCTCGTTCTTCATGATTTACGGTCTTCCCACGGAGACTTCCGCGGATCGCGAGGAGACCTACAGGGTGGTAATGAGCGCGAAGTTGCAGGCGACCAAATACAACAACCTGATTCCCTATCCCGGGACGCCGCTCTGGAGCGAACTCAAGGATTCGGGCCGGGTGATCATTACCCCGAACTGGCGGAACTTCAACAGTGTGCTGGCGATGACCACCAGCATTTTCGACAAGACTCCGCTGCCGTATGTTCCGGAAACGACCTCGGAATGGGAACTGAAGCGGGACATCATCCGCTACAACCTGAAGTCATACGTCAACTGGAAGTCGATAGCGTCCATCTTCGGGCACACCAAGGGAATCGGCTGGTTCATGCTGCCGGAGAAATGGTTCGCGAAGCCGCGCGAACTGTATGAAGTGTGCAAGATCGGCGTGAAGGTCGTGATCAACATGATCATGGCGTTCAGCCCGCTCAGGCTTACCGAGCCCATCATGACGGCGCTGAATCCGGAGATGAAGAAGCGCGGCCGCGTCAAAGGCTATGACGCGGCGGGCTACCGTGAGATTGACTGGAACGAGATGGAGACAAAGCAGAAGACCGTGCTGCTCAAACAGGCCCGCGATGAGCGCAAGGCCACGGGCAAGTTCACGGTCGTGATTCACGACAAGCGGAAAGAGACGCAATCGCCCCCCAGGCTGAGCGAAACCGCGGGCAGTCGAAGGCTGCCCTTCGGAGAAATCGTCGCCCGTGACGGCGTCCCAGACTCGTAGCCCTCCCTTGATAACGTTTGTCGTGCCCGCGTTAAACGAGGATCGGGCGCTGGCGCGGACTGTCGAGTAATCGGAAGAGCGGCGCGCGCGGCGGCTCCCGAGCACGACAGAAGTGGCCCCAGAAATTCGGACAGTCCGGTAAGTGTAGTCTCGGCCCGGATGGGCGACGGAATCGCCCGCGTGGACGGAGACGACGATGGCAAGAAGGCCCAGAAGGAATTACGGAGCGGAGTTCAAGGCGCGAGCGGCGCTGGCGGCGATCCGGGGCGACAAGACGCTCACGGAGATCGCGGAGCAGTTCGAGGTGCATCCGCACCAAGTGACGGAGTGGAAAAAGCAGTTGCTTGAACGGGCGGCCGAGGTGTTCGACGGGCCGCGCGGCAAGAGCGAGCCGCCGGTGGACGTGAAGGCGCTGCACGCGAAGATCGGACAGCTTGCGCTGGAGAACGATTTCTTGGAAGGCGCGCTCACCAAGGCGGGCATGCTGAGCGTAAAGCGATGATCGACCCGACACACGAGCTGCCGATCACGAGGCAGGCGCATTTGCTGGAGATCTCGCGCGCGGCGGTGTAATACGTGCCGCGGCCGAGGTCAGAGGCGGACCTGGCGCTGATGCGCAGGATCGACCAACTGCACCTGGAGTACCCGTTCGCGGGCGCGCGCACGTTGCGCGACCTGCTGCGGGCCGAGGGGTGGCCAAACGCATGGCCCAATGTTATTAATGGCCTCAACTTCCTTTCGGGTTTGAGCGAACAACCTTTCGCACTGCTCGCGCTGCCCTGATTGCCATCTATGAAATCTTTCAACCGTATCGTTCCACGAACCGAACGAAGAGAAAACAACGAGCGCGACCCATCCCGCTGCCATCGCCGTGGCGGTAAGGGCTATGGCGGGCAGTTGGCTCGCAAGAGGTAAGAGGAAGAATCGCTTCATGCACCCTCTTCAGGCGAGCACCTATGCAAATGCACTGCTCAATGCCACTTTTGTTCCTCGAACAGCGGCGGTGGCAGCGGCAGTTTGGTCTTCAAGATCGGGTCGGCGGGATCGATCATCAGCGGGTCGCTCGCTGCACTCTTAGTAGACCTCTTTGGCATGCGGTCTAATGATAGCGCGCTGATTTTCACCCTAAATCAAAATGCACGGCGGGGTCGAACAGATCCAGGCGGCGCGCCGCGCGAAGCTCACCAACCACGAGATCGCGTTGCGCGCCGAGACGGTCGAGGAGCGCGGCGTCGAAGGGGCTGCGGAGCCGCTCGTCGAGATGATCGAGGGCGTGGTGTAGGAGCGGGGCGTCGCCAGCACGGCGCAGACGACCGACACGGCGGTCGCGGGGTACGGGGGGCGGACGAGGAAGAGAAGGCCGTTGACGACGAACCATGCCGCGGCTGCGGCGATCAGGCGGACGAGCATGGGACACCTCCTGCCCGGGGTCTAATTGGCCTGGCTCTTGATCGGCGTGACGGTAGCTGCGATGCCGGTTGGTCGTGCGCAGTAGTTGCTCCACGCGGCCATCAACCGCCTGCGCTTCTCGAGCAGCCCCCCCTCGCCGGTATGCCGCCTCGACGGCGTCCGACACCGCGTGCCCTAGCGACTTCTCCGCGACCTCGCGGGCGTAGTTGGTCTGCTCGGCAGTCCAATCGCGGAACGTCGAACGGAATCCATGAACGGTGACGCCCTGGTGGCCGAGGCGATCTTGGAGAACCTTCAGCAAGGTGTTCTCGGACAGCGCTCCACTCTTGCCGGTGCCGGGGAACGCGATCTCTTCGCTGTGGCTTGCCAGCATCGCCTTGGCGATCGCCAACGCCCGCGGCGCGAGCGGCACAACATGCTCGACCTTCGTCTTCGTGTGTTCCTTCGGAATCGTCCAGAGTGCCGCCTCAAGGTCGAACTCCTCGCGCCTACGCTTGGCGTAGCTCGCTCGTGCGCACCGCCGTCAGGATCGTGAACTCGAGCGCCCGGGCGCCGACCTCGGGCAGGTTCCGCAGCTTCGCCATCAGGTCGCCGATCCTGGCGTAGGGAAGGGCAAGGTGGTGTGTCACGATCGCTTTCTTCTGGATGCGCGGCAGGAGCTCGCGCAGGTTGCCGCGAAGTCGGGCGGGGTTGTCGCCGGTGCGGTAGCCCGCAGCCGCTGCGAAGTCCAGCACGGACTCGATACGGCCGCGAAGGCGGGTTGCCGTCTCGTGTTTCTTCTCCCAGATCGGGGTGAGCACCTTGTGGACTAGCGCCGTGTCGATCTCCTGGACCGGGACTTCACCCAAGAGGGGGCTCGCGTAGGTCTTGAGAGTTTCTTCCCACTGCTTGGCGTGCTTCGGGTTCTTCCAGGCGGCGCGGTGCGCGGCGATGTAGCGCTTGGAGCATTCGTCGAACCTGACCTGCCGCGCCTCCTCGAGCGCCTTCATTCGTCTGGCGGATTCACGGTCCTCGATGGGGTCGATCCCATCCTGTAGTAGCTGGCGCTGCCTGCGCGCGCGGGAGCGTGCATCCGCGAGGGTGAACGTCGAAAGCGATCCGAGCCCCATCTCTCGAGCCCTACCTCGTAGCTCGTATCGGAAGATCCACGATTTCGTGCCGCTCGTGCTGACCTGGAGGTACAGGCCCCCACCGTCGGCGTGATACCCCGGCCGCTTCTCGTTCCTTACCTGCGCCGGGTTCAATCTCTCGAGTTGCTGCGCCATTATCTACCCCCGTTTCTACCCACGTCACGAGGTGCAATGCTGCGACACCACCTGATACTTTGCAAGACGACCGGGAGGGGTTTCCCCTGTAAAAATGAGGGTATGCGAGCACGGGGAGACTAAGGGAAACGTCCTGCTACATTACGTAGCGGACACTCTCTCCGCCACTTCGAACTAATCGGAATGCCCCTGCGGGATCAGGCGCCACTCGTGACTGCACAACCGGCAGCGCACCTCCGAGGGCGAGATCAGCCTGAAGCGCGCGTAGGCGCCGCAACCGCCGCAGGTCGCGTGCTCGCCGAGCAGGTCGGCTTCGGTCATGATGTCCTGGTAGCGGCGCATGCCGTAGAGCGCGATCGCGCACGACGCGGCCACGACGGTCACGTAGAGGATCAGGCGTCCGAGCGAGCCCCGGAAAGCCAGCTCCTCCGCGCACGCCGCGATCGCGACTACGCAGACGAAAACCGAGATGAACCAGGCGTGACCCTCGATCAGGCGCCGCTCGTACCAGCGCGCGAAGCCGAGCCTGCGGATGCTGTCTGCGGGTTCCATCGGAAAGCCATGATCCACCATCCGGACATGACATACAATGAACCCGGCGGGCCCCCCCGCATTGCAGCCTGGTGAACCTGGTCAGGTCCGGAAGGAAGCAGCCACAGCTGGATCCTGCAAGTGCCGGGGTCAGGCTCGCCTAATTTTTTGCAGCGGCCGGTAAAATCGATCCATGAGTTATCAGGTCCTCGCCCGCAAATGGCGGCCCCGGGATTTCGGCAGCCTGGTCGGGCAGGAACATGTCGTGAAAGCGCTACGTCACGCGCTTGCCGAGCAGCGCCTGCACCATGCCTATCTCTTCACGGGCACGCGCGGTGTCGGCAAGACGACGCTGGCGCGCATCCTCGCCAAGTGCTTGAACTGCGAGACCGGCATCACGGCCGAACCCTGCGGCAAATGCGGCGGCTGCACCGAGATCGACGGCGGCCGCTTCGTGGATCTGCTCGAGGTGGACGCCGCAACCAACACCGGCATCGACGAGATGCGCGCCCTGCAGGACAACGGCAGCTATGTCCCGGTCAGGGGACGGTTCAAGGTCTTCGTCATCGACGAAGTGCACATGCTCTCCAAGCCAGCGTTCAACTCGATGCTGAAGACGCTGGAGGAGCCGCCCGCGCACCTGAAGTTCATCCTCGCCACCACCGACCCGCAGAAGATCCCGGTCACGGTGCTCTCGCGCTGCCTGCAGTTCAACCTGAAGCAGATGCCGGCGCCGGCGATCGTCGCCTACCTGGAGAAGATCCTGCCGCAGGAGAACGTCAGTTTCGAGCGCGAGGCGCTGGTGCAGGTCGCGCGCGCCGCCGCGGGCAGCATGCGCGACGCGCTCTCGCTCCTCGACCAGGCGATCGCGCACGGCGCGGGCAAGCTGGAGGCCGCGAGCGTGCGCGAGATGCTCGGCACGGTCGACGAGACCTACCTGCTGCGCGCGCTGGAAGCGCTGGCGGCGAAGGACGGCCCGGGGCTCGCCGACATCGCGCGCGAGATGCAGGCGCGCAGCCTGTCGTTCGATCTCGCGCTGCAGGGACTTGCGAGCTTGCTGCTGCGGATCACGCTCGTGCAGACCGTGCCTGCGGCGCTCGAAGAGGACCTGCCCGAGCGCGCGCGCGTCGCCGCGCTCGCGGGGGCGATCGACGCCGAGACCGTCCAGCTCTACTACCAGATCGCGGTCCAGGGCCGCGTCGACCTGCCGCGCGCGCCCGACGAGCATGCCGGATTTCTGATGACGCTTTTGCGCATGCTGGCCTTTTCTCCTGTGGAAGGAAAAAAGGAAATTCCGGTAAAAAAATCAACACCTTCCAATGATTTTGACGGCGACTGGCCTGCGCTCGCACAGCGGCTAGCCCTCTCGGGCGGCGCGAAGGAGCTCGCGCGCAACGCGGAGTTGAAGAGCGGCGCCGCGGACGCCTTCGAGCTCGTCGTGCCGAAAGCGATGGCGCACCTCGCGGGCGAGAACTATCGCGACAAGCTCCAGGCGGCGCTGACGGCGCATTTCGGCCGCCGCATCCAGGTGCGCGTGAGCGCGGGCGAGACGCGCGGCGGGTCCGCCGCGGCGCTCGAGGCCGCCGACCGGGGCGCGCGCCGCGCCGAGGCCGCCAAGGCAGTCCAGGGCGACAGTTTCGTGCAGGACCTCGTCAACCTCTTCGACGGGCGCGTGGTCGATTCCACCATCAAGGAAAAGCGATGAAGGGAAACATCGGGCAGCTGATGAAGCAGGCGCAGATGATGCAGGAGAACATGCGCCGCATGCAGGAGAGCCTCGCCACGATCGAGGTCGAGGGCCAGTCCGGCTCCGGCACGGTCAAGGTGGTGATGAACTGCAAGCACGAGGCGCGCCGTGTGAGCATCGATCCTGCCGTGATGGCAGACCGCGAGATGCTCGAGGACCTGCTCGTCGCCGCTCTGAGCGATGCCGCGCAGCGGGTCGAGTTGGCGGTGAACGAGAAGATGAAGGCGGTGACAGCCGGCCTGCCGCCCGGGATGAAGCTGCCTTTCTAGGATGAAGCGCGATCCTGTCCCTGGCTCGCGGGGCCTCGACCGGCTGGTCGAGGCGCTGCGCGCGCTTCCCGGCGTCGGCCCGCGCTCGGCGCAGCGCATGGCCTACTACCTGTTGCAGCACGACCGCGCCGGCGCCGAGACGCTCGCCCAGTCGCTCGGCGCCGCACTCAGCGCGGTGCGCCACTGCACGCGCTGCAACAGCTTCACCGAAGAGGAGGTCTGCTCACTCTGCCGCTCGCCGCGCCGCGACCCGTCGCTGCTCTGCGTGGTCGAGACGCCGGCCGACCTCGCCATGGTCGAGCAGACGCTCAGCTTCTCCGGCATGTACTTCGTCCTGATGGGCCGGCTCTCGCCGCTGGACGGCATCGGGCCGCGCGACATCGGCCTGGACCGGCTGATCGCGCGCGCGACCGACGGCGAGGTGCAGGAAGTGATCCTCGCGACCAATTTCACCCACGAAGGCGAGGCCACGGCGCACTACATCGCCGAGATGCTGCGCTCGCGGGGCGTCAAGGCGAGCCGCATCGCGCGCGGGGTGCCGCTGGGCGGGGAACTCGAGTACGTCGACATCGGCACGCTGTCGCAAGCGCTCATGGACCGGAGGGGTCTGTAATGAAGAGGGTCTGGATCTGGTTGTTGCTGTGCCTTTCCTTTTCCGTGAATGCACAGCAATACCCCTCCAAGCCGGTGCGGGTCATCATTCCCTATCCCCCGGGCTCGACGCCTGACATCGTCGGCCGCGCGCTGTCGCAAAAGCTCCAGGAGTCCTTGGGGCAGCCTTTCGTGAGCGACAACCGCACCGGGGCGGGAGGGAACATCGGCGCGGAGGCGGTCGCCAAGGCGCCGGCGGACGGCTACACGCTCCTCATCGGCATCAACGGGCCCGTGGCGATCAACAAGTATCTGTACAAGGACCTGGGTTACGACTCCGACCGGGACTTGGTGCCGGTGTCATTGCTCGCCTCGGCGGCGCAGCTGCTGGTCGTCAATCCCTCGGTCACGGCCGCAGACTTCAAGGAGTTCGTCCAGTATGCAAAGAGGAATCCCGGCCGGCTCTCGTACGGCTCGGCGGGCAGCGGCAGCGCCTCGCACCTGACGATGGAGCTCCTGAAGAGCGACGCCAAGGTTTTCATGGTGCACATCCCGTACCGCGGCTTTCCGCCAGCGCTGACCGATCTTCTCGGCGGCAACATCCAGGCGATGTTCGCGATCGTTCCGGCGGTGCTGCCGCAGGTCAGGGGAGGCAAGCTCAGGGCGCTCGCGCTGACCGGACTGAAGCGCAACGCGCTCGCCGCCGAAGTGCCGAGCGTGGCCGAGCTGGGCTATCCGCAGCTCGAGTCGCTCGCCTGGATCGGCCTGCTCGCGACCGCGGGCACCCCGCCCGTGGCGCTCCAGCGGCTGAGCGCGGAGACCATGAAAGCGATGCAAACGCCCGACACCCGGGACATGCTGGCGAAGCAGGGATTCGACGTCGTCGGCGGCTCGCCGGCGGATTTTTCAAGCTGGATCAAGGCCGAATCCGCAAAGTGGTCGAAGGTAATCAAGGCGAGCGGCGCGACGCCCGACTGACTCATTGCAGCAAAAACGCCAAAAGTTTGACACCTCTCTGATTTCTCAGCTATAATTCTTAATTCTTCGGGCGCGGGGTGGAGCAGTCTGGCAGCTCGTCGGGCTCATAACCCGAAGGTCAGAGGTTCAAATCCTCTCCCCGCAACCAACCGCAGCAATCCTGGTTGACCGAGGTCGCTCTTTAACAATTCGCAGCCGATAGGTGTGGGCGCTCGATGCTGAAGGCCAATGCATCTAGTGCCTACATCGAAGTAGTAACGAGTCAGTTTGTACGACTCCGTTACCTTTGAGTTGGCAAAAGCAGTACACACGCAACTGCAGTACCGGCCAGAAATGGCCAGACAGAGATTGAACTGAAGAGTTTGATCCTGGCTCAGATTGAACGCTGGCGGCATGCCTTACACATGCAAGTCGAACGACGCTAGGGGCAACTCTAGCGAGTGGCGAACGGGTGAGTAATACATCGGAACGTGTCCTGTCGTGGGGGATAACCAGTCGAAAGATTGGCTAATACCGCATGACCTCGCAAGAGAAAAGCGGGGGACCGCAAGGCCTCGCGCGATTGGAGCGGCCGATGTCGGATTAGCTAGTTGGCGGGGTAAGAGCCCACCAAGGCGACGATCCGTAGCTGGTTTGAGAGAACGACCAGCCACACTGGGACTGAGACACGGCCCAGACTCCTACGGGAGGCAGCAGTGGGGAATTTTGGACAATGGGCGCAAGCCTGATCCAGCCATGCCGCGTGTGTGAAGAAGGCCTTCGGGTTGTAAAGCACTTTCGGCCGGAACGAAATCGCCCGTGTTAACAGCGCGGGTGGATGACGGTACCGGAAGAAGAAGCACCGGCTAACTACGTGCCAGCAGCCGCGGTAATACGTAGGGTGCGAGCGTTAATCGGAATTACTGGGCGTAAAGGGTGCGCAGGCGGCTCCGCATGTCGGGCGTGAAATCCCCGGGCTTAACCTGGGAATTGCGTCCGAAACTATGGAGCTGGAGTGTGGCAGAGGGAGGTGGAATTCCACGTGTAGCGGTGAAATGCGTAGAGATGTGGAGGAACACCGATGGCGAAGGCAGCCTCCTGGGCCAACACTGACGCTCATGCACGAAAGCGTGGGGAGCAAACAGGATTAGATACCCTGGTAGTCCACGCCCTAAACGATGATGACTAGTTGTTGGAGGAGTTAAATCCTTTAGTAACGCAGCTAACGCGCGAAGTCATCCGCCTGGGGAGTACGGTCGCAAGATTAAAACTCAAAGGAATTGACGGGGGCCCGCACAAGCGGTGGATGATGTGGTTTAATTCGACGCAACGCGAAAAACCTTACCTACCCTTGACATGTCAGGAACGCTGCGGAAACGCAGCGGTGCCCTAAAGGAACCTGAACACAGGTGCTGCATGGCTGTCGTCAGCTCGTGTCGTGAGATGTTGGGTTAAGTCCCGCAACGAGCGCAACCCTTGCCATTAGTTGCCACATTCAGTTGAGCACTCTAATGGGACTGCCGGTGACAAACCGGAGGAAGGTGGGGATGACGTCAAGTCCTCATGGCCCTTATGGGTAGGGCCACACACGTCATACAATGGCGCGTACAGAGGGTTGCCAACCCGCGAGGGGGAGCCAATCCCAGAAAGCGCGTCGTAGTCCGGATTGAAGTCTGCAACTCGACTTCATGAAGTCGGAATCGCTAGTAATCGCGGATCAGCATGTCGCGGTGAATACGTTCCCGGGCCTTGTACACACCGCCCGTCACACCATGGGAGTGGGGTTCACCAGAAGCAGGTTGCCTAACCGCAAGGGGGGCGCCTACCACGGTGAGCTTCATGACTGGGGTGAAGTCGTAACAAGGTAGCCGTATCGGAAGGTGCGGCTGGATCACCTCCTTTCTAGAGAAATCGCCCGACGCTTCGGGCGTCCACACCTATCGGCTGTGCATGCAGACGTGCCGAACTCGGGTCTGTAGCTCAGCTGGTTAGAGCACACGCTTGATAAGCGTGGGGTCGGTGGTTCAAGTCCACCCAGACCCACCATGCAGACTTGGGGCCATAGCTCAGCTGGGAGAGCGCCTGCTTTGCAAGCAGGAGGTCACCGGTTCAATCCCGGTTGGCTCCACCAGCATCCAGTATGGAATTCGGCTGCTCTTTAAAAATTCGGAAGAAGTAAGGCGGGTCCGGTGTCTTTCAACACCGGACTCACTGGGTAAGAGATTGCATTACGAGACTTGCGGTTCTTAGTCGTGCCGCGGTCTCACCAAGCGCAAGAGAACCTTTAGCGAGGAACGCCAACGTATCGGTGCTCACCGTTATAGGGTCAAGTGAACAAGTGCATGTGGTGGATGCCTTGGCGATTACAGGCGACGAAGGACGTTGCAGCCTGCGATAAGCCTCGGGGAGCTGGCAAGCGAGCTTTGATCCGAGGATTTCCGAATGGGGAAACCCGGCCCGCAAGGGTCATCCCCGCCCGAATCCATAGGGCGGGAGAAGCGAACCTCCTGAACTGAAACATCTCAGTAGGGAGAGGAACAGAAATCAACCGAGATTCCGGTAGTAGTGGCGAGCGAACCCGGAGCAGCCTTGAGCGTTTTAGCCGTTGATCTAGCAGAACCGGACAGGAAAGCCGGACCATAGAGGGTGACAGGCCCGTATGCGAAAGATCGACGGTGGAACTAGGCGCTCGACAAGTAGGGCGGGGCACGTGGAATCCTGTCCGAAGATGGGGGGACCATCCTCCAAGGCTAAATACTCGTAATCGACCGATAGTGAACCAGTACCGTGAGGGAAAGGCGAAAAGAACCCCGGGAGGGGAGTGAAACAGACCTGAAACCGCATGCATACAAACAGTGGGAGCCCGCAAGGGTGACCGCGTACCTTTTGTATAATGGGTCAGCGACTTACGTTCGGTAGCAAGCTTAACCGTCTAGGGAAAGCGCAGCGAAAGCGAGTCTGAACAGGGCGCCTTAGTTGCCGGACGTAGACCCGAAACCAGATGATCTACCCATGGCCAGGCTGAAGGTTGGGTAACACCAGCTGGAGGGCCGAACGAACCACTGTTGCAAAAGTGCGTCGATGAGCTGTGGGTAGGGGTGAAAGGCCAAACAAATCTGGAGATAGCTGGTTCTCCCCGAAAACTATTGAGGTAGTGCCTCGTAATACACCGTCGGGGGTAGAGCACTGTTATGGCTAGGGGGGCATGGCGCCCTACCAACCCATGGCAAACTCCGAATACCGACGAGTGCTTTTACGGGAGACAGTGCACCGGGTGCTAACGTCCGGACACGAGAGGGAAACAACCCAGACCGCCAGCTAAGGCCCCCAAGCGATGGCTAAGTGGGAAACGAAGTGGGAAGGCACAAACAGTCAGGAGGTTGGCTTAGAAGCAGCCATCCTTTAAAGAAAGCGTAATAGCTCACTGATCGAGTCGTCCTGCGCGGAAGATGTAACGGGGCTCAAGCCATCTGCCGAAGCTGCGGATTCACGCTCTAAGCGTGAGTAGTAGGGGAGCGTTCTGTACGCCTGCGAAGGGGTTTCGTGAGGAACCCTGGAGGCATCAGAAGTGCGAATGCTGACATGAGTAGCGTTAAACAGGGTGAAAAGCCCTGTCGCCGTAAGCCCAAGGTTTCCTGCGCCACGTTCATCGGCGCAGGGTGAGTCGGCTCCTAAGGCGAGGCCGAAAGGCGTAGCTGATGGAAAACAGGTCAATATTCCTGTACCTCGCGGTGATGCGATGAGGGGACGGAGAAGGTTATGCAGCCCGGGTGTTGGTTGTCCCGGGTTAAGCGAGTAGGCGTGCCGCGCCGGAAAATCCGCGTGGCTTAGCCGAGACGCGACGACGAGTGCTCTTCGGAGCGCGAAGCTGCGGATACCCTGCTTCCAGGAAAAGCCTCTAAGCACCAGTCATTGCGGGACCGTACCGAAATCCGACACTGGTGGGCGAGATGAATATTCTCAGGCGCTTGAGAGAACTCTGGAGAAGGAACTCGGCAAATTGACACCGTAACTTCGGGAGAAGGTGTGCCCCTAGTAGGTGAACCCGCACAGGGGGAGCCCAATGGGGTCTCAGAAAATCGGTGGCTGCGACTGTTTATTAAAAACACAGCACTCTGCAAACACGAAAGTGGACGTATAGGGTGTGACGCCTGCCCGGTGCTGGAAGGTTAAGTGATGGGGTGCAAGCTCCTGATCGAAGCCCCAGTAAACGGCGGCCGTAACTATAACGGTCCTAAGGTAGCGAAATTCCTTGTCGGGTAAGTTCCGACCTGCACGAATGGCGTAACGCTGGCCACACTGTCTCCTCCAGAGACTCAGCGAAGTTGAAATGGTTGTGATGATGCAATCTACCCGCGGCTAGACGGAAAGACCCCGTGCACCTTTACTGCAGCTTTGCATTGGACTGTGAACCGGTCTGTGTAGGATAGCTGGGAGACTTTGAAGCGGGCCCGCTAGGGTTCGTGGAGTCGTCGTTGAAATACCAGCCTGATTGTTTTGCGGTTCTAACCTTGGCTCGTCATCCGGGCCGGGGATCGTGCATGGTAGGCAGTTTGACTGGGGCGGTCTCCTCCCAAAGAGTAACGGAGGAGTACGAAGGTACGCTAAGCACGGTCGGAAATCGTGCTTCATTGTGCATAGGCAAAAGCGTGCTTGACTGCGAGACTGACAAGTCGAGCAGGTGCGAAAGCAGGTCTAAGTGATCCGGTGGTTCTGTATGGAAGGGCCATCGCTCAACGGATAAAAGGTACGCCGGGGATAACAGGCTGATTCCTCCCAAGAGTTCATATCGACGGGGGAGTTTGGCACCTCGATGTCGGCTCATCACATCCTGGGGCTGTAGCCGGTCCCAAGGGTATGGCTGTTCGCCATTTAAAGTGGTACGTGAGCTGGGTTTAAAACGTCGTGAGACAGTTTGGTCCCTATCTACCGTGGGCGTTGGAAGTTTGCGGGGGGCTGCTCCTAGTACGAGAGGACCGGAGTGGACGGATCCCTGGTGTACCGGTTGTCACGCCAGTGGCATTGCCGGGTAGCTATATCCGGAAGGGATAACCGCTGAAAGCATCTAAGCGGGAAACCTGCCCCAAGATGAGACTTCCCGGAGACTCGATCTCCCTGAAGGGTCGTCCAAGACCAGGACGTTGATAGGCGGGATGTGCAAGGGCCGTGAGGCCTTCAGCTAACCCGTACTAATTGCCCGTGCGGCTTGACCCTATAACCGTGCGCATCGTGACGCGATCGCAGCGGTTGTTTCTTCGCGCTTGGCGCGATCTCTTGTCCAGCATGCCTTGCTTCTTCCACTCTTCTATCTGGCGGCCATAGCAGCTTGGACCCACTCCTTCCCATCCCGAACAGGACAGTGAAACGGGCTTGCGCCGATGCTAGTGTGCAGTCGCACGCGAAAGTAGGTCACCGCCAGGCCATATGAAAAAAGCCCGGTTTCCCTCGAGGAACCGGGCTTTTTTGCTGCCACCCGCCCCCCTGACGTGCCCCCCGATTTAGTACGGAATCGAGGTGGAGTCCGGGGTTAAGGTTACGACCTTTTCAAAGGGTTTGCGCACGCGATCGGCGGAACGCCGAGAAGCGTGCGCTGCCTTGAACTCTTCAGGGGTCAGGTCATTGAGCGAGCTGTGCGTTCGCTCGGTGTTGTACTCGATCCGCCAGGCTTCGATGGTCGAGCGCGCGTGCGCCATCGTGATGAACCAGTGCTCGTTCAGGCATTCATCACGGAAGCGCCCGTTGAAGCTCTCTACGTAGGCGTTCTGGGTCGGCTTGCCCGCGGCGATCAGCTTCAGGTGGATTCCCTTGCTGTAGGCCCATCGGTCCATCGCTCGGCTGGTGAACTCCGGCCCTTGGTCGGTCCGGATTGCGCCGGGCAGTCCCCGGAACTGTGCGATCTGATCGAGCACATGGGTGACATACCCGCCCGAGATGCCGTAGTCGACGGCGATGTCCAGGCATTCGCGCGCGAAATCATCGACCACCGTCAGGCACTTGATCCGCCGGCCGTTGGACAGAGCGTCCATCACGAAGTCGATGCTCCAGACCTCGTTCGGGCGATTTGCTTCCCGCAGAACCGGACGATCCAGCATCACCAGCTTCTTGCGCCTGCGCTTTCGAACGCTCAGGCATGCCTCTCGGTACAGCCGATAGACTCGCTTGTGATTCGCCCGCACGCCTTCCCGACGAAGTAGATCGTGTATCCGCCGGTAGCCAAAGCGCCTCCTTGCATGCGCCAGATCCACGATCCGGGCCTTGAGCACCTGGTTCGGCTGCGTCTCCTCAATCTCGCGTCTGAACGTCGTTCTGGCGAGCCCCACAAGCCCACAGGCGTGACGCTCCGAGATCGGCACCACCTCGCGCATCGTCCTCACCGCCCGTCGTTTGGCCTGTGGGACTAGCGCTTTACCCCAAAAGCAACCTTCAGCGCCTCGACATCCAGGTGCGCTTCAGCCAGCAGCTTCTTCAGCTTCGCGTTCTCGGCCTCTGGCTCCTTCAAGCGCTTGGCCTCATTCACCTGCAGGCCTCCGAACTTCGAGCGCCAACCGTAGAACGCCGCGTCGCTGAATCCGTGCTTGCTGCACAGCTCCTTGACCGGCACGCCGGCCTCGGCCTCCTTCAAAAATCCGATGATCTGCTGCTCCGTGAAACGCTTCTTCTTCATGTCCGCCTTCCCCTCTGAAAGCGAACTTTACTAACTTCCCGGTGGTATCGTTTACAGGGAGCAGGTCAAAAGCGCCCCGGAATTATAGGGGACGCTGGAACCGGGCGAGTTCCGGCGCGCACGCCGGCTGACAGCCTCTTGCCGAGGCTTACAGGCTCTTGCCGCTGCGGATGACGCCGACCCCGAGTCCCTCGATGGCGAACTGCTCGTCGCGCGCGTCCACCTCGATCGGCGCGAAATCCGGGTTCTCCGCGAGCAGCTGCAGGCTGTTGCCGCGGCGGCGCAGCCGCTTGACGGTGACCTCGTCGCCGAGGCGCGCGACCACGATCTGGCCGCTGCGCACGTCCTGTGTGCGGTGCACCGCGAGCAGGTCGCCTTCGAGGATGCCGACGTCGCGCATCGACAGGCCGCGGACCTGCAACAGGTAGTCCGCGCGGGGCGTAAAGAGGTTGGGATCGACCTGGTAGCGGGCCTGCACGTGCGCCTCGGCGAGGATCGGGCTGCCCGCCGCCACGCGGCCGATCACCGGCAGCTCGAGGAGCCGCCCGAGGCGCGGCCCGCCGCGCTCGCGCAGCTTGATGCCGCGCGAGGCGCCCGAGGAGATCTCGAGCGCGCCCTTGCGCTCGAGCGCCCGCAAGTGCTGCTCGGCGGCGTTCACCGACCGGAAGCCCATGCGCTCGGCGATCTCGGCGCGCGTCGGCGGGAAGCCCGACACCTCGGTGAGCTCCTTGATCAGCCGCAAGATCTCGGTCTGCCGCTCGGTCAATGGTTCGCTCATAGCGAGCTTTTCTCCTATCGGTCTCCGGGCTACTGTGCCCATGTTCAGTGCTGGCATTATATCCAGTACCGGAAACGCCTGCAAATTCAGCGCGGCTCGTCCTCGATCAGGGCAGGGAAGTCGTTGCGGGCGTTGTTGACCGCCCGGCTGACGCGGCGGATCGCGGTCGCGGCCTCGGCCGAGGGCTTGAGCAGGCCTTCGGCCCCGCCGAGCCACGCGCCGTAGTCGGTGCGCGCGACGATCACCGGCATGCGGTCGTGAATCGGCGCCATTTTCGGGTTCGCGCCGGTGGTGATGATGGTGCAGGTCTGCAGGTCGCGCCATTGCTCCCACAGACCGGCAAAGGCGAACAGCTCGCCTTCGGCAGGATGAACGTAATAGGGCTGGCGCAGGCCGAACTCCGACTTCCATTCGTAGAAGCCGCTCGCCGGAATCAGGCAGCGCCGGCTGCGGTACGCGTCGCGGAATGCAGGCTTTTCCGCGACCGTTTCGGCGCGGGCGTTGTTCATGCGCGCGCCCATCGAAGGATCCTTCGCCCAATGAGGAACGAGGCCCCATCGCACCGTCGAGGCGCCTTCCTTTCTGATGATGAGCACTGGCAGGGTGGGTGCAATGTTGTAGCGCGTTTCGAATGCGGGCACCACCTCCAGCCCGAACTGGAGCGCGACGACATCGGGATGCGCATGCAGGGCGAAACGGCCGCACATCGGTAGAATCCTCGCATGATCATCGAGTCGCTGCTCGACATCGACCTGTACAAGTTTACGATGATGCAGGTCGTGCTGCATCATTTCCCGGGCGCGCAGGTGGAATACCAGTTCCGCTGCCGCACCGAGGGCGCCGACCTCGCTGCGCACCACGACGACATCCGCGCGGGGATCGCCGATCTCTGCAAGTTGCGCTTCCGCGAGGACGAGCTCGCCTACCTGCGCGGGCTGCGCTTCATGAAATCCGACTTCGTCGACTTCCTCGCGCTGTTCCAGTTCAACGAGAAGTACATCCGCGTCGAGCGCACCGACGAGCCGCCGGGGCTGCGGGTCTCGATCCGCGGCCCGTGGCTGCACACGATCCTGTACGAGATTCCGGTGCTCGCCGTGGTTTCCGAGGCCTACTTCCGCCGCACGCAGGCCGAACCCGACCTGGAAGAGGGCCGCCGGCGGCTGCGCGCCAAGATCGACATGGTGCGCAAGGTCGAGCCGGAGCTCGGCTTCCGCGTCTCGGACTTCGGCACGCGGCGCCGTTTCTCGCGCGCCTGGCACGAGGAGGTCATCCGCACGCTCGCCGGCGAGATCCCCCAGTACTTCGCGGGCACTTCGAACGTGGCGCTGGCGATGAAGCTCGGCGTTACGCCGCTCGGCACGATGGGGCACGAGTACATGCAGGCCTGCCAAGCGCTCGGGCCGCGGCTGCGCGATTCGCAGGTATTCGCGTTCGACGTCTGGGCCAAGGAATACCGCGGCGACCTGGGCATCGCGATCGCGGACACCTACGGAACCAACGCTTTCCTGCGGGACTTCGACATGTACTTCTGCAAGCTCTTCGACGGCGCGCGCCACGACTCGGGCGACCCGTTCGACTGGGGCGAACGGCTGATCGAGCACTACCGCAGGAACCGCGTCGACCCGCGCACCAAGACCCTGATCTTCTCTGACCAGCTCTCGTTCCCGCTCGCGATCGACATCGCGCGCCGCTTCCACGGCCGCGCGCTGACCTCGTTCGGCATCGGCACCAACCTGACCAACGACCTCGGCTACAGCGCGCTCAACATCGTCATCAAGATGACCGAGTGCAACGGGCAGCCGGTGGCGAAAGTCTCGGACTCGCCCGGCAAGACGATCAGCAAGGACCCGGGATACCTGAGCTACCTGCGCCAGGTCTTCGGCCTCGAAAAAGTGTCTTCCGAGTAGCTTGGGCAAGACCGCAGTCGCGGTACTCGCCGTCTGCTTTGTCCTGAACATGTTCGGCCGCGGGGTCGCGGACACCTACACGGTGTTCCTGCTGCCGCTAGAGCGCGAGTTCGGCTGGACGCGTTCCCAGCTCACGGGCGTGTACTCGATCTACCTGCTCGTCAACGGCGCGACGGCACCTTTCGTGGGGATGATCTTCGACCGGCTGGGTCCGCGCTGGGTCTACGGAGCCGGCATCGCTTGCCTGGGCGGCGCTTTCTTCCTCGCCCAGGGCATCGGCAGCCTGTGGCAGTTCTACCTGCTGGTCGGGGCGCTGGTGGGCTTCGCGGTCAGCCTGAATGGCATGGTACCGGCCTCCGCCCTGCTGTCGCGCTGGTACCGGGCGCGGCTCTCCACCGCGATCGGCATCGCGTTCTCGGCGGTAGGTGTGGGCACCGTCGTCTTCGTGCCGCTCGCTCAGGAGCTGGTGACCGCGTACGACTGGCGCACCGCCTACCGCGTCTTCGGCATCGGGCTGCTCGTACTTGCGCCGGCGGTGCTGCTGGCCGTGCCGTGGCGCACTTTCGCCGCCGGCCACGCCGAGCACCAGGCGCAGGCCGCGAAGGAGAGGCCGGGCGAAGGCTGGACTCTGCGCTGCGCCATGGACACGCGTATCTACTGGGGCCTGGCGCAGGTGTTCTTTTGCACCGCGACCGGCATGTTCGCGATCATCGTGCAGCTGGTCGCGTTCCTGGTCGATTCCGGCTACTCGCCGCTTGCAGCCGCCGCCACTTTCGGCGCGATCGGCATGTTGTCGTCGATCAGCATCATGGGCAGCGGCTTCATCGCCGACCGCTTCGGCATCCGGCGCACGGTGACAGCGAGCTTCGCCGGCACCGCGACCGGGATGGCGCTGCTCCTCGCCATGACCGCCTGGCCATCGCCCCTGCTGCTTGCGCTCTTCGTCCCGGTCTTCGGGCTGTGCATGGGGGCGCGCGGCCCGATCGTGTCCTCGATCTGCGCGCGCCATTTCGCGGGCGCCAAGGTGGCGACGATCTACGGCACGATCTATTCGTGCAACGCCCTCGGCGCCGCCTTCGGCTCCTTCATCGGCGGCGTGCTGCACGACCTGAGCTGCGGCTACCAGGTCGGCCTTTGCTTCTCCCTCGTCTTCATCAGCCTCGCGGTCCTGCCGTTCTGGACCGTCTCGGCGCTCAGGAACTACCGCTAAGCTTGAGAAAAAGCACGGTCGGTCGTACGATGTGGCGCGTGCCTGCCGCCGCCAGACGATCCCGCACCGGCAAGAAGAGCGTCGGGACCAGGACGCGCGTGCTGCACGAGGCGCTCGCGCTCGCCAGCCGGATCGGCTTCCAGGGGCTGTCCTTCGGCACGCTCGCGGAGCACGCGCGACTCTCCAAGAGCGGGCTGTTCGCGCACTTCGCCTCCAAGGAAGACCTCCAGATCCAGACGCTGGACCTGGCCGCGGCGATGTTCGTCGAGCGCGTGCTCAAGCCGGCCGTCGCCGAGCCGCGCGGCGTGGCCAGGATCCGCCGGCTGTTCGACGGCTGGATGGCGTGGATCCATTCCGACAGCGTGCCGAGCGGCGATGTGCTGATCAGCTGCGCCTTCGAGTTCGACGATGCGCCAAGGGGACCGATGCGCGACGCCGTGGTCAAGGGCCACCACGCGATGCAGGCCACCATCGGGCGCCTCGCGCGGCAGGCCCGCGACAAGGGAGAGCTGGCGCCATCGCTCGATCCCGCGCAGTTCGCGTTCGAGTTCCTCGGCATCGTGCACGCGCATCACCATGTGCTGCGCCTGCTCGGCAGCGACGCTCGCGGCCGCCGGGCCCGCACCGCGTTCGAGCGCCTGCTGCAGGCGCATTCCGTGAAGCGTCGCAAAGCGGCGTGATCCTCGCCTCCAGCGAGCGTATCAGCGAGTACACCGCGCGGGGCTGGTGGGGCCGCCGCCGGATCCAGGACTGCTTTGATGCTGCGGTACGCGAGCGCCACGGCGCGCTCGCGCTGGTGGACGCGCCGAACCGCCCGGATTTCACCGGCGGGGAGCCCAGGCGCGTCACCTGGCGCGAGCTGGCGATCGAAGTGGACCGGATGGCGGCGGCCTTCGCGGGTCTGGGTGTCGCCAAGGACGACGTGGTGCTCGTGCAGCTCCCGAACTGCGTCGAGCTGCCCATCGCCTACCTTGCCTGCATGAGGATCGGGGCGATCGTGACCCCGGTGCCGGCGCAGTTCCGCGAGCATGAGCTGGCCCATATCGCCGCGCTTGCGCGGCCGCGCCTGGCGCTGACTGCCGAGCGCATCGCCAAGCACCGCCACGCCGACATGCTGCGCGCATTGGCGGCGCGTGTGCCCGAGCTGGGCCGGGTGGTCGCCCTGGGAGACGCGGCGCTCCTTGCGCCGTCCGCAGGCGGCGGTCCGGGGCCTGTAGAGGTGGATGCCAACGAAGTGGCGACCCTTTGCTGGACCTCGGGCACGGAGGGCGTGCCTAAGGGCGTACCGCGCAGTCACAACGAGTGGCTTTCCATTCCGGAGAACATGATCCTGGCGGGCAGGCTGACGCCCGGCTGCACGTTGCTGAATCCTTTTCCGCTGGTGAACATGGCGGGTATCGCCGGGCAATTCCTTCCCTGGCTGCTCACCGGCGGCAAGCTGGTCCTGCACCATCCGTTCGACTTGGCGCTGTTCGTGGCGCAGCTGCGCGACGAAGGGGTCGACTATTCCATCGCGTCGCCCACCACGCTGACAGTGCTGGCGCAGAACGCGAATCTCCTCGCCGGGCTGCGCCTGCGCGCGCTGGGATCGGGGGGCGGCTCGCTGCCGGAATGGACGGTGCGCGTGCTGGCGGAGCGACACGGCATCGACGTCACCAACTACTTCGGCACCAACGAGGGTGCGTCCCTGACGGCCTGCAGCCTTGACCTCCCTGAGCCGGCGCAGCGCGCGAGCTATTTCCCGCGCTTTGGAGCCGGGGCGCACGAGTGGAAGCTGCCGGTGAGCCGGCGCGTGCGCACGCGGCTGGTCGACCCGGACAGCGGCGAGGAAATCCACGCGCCAGGACGGCCGGGCGAGCTTCGGGTCAAGGGACCGGCGATTTTCTCCGGCTACTGGCGCTCGCCCGAGATGACGGCGCGGGCGTTCGACCAGGATGGCTGGTTCCGGACCGGCGACCTGTTCGAGATCGCGGGCGGAGAGGGCGAGCTTTACCGGTTCGTCGGCCGGCTGAAGGACATCATCGTGCGGGGCAGCTTCAACATCTCGTCGGAGGAGGTCGAGTCGCTGCTCCTGGAGCACCCCGGCGTGCGGGAGGCGGCCGTCATCGGCTATCCGGACGAGCGCCTCGGCGAGCGCGTGTGCGCCGCGGTGGTGGCCCGCGACGGGCGGCCGCCGACCCTGGAAGAGCTCTCGGCGTTCCTGCGGGAGGAGCGGCGCGTTGCCGTGTACAAGCTCCCGGAGCGGCTGCTGCTCCTGGACGCGCTGCCGCGCAATGCCCTCGGCAAGGTGCTGAAACGCGAGCTGCGGGCGCGCCTGGCGCGTTGACATAAAAGCACGACCGGTCGTATTATTGAAAGAGGAGGCCGCATGGCGACGCGCAGCTACATACTCGGGGGCTACCAGACGGATTTCGCCCACCACTGGTCGCGCGGCGGCGAGGACTTGGCCGCCATCGTGCGGGAAACCGCGCGCGGCGCGCTGGCGAACTGCGCCCTCGAGCCGGGCGCCATCGACACCATTCACGTCGGCAACGCCTTCGGCGAGCTGCATCGCGGGCAGGCGCACCTCGGCGCGATGGTGGCATCGGTCGAGCCCGCCTTCTGGGGCACGCCCGCGTCGCGGCACGAGGCGGCCTGCGCCTCCTCGAGCATGGCGGTGCTGGCGGCGATGGCCGAGATCGAGTGCGGCCGCTACCAGTGCGCGCTGGTGCTGGGCGCGGAAGAGGAGCGCAACGTCCACGGCGATCAGGCGGCGCAGTACCAGGGCTCGGCGGCCTGGGTCGGCCGCGAGGGGAAGGACGCGAAGTTCATGTGGCCGTACACGTTCGGCCTGCTTGGCGCGGAGTACGAGCGCCGCTACGGCTTGCGCTACGAGCACCTGGGCGCGATCGCGCGCACCAACCTGGGGAACGCACTCCGCAACCCGAACGCGCAGACCCGCAAGTGGCGCTTCACGGACGCCAGCTTCGGCGTCGACGACGAGGCCAATCCGGTGATTGAGGGCATGATCCGGCGCCAGGACTGCGGTCAGATCACCGACGGCGGCGCCGCGGTGGTGCTTGCGTCCCCGGCGTTCGCGCGGCGCTGGGCGGAAAAGCGCGGCGGCAAGCTCGAGGACCTGCCTTACATCGCCGGCTGGGGACACCGCACCGCCGGCCTGCTGTTTGAAGAGAAGCTGCAGCGCAGCCGCGGCGCGCAGTACGTCCTGCCGCATGTGCACGAAGCCATCGCCCAGGCATGGCAACGCGCCGGCATCCCGGGCGTCGCGTCGCTGGACGGGGTCGAAACGCACGACTGCTTCACCACCACCGAGTACATGGCGATCGACCACTTCGGGCTGACCGCGCCCGGCGAGTCCTGGAAGGCCGTCGAGGAGGAACGCATCGTGCTGGGGGGCGAGTTGCCCATCAACCCGAGCGGCGGCCTGATCGGCTGCGGCCATCCGGTGGGTGCGACAGGCGCGCGCATGCTGCTTGACGCCGCGCGCCAGGTCACCGGCACGGCCGGGGACTACCAGGTGGAAGGCGCACGTACTTTCCAGACGCTGAATATCGGCGGCAGTTGCACGACGGTCGCCAGCTTCGTCGTGCGCCGGGGCGAGGCCTGATGGAGCGCGCCGCCGCCGCGCAGGTGCGCAAGCCGTTCCCGCACGCGCTTTCGCTCCCCCTGATCGCGGCGCCGATGTTCCTGATTTCCGGGCCTGCGCTGGTCCTGGCCGCGTGCCGGGAGGGCCTGGTCGGCGCTTTCCCAACGCCGAATTGCCGCACTGCGGAGGCGCTCGAGGACTGGTTCAGGCGGATTTCGTCAGGACACGAGGCGCTGCGCCGCGAAGCGAACGGCAAACCGGTCGGACCTTGGGCCGCGACCATCGTCACCCACCGCACCAACGACCGCTGCGAGGCCGACCTGGCGCTGGCCGCCAAGTACAAGTCGCCGATCGTCATCACGGCGCTGGGGTCGCCGCGGCGCGCGGTGGACGTGGTGCACGGCTACGGCGGGCTGGTATTCGCCGACGTCAATAGCCTCGCGCTAGCGCGCAAGGCGGCGGACTGCGGCGTGGACGGCCTGATCCTGGTGAGCTCCGGCGCCGGCGGGCATACTGGGTCCATGGCGGGCTTCTCGTTCGTGCCCCAGGTGCGCCAGTGGTGGGATGGCTTCATCGTGTACGCCGGCGGGGTGTGCGACGGCGCCGGGATCCGCGCGGCCGAAGTGCTGGGCGCGGACCTTTGCTACATGGGCACGATGTTCATCGCGACCGCGGAAAGCCAGGCGCAGCCCGAGTACAAGCGGATGCTGACGCAGTACGGGCCGGACGACCTCGTGGTGACCAAGGCATTCACGGGCGCCAACGCCAGCATGCTGCGGCCGACGATCGTCGCCGCGGGGCTTGACCCGGACAACCTGCAGCCGCGCAAGCAGATGGAATTTCGCGGCCAGAACAGCAACAGCCAGCCCTGGAAAGGCATCTGGTCGGCGGGGCAGGGTATCGCCTTCGTCGACCGGGTCAAGCCGGTGGCGGAGCTGGTATCGGAACTGAGCGCGCAGTATGCCCAGGTCCGCAAGCGCCATGGCTGAGCCTCTCGTCCTACTGCCGGGACTCAGCACCTCCGCCGAAGTCTGGGGCGAGGTGCGCGCCCGGCTCGGGTCGATCGACTGCATCGCGCCGGAGCACCCGGCCAGCGCGAGCGTGGATGAAATCGCCTCCGCGCACCTCGCACGGCTGCCGGAGCGCTTTTCGCTGGCGGGGTTCTCGTTCGGCGGCTACGTGGCGCTCGCCATGGCCGCGGCCGCGCCTGAGCGGATTGCACGCCTGGCGCTCGTCTCCACCGGCGCGGGGAGCGATTCCCCTGAAGGGCGTTCGAACCGGGAAAAGCTCATCGGATTGGCGCGGGAGGGCCGGTACGAGACCATCGACGCGCGCATGGCGCCGCTGCTGGTCCACCCGGACCACCGCGATCTTCCCGCGATCAACGCCACCCGCAGCCGGATGTTCGCGAGCTACGGCGTGGAACGCTACGTCATGCACCAGCGCGCGGCAGGCGCGCGACCGTCCAGGGTGGAGCTGCTCCCCCGGCTCGAGCTGCCGGTGCTGGTCGCGGTCGGCCGCGAGGACCGCATCACTCCGCCTGCGCTTTCCGAGCACATCGCGCGCGCCGTTCCAGGCGCCGAGCTAGTGATGCTCGACAGATGCGGGCACCTGGCGCCGCTGGAAGCCACGGCGGCGCTCGCTTCGGCGCTCGCGCGCTGGATGGGACGCGGCACCCGGAAACCCGAAACCATGAAGACAAACTGATGAAAGCATGGATGCTCGGCATGCTGGGCGCGCTGGCGGTTGCGGCGGCCCAGGCGCAGGAATTCCCCGCCAAACCGGTGAAGCTCATCTCGCCGTTCCCGGCCGGGAACGTCAACGACGTCGTCGTGCGCATGATCGGCGACCGGTTCAAGGAATCGACCGGCCAGTCCTGGGTGTTCGAATACAGGCCCGGCGGCGCCGGCGTGATCGCCGCCCAGGCGCTGATGGCGTCGGCGGCGGACGGCTACACGATCTTGCTGGCGACCTCGGGGCTGATGTCCATCAACCCGCACACGTTCAGCAATCTGCCCTACGACCCGTTCAAGGATTTCGCGCCGATTTCGCAGGCGGTCGGCTCCCAGATGGTGTTCGCCGGCGCGGGCGACGTGCCCGCGGCCTCGCTCGCCGATTTCATCGGTTACGCCAAGGCAAACCCGGGCAAGACGACCTTTGCCTCCTTCACCGCGGGCAATCCGTCCCATTTCGCGGGCGTGATCCTGAACCAGCTCGCCGGCATCGACATGACCCACGTGCCCTACAAGGGCAGCCCCTTCGCCATCCAGGAGCTGCTTGGCGGGCAGGTGCGCAGCGCGTTCCTGCCGCTGATCTCGGTCAAACCGCATGTCGAGGCGGGCAAGCTCAAGGCCTTCGCCATCATCGGCGCGCAGCGCTCGCCGCTGATGCCGAATGTCCCGACCTTCAAGGAACTGGGCTATCCGCAGATGGAGATCTACATCTGGTCCGGGTTCGTCGCCCCTGCCGGCACGCCGCCGGCGGTGGTGCAGAAGCTGAACCGCGAGATCGCGGCGGCGCTGCGGGCCCCCGAGACGCAGCAGAAGCTGCGCGCCATCGACCTGGAGCCGTTTCCGACTGCACCCGAGGAGTTCGGGCGCATGATCCGGGCCGACCACGACCGCTGGAAAGGCGCCGTCAAGGCGTCTGGCTTCCGCGCCGACTGAGGCGATCCGATGAAGCTTTCCGACCTCCCGCGCCATTCCATCCCCGGCCTGGACGGGCCGAACGCGCCCATCGACCGGGAAGTCCATTTCGACAATCTCGAGGTCATCGGCGACATGCCTGCCGACCTGAACGGCGTGCACGTGCGCAACGGACCGAATCCCATGTTCCCGCCGGACTGGCGCTACCATGTGTATGACGGCGACGGTATGCTGCACGCCGCCTACTTTGACCGCGGACGGGTCAGTTACCGCAACCGCTGGATCCGCACCGCGGCCTTCGAGGAAGAGCGCGCCGCCGGCCGCCACCTCTGGAAAGGGCTCAAGGAGGCCCCGCGCGGCGACCGGCCGGACGAGCCGCAGCGGAACAATTCCAACACCGACGTGAAATTCCACGGCGGCAGGCTGCTCACGATGTTCTACCTCACGGGCGTGCCGTACCACGTGGACCTGATGACGCTGGAGACGATCGGCCCCGCGACTTTCGGCGGTGCCATCAAAAAGCTGTCCGCGCATTCGCGCCCGGATGAGCGCACCGGCGAGCTCCTGTTCTTCGACTACGGCAAGCAGCCGCCCTACATGTCCTACGGCGTGATCGGGCCGGACGGAAAGCTCAAGCACCATATTCCGGTCGAGCTGCCGGGGCCGCGCCTGCCGCACGACATGGCGGTGACGGAGAACTACACCATCCTGCACGACTTTCCCCTGGTCCCGGACCCGGAGGCGCTCCAGCTGGGACGCCACAAGTTGCGCTTTCATCCGGAGTTGCCTTCGCGCTTCGGCGTCGTGCCGCGTTACGGCGCGGCGAGCGAAATTCGCTGGTTCGAGGCGAGGCCCACCTACATGCTGCACGTGGCCAACGCCTGGGAGGAGGGCTCCGAGATCGTGATGGCCGGGACCCCGTACCGCCTTTACCAGGACGACAAGGGTCAGCCGGACGTCGCCAGGCTCATCCAGACCATCCGCAAGCGCCAGCGCGACTTCATGCTCTACGAGTGGCGTTTCGACCTGGCCACGGGCAGGACCCACGAGCGCGTCATCGACGACGTGCTGAACAGCGAGTTCCCGATCATCAACAGCGAGTACGCGGGACGCAGGAATCGCTGGTCCTACCACATCGTCTTCCCGCACGGCGGCGACGAGGAGCCGCGCTTCACCGGCCTCACCAAGCACGACCTGGAGACCGGCGGCTACCAGGCATGGAGCGAGGGTCCGGGGTTCTATTACAACGAGCCCGGCTTCGCGCGCGCCGACCATGCGCAGAAGGAAGACGACGGCTACCTGGTCGGCTTCGTCTGGAACCCGCTCGAAGTACGCTCCGAGATCCAGATTTTCGATTGCCGCGGCCGCGAGTTCGGGCGCGGGCCGATCGCGCGCGTGCTGCTGCCGCAGCGCGTGCCGAACGGCTTTCACTCCACCTACATCAGCCGCAAGCGGCTGGACAGCGGTCTCTAGGCGGTTCCCGCCACGGTGACGCCCTTGATGCCGTGGCGCCTGATGGCGTCGGCGACAAAGCCGGACTGGCGCATCTCGGCCGCGAAGGCCTGCAGGTAGGCCGCTCCGGCGGCGCGCGCCTTCGGCGTGCCGATCGCCTGCTGCACGGCGGTGAACTTTCCTTCCAGGATGCGGGCGCCCGGCAATTGCTCCACGTCGGCGACCAGGCGCGGCAGGAGGCCGGAGAGCACCTCCAGCTTGTCCGCCTTGAACATCTCGAAAGTGGCGGCGATGGTGCTCGCCCGCACCAGCGTCGCCTTCTTGACGTTGCGGCTGAGCCAGAGCCCATAGGCGCTCTTCGCCATCGTGGCGATGCGCACGCCGGGGCGGTCGACCTGGTCGATGCTCCGGATGGGCGAGCCGGCCCGCACGAGGTAGGTCGCCGGGATCTCGAGGTAGGCGTCGGTGAAGGCGATCACCGCCGCGCGCTGCGGCTCGGCGCCGAGGAAGCCCACGTCCCAGGCGTTGGTAAGCGCCGCGTCCGCGAGGTGGCCGGGCCCTTCGTAGTGGACGAACTCGACCGGTGCCTTGAGCCGGCGCCCGAGCTCGGCCGCGAGGTCGGGAACGATGCCGGTGACGCTGCCGTCCGGGTGCTTCTTCACCAGCAGGAAGTTGGAGAGGTTGATGCCGGCGCGCAGTTTGCCGTTCGTGACGAGGTCGGCGCTCATCAGGAAAATGAGGGCAAGGTGGAAATGGCGAGCATGCGTTTCATCCTTTCGTTCAACGTGCAGCCCCGCAGATCGGCGGCGCCGCGCTCGGTGACGATGATGCCCGCCTCGCTGCGCGGCGTGGAGACGGGGCCGGAAAGCGTTTTCACGATACGCGCGGCGGGCAGCAGCAGCAGCGAAACGCCACTCGGCGACTGGTTCGCGGCCCGTACGAAATCCAGCGCGCCGCCGACGGCGCCGAGGTAGCTTCCCCCGGCGAGCTCGGCATTCACCTGCCCGGTGAGATCGACCTCGACCGCGGAATTGATCGCGACGAAGCGCTCGATTCCCGCCAGCACGCGCGGGTTGTGTGTGTAATCGACCGAGCGCAGGCGGATCGCCGGGTTCTCGCGCGCGGCCTCGAAGAGCTTGCGGCTGCCGATCAGCATCGCCGCGGTAACCCCGGCGAGCGCGCCTGCGGCGAGCAGGTCCGCCACTCCGTCGCCGATCGTGCCGGAATGCACCGCGAGACCTTTCCGGCCCTTTAAGGCGGCACAGATCGCGTCCGGAAGCGCCCCTAGGCCGAACTCGAGCGTGGCTCCGTCGGGGATGAGGGTTGCGGCGTTCTTGCCGATGTTTCTCTCAATCTCTCCCGATTTTGAAACGAGAGGGAGAGCAGGCTCACGAGAACTCTCAATGAGAAGGTCAAAATCGTCCTTGCGAAAGACCTTCTCGGTGTACGTCCATGGCACCCGGTCGTTCACCTCGGCCACCACGGCCCGCGCGTTCTCGATCGCGGGCACGAGGTAGTCGGCGGCGAGGCCCATGCTGTATTCGCCCTTGGCGTTGGGCGGGCTCACCTGCATGAGCACGACATCGCCCGGAATCGCTTTTGTTCTTATCAAGGAGCCCAGCTGCGAATAGGGATGCGGGTGGATATCGAGCACGCCCGCATCGAAGAGGGCGCGGTTGTGGCCGGAGCCGCAGTACGCCGAAAGCCGCAAATGGTCCGCGTGCCCGGGACGGAGAATGCCGGAGTAGTTGACGCCGAGAAAAACGCGCGCCCCCGAAAACGCCGCGCGCTGCTCGGCGAGCGCTTCGACCAGCGTCAGCGGCTCGGCGCAAGCCTGGCCGATGAGGATGCCGTCGCCCGCGCGCACGATGCCGGTGAGGTCGGGCCGCATGCGGCGGATGCTAACATCTGCGCTCGCTTTTTCAGGAGACGAAAATGCTCGACGGCAAGGCGCTCGATACGATCTTCCGCCAGGCGCGCACCCAGAACGGCTTCACAGGAGCGGTGAGCGACGCGCAACTGCGCGAGCTCTACGAGTTGCTCAAGTTCGGTCCGACGACGATGAACACGCAGCCGGCCCGCTTCGTGTTCGTGCGCACGAAGGAGGGCAAGGAGAAGCTGCGCCCTGCGCTCAGTCCGGGCAACCTGGACAAAACGATGGCGGCGCCGGTGACGGTGATCGTCGCCTTCGACATGCGCTTCTACGAGTTCCTGCCGCGGACGTTCCCGAACAACCCGAACGCGAAAGGGGTGTTCGAGGGCAAGGATGAAACGAACAAGATCGTCTGCCTGCGCAACGGCTCGCTGCAGGGCGCCTACCTGATCATCGCAGCGCGCGCGCTCGGCATCGACACCGGCCCGATGTCCGGCTTCGACAACGCCAAGGTGGACGCCGCGTTCTTCCCGGATGGGCGCTGGAAGTCGAATTTCCTATGCAACCTCGGCAAGGGTGACCCCGCCAAGGTCTTCCCGCGCAATCCGCGTCTTACTTTCGAAGAGGCTTGCCTGCTCGCGTGACGGGGCGGGCGCCTTTCTCGTCGAAGTGGTAGAGCAGGATCAGCTGGTCCTTCACCGGGCCGGCAAGGCGCAGCTTCACGGCCCACTCGCCGAGCATATCCAGGTCGAGCTTGGCCTGGTACTCGCCGGGCTTCGCGCCCGGCTTCGCCTTCACCGGCTTGACGTTGTGCGCCATCGGCATCGACGGCATGTCTGCTCCGACCGTAATCTGCGCGCCGGACAGGGGCTCGCCGCCCTTTGACAGCTTGATCACGCAGTCATAGATGAAATCGGTTTTGGTTGCCGTGCATTGCAGCGTGGCGCCGGCCCTCTGCGAGAAGGCAAACCCCGAGTAAAGGCAGCAGATCAGGAAAAGCGCGCTTTTAGCCAATGGACCGCCTTTTCGTCCAGGATGCCGCGTGGCCGGAAGATGAGCAGGACAGCGACCAGGCCGCCGAACGCGATCATGCGGTAGCCCTGGAACACGCGGCTGCCTTCCAGGGCGCCGATATCGAGCACCACGCCAAGCAGCGGCCCGACGGCCGTGCCCAGGCCGCCGATCAGCGCGTACGCAAGGCTGTGGACACCGAGCATGATGTCGAAGTTGCGCGGCTCGATGTAGGTATTGTGGTGTGCGAACAGCACGCCGCCGAGCGCGGCCAGCGCGCCGGCGGCGGCCGCGACGCCCAGCTTGAAGCGCTCCACGCTGATCCCGCAGGAGCGGGCGAGCTCCGGGTCCTGCCCGATCGCGCGCAGCGTTGCTCCCAATCTCGACCTTTCCACCAGCACGAAGAACACCAGGGCAATCAGGAGCAGGCCCCACACCAAGGCGAGGTAGCCTTCTGGCTCGATGCCGCGCTCGAAGATCCAGCGGATGCCGCGAAACCCTTGCGTTCCGTCCGGGCCGACCAGCTCGCCGTCGATCTCGCGCTGGAAGCGATACAGCTCGAACAGGATGCGCGCCATCTCGGCCGCCGCCAGGGTGGCCATCGCGAAGTAAAGCCCCCGCAGCCGCAGCGTGGGCAAGCCCACGAGGAAGGCGGCGAGGGCGCCCAGCAGCATGGCTGCGAGCGCGGCAAGCGGCAGCGGCAGCCCGTAGATCGCGGTGAGCACGCCGCCGGAGTAGGCGCCGACGCCGAAGAACGCCTGTTGGCCGAAGGACATCTCGCCCGCGATCAGCAGCAGGTAGGCCGACAGGGCGAGGAACGAGAACAGCCCGATATTGGTCAGGACACCGATCGCGTAGTCGTCCATAACCCGGAGGGTCGCAAGGCAAGCAGCAGGAAGAGAAGGAAATAGGCGGTGAGATCCCGGACTTGCGGTCCGAAAAACCATTGGCTGTGCGCCTCGATCAGGCCGAGCGCGAGCCCGCCGACGATGGCGCCGGGCAGCGAGCCGAGCCCTCCCAGCATCATCGCCAGCATGCCTTTCAGGGTCGACCACATGCCGAGCATCGGCGTGACCTGCTCGGCGCTCGCGACGATGAGATAGCCGGCCATCGCGCCGATGGCGGACGCAAGCGCGAAGACGCGCACGAACACCCACGGCAGATTGATCCCGACCAGCCGGGCGGCGACCGGCTGATCGATCACCGCCCGCACCGCGAGCCCGAAACGGGAGCGGTACAGCAGGCGCTGCAGCGCGATGCACGCCACTGCCGTCACGGCGAGCATGACCAGCGCATCGGCGCGCAACGTGAACGGGCCGAAGCCCAGCGGGCCGCCTTCGTAGAGCGCCGGAAAAGCGTACAGGTGGTTTGGCAGAACGAGAGTTGCCAGCTCCTCGAGCTGCATCCAGATCGCGAAGCTCGCCACCATCGCCGCGATCGCGGATCGATCGCGGTGGGGTGCGAAACACAGGCGCTCTACATAGGCCCCTGCGAGCACAGTCGCCGCGAGGGTGATCGCCGCCAGCGCCAGCAGGCCGGCCTGGAACTGGACGTGAAACCAGGTCGCGGCGTAGCAGCCGAGCATGATCGCCGGCCCGTAGGAAAGGTTGATCCTGCGCAGCACGCCGAAGATCAGGGTGAAGCCGAGCGCGAGCAGCGCGTAGGCTGCGCCGATCGTCAGCCCGTCTAGCGTATTCTGGATGAGGTCCACGAGCATCGCGGCCCTCGCTGCGCGTCAGGCCCTGGCCGAGCCGAGATAGGCCCGCCGGATGACCTCGTCTTCGGCGAGCGAGCCCGGGTCCCCGCTGAAGGTGACCTTGCCCTGCTCGATCAGGTAGAAGTGGTTCGCAACCGTGAGCGCCATGTGCGCGTTCTGCTCGACGAGGAAGATCGTCGCGCCATCCTTGTGCAGCTCCCGGATGATGCGGAAGATCTCCTCGACGATTAGCGGCGCGAGGCCGAGCGAAGGCTCGTCCATCAGCAGCAGCTTCGGGCGGCTCATCAGCGCGCGCGCCACGGAGAGCATCTGCTGCTCGCCGCCGGACAGCGTCCCCGCATCCTGCATCGCCCGCTCCTTCAGCACCGGGAAGCGCGTCATCATTCGGTCCACGTCCGCAGCGATCTCGGCCTTGTCGTTGCGCGGGTAGCCGCCGGCGTTGAGGTTTTCCACCACCGTCATGTTGGGGAACACCAGCCGGTTCTCGGGCACCAGAGCGATGCCGCGCGCGACGATCGCACGCGGCGCCGCCCCGGCGATCTCGTTGCCGCCGAAACGGATCGACCCGGCCTTGGGCTTGAGAACGCCCGCGGTCGTCATGAGAAGCGTGGTCTTTCCCGCGCCGTTCGGCCCGAGCAGGCAGGTGATGGAACCCTGCTGCACCTCGAGCGATACGCCTTTCAGCGCCTCGATCTTGCCATAGGCGGTCACGACGTCCTTCACCTCGAGCAGCGCACTCATGCGGCGTCGCCGCCGAGATAGGCCTTGCGCACGGCGGGATCGCGCTGGATCTCGGCCGGCGTTCCTTCGGCGATCTTCTGGCCAAAGTTGAGCACCGCGATCCGGTCGGTGACGCCCATCACCAGCTCCATCACGTGCTCGACCAGCAGTATCGTCAGGCCGCGCTCGCGCAGCTTGAGAATGCGCTCGCGCAGCTGGCCGATCTCTTCGCTGTTCATGCCCGCCGCGGGCTCATCCAGCAGCAGCAGCTTCGGCTTGGTCGCCATCGCGCGCGCCAGCTCGAGGCGCCGCTGCTCGCCGAACGCGAGGTTGGAGGCGAGCTCGTCCTGCTTGTGCGCAAGCCCGGACAATTCGAGCAGCGACACGATCTCGTCGCGCACACCCGACTGCCCGCCGAGCCAGCGCGAGAAGAAGCCGCGCCTGGCGCGGTCTTCCTCCGAATTCTGCGCCACCCACAGGTTCTGCCACACCGTCAGCTGCCCGAACAGGCGGATGTTCTGGAAGGTGCGCGCAATGCCGACCTGCAGCCGCGTGTGGGTCGGCAGCGGCGCGATGTCCTGGCCGCGGAAGCGGATGCTCCCCGCAGTGAGCGAGAACAGGCCGGTGACGAGGTTGACCGTGGTGCTCTTGCCCGACCCGTTCGGGCCGATCAAGCCGAAGATCCGCCCCTCCGGGACGACAAGGTCGAGGCCGTCGACGGCGCGTACGCCGCCGAAATGGCGCGATACGCGCTCTAGCTCAAGCATTGCGGCCGCGCAGACCAAACCAGCGCCTGAAGTTGCGCAGCATCTGCCCGTCTAGGAACCCGCTCGGCCGGACCACCATGGCGACGATGATCAGCAGGCCGAAGAGCAGGTTGCGCCAGTCGCCGAGGAAGCGCAGGCCCTCGACGAGAAGCCCCTGCACGAAGATCACCGCCGCGAGCGTGCCGAACACGCTCGCCAGCCCGCCGATGATCGGGTAGGAGACCGCGAACACCGATTGCAGCACGCCGAACGCCAGATGCTCGATATGCGTCGTGTAGTGGGCGTACAGGCAGCCCGCCAGGCCGGCGATCGCGCCGCCGATGGTCATCGCGCTCACCTTCACCGCGGTCAGGTTGATGCCGACGGACTGCGCGGCAAGCTCGTCGTCGCCGACGGCGCGCAGCACGGCGCCGTAACGCGAGCGGTCGAACCACCAGATCATCGCCATGATGAGGAGGACGAACACCCACACGAACAGCATCACCTCGCCGGAGGTCCAGCCGTTCTCCGGGAAATAGCGGATCTGGCGGAAGCCCTCGCCACCCAGAGGCCCGACTTTGACGTTGCCTTTCTGGATCTGGTAGTCGAAATTGAAGAAGAAGAGGCGCACGCCTTCGCCGAAGGCAAGCGTCGCGATTACCAGCATCAGGCCCTTGACGCGCAGCGCCGGAAAGCCCACCGCGGCGGCCGCCGCCGCGCCGAGGGCGGCACCGGCGAACATCGCGGGAACGATGTGCCAGCCCCACAGGACGGTCAGCATTCCGGAGGCGTAAGCGCCGATGGCATAGAAGGCGGCCTGCGCCATGCTCATCTGGCCGGTGAGCAGGATGATGTACGCGGACAGGCCGAGCAGGGTGTGAATGCCGATCGTCTGCGCGAGGCCGTAGTAGAACTCCATGCGGCGCGCCTCAGTCCCGGCCCTGGCCCCTGGCGAAGATGCCGCCGGGCCTGAAGATGAGGAAAGCGAAGAGCAGCAGCATCACATACATGTCGCGCTCGGTGACGCCGCGGAAATGCTGGAAGGCGTTCTCCAGCCCGCCGACCAGCAGTCCGGCCACAATGGCGCCAGGAACGCTGCCCAGGCCGCCGATCACGGTCACGATCAAACCCTTGACGGTGAGCGGGCCGGTGAGCAGGATCGAGAGCGAGCCGACCGCGGAGCAGATCAGCGCGCCGGCGATGCCGCCCAGCACGCCCGTGATGACGAAGGTGAGCGCGTTTACTTGCGCCACGCGCATGCCGCAGAGCTGCGCGGCGATCGGCTGCTGCGCGACCGCGCGCGTCGCCAGGCCGAGGCGCGTCCTGTAGAGGAGCAGCAGAAGCGCGGCGGTGCAGGCCACGCTGACGGCGAACACGACCACCAGGTCGCCGCGGATCGACATCTCGCCGAAGCGGAACATGACGTCCTCGAGGGTCGCCGGATAGTTCTGCGGCGCCCCGGTGGTGGCGTGCGAGATCAGCTCATCGGCGAGCAGCAGCATGCCGACGGTCGACATGAGCGTCGCATTCTCGTTCCTGAGCGGAATCAGGTGGAAGCAGATGAGGTAGACGAGGAAGCCGAGCACTCCGCCCGCCACCAGCGAGCAGCCGAAGACCGCCCAGGCCGACGCCGCCTTCATGGCGCTCGCCGAGACCAGCCCGACGTACGCGGCGCCGATCGAGGCCGCCGCGTAGGCCATGTTGATCTTGTGCATCACGCCGAACACCAGCGTGAAGCCGATCCCGATCAGGGAATAGGTCGTCCCGAACAGGATGCCGTCGAGGATCGCCTGGATGAAGTCGAACATGGGTAAAAAAAAATCCGCCCCGCGCGGCGGGGCGGATCTCTCAGCGCTCGTGCTGTCCGGCCGTCCTGCCCGTTACAGCGGGTTGTGGAGCACGTGCCAGGCGCCGCCCTTGCCGTGCACGAACACGTACGGCTTGTCGGCTTCGCGGTCCTCGGTGCGCTTGTTCACGCCGAGGAGCCCCTTGGTCGTCTTGGTCGCGGCCAGCGCGTCGCGCAGCTTGCGGCGGTCGGCCTGGATCGAGGCCGCGTCCTTCCTGCCCGAGAGCCCGGCGCGCTCCATCGCTTCCTTGATGATGAACACGTTCTCCCATGCCGCCATGCTGTGCAGGTCCGCCGCGCCCTTCTGCTTGGCGGTCTGCTCGGCCGCGTACTTGGCTTCCTTGTTCACCGGCGCGAAGCTGCTCGGGATGATCATGCCCTCGGCCTGCTTCGGGCAGGCCTGCATGGTCTCGAGGCTGGAGGTGCTCGTCAGCCCGACCACCAGCTTCGGTTTCACGCCCTGGCGCTGCATCTCCTTCAGCAGCCCGCAGGTGGTGAAGGGGTGCGCGGCGATCGACAGGATGTCCGGGTTCGCCTTCTTGATCTCGCGCACCTGGGTCGAGAAGTTAGTGTCGTTCAGCAGCCACTTCGACTCCCCCAGCACCTGGTAGCCGTTGGCGTTGGCGCGGTCCTTCATGACGACGTGCCACGAGGCGCGCGAATGGGCGAAGTCCTCCTCGACGCCGCCGTACACCGTTTTCAGCTCGGGGCGCGTAGTCTTGAGCCAGTAGTAGAGCGAGGAGTACATCGTCAGCTCGTTCGGTACGTTGCGGAACGACCACTCCGAGATCTTGGCGAGGCCGACCTTGATCGCGACGTCGGTCAGGATCGGGAACTGCAGGCCGGTGTCCTTGGCGTCGTCGACCTTCTTCTGCAGGATGCCGTAGAGCGGCTCGGCGACGTTCGAGCAAGTGGGTCCCACCGCGATCAGCGCATCCGAGCCGACCATGCGCCGCACCACGGCGATGCCTTCCTCCGCGTTGCAGCGGTCGTCCAGATACTCGGCGGCGACCATCTTCGCCTTGGAGCCGTCCGCGAGCTTCACCCCGCCCGATTTGTTGACTTCCTCGACTGCGGACTTGACCGCCGCTTCGCTGTTGATGCCGAACAGCCGCAAGACTCCGGTTTTCACGCCGAACGGCGCGATGACCACCGTCTTCTCCTGCGCCAACGCGCCGCCCGAAATGGTCAGGGACGCAGCAAACGCTGCCGCAACAGCCAGAGCGATTTTATTCATTGGACCCTCCCTTGGATGACACGATGCAAGTTACGACCAGCTTAGGGTAAAGTCAATGAATTCACAGGACGCTGCATCGCACAACCGCTACTGGAGCTCGCCATGATCACCGCCATCGTCCGCTACAAGCTGCCGCCCTCGATCGACCATGATGCCTGCCTTGCCCACTTCGCCAAGATCGCGCCGGGGTTCCGGACGGCGAAGGGGCTCATCAGCAAGCACTTCATCTGGAGCGAGCGCACGATCGCCGGCGGGGTGTACCAGTGGGATACGCTCGAGGACGCCAGGGCGTTTTACTCGGGGCCGTGGCTGAAGGGCATCGTCGACCGCTACGGCATGGAGCCGGAGATCGAGTTCTTCGAGGTCTTCGCCGTCACTGACAACGCCGCGGGAACCGTTAAGGTGCACGGCAAGGCGCGCAAGCAAGCCGCCTGAGGCCATCCGGTAGGGCAGGCGGTCACTGCGCCGCTTCGATGGCGTCGCGCAGCTTGTCTTTGCCGAAATAGATCTCGCCACCCACGAAGAACGTAGGGGAGCCGAAGGTCCCGCGCCCGACCGAGCCTTCGGTGTTCTCGATCAGGCGTTGCTTGATGACCGGGTCAGTCATCGCGATCAAGATCTCTTCGGCGGGCAGTTCCGCGGCCGAGAGGGTGGCCTTGATCACGCCGTCTTCATCCAGCTTGAGCGCCTGTTCCCACATGCCGCGATACAGCGCATCGATGTAGCGAAGGTAGTCGCGCAAAACCGCTGGGTCTCTATGCCCTGGTACTCCGGCTTGTTCTTGATGCCCTTGAGTGAAACCGCCGGGGACACGTTGTTGGTTGCCTTGAAGACCCCGCCCAGCAGAATGGGCACGTACTCGAACTCGATGCCCGTCTTCGCGGTGATGGACGGGATGACCTTGTGAACGAGGTAAGCGTTGGGGCTGCCGAAATCGTAGTGAAACTCTATCCTGGGCATGACCTGCATGCCGCGCCTCAGAAGGTGGTCAGCGGCTCGAGCCAGGGCCGCACGTCCGCCTCGAAGGTCCAGGCGCTGCGCTTCTGCCTGTGGATCGCCCAGTAGATGTCGGCGATGTCGTCGGGCTGCAGCAGCCCGACGGCGGGGCGCGCCTTCACCAGGTCGGGGAAGCGCTCGCGCACGAACGGCGTGTCGATCGGCCCGTCGATCACCACGTGGGCGACGTGAATGCCCTGCTTGCCGAACTCGCGCGCGGTCGATTGCGCGAGGGCGCGCAGCCCGAACTTGATGGTCGCGAACGCGGCGTAGCCTTCCGCGCCGCGCAGGCCGGGGGTGGCGCCGGTGAAGAACAGCGTGCCGCGGCCGCGCGGCGCCATGTGCTTCATCGGCTCGCGCGCGGTGAGAAAGCCGAAAAAGCAGGCCATCTCCCAGGCCTTGAAGTAATTCTGCGCCGGGGTCTCGATCAGCTTGAAGTAGATGTTGCCGCCGACGTTGAACACCACGATCTCAAGCGCGCCGACCTCGCGCTCGATGCGCGCGAACAGCTCGACCACCTGCTCCTCGCGCCGGGCGTCGTAACCGAACGGATGGGCGGAGCCGCCGGCGGCGCGGATCGACTCCACCAGCGGTGCGAGCTTGTCGGCGTTGCGCCGCGCAACACACACCGTGAGGCCCTCGCGCGCGAAGCGCCGGGCGAGAGCCGAACCGAGGCTGTCGCCCGCGCCGACCACCAGTGCCACATCGGGTGGCTCATGGCTTGCTATTAGGTGTGTACACACGTATGCTAGCCCCGCGAACGATGAAAGACAAGCTTCTTTCCGAGTGCGCGCTGTTCGACATCCAGCGCGCCTCGCGCGCGGTAGCGGGCCTGTACAACGCCCGCCTGCGCAGCGCCGGCATCACGGTAGCGCAGTGGTCGCTGCTCAGGAACATCTCACACATGGGGCCGGTGAGCGTCGGGCGGCTGGCCGACGCGCTCGCCATGGAGCGCACCAGCGTGACGCGGCTGATTGAGCCGCTGGTTGAGCTCGGCTACGTGCGCAGCTTCGCTGGCGCGGACCGCCGCGTCCGCAACCTCGAGCTGACCGCTGCCGGCCTGGCCAAGGTGCGCGCCGGCAAGCGGCACTGGCACGCCGCGCAGCGCGAGCTGATGGAGACGCTCGGCGCATGCAACTGGCGGGCGATGCGCAACTCGTTGCGCTCGACCATCCGGCTCGTGCGGGAGCGTAACGCGTGAGCAAGGGCGCCTCCGTGGTCGCGGGGGTCGGGGAGGGTCTGGGCTCGGCGATCGCCCGGCGTTTCGCGGCAGCCGGCTAAGAGGCGGTGATGTGGGCGAGGAACGAGGGCAAGGTCGACGGCTACGCCGAGCGGATCCGTGCCGAGGGAGGAAAGGCAGCCGGCATGAAGGTCGACCTGCGCGTCGAACAGGACGTCGTCGGCGCCTTGGCGCGGGTGGAGCGCGAACGGGGGCCCGTCGAGGTCGCGGTGTTCAACGCCGGTGCCCAGCACCGCAAGCCGCTGCTCGAGATCAGCGCGGACCAGTTCGAGAAGGTCTGGCGCCTCGGCTGCCTCGCAGGCTTCGTCTTCGGACGCGAGGCGATACGGCACATGCTGCCCAGGAAGCGCGGCACGGTGCTGTTTACGGGCGCTACCTCGGCGCTGCGCGGCGGTGCCAATTTCGCCGCCTTTGCCGCGACCAAGTTCGGGCTGCGCGCGGTTGCGCAATCGATGGCGCGCGAGTTCTGACCCCAGGGCGTGCACGTCGCGACGGTGATCGTCGACGGCGCGATCGACATGCCGGCAATCCGCAGCCGCTTTGCCGATCGCATCAAGGACCTGCCGCCCGACGGACTGCTAAGTACAGACGCGATCGCGGAGACCTACTTCCAGCTCCACCAGCGGCAGCGCAGCGCATGGTCGCTTGAGGTCGACGTGCGTCCCTACTGCGAGAAATTCTGATGGCGGCGAACGACCTGACCCTCTGGGGCATGGGCACGGTGCGGCAGCTGCGCCCGCACTGGATGCTCGCCGAGCTGGGGCTCGAATACGAGTACTTTCCGGTGCACCCGAGAAGCGGCGAGACCCGCTCTGCGGAGTTCCTCAGGATCAACCCGCGCCACAAGGTGCCGGTGCTGCGCCACCGCGATATGGTCATCACCGAAAGCGCCGCGATCATCGAGTACCTGAGCGAGGCGTTCGCCCCGCCGCCCGGCATGCACGTGCCGCGCGACCCCGCCGGGCGCGCCAAGCTGAACGAGTGGTGCTACTTCATCATGTCCGAGCTCGACGCGACCTCGCTCTACATCGTGCGCCGGCACCTGGGGCTGAAGCACATCTACGGCGAGGCGCCGGTGGCGGTCGAAGAGGCGAAGAAATACTTCTGCGAGCAGCTCGGGGCGGTCGACGACCGGATCGGCGCCACGCTGCTGCCCGAGGGCTTCAGCGTGGCCGACATCCTGCTGATGACCTGCCTCGACTGGGCGGTGAGCGAACGGATCGAGCTTCCCGCGCGCGCGGCGGCCTATCGCGAGGCGCTCGCCCGGCGGCCGGCGTACAAGAGCGCCTGCCTGAAGGCCTACCAGGCCTAGAGCGTTTACCCAGGAGCGAAGCAATGACAAAAGTGACAGGACCGCTCGCCGGTATCCGCATACTGGACCTGTCGACAGTAGTAGCAGGTCCCTTGGCCACGATGCACCTCGCCCTGCAAGGTGCAGACGTCATCAAGATTGAACCCCTGGGCGGCGACATCAATCGGCGCAGCCGGCAGAAGGTGGGCGAGACTGGAGAATTCTCGGCACTGTTCATTTCAACGAATCGTGCCAAGCGGTCCGTCGCGCTGGATCTGAAGAAACCAGAGGCGGTGCGCATCGTGCGGGAGTTGGCTGCGCGCTCCGATGTCCTTGTGCAGAACTTCAGGCCAGGAGTGATGGAGCGGCTTGGCCTGGGCGGAGATGAAGCGCTGAAGCTCGACCCGCGGCTCATCTACGTTTCGATAAGCGGCGTCGGCGACAGCGGGCCCTATGCTCGCAAGCGCATCTACGACCCGATGATCCAAGCGCTTTCCGGCCTCGCGGACATCCAGTCGAGCCAAGCCACGCAACGGCCCCAGATGATTCGAACCATTGTGGCGGACAAGACGACGTCAATCTTCGCGGCGCAGGCCATCACGGCAGCACTCTTTGAGCGCGAGCGCGGCGGAAAGGGACAGCACATTCGCATGTCGCTGCTTGGAACGATGCTGAACTACCTGTGGCCGGAAGCGATGATGCAGTACACGGTCGTCGGTCGCGAGAAAACCGCCGCGGGCACCAATGCCGGACCAGACCTGGTTTTCGAGGCGGCGGATGGGTATCTCACCGTGGGCACCATCACAGATGCCGAATGGCAAGGCTTCTGCGACGCCGTTGGTCGGCCGGATCTGAAGACTGACAGTCGATTCGACACAGCCGAGCAACGTGCTCTCAATTCGATCGTCCGGATCAATCTCATGGCCGAGATCCTGAAGCAAGGAAACCGGAATGATTGGCTAAGGAAGCTCGACGAGGCCGACGTTCCGTGCGCGCCTGTGCTGCGGCGTTCCGAGATCGTCGAGCATCCGCAGGTCGTGGCGATGGGCCTCATCGACGCCTTCGAACAGCCATGGGTGGGGCTGATCCGGCAGCCGCGACCCGCCGCGCGCTTTGCGTCCTCCAATACCGAGTTCCCGCCGGCTCCGCGCATCGGCGAGCATACGGAAGAAGTACTGACAGAGATCGGCTATCAGACATCCCACATTGATGCACTTCGGGTGTCTGGCGTTATTCGCACGTAACTCTTCCTCCGAGGCCGGGGTGATTCATTACAATCCGGACCTCGAGCCGGAGGAGGAGCCATGCCGAAAACCCACGGCGGTGTCCGCAAGCGCAAGGGCGCGGCGCGCGCCGCCGGCACAAACCCATGGGCCGCCCTGAAACCGGGGCCGGCGAACTTCACGCCGCTCTCGCCGGTGTCGTTCCTGCCGCGCGCGGCCGAGATCTATCCAGACCGGGTCGCGGTCGTGCACGGTTCCCTCAGGTTCTCCTACAGGGAGTTCCTTGAGAGGGCGAAGCGGCTGGCCTCAGCGCTTGCGCGCACGGGCGTCAAGGCGGGTGACGTGGTGTCGGCGATGCTGCCCAACGTGCCGGCGATGCTCGACGCCCATTACGGCGTGCCGATGCTGGGGGCAGTCCTCAACGCCATTAACACGCGGCTCGACGCGGACACGGTTGCCTACATCCTCGAGCACGGCGAGGCGAAGGTTTTTCTGACCGACAGGGTTTTTTCAGGAGTCGTCGCTCCGGCCCTCAAGAAGCTGAAACGCAAGATCCTGGTCATCGATATCGACGATCCGCTCTACACCGGGCCTGGCGACAGAGTGGGCGGTATCGAATACGAAGCCTTTCTCAAAACAGGAGATCCGGACTTCGCCTGGTCGCTGCCGAAAGACGAGTACGACCCGATCGCGCTCAACTATACCTCCGGCACCACCGGCAGGCCGAAGGGCGTGGTCTACCACCATCGCGGCACGTTCCTGGAATCGATGGGCAACATCACCGCCTGGCCGATCCCGGCGCATCCGGTCTACCTGTGGACGCTGCCGATGTTTCATTGCAACGGCTGGTGCTACCCCTGGTCGATCGTGGCCATGTGCGGCACGCATGTCTGCCTGCGCGCGGTCGACCCGGCGCTCATCTTCCCGATGATCGTCGAGCACGGCGTTACGCACATGTGCGGCGCGCCGACCGTGCTCGCCATGCTGGTCGGGGCGCCGGCCGAGCAGCGGCGCAAGTTCGCGCAGCCGGTGCACATCATGACCGGCGGCTCGCCGCCGCCGGCGAAGGTGCTCCAGGCGATGGAGGAACTGGGCTTCAAGGTCTTGCACATCTATGGAATGACCGAACTGCAGGGCCCCTCGACTTTCTGCGCGCCCCAGGAGAACTGGACGGACCGCTACACCGAAATGGCGCGCCAGGGCGTGCGCTACCAGGTCGTGGGAGGCCACATCGTCGGCGACCCGAAGACGTGCAAGCCCGTGAAGAAGGACGGGCAGGCGATGGGCGAGATCCTGGTCCAGGGGAACACGGTGATGCTCGGCTACCTCAAGGACCCGAAGGCGACCGCCGAGGCGTTCGCCGGCGGCTGGATGCACACGGGCGACCTCGCGGTCTGGCATCCGAGCAACTACGTCGAGATCAAGGACCGCAAGAAGGACATCATCATCTCGGGCGGCGAGAACATTTCGTCGGTCGAAGTAGAGATCGCCCTCTACAAGCATCCGGCGACGGCGTTGGCGGCCGTGGTCGCGCGGCCCGACGAGAAATGGGGCGAGACGCCGTGCGCCTTCGTGCAGCTCAAGCCCGGTGCGAACGCCACCGAGGCCGAGTACATCCAGTGGTGCCGCGACAACCTGGCGCGCTACAAGGTGCCGAAGAAGGTCGTGTTCGGCACGCTGCCGACGACGGCGACCGGCAAGATCCAGAAATTCGTGCTGCGCGAGCAGGCCAAGACCCTGTAGCGCGTGAAGCGGCTTGCGTTCAAGCAGGTGGATGTCTTCACGCGGAAGCCGTTCGCCGGCAACCCGGTGGCGGTGGTGCTCGACGGCAAGGGCTTGTCCACGGAGGAGATGCAGCACATCGCGGCGTGGACCAACCTGTCGGAGACAACCTTCATCCTGCCGTCGGCGAAGGCCGACTACCGCGTGCGCATCTTCACGCCACGCAACGAGCTTCCGTTCGCCGGCCACCCGACCATCGGCAGCGCGCACGCGGTCCTCGAGGCCGGCATCGTCAAGCCGAAAGCCGGCCGCTTCCGGCAGGAATGCGGCGCCGGCGTGCTGGAGCTGAGCACGGAAGATGGCGTGATCTGGGTGAAGGCACCGCCGCACAAGACGGTCGGCTTCGACAAGGGCAGGCGCGCCGAGCTCGAAGCCGCGCTCGGCAGCAAAGTCGTTGGCGAGCCCTTCACCGTGAACGTCGGTCCGAGCTGGCTCGTCGCGGAGATGAGCGACGCGGAAGAGCTCGCCGGCATGCCCCTTAGCATGGCGAAGATCGAGCAGCTGAGCCTTGCACTCGACATCACCGGCATCACCGCCTTCGGCAAGTCCTCCGACGGGCGCTCGGCGGTGCACGTGCGCTCGTTCGCGCCGGCGCAGGCGATTCCCGAGGACCCGGTCTGCGGCAGCGGCAATATCAGCGTCGCGGCGTACTTGGCGCAGGCGGGGAGGGCCAGGGCGCCCTATAGCGCTCGCCAGGGCATGCAACTAGGCCGGGACGGCCTCGTCTCGTTGCGCGTCGAGGGTGGCGACATCTTCCTCGGCGGCCATGCCGTGACCTGCGTCGACGGCTCGCTCCGCGTCTAGCCGATGGATGCGCTGCCGTTGCCGGTCATCGGTTGGGTGTTCACGATCGCCTGCGGAGCGGCGCTGGCGCTCGGCGTTTGGATGATCATCGGCGTGCACAAGAGCGGGCCCGAGGCGCGCAAGCGGCTCGCCGCGCGCGTGCTGGACGACACGATCCTCTTCTCGATCTGGATCCTTGGGCTCGCGGGCGGCATCGGCGTCCTGCAGCGGCGGTCCTGGGGAGGGCTGGTGCTGGAATTCTTCTGCTGGGTCATGGTCGTTCTCGTCCTGCTCTCGTCGTATGCGCGGCTGCGCGCCTCGGCCCCGCCACGGACGATCTTGGTGATCAGCATTCTCCTTTTCGCGACGCCGATCGTGGTGTTCTGCGCAGCGACCGTCCTGGCGCTGCGCAGCGACGCGGCGCGCGCGGTGTTCGGATAAGCGCTAGGATTGGCCATGTTCCCCGTCATCGAGGTCGCGGGCGCCCCGTTCGAGCGCGGCCGCCTGCACGGCGCGCGGGCGCGCGACCGCGTCGGCCGGTCGCTCGCGAACTACGCGCGGCTCTTCGCCTTCTGCGGCCTCTCCTGGGACGAGGCGCGGCGCCGCGGCGCGGGTTATCGCGACGTGATCGGAACATTCGACGCCGCGCTGCTGGAGGAGATCGAGGGGATCGCGCGCGGCTCGGAACGCCGGGTGGACGAAATCCTCGCGCTAAACGTGCGCACCGAGATCCTGCCATCGAGCTACCTGCAAGGCGGCGATCGCGGCGAATGCACGGCGATCGCGGTCTGCCCGCGCGCGAGCCTGACCGGCGGCACGCTGCTCGCGCAGAATTGGGACTGGGTCGGCGCCCAGCGCGAGGCCTTGATCCTGCTGCGCGCGAGGGACGAATACCTGACGCTGACCGAGGCGGGCATGCTGGCGAAGATCGGCCTCAACGCGGCAGGCTTCGGCGTCTGCCTGAATATCCTGAGCTCGATCCACGACCGCCGCCAGCAGGGCGTGCCGGTGCACGTACTTCTGCGCGCGTTGCTGAAACGCGGCAGCGTGCGCGATGCGATCGAATTTACGGACCGGCTATCGTTCACGGCTTCATCGGGCGTGCTGTGCGCCGACCGCGCTGGCGACGCCGTGAGCCTCGAGCTCTCGCCGAAGGGACGCCGCGTCGTGCGCGGCGACGGGACCACCTTGTGCCATACCAACCATTTCATCGACGCCGAGGCGAGCGCCTGGCAGTCGCCGCTCGCCGACTACCTCTCCACGGTGCCGCGCCTCGAATGCGCGCGCCGCCATGCCGGGGCGAGGCCCAAGCACGGGCTCGACGATGTGAAAGCGCTGCTGCGGGACGAATCGGACGGCCTCGTCTCGATCTGCCGCAGGCCCAACCCGGCGCTGCCGGAGGAGGCCCGCATCGAGTCGGTGGCGTCCGTGATCATGGAACTCGCGCGCGGCGTGATGCACGTCGCGCCGGACGTGCCGACGCTCGCCGAGTACCGGCCGGTCGCGCTCGCCGGCGAGCCGGTCGCCGCCTAGCCTCCGTTCCGGATCTGTCCCTTGTCGATCGTGCAGGTGCGGTCGGCCAGCCGGCGCGCATGGCGCGGGTTCTGCTCGCACAGCAGCACGCTCAAGCCGGCGCGCTTCAGCTCCAGGATGGCGCGCGCCACGCCGTCGACGATCAGGGGCGCAAGCCCCTCGAACGGCTCGTCGAGCAGCACCGCGCGCGGATTGCCCATCAGCGTGCGCGCGATCGCGAGCATCTGCTGCTCGCCGCCGGACATCTCGCCGCCGCGGCGCGCGCGCATCCGTCCCAGGTTGGGAAAGAGCTCGAAGAGATTGCCGGGGGTCCACGCCGGCAGGCCGGCGCGCGCCGGCTGGCGGCCGACCTCGAGGTTCTCCACGACGGTGAGCTCGGTAAAGATGCGCCGGTCCTCGGGCACATAGCCCAGGCCGAGCCGGGCGATGGCATGGGGTTCCAGGCTCTTCAGGTTTTCGCCTATGAAAAGCCTTTGCCCTGAAAGGCAGGGCAGCAGGCCCATCGCCACCTTCAACGTAGTCGTCTTTCCCGCCCCGTTGCGGCCGAGCAGGGCGAGCACCTCGCCGGCGCGCAGCTCCAGATCGAGGCCGAAGAGGATCTGGGCGCGCCCGTAGGCCGCGCTCACCTTCCTCAGCTCAAGCATCGTCGCCAAGGTAGACCTTCCTGACGCGCGGGTCGGCGCGCACCGTCGAGGGCGGGCCCTGCGCGATCAGCGCGCCCTCCGAGAGAACGAGCACGCGGTCCGCATGGCCGAAGACGACGTCCATGTCGTGCTCGGTGAAAAGCACCGCGATGCCGGCGCCGCGCGCAAGGCCGGCGGCGAGCTGCATCAGCGCGCTGCGCTCTTCCGGCGCCATGCCCGCAGTGGGTTCGTCCATGAGCAGCAGGCGCGGCTTTCCGGCCAGTGCGACCGCGAGCTCGACGCGCTTCAGGTCGCCGTAGGCGAGCATCGAGCACAGGCGCGTTGCCTGCCCGCGCATCCCGACCTGCTCGAGTATCTCGTCTGCCTCGGCTTCCCCTTTCAGGACGGATACGAAGGAGCTCAACCTTCGTTCGCGCGAAAGCAGCGCGACCTGGATGTTCTCGCGCACCGTCATCGAGCCGAAGGTCGCCGCCACCTGGAAGGTGCGGCCGACTCCGAGGCGAAAGAGCCGTCGCGGCGGCAGGCCGCCGATGTCCTGCCCGGCCAGCAGGACCGAGCCGGCATCGGGTTTGAGCTGCCCGTTGATCAGGTTGAAGCAGGTGGTCTTGCCCGCGCCATTCGGGCCGATCAGGGCGAGCAGCTCGCCCGCCGCGACCGAGAAGCTCACGCCGGCGAGCGCGCGCACGCCGCCGAAGGATTTGGCCAGCCCGCGCGCCTCGAGGATCATCGCCACGTCCGCGCGAGCGCGCCGAGCCCGTTCGGCAGCGCGAGCACCAGCGCCAGGATGGCAACCCCGATCGCGGCGCGCCAGTAGTCGAAGCTGCGCGCAGCGACGTCCTGCAGAAAGGTGAAGAGCGCCGCGCCCCACACCGGGCCGGTCAGGGTCTGGATGCCACCGAGGAGAACCATCACAAGGCCGTCGACCGAGCGCTGGATCGACATCGTCTCGGGCGCGATCGAGCCTTTCGAGAAGGCATAGAGCGCGCCTGCCACGCCTGCGGCGAGTCCGGCGAAGGTGAAGGCAAGCCATTGTCGGCTGCGCACGTCGATGCCGATCGCGTCGGCGCGCAGCGGCGAATCGCGCCCGGCACGCAGCGCGTAGCCGAAAGGCGAGAACACGGCGCGCCACGCTGCGAGCACAACCGCCGCACAGATTGCGAGTGCGAGGTAGTAAAACGCGGTCTTCGAAGCGAACGGCCCGCCGGGCCAGACGCCGACGAGGCCGTTCGATCCGCCCGTGACCGCGTCCCACTGGTGGGCCGCGGACCAGGCGATCTGCGCGAAGGCGAGCGTCAGCATCGCGGCGTAGACGCCCGAGAGCCGCACGCAGAACCAGCCGAACACGAGCGCCGCCAGCGCCGCGCCGAAGGGGGCGATGAGCAGCGCGATTTCCATGGGCATTTTCATCCTCAGGAAGACAAGCGAGGCGACGTAAGCGCCCATGCCGAAATACGCCGCATGGCCGAACGAATACAGGCCGCCGGGGCCGACGAGAAAATGCAGGCTCGCCGCGAAGAGCGCGAAGATAAGGATGTCGGTGAGAAGGATGACGCCGTAGGCGGAGGCCGCGAGCGGCGCAGCCGCGAGCGCGGCGAGCAGCGCCGCGCCGGCCATGAGCGCGCGCTTGCCCGGAGCGCGCAGCTCCGCCTCGGGCGCGGCGCGGGCCGGCGCCGGGGCGCCCCCGAGCAGGCCCCAGGGCCGGACCACCAGCACCGCGGCCATGACCACGAACTCGATCACCAGCGTAGCCTTGGAGAAGCCCAGGCCGATGGCGAAGGCCTTCACCTCGGCGATCACGAGTGCGGCGAGGAAGGCGCCCGGGATCGAGCCGAGCCCACCGACCACGACCACCACGAAAGCGTCCGCGATGACGCTCAGGTCGATGCCGAGGCTCGCCGGCTCGCGCGGGATCTGCAGCGCGCCGCCCAGGCCAGCGAGCAGCGCGCCCAGCGCGAACACGCCCGTGAACAGCCATTTCTGGTTCACGCCGAGCGCACTCGCCATCTCGCGGTCTTCCGTGGCGGCGCGGATCAGTATTCCCCAGCGGGTCTTTTTCAAAAGAACATGCAGAAGAATCAAGGTCAAAGGCCCCAGAACAATCAGCAGCAGGTCGTAAGCGGGGAAGGGCACGCCCGCGATCTCCACCGCGCCGCGGAAGCCCGGCGCGCGCGGCCCGAGCAGGTCCTCCGGCCCCCAGAGCCACAGCGCCGCGTCCTTGAGGATGAGGACCAGCGCGAAGGTGGCGAGCAGCTGGAGGAGTTCCGGGGCTTTGTAGATTCTTCTCAGGATTGTCGTTTCAATTGACAACCCCAAGAGACAAACCCCGATGGCTGACAAAGGAACCGCAAGCCAGAAACCGACGCGGTCCGAAAGCCACACCGCCGCGTACATGCCGAGCATGTAGAGCGAGCCGTGGGCGAAGTTGACGATGCGGCTGACCCCGAAGATCAGCGACAGCCCGGCCGCCAGCAGGAAGAGCGAGGAGGCGCCCGCCAGACCGTTCAGGAACTGGATGAGGACAGACTCCCAACCCATTGACATGGCTACTCTTTACGCAGCGCTTTGACTTCCGAGATCGGCGGCAGGAAGTTGGCCCCGTCGGCGAAGCGCCAGTTCTTCATCACCCCCTGGTCGCCCTTCTTCGACAGCTGGCCCACGTAGGCGCCCATGGTCGACTGGTGGTCGAGCGCCCGCCAGACGATCGGCCCGAAGGGCGAGGGCATCTCCAGCCCCTTCATCGCCTCCACGAGCTTCTCAGTGTCCGTGCTCTTGGCCCTTTTGATTCCGTTAATCGCAGCGTAAACAGCGGTATAGCCCACCACGGATCCTTGGCGCGGGTAGTCGTTCCAGCGCTTGCGGTAGGCCGCTAGGAACTTCCTGTGCTCCGGCGTGCCGATGTCGGCCCAGGGATAGCCCGTCACCCACCAGCCCTCCGGCGTCTCGTCCTTGAGCGTGTCGAGGTACTCCGGCTCGCCGGCGAGAAGGTTGAACACCGCCGTGTTCTTGAACAGGCCCCGCGTATTGCCCTCGCGCACGAACTTCTGCAGGTCCGCGGCGAAGAGCGAGGAGAAGATCGCGTCCGGTCTTGCGTCCGCGAGCGCCTGCACCACCGCGCCCGCGTCGATCTTGCCGAGCGCCGGCGCCTGCTCGGCCACGAACTCCACGTCCGGCTGCGCGGCCTTGAGCAGCTTCTTGAACGAGGCCGTCGCCGACTGGCCGTACTCGTAGTTCGGGTACACGATCGCCCAGCGCTTCTTCTTCAGCTTGGCGGCCTCGGGGATCAGCATCGCCGTCTGCATGTACGTCGAGGGCCGCAGCCGGAACGTGTAGCGGTTGCCGTTCTCCCACACCATCTTGTCCGTGAGCGGCTCCGAGGCGATGAACAGCACCTTCCTCTGCGCCGCCAGGTTCGACACCGCCAGCCCCACGTGCGAGGCGAACGTGCCCATCAGCACATCCACCTTCTCGCGCGCGATCAGCTCCTCCGCCACCCGCACCGCATCGCCCGGATTGCCGCCGTCGTCGCGCACCACCAGCTCGACCTTCCGCCCCAGCACCCCGCCCGCGGCATTGATCTCCTCCACCGCCAGCTCCATGCCCTTCCGGTAGGGCTCCAGGAACGCGGGGAAGACCTTGTAGCTGTTCAGCTCGCCCAGCTTCACCGCCTGGCCCAGCGCCTGCGTCGACACCAGCGCTGCCATCGCGAAGACAGATAGCAACCTCATTTGCCGTCCTCCACCTTGGCCCCGCGATCGGGCTTGATCTTGTCCGTCCCGCCCGGAAACGCGCGCCAGAACTCCCTGCGCACCAGGCTCACCAGCGTCGCGCTCTTGTTCATCCCGTGGTACCGCGCCACCGCCTCGAGCATCTCCAGGTCGCGCGGGGCGGCGGAGAAGGTACTGACCTTGACTTTGGTCTTTGGCATATACAAATCTTATATAAGATTTGTATATTGAGTCAAGTATGCATTCGATATGCAGGCGGAGCAGGGCGACGCCCCCATCCCACCATGGGCAAAAGCGGGGCAAGAAGAGAAAGCCGACGGAACGTGGGCAACTAAGCCGCTAGAGCGGCAGCTTTTTGCTTGCCTGTCAGTAGATCCTTGCCACGTGGCGGCCCACGGCGCGGGGTGGCAACGGAGTGACAAGGGCACTTCTTGGCACGCGCGTTGCGCTTGACGTGCCCCCCTGAAATAGTACGGGGTTGAAGTAGAGTCCGCCAACCGAGAGGAGAAGCGGACGTGAAGAAGAAGCGGTTCAGCGAAGAGCAGATCATTGCGGTCCTGAAGGAAGCCGAGGCCG
>Ga0233425_10001458_pt1 | contig 53089 bp, 51 predicted proteins | sample Watercolumn_Towu_2_FD_181712 | JGI IMG/M metagenome (GOLD analysis project Ga0233425, IMG submission 181712) | Freshwater microbial communities from Lake Towuti, South Sulawesi, Indonesia - Watercolumn_Towuti2014_140_MG | ecosystem: Environmental > Aquatic > Freshwater > Lake | place... | reverse complement strand
CGAAGGTGCGCGCGGGCGGGCAGGGTGGACTGCTCGACGTCGCGCTGAGTCCCGGCTTCGCGAGCGATCGTCTCGTCTATCTCTCGTTCGCGGAGAGCGGCGACGGGGGGGCGGGCACGGCGGTCGTGCGCGGGCGGCTCGGCGAGCGCGGGCTCGACGACACGCAGGTGATCTGGCGCCAGCAGAAAGTCGGCGGCGGCAACAACCACTGGGGCTCGCGGCTCGTCTTTCGCCCCGACGGCACGCTGTTCGTCACGCTCGGCGACCGCTTCCTGCACAGCGAGAACGCGCAAAGCCTCGGCGACACGATCGGCAAGATCGTGCGGATCAACGCCGACGGCTCGATCCCGCGCGACAACCCGTTCGCCGGCCGCGACGGCGCGCGCGGAGAGATCTGGTCGTACGGCCATCGCAACGTGCAGGCGGCGACGCTGGATGCGCAGGGACGGTTGTGGACGGTCGAGCACGGCGCGCGCGGCGGCGACGAGTTGAATCAGCCGGAGGCGGGGAAGAACTACGGCTGGCCCGTGATCACCTACGGTCGCGATTACTCGGGCGCGAAGATCGGCATCGGCACGCACAAGGCCGGGATGGAGCAGCCGGTCTACTACTGGGACCCCGTGATCGCGCCGTCGGGTGCCACGTTCTACACCGGCGACAGGTTTCCCGACTGGCGCGGCGATCTGCTCGTCGGCTCGCTGCAGCCCGGGCGTCTCGTTCGCCTGCGACTCAAGGACGGAAAGGTCGCGCACGAGGAGCGGTACGTCATCGATCCCGGCGAGCGCGTTCGCAACGTGCGCCAGGGCCCCGACGGGTCGATCTATCTGCTGACCGACACCCCGCGCGGCCGCGTCATCCGGCTCGAGCCGGCGAGCTGACGCGCGCGTCGGTCGCCCCTATCGCGATCCCGCCGAGGATCAGCACGATCGCGGCGACGAGCGACGCGGAGAGCGGCTCGCGCAGCCACAGCGTGGCGACGATCACGCTGACGTCACCCACAGCGGCGTCGTGTACGCCAGCACGATCGAGCGTCCCGCCGGCACGACGGCGAGGCCGTAGCTCGTCAGCACCGTGAAGCCGACCATGTGCAGCAGCGTGAGGCTGAGGAACACCGGCAGATCGCCGCGCGGCGGGAGGGCCAGGCGGCCGAGCGCCCACGCGAGCGCGAAGAGCACGACGCTCGCGATGACCGAGCGCAGGCCGACGGCCCACAGCGGCGGCACGATCTGCAGCAGCAGCTTGTTCACCGGCCACGTCAGGCCCCACGCGACGACGACGGTGACGAGATACAGCACGCCCCGGTCGCGCTCGCGCATCGCGCGAGCCTATCACCACCCGCGACGGGCGCGACCGGAGTAGGATGGCCGCCATGTCGGGACCATTGACCGGAGTCCGCATCGTCGACTGCACGACCGTCGTCCTCGGCCCGTGGGCCGCGCAACAGCTCGGTGACCTCGGCGCCGACGTCATCAAGGTGGAGCCTCCGGAAGGTGACACCACGCGCCAGCTCGGTCCGATGCGCAACGCGGACATGGGCGCGTTCTTCCTGGCCGTCAACCGCAACAAGCGCTCGATCGTCCTGGATCTCAAGAAGGAGGAGGCGCGCGCGGTCTTGCGGAAGCTCGCGTCGACCGCCGACGTGCTGCTGCACAACTATCGGCCGCAGCCGGCCAGGCGTCTCGGCATGTCGTACGACGCGTTCCGCGCCGTGAATCCGGGCCTGATCTACGTCGGCACCTACGGCTTCCGGGCCGCGGGGCCGTACGGCGAGAAGCCGGCGTACGACGACATCATCCAGGCGGTGTCGGGTGTCGCGTCCACGCTGACGCCGCTCGCCGACGAGCCGCGCTACGTGCCGACGATCGTGGCCGACAAGACCAGCTCGATGACCGTGCTCGCCGCCGTGCTCGCTGCGCTGTATCACAAGGCACGCACCGGCGAAGGGCAGGAAGTCGAGGTGCCGATGTTCGAGAGCCTCGCCGCGTGGGTGATGGTCGAGCACCTCTACGGCGAGACGTTCGTGCCGCCGCTCGAGAGCGTGGGCTACAAGCGCGTGCTCAACCGCTACCGCCGGCCGTACAAGACGAAGGACGGTTATCTCGCGATCCTGCCGTACACCGACAAGAACTGGCGCGACTTCTTCAAGATCGCGGGCCGGGAGGATCTCGCCAACGATCCGCGCTACGCGACGCTCGGCTCGCGCCTGAAGCACATCGAGTTCCTCTACGAGGAGATCGGCCGGATCGCCCCCTCGCGGACCAACGCCGAGTGGCTCAAGGAGCTCGACGCGGCGAACATCCCGGGGATGATCGTGAACTCGCTCGAGTCGCTGCTCACGGATCCGCATCTCGAAGCGACCGGATTCTGGCAGCTCGTCGATCATCCGAGCGAGGGCAAGATGCGGCTGCCCGGCATCCCGGCGCACTACAGCGCCACGCCCGCGTCGATCCGGCGGCTGCCGCCGCGGCTCGGTGAGCACAGCGTCGAGATCCTGCGCGAGACCGGACTGAAGGCCGATGAGATCGACGCGCTGCTCGCGTCGGGCGCCGCCAAGACCGGACGATGAAGGTCGGGATCTTTCTCACGAACCAGCAGCCGCCGGGCGCCGACATGGTGACCGCGCTGGAAGGCCAGTACGCGATGACGCGACTGGCTCGCGATCGCGGATGGGACGCGGTCGCGACGGGTCAGCACTATCTCAGCGAGGGGATGAGCCAGCTGCAGCTCATTCCGTTCCTCGCGCGGCTGGCCGCCGAGGCGGGCGAGATGACGGGCATCGCGGGGGTGCTGCTCGCCGGGCTCCACAATCCCGTCGAGGTCGCGGAATGCATGGCGTCGCTCGACGTCATCTGGCGCGGCAACTTCGTGCTCGGCGTCGGGCTCGGCTATCGCGACGTGGAGTTCGACGCGTTCAAGGTGCCGCGCGGACAGCGCGTGCGACGGTTCGAAGAGTGTCTCGAGATCGTGCGGCGCCTGTGGACGGAAGACAAGGTGACGCTCGAGACCGACGTGTGCTCGCTCTCGAACGTCACGCTGACGTGCCGCCCGGTGCAGCGGCCGCATCCGCCGATCTGGATCGCGGCCAACAGCGACGCGGCGGTGCGGCGCGCCGCGCGGCTCGGCGACACGTGGTTCACCAACCCGCACGCGACGACGGCCACGATCAAGCGCCAGACCGCGCTCTATCGCGAGGAGCTCGCGCGGGTCGGCAAGCCCTTCCCGAGCGTCTTTCCGTTCTTCAAGGAGATCTTCTGCGCGAAGGACACGCGCACGGCCGTCGAGATGGCGGCGCCCTACCTCGACAAGAAGTACCAGACGTACGCCGCGTGGGGTCAGGACACCGTGATGCCGGACGGCGAGTCCTTCCGTCAGCCGTTCGACGCGCTGCTGCGCGACCGCTTCGTGCTCGGCAGCCCGGACGAGTGCTGGGAGCAGCTCCGTCCGTGCTGGGAGGAGCTCGGCGCGAACTTTCTGATCCTGCGCACGCACTGGAGCGGCATGCCGGTGAGCGCGGCACTGGGGAGCATGCGGCTGATCAGCGACGAATTGCTGCCCGCTCTCAGCGCGCTTCGCGCGCCAAGAACTTCAGCATCGCGGCGTTGACGTCGTCCGCCCGCTCCTGCTGCGTCCAGTGGCCGCAGCCCGGCAGCATGACGGTCTCGCGCAGGTTCGGCACGAACATCTTCAGCGCCGGCAGGAGCTTGTCCATCCCGCGGAAGCCGACGACGAGGTCGCGATCCCCGGCGACGTAGAGCGCGGGCACGGTGACCTTCGCGCCGGACCACGGCGCGAGCAGCTCCCAGTTGCGATCGATGTTCCGGTACCAGTTGAGCCCGCCGCGAAATCCCGTGCGAGCGAACTCCGACGCGTAGAAGTCCACGTCCGCCTCGGTGATCCACGCGGGAAGCGCGGCCGGCGCCGGGCGCGCGGTGAGAAAGCCGCCGTTGCGCGGCACCATTCCGCCGCTGCCGGCGCCCGCCGAGACGGCACTCGCGCGACCGTCACCCGATCCCCAGAACAGGATCTGCCGGATCGTCGCGCGCGGATCCCGCTCGAGCTCCTTCTCGGCGACGCCGGGCGTCTGGAAGTAGAGCTGATAGAAGATCGCGTCGTCGGTCTGCGGCATCACGGTGGTCGGCCGGTTTCCGAGACGGGGCAGGAACGGCACGCTCAGCGCGATGATCGCGCGAAAGCGATCGGGCCGCATGAGGGCCGAGAGCCACGCGACGGGCGCGCCCCAGTCGTGCCCGGCGATGACCGCGGTCTCTTCGCCGAGCGCGTCGAGGATGCCCACCATGTCGCCGACGAGGTGAAAGAGCGTGTACTGGCCGATCGCTTCCGGCCGATCCGTCTGACCGTAGCCGCGCATGTCGGGCGCGACGGCGTGATACCCGGCGCCCGCGAGCGCCGCCAGCTGGTGACGCCACGAGTACCAGGACTCCGGAAACCCGTGGCACATCAGCACCAGCGGGCCGCGGCCGGCCTCCGCGAGATGCACGCGGAGGCCGTTCGCCTCGACGAACCGATGGGTGATCTCGGTCACGCGGGATCCAGCCCGATGACCTCGTTGAAGCGGCCGAGCCCGATGTAGAGCGTCGTGTGCAGCGTGAGCTCGATGATCTCGGCTTCGGAGAAGTGACGGCGCAGCTCGGTCCACAAAGCGTCGTCGACGTTGCGATGGTCGGTGGCGAGCTTGTCCGCGTACCGGACGGCGACGCGCTCGCGCGCGCTCAGGAGCGGGGAGGCCTCGTTGTCGATCGCGGCGATCTTCTCTTCGGTCGCGCCTGCTTGCCGGGCCCCGGCATAGCGGGCCTTCATTCAGTATCGGCAGCCGTTCAGCGACGCGACCTTGAGCCGGACCAGCTCACGGATCACAGGGTCGATGCTACCTTCCTTCGCGAGCGTCCCGCGCAGGGCGGCGAGCGCCTTCAGGACCACCGGGTTCTTCGCGTACGTCCGCGTGCTGATGGAGTTGCCGACCTGACGCTCGGACTCCTCGCACATGTGCCGGATGTCGTCGTCGACCTCGTCGATGCGGAGCGGCTGGATCCTCGCCATGACGTCTCCTTTCGCATTCCGGCTAGAATGTAGCCGATGAAGTTCGGGCTCCGCTACGCCAGCCTCGGCCGCTACGCGAACGGCCCCGCCGCCGTCGAGCTCGCGCAGGCGGCGGAAGCCGCCGGCTTCGACTCGATCTGGACCGTCGAGCACGTCGTGGTCCCGCACGCCTACCAGTCGCGCTATCCGTATTCGCCGACGGGGCGCATGGGCTCGGGGCTCGAGGACTTTCCGATCCCCGATCCGCTCATCTGGCTCGCGTACATCGCGTCCGCCACGCGCACGATCAAGCTCGGCACGGCGATCCTGATCCTGCCGCAGCGCAATCCGGTCGTGACGGCGAAGGCCGTCGCGACGCTCGACCACCTCGCGGGCGGACGGCGCGTGCTGCTCGGCATCGGCGTCGGCTGGCTCGCCGAGGAGTTCGCGACGCTCGGCGTGCCGTTCGAGGATCGCGGCCCGCGCACCGACGAGTACGTCGCGGCGATGCGCGCGCTGTGGACGCAGGAGCGCGCGAGCTTCGACGGCCGCTTCGTGCGCTTCCGTGATGTCTTCTGCCGCCCGTTGCCGGCGGCCAGCGTTCCGATCATCGTCGGCGGCGACACGAAGGCCGCGGCGCGCCGCGCCGGCCGCCTCGGCGACGGCTACTTCCCGGCGCGCACGCCGACGCCCGAGCTCTTCGACGAGATGCGCCGCGCGGCGGTCGAAGCCGGACGCGATCCGTCCGCGATCGAGATCACGGTGTCCGCGCCCGCGGAGCCGCCCGAGATCGAGGCGCTGGCGAAGAGCGGCATCGCGCGCGTCGCGGTACCCGTGAGCTCGGCCGCCGGGCTCCCCGCGCAGGTGAAGACGCCGGACGACGTGCTGCGCTACGGCAAGGACGTCATCGCGCGCTTCCGCTAGCGTGCGCCTCCGGCCCGGGGCGACCTCCTAGCACAGGCGCGCGACCACGTCCTCCCAGAGCCGGCGCGTGCCGGCCGCGCTGTACGGCACCGGGCAGCTGAAGATCAGGTGCGTCGCGCCCGCGCCGATGAACTCCCTCGCGATGGCGACCATGTCGCGATTCATCGCGTCGGGAAGGAACTGGATGGAGCGCTCGATCGTCGCCGGATCGCGCCCGATCTCGCGACAGTAGCCGTCGAGCAGCGCGGACTTCCGCGCGAACTCCTCGGGCGTCGCGCGCGCCATGTTCCACGTCCGCGCGTGACGCGCGGCGATCTTCAGCCCCACGCGCTCGCCGCTCGTGCCGATCGTGAGCGGCGGGTGCGGCCGCTGCACCGGTTTCGGCTCGTGATACGCCTCGCGTACCTGGTAGTGCTTGCCGAGGAACGTCGCCCGCTTCTGCGTCCACAGCGTCTCCAGAACCTGACAGCTCTCCTCGAGCCGCTGCATGCGCTCGCCGAGCGGGGGGAGCGCGAGCCCGTACTCGCGATGCTCTTCCTCGAACCACCCGGCGCCGAGCCCGACCTCCACGCGTCCGCCGGAGATCACGTCGAGCGTCGTAACGATCTTCGCGAGCAGCGCGGGATGGCGGAACGTGTTCGCCGTCACCATGAGCCCGCCGCGGATGCGCCGCGATTCCACGAGCAGCGCGGTGAGCACGGTCCACCCTTCGTCTTCCGGCAGCGCGATGTCGTTCTGGTTCAAGAGGTGGTCGTGCAGCCATCCCGTGTCGAAGCCGAGCCGGTCGGCCTCGAGCCACGCGTCGCGAATCTCGGTGTAGCTCCCGCCCATCTGCGCGACCTTGAGGCCGAAGCGGCGTCTTTCCATGGATCGGGAGTGTAGTACGCTGAGGGTCATGGCTGACGACACGGGCGCTCCCGAGCTGCGGATGGACGCGGCATCGCTGTATCGCGAGGACACCTATACCGACCGCCGCATCGGCACGATCCGCGTGCTCACGCCGGTGAAGCGCGACGGCACGATGGACACGAGCCGCCAGCTGCTGTACGTCGGCGAGACGCAGCTCCTCACGACGGGCGGGCTCCTGCCGCTCGTCTTCGAGATCGAGGCCACGTCGCTCGGCGACGCCGTCGACAAGTTCTCGCAGGGCGCGGAAGCGGCCATCGAGCGCACGCGCCGCGAGATCGAGCAGCTGCGCCGCGAGGCCGCGTCGCAGATCATCGTGCCGGATCGCATGCCCGGCGGCCTCGGCGGCCCCGGCATGGGCGGCCCGGGCATGGGCGGCCCCGGCGGCGGTCTCATCCGCCCGCGCTGACCTCTCCCAGTACCGCGACGGCGGAGATCTCGATCAGCGCGCCCTCGCGCAACAGGCCGGCGACGATCACGCCGGTTGCGACCGGGTAGGGAGGACGGAAGAACTCGCGGCGCACGGCCGCGGTGCCACGGTAGTTCTCCGTCGTCGTGATGTACTCGGTCGTCTCCACGACGTGCTCGAATCCCGCGCCCGCCGCGGCGAGCAGCCCGCCGAACTTCTGGAGGATGAAGCGCGTCTGGCCGACGATGTCGCCGGGCGCGACCAGGGCGCCCTGCTCGTCGACGGCGGTCGTGCCGGCGATGAACAGCATGTTTCCGACCTTCAGCGCGGGGGAGAAGGTGTAGCGCTCCGGCCACGTGGTGCCGGCGGCCGTGATCATCCGGGGCGTCGCCATCGTCAGGATCCTTTCTCCGGGAGCGGCCGTGTCGTCAAGCCACCGTGAGCAGGCGGCGCGGCGTGTCCACGAGGATGGCCTGGATCTCGGGCTCCGAGAAGCCGCGCCGCCGCATCATCGGCACCACGTTCGCGAAGATGTGGCCGTAGCCGTGGCCGCCGAACGCCACCAGCCGCGTGCGGTAGCAGATGTCGTGCGACACCACGACGCGGGCGCCGTGGCCGCGCTCGAGCAGCACGCGGATCGCGCGCAGCCGCACGGCGTCGTTCGGCATGTCGATGTCCGAGAGCCGGTAGTACGAGCTCTCCTGCCCGAAGAGGTCGAACTCGATCACGCAGCCGGTATCGGCGAGGCGGAGCAGCCGGTCGACGTCGAAGATCGTGCGGTCGATGTGGCTGATGATCGTGCGCTCGATCGCGCCGCCGTGCGCGCGGATGAAGTCCGCGACCTCCTGCGGCTGATCGGGATGGCGCCCCGGGTGGACGTTGAGCGCGAGGCCCGTCTCCCGCTGTGCGACGATCGCGCCCTGCATCACGCGCCGTTCCAGCGCCGTCCAGGGCGCCTGGCAGCCGATCTCGCCGATGATGCCGGCGCGCACGCCGGTGTTCCACGCGCCGTCGCGCGCCGCGGTGATCATGTCGCGCGCGAAGTCGTCCACGCCGCGCGTGCGGTTCGACGGCGGCTGAAACTCGTCGACGTAGTGACCGCAGCCCATCACGACGTGCGCGCCGGTCGCGCGCGCGATCTTCACCAGCGCGTCCGGCTGCGGACCGAGGCCGCCGGACGACAGCTCGACGATCGTGCGCCCGCCGGCGTCGACCATGCGCCGCACCTCGGCGATCGCGAGCTCGGCGTCGTCGAGCAGGTAGTTGCGCGCCGCCGGCACCGTGCCGTAGTTGATTCCCCACACGGTGTCGAGCCGGAGCTCCGGCCCGAGATCGGCGGCCGTCCGCTTCGACGGCGGGCGGATGTCGACCAGCAGGTGCTCGTGCATCAGCGTCGGGCCGAGCGCATCCGGCGCGATCGGCCCGAGGACCGTCTGCACGTGCGGCATCGTCTACTTCACCAGCGCGCGGATCGCGGCGAGGTGCGACACGGCGATGAGCGGGTCGGGGATCAGGAAGCCGCGGCCGATCGAGTCGAACGACCACGCGCTGTCGAAGCCGAGCCGCTCGATGAGCCGCGCGCCCTCGATGAGCGCGTCGCCCGTGAGCGGCGAGTTGTCGGACGCGCTGCGCGGAAGCGTGACGCCGAGCCGCATCACGCCACCGCCGTCACGGGCGCGAAGCTCCGCAAGAGCCGCCCGAAGCCGGCGATCGGCTCCGTGTGCCCGAGCCGTCGCAGCGTCATCCAGATGCTCGACTGGTTGGAGCTGACGACGGGCTTGCCGATCCGCTTCTCGATCTCCTCGACGGCCTCGACCGAGCGCCACGCGGTGCACGAGCACAGCAGCGCGTCGGCCTCGGGCCGGCACGCGCGCGCCGCGAACTCGACGATGACCGCCGGGTCCTGGTCGTTGATGCCCTGGTTGCCGGCCTTCGCGGCGGTCGGCTCGGCCTCGAGATTCAGCACCTCGAAACCCTGCGCGGCGAGATATGCGCGCAGCTTCTGGTTGTTCCACTCGGGGTAGGGGGTGGCGACGGAGATGCGGCGCGCGCCGAACGAGCGCAGCGCCTCGACGACCGACGGGCTCGTCGCGACCGCCGGAACCTTCGCGGTGCGCTCGATCAGCTCGATCATCTCGCGGTCCCAGCCGGGCCCCTTGAAGAAGCTGCCCGTCGTGCAGCCGTACGAGATCGCGTCGACGTGCGCGGTCGCGAGATAGCGCGCGCCGCTCTCGATCTCGCCGTTCATGCGCAGCATGCCTTCCTCGCCCAGCGCGTCGTTGGTGAGCCAGAGCCGCTGGCCGTGCACGGTGTAGCCGCGCGGCGCGACCATCTGGAAGTCGGCCTCGCACGTCGTGTTCGTCGAGGGCACCATGACGCCGATCCGCTTTCGCTGTCCCATACTCACCTCATCAAGCTCGGCAGCCACAACGACAGGATCGGAAACGCCACCAGGATCGCCAGCCGCAGCACGTCCGCCCACATGAACGGCAGCACGCCGCTGAAGACGGTGGCCGTGGTCACGTGCGGCAGCAGCGTGCGCAGCACGAACATGTTCATCCCGACGGGCGGGCTGATCAACCCGATCTCCACCACGCACACGATGATGATCCCGAACCACACGGGATCGAAGCCCAGGTGCACGACCACCGGGAAGAAGACGGGGATCGTGAGCAGGATCATGCTCAGCTCCTCCATCGCCGTCCCGAGCACCACGTAGATCGCGCAGATCGCGGCGATGACCACCAGCGGATTCACCTCGAAGCGGGTGACGAACGCCTTCATGTCGGCCGGCATCGTGGTGATGTTGACGAACTCGGCGAAGATCAGGGCTCCGATGAGGATCATGAACAGCATCGACGTGGTGCGCGCGCTCTCGAGCAGCGCGTCGTAGAGCGTGCGCCGGCTCAGCGCGCGGCGCGAGATCGCGAAGAGCATCGCGCCGGTCGCGCCCATCGCGGCCCCTTCGGTCGCCGTGAACATCCCGACGTAGATTCCGCCCATCACGAACAGGAACAGCGCGGCCACCGCCCAGACGTCCTTCAGCGCGAGCATCCGCTCCCGCCAGCTCGAGCGCTCGCCGCGCGGCCCGGCGTGCGGATCGCGGATCGTCATGTACTGCACGGCGCCACACAGGAGGATCGCGCCGAGGATGCCCGGGATGATGCCGGCGGCGAAGAGCTTGCCGATGTTGGTCTCGGTGAAGACGCCGTAGATGACCATGATCGTGGACGGCGGAATCATGATCCCGAGCGTGCCGCCGCCCGCGACGACGCCGGCGGCAAGCCGGTCCGAGTAGCCGAACTTCTTCATCGACGGGTAGGCGACCTTCGCGAACGTGGCTGCCGTCGCGATCGACGAGCCGCAGATCCCGCCGAAGCCGGCCGAGGCCCACACGGTGGCCATCGCGAGCCCGCCGCGCAGGTGGCCGATGAAGGCGTACGCGGCGCGGAAGAGCTCCTGCGACATGCCGGCGCGCGTGACGAAGTTGCCCATCAGGATGAACAGCGGGACGACGGACAGCGTGTAGTTGCGGCCGGTCTCGTAGAGCTTGGTCTGGATGGTGGCGAACGCGACCATCCAGTTCCAGTCGCGCATGTACGCGTAACCGACGAAGCCGACGATCGCCATCGCGAACGAGATCGGGATGCGAAGCAGGCACAGCGCCATCATCAGCGTGAGGCCGAGGAGGCCTTCGATCATCGGCGGTCGACGACCTTGTAGAGGTGGATCACGCCCGCGAGCGCGAGCGCGACGGCCATGAAGTAGACGAAGGGGCCGTAGACGATGCGGAGCACGTCGGTGGCGTCGCGGTACGCCCAGATGCGATCGGCTTTCAGCCACGTCAGCCAGGCGAGAAAGCCCATGAACGCCGCGTCGAGGACCTGCACGGCGCGCTCGACCGCGCGCGCCCCGCGCGGGCCCGTCACGCGGTCGATGAAGTCCATCACCGCGTGCTCGTCGGCCAGCGACACGAGCGGGAGCCCCGCGAAGATCAGCACGAGCAGCATCAGCTCGGTGACCTCGAAGGCGCCGCGCAGCGGACGGTTGAAGAGGTAGCGCGCCACGACGTCCACGAACGTGAGGGCCATCATGGCGAAGAGGATGGCGGACGCGGCCACGCCGAGGATCAGCTCGGTGCGCCGCGTCCACCGGTGCTCGGGGACGCTCACTTCCCGGCGGCGGCCTTCTTCAGCTCTTCATGGAACTCGGCGAGGATCGCCTTCGCGTTGACGCCCTTGGCGCTCGCCTGCTGGATCCACTCGTCGACGATCGGCGCGGAGCGCTTCTTCACCTCGGTGACGAGCTCGGCGTTCGCGTTGACGATCTTCACGCCGGACTTCTTCAGCGCGTCCAGGCCCTTCTGGTCGGCGTCGTCCCACGACTTGCCCGCGAGGCGCGCGATGTGCTCGCCGGAGATCTTCTCGATCGCGTCCTGGTCCTGCTTCGGCAGCTTGTTCCACTTGTCCTCGTTCATGAAGAAGCCGAACGCCGAGCTGTACATGCCGCCCGGGAACAGCGTCGCCTGCTCGAGCACGGTCTCGAGCTTGAACGAGACGATCGACTCCATCGGGAAGAACACGCCGTCGGCCACGCCGGATTTCAGGAGCTCGTACGACTCCGGCGCCGGCTTCACGAACGCGGAGGCGCCGAGCGCCTTGGCGACCTTCTCGGCGACGCCGCCGCCCGTGCGGATCTTCAGGCCCTGGACGTCCGCGATCGAATTCACCGGCTTCTTCGTGAACATCTGGCCCGGGCCGTGCGTGAACACGCCCAGCAGCTTCACGCCCTTGTACTCGCCGAGCTTGTGGAAGTGCTTCCAGTAGATCCGGGAGTACGCCACCGAGTTGGCGAGCGCGGTGTCGCCCGCGCCGGGCAGCTCCGGCATGAGCGGCATGACGTGCCGGGCCGGCGTGTAGCTCGCGGTGACGTACGAGAGATCGACGAGCCCGTCGCGCACGGCGTCGAACGTGCCGGGCGGCGCCGACGGGTGCTTCGGCAGCATCGTGAACTTCACGCGGCCGTTGGTTGCCTTCTCGACCTCGTTCGCCCAGCCCTGCAGGACGTTCGAGGTGAGGTGGTGCTGCGGCGACACCCACGAGGACATCGTGAGCGTGGTGGTCTGCGCGAGCGCCGGCTGCGTGATGGCGGCGGCGCCGAGTACCAGCAGCGCGGCGACCGCGATCGTGCTGAGCTTCGACATTGCGTTTCCTCCCGTCGGGGAACGGCTGTCCGTTTGCCGGCCGGTAGTGTAACAGTAGACCGCGAAAGGCATGACACGCCCGGTCGTCGCCGTGGTCGTCGTGGTGGTCGTCGCGGTCGTGGCGGTCGCGCTCACGCTGCGCACGCCGGAAGTGCCGACGTACGCGCCGACGCCGCCCGCGCCCGCAGACGGCGGCCGCGCGCTCGTCGGGCCGCGCGTCTACACCGTCGACGCGACGGACGGCGAGCGCTGGACGAAATTCTCGTTCCGTCTCGGCGCCGTCGTCGACGACGCGACGCCGTGGGATCTCGGCTTCCGCCGCTACCAGATCATCGCGAACAGCGGCCCGGCATTTTCCGGCAAGGCGGCGATCGCCGATCTCGGCGCCGCCGGCTTCGACCACGTGCGCACGGTGCCGGCCGACGGCTATCTCGAGACGGAGGCGAAGCCGGACCTCCGCAATCCGGCGATCGCGAGCTGGTACCAGTACGGCTTTTTTTCCCACGTGCTGACTCCGAAGCCCAACGTGTGGGCGGTGCGCACCGTCGACGGGCGCTACGCGAAATTCGAGATCCTCGGCTACTACTGTCCGGGCTCGCGGCCGGGCTGCGTGACCTTCCGCTACGTGTACCAGGGCGACGGCTCGCCGCTCATGGCCCTGCGCTAAGCTACGCGCCATGTCCTACGACGGCTATCGCCGCCGCGACGTGCCCGCGCCCGATCCGGAGCTCACGCGGGTGGGGCCGGGCACGCCGTGCGGCGAATACCTGCGGCGTTTCTGGCAGCCCGTGGCGTTCGCGCGCGACCTCACGGCGACGCCGCTGCGCGCGCGCATCCTCGGCGAGGATCTGGTCGTGTTCCGCGATCGCGGCGGGCGCGTCGGTGTCCTGCATCTCCACTGCGCGCATCGCGGGACGTCGCTCGAGTACGGCATTCCGGTCGAGCGCGGGATCCGCTGCTGCTATCACGGCTGGATCTTCGACGTCGACGGTCAGTGTCTGGAGACGCCTGGGGAGCCGCGCGGCAGCCGCCTGCACGAGCGCGTGTGCCAGGGCGCGTATCCGACGCACGAGTTCGCGGGGCTCGTCTTCGCGTATCTCGGACCGCCGGATCGCCGCCCGGCGTTTCCGCTCTACGACAGCTACGAGGTCGCGGGCCACACGCTGATGCCGGCTGCGAAGTTCACGCTGCCGTGCAACTGGCTCCAGGTGAAGGACAACAGCATGGACCCGGTGCACACCGCGTTCCTCCACGCGCTGAGCAGCGGCTACCAGTTCACCGAGGCGTTCGGCGTCGTGCCGGAGCTCGACTGGGCGCTGACCGAGGCGGGCATGGTGTACGTCGCCACGCGTCGCGTGGGCGATCTCGCGTGGGTGCGCGTGTGCGACTTCATGCCGCCGAACGTTCACCAGTTCACGCGCGAGATCGAGGAGGCGACGCGCGAGAAGCCGGCGTCGCGTCCCGTGATCATCCGCTGGGCCGTGCCGAACGACGACACGCACACCACGAACTTCGAGCTCGCGCAGGTCGATCCGGCGTGGGGACTGACGCCGGAGCAGGTCGCGTCGCCGGGCTTCGGTCAATCGGACGATCGCCCGTACGCCGAGCGCCAGCGCTTCCCCGCGGACTTCGACGCGCAGTCGAGCCAGCGCACGATCGCCGTCCACGCGCTCGAGCACCTCGCGTCGACGGATCGCGGCGTGATCATGCTGCGCAAGATCGTGCGCGACGGAATCCACGCGGTCGCGCGCGGCGAGGATCCGCCCGGCATGGCGAAGGAGGGGCGCGTGATTGCCACGTTCACGCAGGATCTCGTCGTGCGGGTGCCACCAGCCGCGGATCTCGAGGCCGACCGGAAGTTGCTACGCGCGACGGGGCGCGGCGTGCTGGGCGAAGGCGCGCGCTGACGGCGGTGGCGAAGAAGAAAGGCGGCGGCGCTTCCACCAGGCGAGACGACGGCGTGACGGTCGGGTACGAGGCCCAGCTCTGGCAGATGGCCGACGCGCTGCGCGGCAGCATGGACGCCGCCGAGTGAAAGCACGTCGTCCACGGCGCGCTCGAGCGTGAGCGCGCGAAGGGCGCGGCTCGGCCAGCTCATCGACCTCATCACCAAGGCGATCCGCGGCATCGACGGCCAGATCGCGCACGGCGACACGTTCCACAACGACCGTCATCCCGATCTCAAGGCGGACTTCATCCTCGCCAATCCGCCGTTCAACGTGAGCGACTGGCGCGGCGAGCTGCTGCGTGACGACCCGCGCTGGCAGTACGGCGCGCCGCCGCCGGGCAACGCGAACTTCGCGTGGGTGCAGCACATCGTTCACCATCTGGCGCCGGCAGGTGTCGCTGGCTTCGTGCTGGCAAACGGCTCGATGTCGTCGAACCAGTCGGGCGAGGGAGAGATTCGCAAGAAGCTGGTTGAGGCGGACCGTGTCGACTGCATGGTCGCGCTGCCGGGTCAGCTCTTCTACTCGACGCAGATCCCGGCGTGCCTCTGGTTCCTCGCGCGCGACCGGAAGAACGGCAAGTTCCGCAGCAGTAAATCAATCACGTGCGCTGCTAGCCTTGCGCGACACCCTCCTCCCCAAGCTCATCTCCGGCGAGCTACGCGTCCGCGACGCCGAGCGGTTCGTCGAGCGCGCGGTGTAGTCCATCCGGGCGCGACGCAAGCGCCAGCGGATGCAAGACGTCGATCGCCCAGCCGACGTCGAGTGACTCGTCACGCGAGTCCGGAGTCATCGTATGCGGCGTGACGCTCACGCCCTGCGCGACGTTCGCCTCCCGAAGCGCTTCGACCGGATCGTCGGGCATCGCCGGCGGATCGGGAACGTCCGGAATGCTCCATCCATTCGGTCGGCGGAACGCCAGAGCGCCGTCCGCCGCTCGCTCGATCTGAAAACCCTCCTCGTGAACCGCCCGGTGATGCCGGCGGCACAGCAGCGCGAGGTTCGATAGCTTCGTCGGACCGCCGTGCGCCCAGTGGCGGATGTGGTGACCTTCAGCGATCCGCACGCCGCAGCCCGGAAAACGACAGCCGCGGTCGCGATGCTGGAGCGCGCGCCGGAGCGCGGGCGGAATCGTCCGGGTGCGCGCGCCGACCTCGACCAGCCGGCCGTCGGCGTCCTCCCGCATCACCACGCGGCTCGCGTCACACGCGAGACGCTGGGACGTTTCCGCGGAAACGCGCACGCCGTCCTCGAGAACCGATTGACCCGGGCTCTCCGCGTCGCGCAGGACCGCGGCGTCCACGTGGACGACAACCTGATAGCGCTCGCCCGGCGTACCAGGATCGATGCCATGGTGGAGTGCCGTCTCCGCAAGTAGAGCGAGCGCGTCCGCTTGCTGCTGCGGCATCGAAGGCGTTTCCGCGGAAACGTTTTGCCCATTCTCCGCTGCACTTCCGCGCCGGCGCTGGTAAAGCGTCTCCCGGGCCGCGTCCAATGCGCGGAGAAGGGCCGCACCGGCCTCAGGCGTCAGCCGGCCGCGTACGACGACCGAGCCGTCGTCGTCGGGATACACGTACAAGCCACGCAGCGAGTGCTGGCGGGCCTCGTCGCGACGCTCCGCGATCCGGTCGACGCGACGCCAGCCGCGCACGATCGACTCCACCTGCTCCGCGGTCCCGGCGCGTGCGACGCCCAGCAGACGCTCCTCGGTCTCGGGCGTCGCGACACGCGTGACCGCGCGCACCTTGGCATAGGAGATCTCTCCACGCGCCAACGCCTGAGCGAGGCGAGGCAAGCTGCCAAGCGCGCGGGCGACACGGACACGCTCACGCGCGGCGCCAAGATCGAGGCCCACGCGCCAGCTCAGCCACGCGGCGCACGAGCGGAACCCGTTGTTCCATCCGCCGCGCTCGTCGAACTCCCTGATGCGTTCCAGCAGCCGCGCGGTCGCGGCTTCTAGATGCGCTGACATCTCTGCGATTTCATCACCCAGCCGGTCGAGCTCCGAGTCCCTCTCCATCGCAGTCTCCATTCTCGTTGCGCGACTCTACACCGCGATTGTCGAACGCCCTGCGCGCCTTCATGGGCCACGATCGCGCCGGCGCGAATGACTTTTGGCGACCCCCTGCCCCGCCGCGCGCCGTTGCGGATGGAGGCGGGCCCCACGTGGCGATCGCGCACCGCCGCGCGCTCGCGAGCGGATAGGCCTCCAAAATCTGTCAAGAGGAAACTATCGGGCTGCAAGAGCCGACCCGGCCGATTTGCGTTGCTCCACGAGTTGAGTGAACCTACGTCCCCATTGAGCGACCCGGGCGCCTTCACCGAATCCGTCGTCGAGCAGGCGGCTCTCTCCTGGCTGGAGGGCATCGGCTGGCCCGTTCGCAACGGAGCGGACGTCGCGCCCGATGGCCCCGCGCCTGAGCGCCGAGACTTCAGCCAGGTCGTCCTGGAGACCCGGCTGCGGGACGCGCTTGCGCGCCTCAATCCCGCGCTGCCTCCCGAAGCGCTCGACGACGCGTTCCGCAAGCTCACTCGCCCCGAGGGCGCGGATCTGCTCGCGCGCAACCGCGCTGTCCATCGTCTGCTCGTGGACGGCGTCACCGTGGAGTACCGCACGCGAGAGGGCGAGATCCGCGGCGGACAGGCGAGGGTCGTCGACTTCGAGCGCGTCGCCGACAACGACTGGCTCGCCATCAATCAGTTCACCGTGATCGAGAACAAGCGCACGCGCCGGCTCGACGTCGTCCTCTTCGTCAACGGCCTTCCGCGCCGTCTATCCGCCGGTGCGGCATCCGCTCGTGCGCACGAATCCGGCCAACGGGCGCAAGCGACGCCGTACGACGCGACCCGCTACAAGCGGCTGATGCAGCGGACGACCATCGGCGGCGATCCCGTCGACGCCGTCCTCGACTGAGGTGCCGGCCGCCGACCTCGTCCTCCACGGAGGGCGCGTCATCACGCTCGACGCGCGCTCGACGGTCGCCGAAGCGATCGCGATCGCCGGCGACCGCATCCTCGCCGTGGGCCGCGATGCCGATATTCGCGCGCTCGCCGGGCCGGCGGCTCGCGTGGTCGATCTCGGCGGGCGTGCGGTCGTCCCCGGCCTGATCGACGCCCACGCGCATCTCGACCGCGAAGGTCTCAAGGCGGCGTATCCGTCGCTCGCCGGCGCCGCGTCGATCGACGACGTGCTGCAGCGGATCGAAGCGCTTGCGCGCGAGACGCCGCCCGGCGAGTGGATCGTCACGATGCCGATCGGCGAGCCGCCCGAGTATCGCGACGTCCCGAACAATCTGCGCGAGCGGCGTTTTCCGACGCGCTTCGAGCTCGACCGCGTGTCGCCGCGCCATCCCGTCTACATCCGCTCGCTGTGGGGCTACTGGCGTCACACGCTGCCGCTGGTCTCGATCGCGAACAGCGAGGCGCTGCGACGCGCGTCGGTCACCGCCGCGACCTTGCCGCCGTGGGCCGGGATCCAGATCGACAAGGTGTGGGAGACCGGCGAGCCGAACGGGATCTTCGTCGAGTGGACGTTCATGCCGGTCGTCGAGCTGTCGCTGATGGCGTGCGTGCCGCGCTTCACTCGGGCGCAGCGTGTCGAAGGGCTGCGCGCGTCGATGCGGATCTACAACGCGTCCGCGACGACGAGCGTGTTCGAGGGGCACGGTATTGCCGACGAGGTGCGCGCGGCCTATCGCGACGTGGCCGCGGCAGGCCAGATGACCGTGCGCGCGCAGTTGCTCATGAGCCCGTCGTGGGGAACAAGTGCGAAGCCACCGGTGGAACGTGTTGACGAGTGGGCGAAGACGTTCAGCGGTCGCGGCACCGGCGACGCGTGGCTCCGTCTCGCCGGACTCTTCGCCGAGGCCGGCGTCACCGCCGACAACCTCGTGCGCGCGCGCGTCTCGCCGTACACGGGCTGGGCCGGCTTCAATTACGACGCCGGGCTGCCGCGCGAGCAGCTCCGCGACGTGCTGGTCGCAGCGGCGCGACACGACGTCCGTGTGGGCGGCATCCAGCCCGGCTTGCTCGATCTCTACGCGGAGGTCGATCGCATCGTGTCGATCCGCGATCGCCGCTGGGTGCTGGAGCACATCAGCGTGCTGAGCGACGACGACATATCGCGCATCCGCGACCTCGGGCTCGTCGTCACCACCCACACGAACAGCTACATCGCCAAGCAGGGCGCGATCCTCGCCGCGCGCGTCGGACCGGACGCCGAGGACACGATCGTGCCGCTGCGCAAGCTGCTGGACGCCGGCGTGACCGTCGCGCTCGCGACCGACAACGTGCCGCCGCCGCTCTGGAACCCGATCGCGCAGGTCGTCACGCGCCTCGATCGCTTCGCGAGCCGCGCGATCGCGCCGTCGCAGGCGCTGACGCGCGAGGAAGCGCTGCGCGCGGCGACGATCGCGGGCGCGTACCTGACGTTCGAGGAGCGCGAGAAGGGGACGCTCGAGACCGGCAAGCTCGCCGACCTCGCGGTGCTCTCCGACGACCCGCTCACGTGCGATACCGCGAGGATCGCGCCGATCGTCGCTGAAATGACGATCGTCGGCGGCCGCGTCGTCCATTCGACCGGCGCCACTCCAGCCGCTATTGACCGTGGCATCCGCCTGGCCTAGCGTACCTGCGTGATGAGGATCCCGGGATTGGTCGCCGTGCTCCTGGTGGTCACCACCGGAGCGGCGAGCGCGCAGGTCCAGGTTGCGCCACCGTCGCCGCCGGCCGCGCCGCCGGTTTCCACGCCGCGGCCCGTCGTTCCCATCACGCCCCCGGCTCTGGAACCCTCGCGTCCTGTTCCGTCCCCGCAAACGGCCCCGTCGCCCCCATCGAAAGCCGGGGACAGCCGCGACGAGCCGCGCAAGCCGACGCCGATCACCGGCGCGCCCGGGGCGAAGCCGACGGAGTGACCGTGTTCTCGCGGCGTGCGCGGAGACGGACCGACGTCTTCGCGATTGTTGCGGCAGGGCTCCTTGCCTCGCTCGCCGGTCTTCTCGTCGCGATGCTTCAGCCCGCATTCCTCGAATCGCTCGAGCTGTGGACGATCGACGTCCGCTTTCGTGCGCGAGGCAGCATCCCGGTCGTGCAGGAGGACGTGGAAGGGCGGAGCCAGGCCCTCGCCGTCATCGATTACGACGACCGTGCGGCGGAGACGATGGGGCTCGGTCGCTGGCCGTGGAACCGGCGCGTGCACGCCGATCTGATCGAGTGGCTCCACGCGGCCGGCGCGAAGACCGTCGTGCCCGACTTGCTCTTCGAGATCGCCGCCCGCGATGCCGACGAAGATCGGCGCCTCGTCACGGCGGTGCGAGACGCGGGCAACGTGATCCTGCCCTTCATCTTCACGCCCGTGAGCGAGGCCAGGGCCGACGCCTCCCTCGCGCGCGTTCTGGGCCGTCACGCGCTTCCGGCCGCGTCGCGCGGCGACGGCGCGCTGCCCGGAATCAGCGACGCCGTACCGCTCATGCCCGGGCTCGCGGACGCGGCGCTCGATCTCGGCCACATCTGGCGCGCCGTCGATCGTGACGGCGTGCTGCGACGGCTCCCGCTGCTCGTCGCGAGCGATCGCGAGCTCGCGCCCGGGCTCGGGCTCGTGGCCGCCTTGCGGCACGCCGGCGCGGATCCGGCGGCCATGCGGCTGGTGCGTGGGCGCGGCATCCGCGTGACGATGCGCGGCGGCGAGCGCCTGATTCCGCTCGACGACCGCGGGCGGACGTGGATCAACTGGGCCGGTCCATGGGCCACGCGGTTCCCGCACTACACGTATAGCTGGCTCGCGGAGCAGCGCCGGACGAGCGACGGACCGGCGCTGCGCGCTCGCTTCGCCGGCCGGACCGTCGTGCTGGCCAACCTCACGCGTGGCAGTGGCGATCAGGGCCCGACGCCGCTGGAGAGCGACTTCCCTCTGAGCGAAGTCCACCTGCACGTCGCGAGCATGGTGCTGACCGGACAGTTCATCCGGAACGCGAGCAGCGCGGAGGCCGCGGCGCTCACCGCGGTACCGGTCATCCTCGTCACGCTCGCGGGACTCGCGGGTGGCCCCGCGCTGATTCTGTCGGTGTGGGCGGCGACGGTCGCCGGGACGGCGGGCGTCGTCCAGCTGGCCTTCACGCGCGGCGTCGTGCCGCCGGCGATTCCGCTCACGCTCGCGCTCGGCCTCACGCTCGCGCTCGTCCTCGTCGCGCGCCTGCTCGTCATCGACCGCGAGCGGCGACGGTTCGAGGCGGCGCTCGGCGCGTGTCTTCCGGCCCGGACGGTCGAGCAGGTGCGCCGGTCTCCGGGGCGGGCGCCCGAGCTGCTCGCGGCGCGGCGCCGGGAGCTGACGGTCCTCTTCGCGGACGTCGCCGGCTTTTCCACGTTCTGTCAGCGTGTCGATCCGCTCGAAGTCCAGCGCGTGCTCCGCGAGTACCTGGGCGCGATGACGGGCGCGATCCGCGATCACGGCGGCACGCTCGACAAGTACATGGGCGACGGCATCCTCGCCTTCTTCGGAGACGCCGAGCCCGACGGCGGCGGCGACGCGATCGAGGAGGAGCGCGTCCGCCGTCACGCGGCGAACGCGGTGCGCGCCGGCGCCGCGATGCAGCGGGCGCTCGGCGCGCTGAACGCGCGGTGGCGCGCGCAAGGCCGCGTGGAGCATCGCATCCGCGTCGGGATCAACACCGGCGTGGTCACGGTCGGCAACCTCGGGACGCAGGCGTTGTGGGACTACACGGTCATCGGGCACGAGGTCAACAAGGCCCAGCGGCTCGAGGGCGCCGCGACCGCGGGCGGCCTGCTCGTCGCGCGCAGGACGTATGCGCTCGCGCGCGCCGCGGGCGCGATCACGCGCAACGTCGACGCGAGCACGAAATCACTGAAGGGGCTGGGGGAAAGTGACGACCTGTACGCGCTCGTGCCGGACGACGTGGCCTGACCGCGGGCGTCGCTAGAGGTTCGGAAGGACCCGCTCGGCGAACAGCAGCGTCCCGTCCGGCCTCGGCGCATCCGCGAAGTTCACGGTCAGGCGGCGCGCGCCCTGCTTGATGATCGCGCGGAGCGTGTCGGTCACTTGCGCCGGCGTTCCCGCGAGACGGATGTCGCTCATCGGTCGGATGCCCGGCGCGTTCTTCAGGCGCTCGACCTCGCGCTCGGTCTCGGCGATCAGGATGCCGACGCGGATGACCTGCACGATCGCGTCGTAGTCGCGCTTCGCCTCGCGGCAGTGCGCCTCGAGGACTCTCTGCTTGTGCGCGTAGAGCTCGGCGTCCCGGTAGCCGTAGTTCCACCAGTCCGCATGCTCGGCGACTGCGCGCAGCAGGTACTTCTCGCCGTGGCCGCCGATCATCACGGGCGGCACGGGCGACGGGCGGGGCTCGCAGTGCGCGCCGGCGATCATGTAGTGCTCGCCTTCGTAGCTCGCCGGCGACTCCGTCCACATGCGACGGATCAGGGTGATCGCCTCGCACATCTGCGCGATCCGCACGGGCGTCGGCGGACACGGCCAGCCGTACGCGCGATATTCCTCCTGGTTCCAGCCGGCGCCGATGCCGAGGATCGCGCGGCCGCCCGACAGCGCCTGCGCGGTTGCCATCATCTTCGCGGTGTGCGCGGGATTGCGGAAGCTGTTGCAGAGCACCTCGTGGCCCGCGAGCTTGTCGGGATAGCGCGCGAGCGCCCACACGAACAGCGTCCAGCCCTCGGCCACCTTGTTCGCGCCGTACTGCACGTGATCCGGCAGCCAGAGCGAGTCGAACGCGGCGACGGTCTCGTCGAAGTAGGGGAACGTCGCCTCGACGAGCCGCGACCAGACGTTCAGGCCGATGGGAACGGTCACGCCTAGAACCAGTTCGCCTTGTCGACGACGTTCCGAAGCGACTGGCCGGAGACGAAACGCCGCGCGTTGTCGACGATGATCTCGAAGCGCCGATCGTCGAGATACGGGCCGTGGCCCGCGACGTGCGGGGTGAGCAGCACGTTCGGCATCGTCCACAGCGGGTGATCGGCGGGCAGCGGCTCCTGCTCGAACACGTCGAGGCCCGCGCCCGCGATCTCGCCCGCGCGCAGCGCCGCGACGAGGTCGTCGAGCCGCGTCGTGCGCCCGCGCCCGATGTTGATGAAGAACGCGCTCTTCTTCATCCGCTGGAACCGCGCGCGGTGCATGAAGCCCTCGGTGGCCGGCGTGTGGGGCACCGTGAGCACGACGAAATCGGCGAGCGGCAGCAGCGCGTCGAACGCGTCCGGGCCGTCCAGCTTCCTCACGCCGGGCGGCGCGTCGCGACGGCGCGCGTCGATGCCGGTGACGTGCATCCCGAATGCTTCCATCATCCGCGCCGCTTCCGCGCCGATGCCGCCGACGCCGACGACCAGCGCCGTCGAGTCGGGGAGGTGGACGACCCCGCTCGTCTCGCCGGACTCCGGCTTCCACTCGCGCCTGAGCTGACGCGGCAGGTAGAGATGGAAGCCCCGCGCGAACGCGAGCACGAACGCCATGATGTGCGCGCCGATGATGTCGTTGTAGATCTCGCGGAAGTTCGTGACGACGACCGGGTGCGCGATCAGCGCGGGCGTGTAGTACCCGGCCGGCGGCGCGGCCTGCGGCGCCTGCAGCCAGCGCAGCCGCGCGGCCTTCGCGAGCAGCGCGTCCGGCATCGTGCCGTACGCGGCCTCCGCGTCGCCGATGACGCGCGCGGCGTCGGCCTCGTTCTCGGCGACGACGACGGTCAGCTGCGGCACGGCCTGCTTCAGACGATCGGCCCACGTGCGGGTCTTCTCGGACTGCGGCGGGAGCATCAGCAGTGTGCTCGGCATGGCCCGAGGATATATGATGCTGCGCCATGAGCGCATGGGAGCCGAGCCAGCGGTATCCGGATCCATCCATCGTCATCCTCGACGAGAGCTTCGCCCACTACCGCCTGAACCAGGCGAAGGTCGAGCGGCTCTCCACCGGCTTCCGCTGGGCGGAAGGACCGGTGTGGATCGGCGACGCGCGCTGCCTCCTGTGGAGCGACATCCCGAACAACCGGATCATGCGCTGGGACGAGGAGACCGGGCAGACGACGGTCTTCCGCAAGCCCTCGAACTTCGCGAACGGCAACACGCGCGATCGTCAGGGCCGCCTCGTCACGTGCCTGCACGGGGGCCGCAGCGTGATCCGCACCGAGTACGACGGCACGATCACGACGCTCGCCGACACCTACGACGGCAAGCGGCTCAACTCACCGAACGACGTGGTCGTGAAGTCCGACGGCTCGATCTGGTTCAGCGATCCGCCGTTCGGCATCCTCGGCTGGTACGAGGGCTACAAGTCAGAGCCCGAAGGTGCCGTCACGCACGTGTATCGCATCGACGGCACGACCGGTGCGCTTTCGGTCGTCGCGGACGACGTCGCGGGACCGAACGGTCTCGCGTTCTCGCCGGACGAGTCGATCCTCTACGTGGTCGAGTCGCGCGCGAACCCCCGGCTCATCAGCGCGTACGACGTCGTCGGCGGGACCAAGCTAGGGAAGAAGCGCAAGTTCATCAACGCGGGCCCGGGCACGCCGGACGGATTCCGCGTCGACATCGACGGCAACCTCTGGTGCGGGTGGGGCATGGGCGAGGCCGGCCTCGACGGCGTGCACGTGTTCAACGCAGGCGCCAAGCTGATCGGCCGCATCGATCTCCCGGAGCGCTGCGCGAACGTCTGCTTCGGGGGCCTCCATCGCAACCGGCTGTTCATGGCCGGCAGCACGTCCGTCTACTCGCTCTACGTCAACACGCAGGGCGTCGCCGGCGGCTAGACTCCGCCCGTCACGTCGATCGTCACGCCGGTCACGAAGTCCGCGTCGCTCGACGCGAGGAAGCAGATCACGCGCGCCTGATCCTGCGCCTCCGCCACCCGGCGCAGCGGTGTCCGATCGATCTCCTGCTGCTTCTGCTCCTGCGTGCGCTTGTCCCAGTGCGGACGGAGGCGCTCGGTCAGCGTGAGGCTCGGCGCGATCGCGTTCACCGTGATCCCGTACGGGCCGAGCTCGCGCCCGAGCTTCTTGGTGAACGCGATGATGCCGCCCTTCGCCGCGGCGTAGGCGCTGCTGCTGGTGTCGCTGATCCCGCGCCCGGCGACCGACGCGAGGTTCACGATCTTGCCGCTCCGCTGCGCCTTCATCACCTTCGCGACCGCGTTGGAGAAGAGGAACGTCGCGTCGAGGTTGAAGGTGATCAGCTTCTGCCAGTCGGAGAACGGCAGCTCGTCCACGGTGGCCGCGGGGCGCGCGACGACGGTGCTGCCGCCGACCGCGTTGACGAGGATGTCGAGGCGCCCGTGCTCACGCACGACGTCGTCCACGACCTGCTGCGCCTGCGCCGGATCGAGCGCGTTCGCGACGCGGGCCTGCGCGCGCCCGCCGCCGTCGCGGATGGCGGCCATCGCCTTGTCGAGCCGCCCCTGGTCGGTGTCGACGCCCACGACGATCCCGCCCTCGGCGCCGATGATGCGCGCGGTCGCGTGCCCGATGCCGCTCGCCGCCGCGGTGATGAGCGCGACCTTGTCCTTGAATCGCATGACGCGTCCTTTCAGTGCGCCGCCAGGCCGGGGACCGACATCACGAGATGGAGATAGCCGCCGAGCGCGTTGATCTTCCGCATGTCGTGCGCGACGAACGCCGCGCGCTCCTCGTCGGTGAGGTCGGCGTCCTTCAACACCGCCTTCGCGTCGGCGAGGAAGCGCGCGCGGAAATCCGGATCCTTCTTCAACCGGTACAGGAGGCTGTTGATCGCGTAGCGGCTCACAGCTGCCACTCCACGGCGGCAAGGTTGATGCGCGGCAGCTCGCCGAAGTAGCGAACGCTCGCGCGCGCCGGCGCGATCGCGCCGAGCAGCACCATCCAGTTGAGGAACTCGTGGCTGCCGGTCTTGTGCAGCTCCTCCGAGGTGAGCGTCTGGAGCGGGCCGTGGTCTCCCGACTCCATGCAGGCGATCAGCTTTCGGTCGAACGCGACGTCGGTCTCGCCCACGCGCGGCAGCGACAGCTCGGGGAAGTGCGACAGCCCTCCGGTCGCGATGATCCCGACGTTCCACGGGCTCGCCGCGACCACGCGCGCGACGTGCTGACCGAACGCGTAGCAGCGGTGCGCGCGAGGCTGCGGCGCGACGAACGCGTTGACGAAGATCGGCACCAGCGGCGGGATCGGGCGCGTGCCGAGCATCGTGTTGACCGGCGCCAGGAACGCGTGGTCGACCAACGCCTCCCACGACTGCGCGAGCTCGAACCCGGCGTCGAGCCCCCGCTCGAGGATGTCGTTCGCCAGCGTCTCGTGCAGCGGATAGGTGAGCGGCATGTGATCGAGGACCTGGTCGAACGCCTCCGCGTGGTCCTGCACCATGCGCTGGACGTGACGGCCGATGCGCACGCAGATCGCCGGCACGCAGTTGAACGAGAACGCGTTCATGTGATCGTCGGCGACCACGATGAGCGCGTCCGGCTTCGCGGCCGAGAGCCGCTCGCCCATCCGCGCGATCTCGGCCATCGTCTCGGTGATCATGCGGCGGCCGAGCGCGCCGCACGCGCGGTCGTAATAGTCGGGATCGAGCACGTGCGACATCGCGCCCGCGAAGACGATCTTCCCCACCGCGCTAGCCCTTCTTCTTCTCGCGCTCGGCCACCGGATGGCCGGCGTCCTTCCACGCCTTGAAGCCGCCGTCCATCTCGAACACGCGCGGCAGCCCCATCTGCTGCGCGGTGTCGGCGGCGAGCGCCGAGCGCCACGCGCCGTTGCAGAAGAACACGAAGTCCTTGTCCTCCTGGAAGATCGGCTTGGCGTACGGGCTCTCCGGATCGAGCCAGAACTCCAGCATGCCGCGCGGGCAGTGGAACGCGCCGGGGATGACGCCTTCGCGCTCCAGCTCACGGACGTCGCGGAGGTCGACGAAGACGACGTCGTCGCGCCCGTGCCGTTTGCGCGCTTCGTCCAGCGAGAGGGTCTTGATCCGCGCTTTTGCCTCGTCGACGAGCTGGCGGAATCCCTTCTTCAGTTTCATGATGGGTCTCCTTCTACCATGGCGCCGTCAACTATACGCTTCGACTGGGCCGCGACCGCGCTCGCGGCCACCTTCACGTCCGGCGTCTTTCTCGACGGATGGGCGCACACGCACGGGCACGTCGACAACACGTTCCTCACGCCCTGGCACGCCGTCCTCTATTCCGGCTTCCTCGCGATGGCGGTGCTGCTGGCCGGGCGTGCGGCGTGGGGCGTCGCGCGCGACGGTGCCGCGTGGCGCCACGCGATGCCGCCGGGCTACGGGCTCGGGCTCGCCGGTGTCGCGTGCTGGCTCGTCGGCGGGCCGTTCGACGCGGTCTGGCACAACATCTTCGGCTTCGAGGCGGACGTCGAGGCGCTGATGAGCCCGGCGCACGCGATTCTCGTGCTGGGCTTCGGGCTGATGGCGGGCGGGCCGCTGCGCGCCGGCCTCGCGCGCGCGCCGGGCACGTGGCCGCGCGAGCTGCCGATGGTCCTCTCGCTCACGTTCGTGGTCTCGATCCTGACGTTCTTCACGCAGATCGCGCACCCGATCGCGAACCTCTGGGGCACCCGCGGTGCCGGCGGGCCCGCGATGACCGAGCTCGGCATCACGGGCATCCTGCTCACCGCGGGGATCCTGACGGCGCCTCTGCTGTTCCTGTTGCGCGCCGGACGTCTGCCGGAGGGCGCGGTGTCGATCCTCGTCGGACTCAACGCGATCGCGATGGGGTTTCTCTTCGACCGCGGCGCGTACCCGCTCACGATCGTGGTGGCGACGGTGACGTCGGCGATCGCGCTCGACGTGCTTCGCGCGGCGCTCCAGCCGTCACCGTCGAGGCCGCGCGCGTTCCGCGTCTTCGCGGCCGCGCTCGCGACCGGGCCCGTCGCCGCGTACTTCGCGGCGCTCGCCGCGACCAGCGGGATCGTGTGGTCGACGCACCTCTGGCTGGGCGTGATCGTCTTCGTCGCCGCGCTGGGCTGGCTCCTCAGCTATCTCGTGCTGCCGCCGCACGTGGCGCCCGGCTCCTGACGCTCAGCTCTTCGGCAAGGGCCAGCCCAGCCACTCGCACACGCCGCGGCCCATCACCCACTCGAGATCTTCGCCCTTCAGGAACGGCAGGTGATCGGTGAAGAGGTGGATGCACTCGTAGTACGTGCACGGCATTCGCGTGAGGTCGGTGCCCCAGAACACGCGCTTCGGCCCGTAGGCGTCGACGAGACGCTTGATCGGATCGTGCAGGTCGGGAAACGGAAACTTCTGCTGCGACAGCGACGGCATGCCGGATGCCTTCACCGCGACGTTCGGCCGCTTCGCGAGCGAGCACACCTTCGGAAGATCCTCGAAGACGTTCGGCCCTTTCTGCAGCCGATTGAGACCGACGTGGTCGATCGTGAGCTTCAGACCCGGATGACGCTCGGCGATCCTGTCGAGCGTGTCGAGCGAGCCCGGCACGAGCACCATCAGCGGGACCCCGTGCTGCTCGGCTTCCTTCCACAGCCAGTCCGCCGTGCCGTCGGTGAGCCACGGGCGCATCAGATCGGTGTGGAACGTGAAGCGCATGCCGAGCATGCCCGGCTGCTTGCGCCAGTCCTTGACGAGCCCGCGACTCTCCGGCCGCTCGAGCGGAATGCGGCCCATCACGGCGAAGCGGTCGGGATGCGTGCGCGCGGCGTCGAGCGCCAGCTCGTTGCGATCGCCTTCCCACGACGGCGGCACGATCACGATGCGGCTCACGCCCGCGAGGTCCATCTGGAACAGCAGCGCGTGCTTGTCGATCGGATACGGCTTCTGCGCCTGGTTCGCGCGGCCGGGCGGCCACGGCCGGTCCGGCGTGTCCGCGGCCCACAGATGAACCTGAGAGTCCACGATGTGCATGGCTGACCTCCGATCCGGACGTTAAGAGTGCAGCCAGTCACCGTCAAGGCGGCGCGGCGCCACGCTGTCGTGCGCGCGCGCGGCGAACGCGGCGATCTGCGCGCCGAGTCCGAACACGCGCACGACGTCGCCCGCGTGCAGGATCGTTTCCGGCGCGGGATTGAAGACGACGCCGTCCGGCCGGCTCAACGCGACGACCGTGACGCCGAATCGCTCGCGGATCTTCGCGTCCCGCAGCGACAGCCCGGCGAACACACGGCCGTCGAGCGTCACTTCCGCCACGTCCGGGAGCTCGGTCGGCGTGCCGTCCGCGGCCCGCGCGCCGTCCTCCGCCCGCGCCGTCAGCATGGCGCTGCGGAAGCGCTCGAGATAGGCGATCGCGCGCTCCTTCGGAAGCCCGAGGGCCGCGAGCGAATGGCGGATGAGCGTGGCCGAAGCCTCGACCTCGGGCTGGATGACCTCGGTCGCGCCGAGCTGCCGCAACGTCTCGGCTTCGACCAGCCGGTGGGCCCGCGCCAGGATCGGCACACTCGTGTTCATGGCGCGCACGGAGCGGACGGCGCGCTCCGCCGGCTGGAACTCGGGCAACGCCACGATCACGAGCGTGGCGGACCCGGCGCCCGCGTGATGGAGGATCGTCCGGTTGCCGCCGTCGCCGAAGAAGCAGTTGATCCCGCGCGCGCGGAGATCACGGATCAGGTCCGGATCGCGCTCGATGACCACGAACGGAATGCCGAACGTCTCGAGCGCTTCGCCGATCGCGCTGCCGACGCGGCCGAACCCGCAGACCACGACGTGCCGCGGCGGCGGCGGCGACGGAAGCGTGGTGAGACCGTGACCGGCCCGGAAGCCCGAGATCCAGTCGGGCACGTAGCGCACCAGCAACGCGTTCGCGAGCACGGTGAGCAGCGACGCGGCGAGGACCGCGTGATAGACGTCGTCCCCCACGTGTCCCGCGTCGCGCGCCACCTGGACCAGGACGAACGAGAACTCGCCGATCTGCGTGAAGCCGGCGCCGGCGAGCAGCGCGATCCGGAACGAATAGCCGAACAGCGCGATCGTCAGCGTCCGGATGAGGAGCTTGCCGACCAGCACGAGCACGACGACGACCGCGAGCAGCGGCACGTTGGCCAGCACGCTCGCCGGATCGATGAGCGCGCCGACGGTGACGAAGAACATGGCGACGAAGACGTCGCGCAGCGGGAGCAGCCGTGTGAGCGCCTCGTGCGCGTAGTCCGACTCGCTGATCAGCAGGCCGCCAAGGAACGCGCCGAGCGCCATCGACAGCCCGGCCGCGTGCGTGACCGCCGCCGTGCCGAGGCCGATGACGAGCGCGACCAGCAGGAACAGCTCGTCGCTCCGCGTGGCCGCGACACGGGCCATCACCCGCGGGCCGACGCGGAACGCGAGATAGGCGAACGGGACCAGGATGAGCACGGAGAGCAGCAGCGCGCGGCCGACGGCCACGAGACGCCCGGGCTCGAGCGCGCCGAGCGTGGGCAGCAGCACGGTCAGCACGACCACGGCGAGATCTTCGACGAGCGCGATCCCGATCATCACGCGTCCGTGCGTCGTGTGCAGCTCCCCGCGATCCATGAGGAGCTGGATCAGCACCATCGTGCTCGAGACCGAGATCACGATCCCGATCACCGCGCTTTCCAGCGGCGGCCGGCCCAGCACGGCGCCGACGCCGAGCGCGAGGCCGATCGTGAGCAGCATCCCCAGCGGGCCGCCGACGAACGCGACCCACTTCACGCGCAGCAGGTCCTTGAGCGAGAACTCGATGCCGCTCGAGAACATCAGCAGGACCACGCCGATCTCCGCGAACAGCTCGAAGGTGTGGATGTCGGAGACGGACGGACCGGGCGTGAAGGGCCCAATGAGCATGCCGCCGAGCACGAATCCGACGATGAGCGGCTGGCGCGCGAGGCGGGCGGTCAAACCGCCGATCACCGCGGCGATCAGCACGAAGGTGAGGTCGCGAAGGAAGAGGGGGTCGGCGGACATGGCCGAGGATACCGTATGATCCGGGCGCATGACGTTCTCCGTCGAGGAAGCGAGCGTCGCGACGCTGCAGGCCGAGATGCAGGCGGGCCGCCTCACCGCCGAGGCGCTCGTCGCGGCGTACATCGAGCGCATCCGGGCGATCGATCAGAGCGGCCCGACGCTGCGCTCGGTCCAGGAGCTGAATCCCGACGCGCTCGCGATCGCGAAGGCGCTCGATGGCGAGCGCCGCGCGAAGGGACCCCGTAGCCCCTTGCACGGGATTCCAATCCTACTGAAAGACAACCTCGCGACGGCGGACGGGATGGAGACGACGGCGGGCGCGCTCGCGCTGATCGGCGCGAAGCCGCGCCGCGACGCGTTCGTGGTACAGCGCCTGCGTGACGCGGGCGCGGTGATCCTCGGCAAGGCCGCGCTCAGCGAGTGGGCGAACTTCAAGTCGAACCCCAGCTCGAGCGGCTGGAGCGCGCGCAACGGGCAGGCGCGCAACCCGCACGTGCTCGATCGCACGCCGGGCGGCTCGAGCTCCGGGTCGGGGATCGCGGTGGCCGCGAGCCTCTGCGCGGTCTCCGTCGGCACCGAGACCGACGGCTCGATCATTTCTCCGGCGGCGGCGAACGGCGTGGTCGGGATCAAGCCGACCGTCGGGCTCACGAGCCGCGCCGGCGTGATTCCGATCTCCGCCACGCAGGACACGATCGGGCCGTTCGGCCGCACGGTCGCCGACGCCGCCATGCTCCTCGGCGCGATGACGGGCGTCGACCCGCGCGATGCGGCGACGGCGGCGAGCTTGGGGAACGCGCATACCGACTACTCGCGCTTTCTCGATCGCGACGCGCTGCGGGGCGCGCGCATCGGCGTGCCACGGAATGGATACTTCGGCTACAGCGCGCGTGCCGACGCCGCCGCGGACGCCGCCATCGCGGTGATGAAGTCGCTCGGGGCGGAGATCGTCGACCCGGTCACGATCGCCCACTTCGACCGCGACGCGCTGACCGCGCCGGAGCGCGTGGTCTTCTACTACGAGTTCAAGGCCGGCGTGAACGCGTACCTCGCGGACGTGGCGCCGGGTGCCGCGGTGAAGACGCTGGAGGAGATCATCGCGTTCAACGTGCGCCACGCCGCCCGGAGCCTGCCGTTCTTCGACCAGCAGCTGCTCGAGCGCGCGCAGGAGAAGGGCGCGCTCACCGAGCCCGAGTATCTCGACGCGCTCGCGACCTGCCGGCGCCTCGGGCGCGAGCCGTTCGACGCGGCGTTCGAGGAATATCGGCTCGACGCCATGATCGCGCCGACGTCGATGCCGCCGTGGCCGATCGATCTCGTCAACGGGGACCCCACGCGCGGCAGCAGCGCGAAGAGCGCGGCGCTCGCGGGCTACCCGCTCGTCAGCGTGCCCGCGGGCGAGATCCGCGGACTGCCGCTCGCGATCACGTTCATGGGACGCGCGTGGAGCGAGCCGCGGCTGATCGCGCTCGCGTACGCGTACGAGCAGGCGACGCAGGCGCGCCCCGTGCCGCGCTATCAGCCCACCGTAGCGAGCGCGTAGCGCGCATGGCGACGGTCGAGGTCACACACGCGGCACCGGCGCTCGGCTCGGGGAGGCTCGCGCGTGACGTCGCCCTCGGCCTGCTGGTCGCGCTCCTGCTGTTCCTCACCGCGTATCCGCTCGCGATGCTCGTCTACGGCAGCCTGCACACGACACCGCCGGGCGAGGCGGGGACGTTCAACCTCGACGGCTACGCGGCGATGGCCACGCGCACGAACGCGATCGTCCTGCTCAACACGGTCGTGCTCTCGCTGGTGAAGACCGGGCTCGCGATGGCGCTCGCGCTGTTCCTTGCGTGGATCGTCGCGCGCACGGACACGCCGTACCGCGACACGCTCGAAGTGCTGGTGACGCTGCCGTTCTACGTCCCGCCGATCCTCACCGCGATGGCGTGGGGGATGCTGGCGACGCCGAAGGGCGGGCTGATCAACATCGCGTGGAGCGCGGTGAGCGGCAGCCGCGAGCCGCTCGTCAACATCTACTCGTACGGCGGCGTCGTGTGGCACATGATGCAGTACTCGACGCCGTTCCTGTTCCTCTTGATGGTCGGCGCGTTCAAGTCGATGGACCCGGCGCTCGAGGAGTCGAGCCGCATGTCGGGCGCCTCCGCGTGGACAACGTTCCGCCGGGTGACGCTCGGCCTCATGCTCCCGGTCACGACCAGCGCGTTCCTGCTCTCGTTCATCCGCGGCGTCGAGAGCTTCGAGTCGGCGCTGATCTTCGGCTCGCCCGTCGGCATCGAGGTCATCACGACCGAGATCTATCACCTGATCCACCACACGAACCGGCCGGACTACCAGCAGGCGACGGCGCTCGCGCTCTTCATCATGGCGCTGATGTTCGCGCTCGTCGCCTGGCAGTGGCGGCTGCTCGGCGGACGCAGCTTCTTCACGGTGACGGGAAAGGGATACACGCCGCGCGTGGCGCGCCTCGGGCGGTGGCGCTGGGCGACGTTCGCGTTCTGCATGCTGTTCTTCGTCGTGACGGTCGTGCTGCCGGTGGGCCAGCTCATCGTCAGCTCGTTCTTCAAGTTCTTCGGCTTCTACCGCTGGAGCATGGTGACGACCGATCACTACGCGTCGGTGTGGAACAACCGGCTCGTGTGGCGCGCGCTCGGCAACACGCTGCTGCTCGGCGTGCTCGGCGCCACCGCGACCATGGTGCTCGGCGGGCTAATCGCGTACGTGCTCGTGCGCACGCGCTTCGGCGTGCGGCGCGCGCTCGAAGTGCTCGCGTGGCTGCCGTGGATGATGCCGGGCATGGTGCTCGGGGTCGGCTTCCTCTGGGCGTACGCGCTGATGCCGGGGCCGGTGCAGCTCTACGGCACGCTGTGGGCGCTCGGCCTGGCCTACGTCACGCTCGGGACGCCGCTCGCGGTGCGCACGATGGCCGGCGCGTTCGCGCAGCTCGCGCTCGATCTGGAGGAGTGCTCGCGCGTGCATGGCGCCGCGTGGTGGACGACGTTCCGGCGCATCCTGCTGGCGCTCGCGTGGCCGGCGTTCGCGGTCGGCTGGATCCTGATCTTCTTCATCATCCTGCGGGAGCTCTCGGCGTCGATCCTGCTCTACAGCGTGGGCAACGAGGTGCTTTCCGTGGTCGTCATGCGGCTGTGGACCGAAGGCAAGGCAGGGCAGGTGAGCGTGATCGCGCTCGTCATGCTCGCGCTCGTGTTCCTTTTCCGATTCGCCGAGCGCCGGCTCGTGCGAACACATTTGAGGAGCTGAGATGCTGACACGTCGAGCGGTGCTGGGAGGGATGGCGGCGACGGTTGTCGCGCGCCCCGCGTGGGCGCAGGACGCGGACTGGAAGAAGGTGGTCGACGCCGCGAAGAAGGAAGGCAAGGTCGTCGTCTACAACGGCGCCGTCGGGATGCCGGTGCTGCCGAAAGTGGGCGCGGCGTTCGAGGGCAAGTACGGTATTCGCTTCGAGCTGCTCGAAGCACGCGCGAGCGAGCTGCGCGAGCGGATCTGCACCGAGCAGGCGTCGGGGAAGATCCTCGGCGACGTCTCGCACAACGGCTCGACGACCACCGCGCTCCAGCTTGCGGAAGGCACGTTCCAGCCGCACGGCACGCTGCCGAACGGCAAGCGGCCGGTCGCGCCGTTCGCCACCGACGACGTCCGCATTCCGATCTACGTGATTCCCTACGGGATCCTCGTCAACTCGGAGATGGTGAAGGCGGCCGACGAGCCGAAGAGCTGGAAGGATCTGCTGAACCCGCGGTGGAAGGGCAAGCTCCTGATGGACGACATGCGCGCGCTCGGCGGCGGCGCGGTGTTCTTCATGGTGACGCACCGGACGTTCGGCAAGGAGTTCCACGACAAGCTCGCCGAGCAGCAGCCGCACATGAACCGCGACCTGCGCGGCAATTTCCCGCGGGTCGCGCGCGGCGAGTATCCGGTGTACGCGCCGTTCGCCACGCCGGACATCCTCGAGCTCAAGGGCCTGCCGGTGAAGCTGCTGCTGCCGGCGGAAGGGCTGCCGTACGTGCGCTTCGACGGCGCGATCTTCAAGGGCGCGCCGCACCCGAACGCCGCGCGGCTGTTCCTCGATTTCCTGCTGAGCGACGAGGCGCAGCTCCTCTACGGCGGCGCCGGGTACGTGATGACGGTGGGCGGCCTCGAGTCGAAGGTCTCTGGTGAAGCGAAGACGCTCGCGCAGCCGAAGCTCCTCGGCACCACCGACCCCAAGCTGCAGGAAGAGATGCTGAAGCTCGCGAAGGCGATCTACAAGTAGTGCCGTACACGCGCGACGGCGCGACGCTGCGCTTCCCGGGTGCGACGGGGACGCTGTCGGTCACGTTCTGCACGCCGCGCATCGTGCGCGTCGCGCTCGAGCCTGCAGCGGGTGGCGCCGCCGTCGCGTGGCCGTCGTTCGCGCTCCCTCGTGAGTGGCCGGCGGTGCCGCTTCAGATCAGCGACGGGCCCGAGGGCCAGGGCGTTGGCGCGCCACACGCCGGCGAGACGCCGCTCCAGGTTGCGACGTCCGCGTTCCGTGTCGACGTCGCGCCTGCGTACGCCGCCGCGTCTTCGCCCGGCGCGACGCCTTCACACGGAGGACCGGGCTCGCGTGACGCGACAGCGGGCAGCGCGGCGACGTCGCCCGTGCGGCTCACACTGTCCGACGTCACCGGCGCGTGGTTCGTGCGCGAGCCGGCCGACGGCGGGATGGCGATCGAGCCTGCGGGAGCGAGCGGGCGTCGCCGCGTGCACGCGCGGTTCGCGTTCGCCGGCGAGCAGCACTTCTACGGGCTCGGGCAGGGCGGGGGCGCGTTCGATCGGCTCGGGACCACGCGTCAACTCTGGAACACGCAGATCGGACACGGGCCCGGCTCCGACATGAGCGTGCCGCTGCTCGTGTCCACGAGCGGCTACGCGCTCTTCTTCGACAACCCCGGCGACGGCGTGCTCAGCGTCGGCCGCTCCGACAACGGCGTGCGGCTGGCGTACAGCGCGGAGACGGGGCCGCTCGCGATTTACGTGCTCGTCGGCGACGACATGCGCGGGGTGATGCGCGAGGTCGCCGAGCTGCTGGGCGCCGCCCCGATGCCTCCGCGCTGGACGCTCGGCTTCATGCAGTCGACGCGTCACTTCGAGGACACGGCGGAGCTGCGCGCGCTGCCGCGCGCGATCCGCGAGAAGCGGATTCCGTGCGACGCGCTGATCTATCTGTCGTCGTACGGCGAGGCGCTCGGCTGGAATCGCGGTGTCGGCCACCTGGAGTGGCAGCCGAAGCTCTGGCCGGACCCGAAGTCCGTGCTCGACGAAGCGCGGCGCGCGCACTTCGAGGTAATCACGCACGAGTACCCGGTGCTGCACGAGCAGTCGCCGCTGTTCGCGGACGCCGAGGCACGCGGCTTCCTTCTCGCGAGCGGGTACGAGCGCGCGACGGCCGCGACGCGCGGGCCGGCGAACTATCGCGAGGGCCAGCGTCACATCGACTTCTCGAATCCGGACGCGCGCACGTGGTGGTGGGCCGCGCATCGTCCGCTCGTGGCGCTCGGGATCGCGGGATGGTGGCTCGACGGCGGCGAGGGACCGCCGGCGTCCGCAAAGATGCACACCGGTAACGGGTCGCTCCTGCACAACGCGTACGATCGCCTCCGGCATCAGGCGTTCGCGGAAGGGGAGGCGCGTGATCGTCCGGACTCACGCGTGTTCCTGCTCTGCCGCTCCGGCGCGCCGGGCATGCAGCGCTTCGGCGCCGCGTGCTGGTCCGGCGACATCAACAACGACTTCGCGACGCTGGAGGCGCAGCTTCCGCTCGGTCTCAGCACCGGCATGTCGGGCGTGCCGTACTGGGGCACGGACGCCGGCGGCTTCTTCCATCCGATCCCGGAGACCGGCGAGCTGTACGCGCGCTGGTTCCAGCTCGCGTCGTTCTGTCCGGTGTTCCGCTCGCACGGCTGGGTGTGGCGCGAGCACGTGCCGTGGGCGCACGGCACGGAGGTCGAGGACATCTGCCGCGCGTACACCGAGCTGCGCTATCGCCTGCTGCCGTACACGTACACGCTCGCGTGGCAGGCGCACACGCTCGGCCTGCCGCTCATGCGGCCGCTGGTGCTGAACCATCCCGACGATCCGCGCGTGTGGTCGCTCGCCCACGAGTTCCTCTGGGGCGACGACATTCTCGTGGCGCCGGTCACGCGCGAGGGCGCGACGGCGTGGCCGGTCTATCTTCCCGCCGGCGGCTGGTACGACTTCTGGACGGGCGAGCGTCACGAGGGTCCGGGCGGCCTCACGGTCGACGCGCCGCTCGATCGCCTCCCGCTCTTCGTGCGCGCGGGCGCGATCCTCCCGCTCGCGCCGCTAATGCAGCACACGGGCGAGCGTCCGCTCGACGAAGTCACGCTGATGATCTATCCCGAGGGCGCGTCACGCTTCGAGCTGTACGAGGACGACGGACGCACGCAGGCGTATCGCTCGGGCGCGTTCGCGTTGACGGCGATCGAGTGCGTGGCGACGCCCCGCGACGTCACCGTGCGGATCGCGGCGGCGACCGGTGACGCGTCCGTGGTGCCCGCGCCTCGGCGCTACGTGCTGCACGTGCGCGTCGACACGACGGCGAGCGTGCTGGTCGATGGGAACGAACTTTCGCGTCTCGGCGCGGCCCCGGCCGACGCGCCCTGCTGGTGGCAGGACGGCCACGGGTTCACGTGGGTGCGTCTCCCGGCGGGGCGCGCGGGCGCCGATCAGCCCGCGACGACGGTGGTGATCACGACGGCGTCTTGAAACACCGGGTCTCAGTGTGGCCGCGCAGCCCCACACGGAGCGCAAGCGTGGCCTCGCCGACGCCCGTCGCACTCTCGCGGCTGTCGATCAGCGTCCTTCGGAAATCGTGGGAGTCTCACGACCGACGGTGCTAGCGGCGGCTCACATCAAGGCGCTTTCCGATGAACGCGATGACATTTCGGATAGCTACCGAGAGGTGGTGCCCGCGGATTTCGAACCGAATGGTGTAGTATCCATTTGTCAATGACGGCCCGCCTACTTAGAGACGGGTACGATCGTCCGGTCTCGACTCACTTCTTCGTCGTTGCAGCGGCACTTAGTGTTCGAGTATCGTCCGCCGAAAGCGAGCGCTGACATGGACGGAACTGCCCAGCACCTTGCTCGTGTCCTAAAGTCTGCCGCTAAGCGCAGTACGAACGAGAAGGCGTTCCGTGGTCTAGTCGAAGAGCACCTTCTCGCACTTGCAAAGAATCTGGCCGTCGAGCTTGTTCCACACAAAGAGGTCACACTTGGCAACTCTGGTCGTGCGGACACCATTTACAACCGTTTCATCGTGGAGTGGAAAAGCCCAGGAGTTCTGAAAGCCTCCAACCAGGCGAGTAGCAATACTCACGCGATCGCACAGATCAAGGATTACGGAGATTCTCTCTACTGGAGGACGCGCGAGAAGGCAGGACGGATTGTCGGCTGCTGCACCGACGGGCAGCGGACCACGCCGGGCTCCGCCGCCTGTGTGGCGTCGGCGACCGCGAGCGAGAGGACGAGCGCCGACGCCCAAGCGAGCCGCCGAAGCATCTCAGCCCTCCGCTTCGTCACCCGGGTGGTATGGCTGTGCATCATATGGGCCCGACCGCCTCCGCTCGGAGGCGGTCCGGAGAGTCATCTGAGCGTACACGAAGACGCATACGGCAACCAATCCTTGAGAGGATGGGGTCATGACGAGAGCGACGAGGTTTTCCCCGGAAGTGGGGGAGCGCGCGGTGCGGCTGGTCTTCGAACACGCGGACAAGCACGCGTCGCAGTGGCCGGCGATCTGCTCGATCGCCGAGAAGATCGGGTGCACGGCCGAGACGCTGCGCCACTGGGTGCAGCAGGCGGAGCTCGACCGCCGGGCGAAGTGATAGTCGGGTTCATCGACGACCATCGGCGAAGAAGCCCATGTCACCCGGGCCGAGCCGACGCTCGACATCGCTCTCATCGGTGATGAACGTTTCGCCGTCGACGACGACGAGGATCTCATCCTCCTCGTAGCGCCAGATGAACTCGCTCGCGGTGCAGCTCCAGTCGTAGACGGTGGCGCGGCCGTCCGCGCTCCGCCCCAGTTCCTTGTTCCTCGTGTCGGGCGCGCCCTTCAGGTATCCCGCGCAGATGGCGCGAGCTTCACGCGACCTCGACGACCTTCTTCGCTGCCTGCATCTCTCGAAACGGGATATTTCCTGGTTACACCCTGGTCTGAAGCGCTCGCGCCGTTCCTAAGACGCGTCCGGCCCGGAGGCGATCCGATCCATGCGGAGGGCCCTTTCAATCAGCCGACGCCCGTCGTGATCATGACGGCGACTTGAAGTACCAGGTTTCCGTGTGAGCGATGTGCGGGTTGTCGCTCACGGCGCTGTTCCAGAGCCGTGCCGGGATGTTGCCCATGGTGTTCTTGATCACGCGGACGCCCTGCGAGGCCGGCGAGTTCGACACGACCGGGATGATCCACAGCTCGTCGAGCGCGATCTTCCACACGTCCTTCGCGAGCTTCGTCCGCTCCGCGTCGGGCACGCCGAACGTCTTGCGGTACTTCTCCATCAGCTCGCGCATGCGCGGCGGCGGCGTCTTGCCGCGGGCGCCCGCGCTGGAATACCAGGTGCCGTAGAGCGGACCGAGCGGGCTCTGCGCCTCGCCCGGGAAGAACAGCGGCTGGTGCCCGTGCATGTTGTCGGCGCCCCACTGGGTCTCGAAGTAGATCTGGTGCTCGTTGGCGAACAGGCGGGAGGTGGCGAGCCCGCGCTCGAGCTGCTGGACTTCGCCGCGGATGCCGATCTTCCGCCACTGCTCGGCGATCATCTCGCCGATGCCTGTGAACGGCAGGAAGCCGATGTACGTGGTGAGCTCGAGGCGCAGCCGGCCGCCGCCGTCGCGGCGCAGGCGATAGCCTTCCGCGTCCTTCTTCGTGAGCCCGAGCTTGTCGAGCATCGCGTTCGCCTTCGCGACGTCGTAGCCGGCGTGGAGATTCCGGAACTCCGGCCCCGGTGAGTACGGCGTGCGCTCGCCCGGCGCCGCCGAGCCGGTCTGGCCGAGCCCGAGCACGAACGCCTCGTTGATCTGGGCGCGGTCGATGCCGTGCGAGAGCGCGATGCGGAACTCGCGCGTCGAGAGCCACTTCGCGATCTCGGGATCCTTCTCGTAGCTCTGGTTGCAGAAGAGCCCGACGTCGGCGCCCTGGTCGGACGGGTCGAGGTAGACCTTGTAGTTGCCCTTCTGCTGGTTCTCGAGCAGTACCGGCAGCTTGCCGATGTCGATGTGCCGCGCCTGCGAGTCGTACTCGCCGGCGATCGCGCGCAGGTTGATGACCTCCAGGTTCTCGCCGAGCGTCATGCGGACGCGGTCGATGTAGGGAAGCTGGTTGCCGTCCGTGTCGACCCACACGCTGTACGGGTTGCGCTCGAGGATCCACGCGGGCGTGCTGATCGGCGACGTCGTCTTCCACGGCGTCACCACCGGGAGGTCGGGGTTGCGGCACGCGTTGTTCTTGTCCTTGACCAGCGTCACCCAGGTCTCGGCCTTCGCCTCCGCGACCTTCTTCTCGACTTCCGCCATCGAGCTGTACTTCGGCAGGAACTGCTTGATGTAGTGCGCGGGCGCGAAGCCGCCGAGCGCGAAGCGGCCGTAGCGCGCGTGGTGGCCGATGCCCCACACGGACGCGAGCACCGTCGGCAGCGCGTAGTACGGATCGGGCGCGACGAACTGCACGGTCGTCGCGTCGACCTTCTTCACCGCGATCGGCTTGCCGTTGATCGACATCACGCTGAGCGGCGTCGGCACGAGGTCCTTGTTCAGATACATGTCCTCGTACCAGAACGCGAAGTCGTCGGCGGTGAAGGGCTGGCCGTCGCTCCATCTCATGCCACGGCGCAAAAAGATCGTTGTCACCTTGCCGTCCTTGCTCACTTCCCAGCCGCGCGCGATGTTCGGCACGATCTTCGTGCCCGTGTAGTCGAAGAAGAGGAGCTTGTCGTTCTGCGCGACGCGATGGCCGTTCGACGTGTCGAACGCGCCGGTGAAGCCGCGGCGCCACGTGCCGCCGTACTTGCCGATCTCGCGCAGCGGGCGGATGACCAGCGGGTCCTGACCGATACGCTCGGCGACGGGCGGCAGCTTGCCGGCCTTCACGAGCTCCGCGAGCTGGGGCGCTTCCTTGAAGCTCTTCGGGAACTGCGCGGGGTCGAGGACGACTTCCGGCCCCTCGAGCTTGCCGATGAGGTGCGCGCCGGGCTTGGCGCCCTGCGCCGCCGCCGGCCCGACGATCGTGGGCAGGCCAGGCACCGAGGCCGCGACGAGTCCGAGGCGAAGCATCGTGCGCCGTGTCAGGCCATCGCGATCGTGGTCGCTCATGCGAGTCCTCCCTTGGACGTCGTCGGCCGGGCCGGGGGCCCGATCTTATACACTCCTCGCCATGTCCGGCGTGGCCGTCGAGCACGTCAGCAAATCCTTCGGCGCGGTCCGCGCGGTCGACGGCGTCTCGCTCGAGGTGCCCGACGGCACGCTGCTCACGCTGCTCGGCCCGTCGGGCTGCGGGAAGACGACGACGCTCAGGATGATCGCGGGGCTCGAGCACAACGACGCCGGGCGGATCGCGATCGGCGGGCGGCTCGTGAGCGATCCCGCGGGCGGCGTCTTCGTCGCGCCGGAGCGTCGCGAGATCGGGATGGTCTTCCAGTCCTACGCGATCTGGCCGCACATGACGGTGTTCGCGAACGTCGCGTATCCGCTGGAGGTGCGTGGCATCAGGCGCGCCGGGGTGCTGGAGCGGGTGAGCGAAGTCCTGCGCCTGATGCAGATGGAGCACCTCGCGAGCCGGCCGGCGACGATGCTCTCCGGCGGCCAGCAGCAGCGCGTCGCGATCGCGCGCGCGCTCGTCTTCCAGCCGCGCGTGCTGCTGATGGACGAGCCGCTGTCCAACCTGGACGCGCAGCTGCGCGAGCAGATGCGTCTCGAGATCCGTGCGCTGCAGCAGCGGCTCGGCATCACGACCGTCTACGTGACGCACGACCAGGAAGAGGCGATGGTGCTCTCCGACGAGATCGCGGTGATGCACGACGGCCGCGTGCTCCAGCGCGCGGATCCGCAGACCGTCTACGCGCGCCCCGCGTCGCGCACGGTCGCCGCGTTCTTCGGCGCGCCGAACCTGCTCCCGGCGAAGGTGCGGGAAGTGCGCCGCGACGGTGAGGCGACGCTCGCGCGCGTCGACGGCGACGGCTGGGAAGGGTGGTGCGCCGTGCCTCCCGACGTGCGCGAGGGCGACGCCGTGTCAGTTGTCGTGCGACCGGAGATCGTTCGCATCGCTGGCGACGAGGCAGGGAGCGAGAGCGCGCGGGCGGGAAGCAGAAGCGAGGGCGTCCCGCCCGACGCTGGGCGCGCGGGCATCGCGTGGCGCGGCGTCGCGCGGCAGCGAATCTTCCGCGGCGCCCGCAACCTCTACGCCGTCGACGTCGGCGCGGAGGACGGGCCCGGCGCGCTGCGCGTGACCGTCGACGCGCCGCCGGATCAGGTGGTCGCGCCCGGCAGCGCGGTGACGCTCACGGTCGATGCGGCGCAGACGTGGGCGGTACGGGACTGAGCCGGCTGAGCGCGCGCGCGTAGAGCGCGGTCGCCGGAAGCAGGATTCCCGCCGCGGTCATCAGCGCGGTGCGGACGCCGCGCAGCGTGCCGATGAACCCGACGAGCGGGCCGCCCGCGACTTCGCCGATCGCGTCGGCCTGACCCACCATCGACAGCACGGTCGCGCGCACGTTCGACGCGAGCCCGCGGTTCACGAACGCGGTGACGAGCGGCGGCATCGACAGCCGCACCCAGCGAGCACCCCAGAAGCCGAGCAGCGCGGGCCAGAATCCCGGCGCCGCCGCGAAGACGAAGGTCGCCAGCGCCATCAGCAGCGTGAGCCCGAGGAGCACGCGCAGCAGCCTCCGCGGATCGTCGTGCGCCGCCGCGCGGCCGGCGAGCGTGACCACGATCGCGCCGCCGAGGTACGAGCCCGCGCTGAGCACGCCGAACCACGTCGCCTCGCTGAAGCGCTCGGGCAACCCGATCGTGTCGATGAAGTGCAACGGTGAGAGACGGCCGAGGCCTTCGCCCGACATGCCGACGAGGAGCACGATCGCGAGGAGGCTCGCGAGCGCCGGACGGTCGCGCACGGCCGCGATGCCGTCGCTCAACGTGCGCTGCATCGACGCCCACGGGGTCTCGCGATGCCGCGCGGCGGGCGCGTAGCCGCGCTCGGTCATGAGCAGCGCGAGCAGCGCCAGGAGAACCCAGTAGCCGACGCCGCTCACGAAGAACGGAAGCCGGAGATCGACCGACGCCAGCGTGACGCCGACCGGGACGCCGGCGAGGCGTCCGATCTGCGTCGCCTGCGTGCCGCGCACGAAGACCGGCGTCGGCGACGCGTCCCCGATCTCGTCGGCGAGCCACGCCTGGTGCGCGCCGGAGATGAACGTGTAGCCGATGCCCATCAGCATGCTGCCGAGCGCGAGCCCGGGGAACGTCGGCACCGCGCCCATCGTGACGACGCCGATCCCGATGATCGCGAACCCGATGAGCACCGATAGTCGGCGGCTGTAGACGTCGGCGACGACGCCCGTCGGCACTTCGGCGACCGTGATCGACAGCTCGAGCGCGGTGCCGACGAGCACGAGCTCGAGTGGCCCGAGCCCCGCGGTCTTCACCGCGTACAGACCGTACGTGGTCTGCATCGTCGAGAGAAGCACCGCCATGAAGCCTTGAGTGCCGACGTAGATCTGCTGTGGCGTCATGGTTGTCCGTCTTGTCGGCGCTCGCGGAGGCCCGGATTCATTCCGAGGCCGGAACGTGGGGGGCTTGGGGGGCGCGTCTCGCGCCCCCCCATGTAACTAGTCGATCGCGCTATGGGCGAGGTTCGAGATGCGGTCCAGGCGCTCGCTGTGCCACGGATCGGGCACGCGGCTGTTCGAGAGATACGCGAACGACACGCCGGACTCCGGATCCGCCCAGCAGTACGACGAGCCCACGCCGCCGTGCCCGAACGTCGACGGGTGCGCGAGCGCGCCGAGGCCGCGGACGTTCGGCGTGGTGCCGCGCGAGTGCGGGCCGATGCCGCGATGCATCGGCATGCCCATGTACTCGTCGACACGCTCGCCGGTGAAGTTGCGCGTGACGTACTGCACGAGGCGCGGGGAGAAGAGCCTGACGCCGTTCAGCGTGCCGCCGTTCGCGAGCATCTGGTAGAACGCCGCCATGCCTCGCGCGGTCGCGTAGCCGCCGCCGCCCGGCACGCCGGCGCGCCGGAACTCCGCCGTGTTGTTCTCCGCGCGCAGCGTCTGCCGGCTCCAGTCCGGCGTCGGCTCGTGCATGTCCACGGCGCGCGCGTGCTGCGCGTCCGGCAGCCCGACGAAGAGCTCGCTGCCGAGCCCGAGCGGCTCGACGATGTTCTGGCGGATGAAGTCGCGATAGTCGGTCTTGGTTTTCGCCTCGATGATCGCGGCGGCCGTCCAGTGCGCGGTGAGCCCGTGGTACTTGACGCGCGAGCCCGGCGTCCACTCGAGCGTGAAGCTGCAAACCGTGCGGCGCAGCAGCTCGTGATCCGTCCACGCGGCGTCGGGCACGGTCGCGCTCGGGAACCCGCCCTGGTGCGTGAGGAGCTGGAGGATCGTCACGTCGCCCTTGCCGTTCGCTTCGAAGCCCGGCAGGTGTGCGGCGACCGTGTCGGTGAACGACAGCGCGCCCTGCTCGGCGAGCAGCCACACCGCGGACGTCGTGATGACCTTGGTGTTCGAGTAGAGGAGCCACAGCGTGTCGTCGCTCGCCGCCACGCGCTTGCCTTCGGTGCGCGCGTCCCCGAAGGTCGCGGTGAGCGCGAGCTGTCCGCGCCGCGCGATCGCGATCTGCGCGCCGGGATAACGCCCGTCGGCGATGTGACGCGTGATCAGCCGCTGGAGCTGATCGAGGGCGCGGTCGTTGAGGCCGAGCGCGGACGGCTTCGAGGACGCGAGCGGAAAGGCCATGGCTCTTGGCTCCTACGCCGGGAAGTGGGCGAACACTTTGTTGGAGTTGAAGATCCAGCTCTCGATGAACGTGCACTTGCTCGGCCGGCGCTCGAGCTCGGCCATCGCGCCCGCGAGACACATCCAGTTCAGCATCTCCTGTTGGCCGGCGTCCTCGATCTGCGCGAGCGACGTCTGCCGCCACGTGGCGTAGTCGGCCGCGCGCAGCGCTTCGTACAGCGCGCGATCGCCCGGGACGTCGGGATAGAGCAGGTGATGCTTCGGCGTGAGGAACGCGTGCGACCAGCTCGATGAGGCGATGAGCGCGACGCGGTACGGGCTGCGCGCGGCGACGCGCGCGGTCGCGCGGCCCAGATCGAAGCAGCGCCACGGCGCGGGCGACGGCGGATCGAGCTGATCCTCGGTCGGCGCCGCGGCGATCCCGCGCGTCGAGCCGTGCTGCGCGATCACGCGCCGGCCGTAGCAGTTCACCTGGAACGGAATCACCGGGTAGGGGAAGCCCTGCCGGTCGTAGTCGAGGAAGAGCAGCGTGTTCATGAACGCGTGACCGAGCGGATGGTGCAGCGGCTTGTACGCGTAGGAGAGATCGAAGCCTTCGTCGAGCAGCCCGGTGGTGAGCGCCTTCGCCGCCTGGCGATGGCCCTTGTAGCTGAACACGGTGTCCTTCGGCTCGTCCCACACGTTCTGCCACGGCGACTTTTCCCACGGCCGGTGCTCGATCGCGTCGTAACCGAGCACGCAGAACGGCGGAATGATGTCTTCCTTGAAGTTCTCGTACTGGTCGTCACCCCAGATCACCACGACGTCGGGGGCGAACTCGTCGAGCGCGCGCCGCGCGTTGCGGAAGCCCGCGAGCAGCGCCTCGCGATGCCGGCGCGCGGAGGCGAGGCCTTCGTCGTCGCCCCACTCCTTGCGCATCGCTTCGGGCCAGCTGTCCGGACGGCGGAGGTGCTCGGGAAGACCGGGGTCGGCGAGGATGCGCCGGAGGATACGGGCCATGTCCTGATCGCTGCCGGCGAGAAGCGGAACGTGTGTCGTGCCGAGGCCGAGGATCTCACCCATGGGCTTCGCCCTCCGGCGCACAGCATACTCTGTTGATCAACCGAAGGCGCCGTCCTCCTCCAGTTGCGCCATGAGGCTCTGGACCCCGTCCGGCGTGTAGAGATACGTGCGCATCCCGGTGGCGGCCGCGCCGCGCAAGTGCTGCGCCTGGTCGTCGATCATCAGGCACGCTTCCGGGGTCACGCCGAGCCGCGTCGCGGCGATGCGGAAGACTTCCTGGTCCGGCTTGGCGACGCCGACGTCGCCCGACGCCACAACGTCGTCGAAGAGCGCGGCGACGCCGCGCGCCTTGAGCTGCTCGGTGAATCCCTTGTTGGCGTTCGACAGCAGGCCGAGCTTCACCTTGCCGCCGCGGCGCAGGCGCCCGACGAGCGCTTCCATGCCCGCGTCGACCACCGGCAAGCCGGCGAGGCGCCCTTCGAGCGCGGCGATCGCCGCCTCCGCCTTCGCGGCGTCGCCGGCGACGGCCAGGACCGCGCGGTGAATCGCCGTGCGGAACGTCGCGCCGTCGATCGCGCCCTCGCGGGCGATCCGGTATTCCGGAATGTCGTGCCACGCGCGCCACAGCGTGCCGCGCGGGAGGCCCGACGCGGCGTCGACGGTGTCCCACTCGTCGCGACTGTCGCGGCGGAGGACGCCCCCGTAGTCGAAGATCACGGCCTTGAGTGCTACCATCGGCTCGCCGCACAGGAGACTCGCATGGCGACACACACGCTACCACCATTGATCTCGAGCGACGGTCATCTTGAAGTGCGTCCCGAGCGGTGGACGCCGCACATGCCCGCGGCGCTCCGTGACAAGGGGCCGCGCACGATCAAGCTCCCCGACGGCGGCGACGCGCTCCTCATCGAGGGTCAGCCGCCGTACCCGGCGCCGTTCTTGGATTTGAGAGCGGGCCGCACCAACGAGACGTGGCTGCCGTTCGGCGCGACCGTCGACGACACCGCCGGTGTCGGGCCGCCGGAGCAGCGGCTCAAAGAGCAGGACATGGACAGCCTGCACGCCGAGGTGCTGTTCCCCAACATGCAGGTCGGCCCCAGGCTCTGGCGCTCGATCGCGGATGAAGAGGTCTATCGCGCGACCGTGCGCGCGTACAACGACTGGCTCGGCGAGGAGTATTGCCCGGTCGCGCCGGATCGTCTCATCGGCCTCGGCGTGATCCCGTGGACGAATCTCGACGACGCGATCGCGGAGCTGCGGCACTGCAAGAAGCTCGGGCTCAAGGGCGTGAACCTCGGCGTGTTCCCGAACGGCAAGTCGTACCCGAAGCCGGAGGACGACCGGTTCTGGGCGGCGGCGATCGACTTGAAGATGCCGCTCACCGTCCACGTCGGTTTCGATCGCCTCGGGCCGCGCGCGCAGCAGCCGACGTTCGAGTATCCGGGCGCCGATCCCGAGATGCTGAAGAAGGTGGGGCCGCGCAAGATCGTCGACTGGGTCGCGCTGCCGTTCCTCAGCCTGGCGCCGTCGATCAGCCTCGCGCAGCTCACGATGTCCGGGGTGTTCGATCGTCTGCCGGATCTGAAGATCTTCTTCGCGGAGACGCGCCTCGGCTGGGTGCCGTTCTGGATGGAGGAGGCCGACTACTGGTTCGAGCGGCACCGCCACTGGGCGGAGCGCCTGCTCGGCTTCACCCCGCCGAAGCTCAAGCCCAGCGAGTACGTGCAGGAGCACATCTCGTTCAGCGTGCAGCACGTCGAGCGCGTGGCGATCGAGCTACGGCACCACATGGGTGTGGGCCACGTGATGTTCGCGACCGACTTCCCGCACATCGAGTGCGACTGGCCGAACACGCGGCCGTTCGCCGAGAAGCTCTTCGCGGGCGTGCCGGCGGACGAGGCATATCGCATCGCCGCGGGCAACGTGCTCGACTTCTTCCACCTCGCGGATTCGCCGATGGGCAAGCGCGTGCGCGCCGCTACTTGACGATCACCCACTGCTCCGCGGGCTTGTACGCCTCGTCGACTTCGCGGGCGGTTCGGTCCACCGTCGCGGCGAGGGGGACCAGGTTCAAGCAGGTCGTGCGCAGGTCCTCGCTCGAGAACGAGCAGTTGTTCGACTTCTGGAAGTAGAAGGTCCCCCGAGGGGACGGTCGATCCCGCGATGACCGCCGCCGCCGTGGAGACGTTGAAGGTCGGATTCGACTCCGGCATCGGGAGTGGCGGCGACCCGGTCACGATCGCGCTCAAGGGGCTCGGCGCACCCGCGGGCCCCCCCGCGCCGGGGGGAACGACCGCGCCAGCGCCGGGACGCCAGGGGACACGCGAGAGCAAGCTCGAGACGCTCGACCGCGAGCTCGCGACGCTCAAGACGCAGCGCGCGCAGCTCGGGCCCCAGGACGACGACAAGAAGCGCGCGTTCGATCAGCGGATCGCCGACAACCGCAACCGCCACGACGCGGAGATCGTCCTGAAGAACGCGCGGCCACCACGCCCGGAGGTTCCGTCACCGCGGCCCGTGCAACCGGCGCCGCCTGCCGGGCCGGTCGCCAAAGCCGTCGAGACCGTGACGAGCGTGGTGACGGAAGCGGCGAACGAGGTGACGGTGAACCTCGGGTTCAGGCCGCGCGGCGGGACGTCGCAGTGACGGGCGCGTGGCTTCTCGCGATCGGTCTGCTGGTCCCGGCCGTCGTGGCGGCGGCGCCGCCGATCATCCGCCAGCCGAGCAAGCCGCTCGACGTGCCGTACGCCGCCACGCCCGAGCGCGTCGTGAAGAAGATGCTCGAGCTCGCGAAGGTGACGAAGCACGACGTGCTGGTCGACCTCGGCTGCGGCGACGGACGGATCCCGATCGAGGCCGCGAAGAGGTTCGGGACACGCGGCCTCGGCATCGACCTCGATCCCGAGCGCATCGCGGAGGCGCGCGCCAACGCGCGAAGCGCCGGCGTCGCGCGGCGCGTGCGCTTCGTCGAGGGCGACATCTTCGAGGCCGACCTCAGCGGCGCGACGGTGGTGACGCTCTACCTGATCCCGGAGGTGAATCTTAGATTGCGTCCGAAGCTCCTCGCGGAGCTGAAGCCGGGGACGCGCGTGGTGTCACACAACTACGACATGGGGGACTGGGAGCCGGACAGGACCGTGCGCCTCGCGCTGCCCGGCGGCGCGCACTACCTTTATATGTGGACGATCCCGCCGCCGGGCACGGTGCCGGGCGAGCACACGCCTCAGGCGGACGCGCGCACTCCCGCGCGGCGGTAGCAGCGCGCCGCGTTCTCCCACAGCAGCTTCTTCCGCGCGCGCTCGCCGATCGACGTCCACGTGAGGACGTTGTCGACCGACTTCGGGAACCAGCTCTCGGAGTGCGGATAGTCGGTCGCGAACATCAGCGTGTCCTCGCCGAGCGCCTCGATCGCCTGGCGGAGCGACAGCTCGCCCTCGTGGAGCTGGATGCTCTGGAAGTACTGCGGGCCGCGGATGTACTCGCTCGGCTTCTGCTTGAGCGCGGGCAGCGCGTGGCGCGCCATCTCCGCCAGCTCGTCGAGCCGCGACGCCCAGAACGGCAGCCACCCGTGGCCGCACTCGAGCGACGTGAGCCGGAGCTGCGGGTAGCGATCGAGCACGCCGCCGCCGATGATCGCGGCGATGTTGCGCTGCGCGTTCCACACGTGCCCCGCCGCGCGCTGGATGAACACGTTGTCCCACGTGTCCCACACGCCGGGCGGGTAGGGGATCGTCATCGTGAACGAATGGATGACGACCGTGAGGTCCTGCTCCTGCGCCTCCGCCCAGATCGGCTCCCACGCGGGGTCGTCGAGCGAGAGATCCGACGGACAGATCGGGAAGATGCCGACCGGCCACGGCTCGCGGCTGCAGCGGCGCATCTCCGCGACCGAGGCCGCGGCGTCGCGCGCCGACACGAGCACGAGGCTGAACAGGCGATCGGGATACGGCGCGCAGTACCCGGCGAGGAAGCGGTGATAGGCCTGGTACATCGCCCCTTCCAGCGCGACGTCATCCTGGCCGGCGAAGGTGGCGACGCTGCCCGACGGCAGCACCATGTTCACGTCGACGCCCTCGATGTCCATGTCCTTGATGCGGACGTGCGGGTCGAAGCTGACGTGATCGTGCGGGAACGGCGGCCCTTGCCACCGCACGTCCCACGGCGTGCCGCCGGTCTTGAGGTTGGAGGCGGGTGGCTCGACGCGGTCGCGCGAACCGAGCTTGCGGTTGAGCTTCGGCATCCTGCCGATCCGGTACCGCGTCATCCCGCCTTTCGCCGGCGCGCGCCCGAGCACCGGGCCGAGGGCCACGAGCTTCGCGCGGTCCGCGGACGACAGGTGCTCTTCGATCGGTTCGGCGGGCTCGATGATGTGCGTGTCGGCGTCGAAGATCCGATACCCTCCGCGTGCCATGGGCCCTCCCGCCTCTAGAGCCGGGTGATGACGTCCACGAGCGCGGGGCGCCCGTCCTTCACGGTGCGCAGCGCGCGACGCAGCGCGGGGCCGACGGCATCCGCGCTGTCGATGGGGCCTTCCGCCTGGACGCCGAAGCCCTGCGCGATCTTCGCGAAGTCCGGCGGCGGATCGTCGATGCGAATGCCGATCGTCTTGTTCTCGACGGGACGGCCGCGCGTCTTCGCCACGGCGTCCTGGTGCTCCTCGTCGTTGCCGTACGTGCGGTTGTTGAACGTCACCGTCAGCAACGGGAGACGGTGGTGCGCGGCCGTGTAGAGGCCGCTGACGACGTAGAGGAAATCGCCGTCGGCCTGGAGGTTGATGCAGACCTTGCCGGTGTCGCGGTGCGCGAGCGTCACGCCGAGCGCCGCGGGGAAGCCGTAGCCGAGCCCCGCGCCGCCGCTGCCGCCGTAGCTGCGCGACGGATCCCAGTCCCAGAGGCGGCGCGGCCAGCCTTTGCCCGTGCCGTTGGCCACGATCCAGTCTTCGTCCTTGATGACATTCCAGATCTCGGCCGCGAGCACCGACGGCGCGAGCGGCTTCGACGCGCGCTCGAGCTTCACCGCGTTCTCCCACTCCGCGTGCAGCGCCGCGTGGCGCGCGCCGATGCGCTCCGCGCGCTGCTGCCGCTCCTGCGCGCGCACGTCCCGCTTCAACCGGTCCTCGACGGCGGCGAGGAGCGCGGGCAGCGCGAGACCGGCGTCGGCCGCGATCGGCAGGTCGACCGGCGCGAGCGACTGGAACGTGTGCGCCCAGCTCTTGAACGCGTAGTCGTCGAGTGAGATCGAGATGATCCGCGCGTTCTCGTTGAGCAGCCGCACCTCGCGGGTGGCGCGATCGGTCTGGCCGAGCGCCGCGAGGAAGCTCGTCACGTCGAGCGCCAGCACCACGTCCGCCTCGCGCACGACTTCATCGCGCGCGCCGGTCATGTCGAGCGGATGCCGGCTCGGAACGCTCGGCCGCCCCTGCGACTCGCCCGCGAGATCGATCATCGGCGCCGCGAGCTGCTCCGCGAGCCGGCACAGGGTCGGCGTCGCGTGCGGACGGCGGCCGAGGTTCTCGCAGACGATCAGCGGGAAGCGCGCCTCGACGAGCCACTGCGCGGCCGCGTCGAGCGCGCGCGCGTTCGCGTGCGGCGGTGACGGCGGCTCGAAGCGTGCGGCGTCCGGCAGCCGCGGCGGCGCGTCGAGCGGCTGCTCCTGGAGCGCGGCGTCGAGACACACGTACACCGGGCCCTGCGGCTCGGTGCGCGCGACGCGCCACGCGCGGAGGATCGCCTCGGGAATCGCGTTGACGCTCGCCGGCTGGTCGTCGAGCTTCACGTAATCGCGCACCTGGTTGCCCTGCACGAGTGCCGTGTGGATCCAGTCGATCCACGGCCGGCGCTTCATCGCGTCCATCGGCCCGCCGCCGCCGAGCACCAGGATCGGCGCGCGATCGCAGAACGCGTTGAAGATCGCCATGCTCGCGTGCTGCAGGCCGACGATGTCGTGGACGACCGCCGCCATCGGCCGGCCCTTCGCCTTCGCGTAGCCGTGCGCGAGCGCGACCGCGATCTCCTCGTGCGTGGTGAGGATGTGCTCGGGGTCGTTGCCGCCGTAGTTGACGAGCGAGTCGTGCAGGCCGCGGAAGGTGGCGCCGGGGTTGAGCGCGACGTGCTCGATGCCCATCGCGCGCAGGAGGTCGACGACCAGGTCGGACCCGTACTGCATCGTGGGCGGACTGTACCACCGTGGAGTAGAGTGCGCTTCCATGAGATCGAGTCGCGACCGAATCCTCACCAGCCACGTCGGCAGCCTGCCCCGCCCGGATCATCTGATCGACGCCAACAGCGCCCGCGAGGCCGGCGGCATCGACGATGCGGCGTTCCAGGTGCTGCTGCGCGATGCCGTCGCCAACGTCGTGCGCCGGCAGCGCGCGGCCGGCATCGACGTGCCCAACGACGGCGAGTACGGCAAGGCGATGGGGCACCGCGTGAACTATCGCGCGTGGTGGAGCTACTGCTTCAATCGCCTCGGCGGCCTCGAGCTCGGCACGACCGGGCTCTACGACATCCCGGCGAAACGGTCACGGCCGGGTGAAGTCGTGCTGACGAGCTTCGCCGACCGTCGCGACCGGCTGGCGTTCGACGAGGCGTATCGCGATCCGGACTCCGGTGTCTCGACGGGGCCGCGCGCGACGCTGTGGCCCGTCTGCGTCGGGCCGCTCACGTACACGGGGCGGGCGGCGATCGACGACGACATCGCGCACCTCAAGCGCGCGTTGAAGGCCAACGGCATCGACGAGGGCTTCATGACCTCGATCGCGCCGGGCAGCGCCTCGCGCATCGAGAACCGCCACTACAAGTCCGACGAGGAATTTCTCTTCGCGTGCGCCGACGCCCTGCGCGAGGAGTACACGGCGATCGTCGACGCCGGGCTGGTCCTTCAGCTCGACGATCCCGCGCTCGCCGAGAACTGGGACATGGTGAACCCCGAGCCGTCGGTCGCCGATTACCAGAAGTTCTCGATGGTGCGCGTGGAGGCGCTGAATCACGCGATCCGCGGGCTGCCGCGGGATCGCATCCGCTTCCATCTCTGCTGGGGAAGCTGGCACGGCCCGCACACGACCGACATCCCGATGAAGGACATCGTGAGCGTGATGCTCGCGGTCAACGCCGGCGCGTACTCGTTCGAGGCCGGCAACGTCCGCCACGAGCACGAGTGGCGCGTGTGGCAGGACGCGAAGCTTCCCGACGGCACGCTGATCCTTCCCGGCGTGGTGAGCCACGCGACGAACGTCGTCGAGCATCCCGAGCTGATCGCCGACCGCATCCTGCGCTTCGCGAAGCTCGTCGGCCGGGAGCGCGTGATCGCGTCGACGGACTGCGGTCTCGGCGGGCGCGTCCACCCGCAGATCGCGTGGGCGAAGCTGGAGGCGCTCGCGCAGGGCGCCGCGCTCGCGTCCCGAAGCGCCTGACGCCCGGACGGTGGAAGGGCCCCACCAGCTCGAAGCCGTCATCCTGCTGCTGATCGGCGTGCTCGTCTTCATGGCTCGTGATCGGCGGCCTCGCGCTGAGCTTCGTCCCGCGCGTGCCCGTCGTGCACCTCGATCCCGATCTCGTGTTCCTGGTCTTCCTGCCGCCGGTGCTGTGGGCCGCCGCATAGCTCATCGGCCAGCAGATCGGCGGGATCCGCCAGACCGGGTTGCCCGGCGGCATCACGCACTTCGTCGTCAAGGGGGTGCTGATCAGCGCGGCGGCGGTCGCGGTCCGCCTCGTCTGGGTGCCGCTGGCCGTCGTGACGTCGAGGCGATACGGATCGGACTGGCCGCGCCGCAGCCTGCTAG